>Ga0183260_10000363_pt1 | contig 37747 bp, 28 predicted proteins | sample AntDrymUQ4972206_2_FD_129768 | JGI IMG/M metagenome (GOLD analysis project Ga0183260, IMG submission 129768) | Polar desert sand microbial communities from Dry Valleys, Antarctica - metaG UQ497 (22.06) (version 2) (version 2) | ecosystem: Environmental > Terrestrial > Soil > Desert | place... | reverse complement strand
TGGCCACCAGCCGGGCCTCAGCAGCCGGATCGGCGGTGGCGGCATCGGCGATGGCCGCGGTCTGCTGGGCCGACAGCTCACCGGCGCGGGCGGCGGCATCGAGCACGGGCAGGTCCTTGAGGCGCTTGCCCGTTGCCAGGGTCTCGGAGGCCTGGCCCACGGTGCTGCCGGTGGAGCGGGCCAGATGGGAGGCGGCCGAGCGCTGCCCGTCGCCTCCGGCCCGGTCCTTCACGAGGCCCCCGAAGTCATAACGACCGGTCGTCCTGCTCGACGTCGAGGTTGACGCCCAGTCCCAGCCGGTCGCAGGACAACCAGGCGCTCACGTCCGGCCATTCAGCCAAGCGGGCTTCGAGTTGTTCCAAGAAGGCCCTCTGGTCGACGAGCGCGCTCCTTTGCCGTTCGCCAGCCGGCCCACCTCGTCGGATCGCAGCTGACCCTCCACGACGGGCAGGACCGGCCGTCCCGCCGCCTGGCCAGGCCCCGGTGATCCCGGGCACGGCTGAGCAGGGCGTCAATGGAACTCGGGACGGGTGGGTCGGCTGCCCCACCTACCGCCCCACCTACGGTCGCCGGATCTTGATCCGCGTCGACCACGATGTCGCACCGAGGGGACCGATGCGGTCCAAGCGTGGTGCCCCAAATCCGGTGGCACACCTCGGGCGGCACGGGTACCCTCGATCCCATGCGCCACCGTTGACACCCGTATCCTCCTGAGGTTCGCCGGCTCGGCCGGCTGACGGTCGGTTGGGCGGTGCTTGCCGAGAGCATCCCGATCTACCCGCTCTACGCGTTGCTGTTTAGCGACGCGGGGCTGTCGGGTGCGCAGATCTCCACCCTGTTCCTACTCTGGTCGGCGGTCGGCATCGTGGCCGAAGTGCCAGCGGGCGCCATGGCCGACCGGTTCTCCCGTCGGGGTGCGTTGGTGGTGTCCGGGGTGTTGCAGGCCACTGGCTACCTCCTCTGGACGACCGTCCCCGGGTATGCGGCCTTCGCCGCCGGCTTCGTGCTGTGGGGGCTCGGCGGAGCGTTCGGCTCCGGTGCCCTGGAAGCGCTCGTCTACGACGGTATGGCATCGGCGGGCGCCGAGGAGCACTACGTCCGGATCTACGGGCGCGTCACGTCGGCGGGTCTCCTGGGCCAGCTTCCGGCCGCCATCGCAGCCACAGCCCTGTTCTCCACCGGTGGCTACGAACTCGTGGGCTGGGTGAGCGTGGCCTGCTGCCTGGCCGCCGCAGCCGTCGCCACGCGCCTGCCCGAGACCCGACCGAAACGGGTCAGGAGCACCGGCAGCGGCAGCGACCCGCGCTACTTCGCGGTCCTCCGGTCCGGGCTGGCCGAGGCGGCCCGGAGTCCAGCCGTGCGTGCTGCGGTCGTCGCCGTGGCCGTCCTCGGTGGGCTGGACGGCCTCGAGGAGTACTTCACCCTCCTCGCCAGGGACTGGGGGGTGACCACGACCGTGGTTCCCCTGGCCGTGCTCGGCATCCCCTTGGCGGGCGCCGCCGGCGCCGCCCTCGGCGGCGTGGCCGGCCACCTGCGGCCGCGGACCCTGGCTGCGCTGCTCACCGCCGCCGTGGCTGTCTTCGGTGGCGCCGGCCTGCTCCGGCGACCGGCCGGTGTCGCCGGGATCGCCCTGGCCTACGGGCTCTACCAGCTCGTGGCGGTCGTCACCGAGGCCCGGCTGCAGGAGCGGATCGAGGGGTCGGCGAGAGCCACGGTGACGTCGGTGGCGGCAGTCGGCAACGATCTCACCGCGATCGCGCTCTACGCCATGTGGGCTCTGAACCAACCGGTCCTGGTGGTGGTCGCGGTGCTGGCGATGGCCGCCGGCCTGCCCTGGCTGCTCCGTCCGCGGCGCACGGGCCCAGACCGCACGGGCCCAGTCGAGCCGGCCGATCGTGAGGACGACGACGTGGACGACGTGTCAGGCAGGAGGCGCTTGGGCGAACCGCAGCAGGTCGCTCATCGTGAACCGACCGGCCTGCTCGGCCGGGAGCGACGGTGACCACGGTGGCGACGCCTGGAGGAACGACGACGGGTCGCCGGCCAGCATCCCCAGGAGCACCTCGGCCACGATGCGACCGCCGGTCGGGCCCAGGCGGCGGCCCTGGTGCAGCACCTCGGCCTCCCGCAGCAGCCAGTACCAGAGGGGCGTCTCCCCCGAGAGCTCGAGCTCGCGGTCGGGCAGCGAGGTCCCCATCGCCTCGGCGACCGCCTGCCCCGACGGCAGACCCAGGGCCCGGCCCCGCAACAGGTTGAGCAGCGCCAGCGAACGGCGCTGGGGATCGACCACCATCGGCAGCTGCACGAACGGCCCGGTGATCCTGGTGTCGATCCGCCGGCTGAGCTGGGGCGTCGACCCCGTCGAACCCGGGTCCGTCATCGGAAAATAAAGGTCCCACTCGATGGCGAAGCCGCGCGGCAGTGGCCGGAACCCTCCGAGGTGCTCGAGGGGGTCGGGTGTGAGCGACGGCACGAGGATGTGCAACAGCTCGCCGGCACGGTTCAGCCGGTACCGCGATCGCACCTGGCTGTGACCGAACCGGAAGGCGGCGACCGAGAACTCGACGGGGATGAACGGCTCACCCTCCCACCGGTAGAACCGCAAGGTGACCGTACGGGCACCGGTGTCGGGGTTGACGGCGAGGATGTCGTCGAGCACCTCGGGCCCGACCAGACGGCGGATGTAGTCCTCCACCACGGCCCACTGGTAGTGCCAACGGGTCAGCCGCTGGGCCTCGGCGAACAGGTCGCTTGCCGGGCAGGCCTGGGCCCGAAGGTGGTCGACGACCGCGTTGTGGAAGCGGATGAAGGCGAGGTGCAGCTGGGCGAGGATGACGTGGATGTCGTTGCGGGGGTCGGTGACGACGGCCCGGCCCTGATGGTTCCGGGGCAGGTCATCGGGCTCCTCGTCGTCGCCCCGGTTGCGCCCGACGAGCAGCTTGACCGGGTCGGACCGGTCGTAGAGGTAGGGCGAGGCGGCCGGGCCCGAGCCGTAGAGCGAGTCGAGGTCGAAGCGGGGCGTGCGATAGGAGCGCATGCCCTCGGGGTCGTTCTGGCGTTCCAGGCTGGAGAGCGGGTCGAAGGTGACGTCGTGGTCGACGAACTGGCCGAGGTACGTGTAGCCGGAGGCCAGGTCGGGGTTGTCGCCCGGCTCCAGGGCGACTCCTGCGACCCCTGCAGCCCCTACGGCCGCCACCGTGGGCAGCGGAGGTCCCGGGAACATCGAGCGGGCGAGGGCCTCGAGGGCGGCCTGCTCGGGCAGGAACGGCGGCAGGTCGCAGAACATTCGACCGAACCGGCCGGTGTCGTCGGTGGTCGGGTCGAAGTGGTCGAGCCCCCGCAATGCGCCACCACCATGTTCGGCGAACGGCGCCCGAGGCGGCTCTTGGTCGCCGGGGTCGGTGCCGGTGTCCGCCCCCGTCCCCCCGCGCCCCGCTGCGGTCGGCATGCGCCGCAGCGTACCCGTGCTCACAACTGCGAGGTCGACCGGCGGTATGGCATGCTGCCCGGGCTCCGTCAGTACCCGGCGAAAGGGGGGGCCATGGCCCACACCGGTACCACCCAGCAGTACGTCCTCCTCCCTCCCCGGGGCCTGCGGGCAACCGGACCGGGCGCGAGCCCGGGGGTGCAGGCGTTTCTCCGATCGGCGCAGCCCGGGTCGCGCGAGGTCGCCCGCTCGGGGGGCGGTCAGGTACGCTTCCGGGTCGTCGACTCCATCGGCGACGACGGGGCCAAGTTGATCGAGGCGACGCCCCAGGAGGCCCTGGCCTTACGCTCGGCGCAGCCGTCCCTACGGGTCGTGCCCGTCGTCTACTACAGCACCGCAGTGGCGCCTCGGCGCCAGGTGAGAACCCCGGTACCCACCCTGGCCCGGGGGATCACGTCCACCGAGCCCCTCACGGTCCGGGTCGTGTCCGAATCCGACTGCGCCCCGGTGGCGGGAGCCTTCGTCCTGGCCTTCACCAACCTGGCGGCCAGCGCCGGCGCCCAAGCCGTGACCGACGGCGACGGGGTCGCCCGGCTCGACCTGGGCGGGCCGAGCGTGCCGGTCGAGCGCCTGTACGTGTACCCGATCACCGCCTATTGGACGATGCGCCAGGACGGGATCACCCTCACCGACGGTGCCGAGGTCCAGCTCCACCCGCTCGACCTCGGCTACACCGACTGCCTGCGTTACTTCTACCGGAACGTGTCGGAGAGCGCCGGCGAAGGTGTGACCGTGGGAGTGGTCGACACGGGCGTGACCGAGCATCCCGACCTGGTGATCGACGGAGGGTCCAACACCGTCGTCGGCGAGGACCGCAACGATCTCAGCGACAACGGCGACGGCCACGGGACGCACGTCGCCGGCATCGTCGCCGCCCGCGGCACCCCTCCCACGGGCATCCGAGGGATCGCCCCGGGCGTCAAGCTCCGGGCCTACCGGGTGTTCGGCGAGGGACAGAACCAGACCACCAACTTCGCCATCGCCAAGGGCATCGACCGGGCCGTGTCCGACGAGTGCGACATCGTCAACCTGAGCCTGGGAGGTAGGGCGCCCGACCCGGTGATCTCGGCTGCCGTCGAGGACGCACGTGCCCTCGGCAGCCTCTGCATCGCCGCCGCCGGGAACAACGGCCGTGGTCCCGTGAGTTTCCCCGCCGCCGACGAGATGGCGGTGGCGGTCTCGGGACTGGGGCGAATCGGGACGTTCCCCGACGACGCGGCCGAGGTCGACGAGATCACCACTCCGTTCGGGAGCGACGAAGCCGACTTCATCGGAGGCTTCTCCAACGTCGGGCCGCAGGTCGATCTCACCGCTCCGGGAGTCGCCATCATCTCGACCTACCCCGGTGGCTACACCGAGATAAGCGGCACCTCGATGGCGGCCCCGGCCGTCTCGGGCGTGGCCGCCCGTCTGCTCGCGGGGTCGGCGGAGACGCTGGCCGCGCCCCGGGATGGCGCCCGTTCGGAGGCCATCCTGGCGCTGCTGGTGGCCTCGGCCCGGGATCGCGGCTTCCCCGATCCGCTGGAAGGCCACGGCCTCCCCCAGCCCTGCTAGGCCCGGAGCGCATGGCCCTCGGAAGGTACGTCCTCCGCTATCTGGGCGATGGCCCCAAGCCGCCGGCCGACGTGTCGAGGGCCCGGCAGGCGCCGGGCGTCACCGTGGTCGACGAGTCGCCGAAGATGCTGCTGATCGAGGGCGACGACGCGTCACTCGCTGGCCTGGCCGAGGCGTTCCCCGGCTGGGCGGTCACCCCCGAACAGACCTACTCGATCCCCGACGCCCGCAAGCGGCTGGGAGGCCCGCCCGACTGACTGGCTCGGCCGAACCGGTTCTCTATGCCTTGTGGGGATGGGGCATGGGCGGGGGCCCGGGCGGCTCGGTGGGAGGCCCCGGAGGCCCCGGAGGAGTCGGAGGCCCAGGCGGAGTCGGCGGCCCCGGAGGATCGGGAGGACCGGGCGGACCGGGCGGAGTGGGAGGCCCAGGAGGCGCGGGAGGCGCGGGAGGCGCGGGCGGAGTCGGCGGCGGAGCGGGCGGAGTGGGCGGAGCGGGCGGACCGGGGGGAGGCGGCGGCGGTGGCGGCGGCGCGGCTACACATCTCTGGTTCGTCTCGCCGAAGTCGTTGCCTTCCCAGGTGTTCGTGCCGCAGCGCACGTTGCCGTCGAAACCGTCGTAGCCCCCGTTGCCGTGGGCGCTGTTGCCGATGACCTTGTTCTCCGTCGGCCCGGGGTTGTTGTTGCCCACCGAGTCGATGGAGATGCCGTGGGTGATGTTGTTGTCGGCGACGTTCCCACTGATGAGGGTGTGGGCGGCGGCGACGGGGTTGGCCACCGTGAACAGCCGGATGCCGTCGCCCCGACCGCTCGTGCCGTTCTTCGTGCTGATGTTGTCCAAGATCTCGTTACCCTCGTTGGGAGGGCTGCCGGCGCACTCGGGCGTGGTGTTGGGAAGGCACGTGGGCAGGATGACGATGCCGTCGGCGCCACTCCCCGCGATGCTGTTGCCGAAGATCCGGTTGTTGTTGGCGAAAGGACCCTCGACGCGGATCCCCATGTCCTGCCGCCCGGCACCCGGGTCGCCGATGTGCAGCATGTTGTTGTCGGTGACGACGTTGTCGTGGACCTGGTTGCGCTGCGACTCACCCACGAGGGAGATCCCGCTGTAGGGGCCGTTGCGGAGCACGGTGTTGCCCTCGATGTGGTTCTCACTCGAACCGTCGACCACGATCCCGTCGCCGAAGTCGCCGCCGCCGACACCGATGTTGTCGACGAGCGTCAGGTTCTGGACGACGTTCCCACGCCCCCCGTTGATGGCGACACCGGCGCCGAACCTCGTGACGGTGCCCTTGCGAACCGTCGCCCCGCTCACCCCTCGGAGCAGGATGCCGGGCCCGCGACCGGTCGAGTCGGGTCCGCACGAGATCGTGTACCCGGCCAGGTCGAGGGTGACGTTGTCGGCGGCGATGATGAAGGCGGGGCCTTCGGCACACACGATGTCGCCTTCGAGGGTCGTGTCCTCGGTGATCTCCTGGCCGCACGCCAGCGTGGGCGTCTCGGAGATGGGCCCGTTGAAGTCGCCTTGGAGCAGCTTCTGGAGCGTGCCGCGCGCCTCGTCCTTGGCGGCGTAGACGCGTCCACCGTCGGTGGCCACCGTCTCCCCGCCGGACGACTTGACCCGGAAGCCCCAGGTGCCGTCGTCGCCCTTGTAGACCTCCCCGGTTCCGGCCATGAGTTCAACTCCCCGTTCGGTCGATAGTTGCAGAGCGAACATAGTCGACGGTCGTGGGGGACGGCCGTTGGGCTCAGAGGCGCGTGGGCCGCATCCTCACGATCCGACTCTCTGCCACATCGTCGACCGTCACCCGGACGATGTAGCGCCCCGGCTCGAGCGGGCGGCCGTCGTCGCCGGTGAGGTCCCATTCGAGGGTGCGCGGTCCGGGCGTCGGTGACGTCTCGTCGACCAGCAGGCGGACGTGGGCGCCGAAGCGCTCCCAGATGTTCACGATGAGCTGAGACGCTCCTTCGGGCACCGAGACAGGCAGCTGGAGCGGCGGATCGATCTCCACCGGCTCCCGGTCGTCGAGCAGCACGGGGGCCGGCGCCGGTGCACGCGCCGCGGCCGCGGGCACGGGCTCGTCGGAGTACTTGTAGACCGACAGGCCGGAGGCATAGCCGACCCGGATCGGGTCGCCGATGAACCGGAACCGGTTGATGAAGAGGCCGATCTCGTTGGCGTCGGCCCAGGCTCGACCACCGTCGGCCGTCGCGCTGCTGAACCCGCCGATGAACTCGGCGTCACCCCATCCGCCGATCCAACCGGTGTTCTCGTCGATGAAGCCGATGCCCTCGAGGTTCTTGTTCCCCTGGGGGTCGTTGATGTCGTGGCGCTCCCAGGTCTCTCCGCCGTCGACGGTCTTCAGGATGGCGCCACGGTTCATGCATTCCAGGGAGACATAGCCCACCCGGTCGTCGACGAAGTGGATCTTCCACCCCCACTCGCCCAACGGGAAGTCGGCCGAGAGGTCGGCGATCTTGTTGGTCCAGGTCTGACCACCGTCGGTCGTGAGGAGCACGACCGCCCGCACGTTCTCCGACCGGTGGCCCCCGTCTCCCGGATCGGCGGAGGGGTCGGCCAGCCCCCCGACCACCCACCCCCGGTCGGCGCTGGTGAAGTAGGTGTCGATCAGGTTGGACGCGTGGGGGGTCATGTCCCAGGCCGTCCAGGTGGCGCCGCCGTCGAGCGTCTTCATCATGCGCGCCGGCCGGTCGTCGTGGGCCGGGAACGGATAGTTGGTGCCGGAGGCATAGACGACGTTCTCGTCGACCACCGAGAGCCCGCAGACCATCGACGGCGCCTGGGCCGGCAGGTTTCCGACCGGGCGCCACGACCGTCCGCCGTCGGACGTGGACAGCAACCGGCCGGAGGGCGACACCGTGCCGACCCAACCGTGCGTCTCGGATGCAAAGGCCACGCAACGCAGGTAGAGGCCGGGGGTGTTGAACTGCACCTCCCAGGTCGCCCCGCCGTCGGCTGTGCGCAGGATCTTCCCGTCGCTGTTCACCGCCCAGCCGAGGTCGGGGTTGACGAAGAAGACGTCGTCGTGGCGCGACCCGGCGTTGGGGGCGCTCGTGCGCCGCCAGGTGAAGGTGCCGGCCGGATGGGGAACCGGCTCCGGCTCCGGCTTCGGTTCCGGCTCGGGGGTGGGCCCGGGCTGGCCGTCGCCTGCGGGGCAACCGGCGTCGATCCACTGCTGGATGACGTCGATGTCGGCGGCGGGCACCGGCGGACGTCCGGAGGGCATGCGGCTGAACTGTGCTCCAGGAGGCGGGCTCGGCAGGTCGGACCCGAACGGCGCTTCGCCGCGGAGGGCCTTCACCAGGTTGGAGGCGCCTCCCTCGCCGACCCTGATGATGTCGAGGCCGAACACCTTCTTGGCGACGAGCTCGTCCCGGCTGATCCCCCTCCAGAACGCCCGGTGCATCGCGATGTTGACGTCGGGGCCACCGATCGCCGCGTCGAGGATTTCGACCACATGCTGGAAACCACCCATGGAGAAGTCCTTTCGCCGAGGCGCCCGTGCTGCCGTCGGCCTATCGTGCCACGGTGATGGTCACGCCCGCTGGAGCGCGTCACTGATGGAACCGCTGCTCATCAGCGTGCACGCCACCGATGACCGTCTCCCCGCCTCCTATGACCCGCTCGCCAAGCGGCTCGAGGGTCGAGGTTCGGTGTACGTGCCCCATGTCGTGATCCCGCCCAACGCCCGGGTGGCGGTGGTCCGCCCGCCGCGACTCGTGATCGGCCTGACGTCTCCCGACGACGTGGGGGAACTAGAGGCGTGGGCCGGTGAGTACCTGTCCCCGGCAGCGACGTCCGAGCTGGAGTTCGAGCGGTCGGGACGTCGGGTCGTGCTCCGCGCCGCCGATGCCCCGACCAGCCGGGGGAGCCTGCGTTCCCTCGTCGTCGACTGACTGTGCATCTGAGTGACTGCGTATCTGACTGACCGGGCCGGGTCTCTGGACGAGAGGACTCAGGAGGAGAGATGACCGAGAACGAGCAGTGCGAGCCCAAGTCGTCGACGCTGAGCGGACGCTACGTCTACAACGGCGGAGTGAACGAGCGCCACGCCGGCTTCGTGAGCGGCGACATGCAGCCGGTCACACGGGCCGAGCTCGACAACCCGATGTACGCCCTCGACTCTCCCGTCTACACCGAGGCCCTCGCCACCGGACGCGAGGGCCTGGTGGCCGACGACCCGGTCTTCACCCTGCACGTCGACGTCGACGGCACCGACCCGCTCGGAGTGGTGAGCGGCGAGGTGGCAGGGCAGGTGACCGCCGCCCCCGCGGCTGTCCACTTCATCGGACGGGTCACCGAGAACACCCTCGACGGTGCCGCCCGCAAGCTGATGGTGGGGGAGTTCCGGTTCATCTGGCCCGACACGGGCGAGGCTGTCGACGGGCTGGAGATGTCGATCACGCCCGGGGCCGGTACTCCCAGTGCCGACGTCACCTTCGTCGTCGTGGGCGGGGAGCGTCGCCACGGTGCGTACAACGTGGCCCGGGAGTCGACGTTCTTCCGCCAAGTCGAGATCGAGGTCGACGTGGAGCAGGGCGCCGTGGCCGCTGAGCCGTACGTCACGACGACGCACCCGGTCCGGCCGGCGAACCTCCCCGAGGAGAGCCTCACCATCGAGAGCGCCTTCGCCAAGGCCGGGGTCTCGATCGTCCGCTCGGCGAGCAGCAACACGATCAAGAGCTCTGCGGCCGGCAACCGACAGCCGGTGGAGCTCCCAGGAGCTCCACGACGCCATGGAGAGCCACTGGAGCGCCTACACGAACAAGCCCCAGTGGAAGATGTGGGTCTTCGTGGCGGCGCTCGCCGACAGCGACGGCCTCGGCGGCATCATGTTCGACGCCGACATCCAGGAACCGGGCGGTGTCGACCGGCAGGGCACGGCTCTGTTCACCCTCTGCCCGCATTTCCACACACCGGGGGGCGACTACCCCACCGCGAACCCGCCGGCGGAGGAGGCCGCTCGCCGCGAGCTGTTCTTCAACCTCATCCACGAGAGCGGGCACGCCTTCAACCTCGCCCACTCCTTCCAGAAGCGAAGCGGTACGCCCTGGGCCCCGCCCCCGTGGCTGCCGTTGCAGGATGCCCCCCAGGCTCTCTCCTGGATGAACTACCCCGACGAGGCCACGCCGGGAGGCGGGTCGGCGGCGGCCTGGTTCTACGAGCGGTTCCGGTTCCGGTTCGACGACGGCGAGAACCTCTACCTCCGGCACGCCCCGAGTCGTCTCGTCGAGATGGGCAACGAGACCTGGTTCCAGAACCATGGTCGGGTTGCGCTCGGGACGGTCGACCCCCGGCTCGAGCTCGCCGTGCGCGCTCCGAAGGACACCTTCGAGCTGGGCGAGGCCGTCTTCGTCGAGCTCAAGCTCAAGAACGTGAGTGACGGCGCAGTCATGGTCCACCGCAACCTCTACCCGTCCGACGGCCTGGTCGAGGTGGCGGTCACCAACCCCCGAGGTGAGCGGCGCCCCTGGCAGCCGATAGCCCACACCCGTTCCACCGTTACCACCGAGGTCCTCGAGGCCGGCCAGTCGATCTACCGGGAGCTCAACATCACCATGGGTCAGCTCGGCTTCCCCTTCAAGGAGCCGGGGCCCTACCGGGTGGAGGGGAGCTACCACAACACCGACGGCGGGACCGCGGCGGCGGTCATGCAGCTCCACGTGCGACCGCCGGCGAACTACGACGACGTCCGCGCCATCAGCACGCTCTTCGACGCCGGCGTGGGCCGGGTCCTCCAGGTGGGCGGGAGTCGTCTCATGGACGAGGCCAACGACAAGATCGACTGGGTCAACGAAAAGATCGGCGACACCCACCCCGCCTCCTATTACCTCGACGCCGTACGCGCCGTGCCGATGGCCAAGCCCTACAAGTTGCTCGAGGGCGACGCCGACGAGGTGCAGGTGGCGGGCGAGGACCCGGAGTTCGTCGAGCGCCGGCTGAGCCCGCTCGTCGAACGACCGCAGGAGGCGGCCGACGTGGTCGGCAACATCGTGTACCGGAGGCTGGTCGAGACCTACACCGAGGCCGCCCTCGAGAGCCAGCACCGTGATCAGGCGCGGCAGGCGCAGAGCTCGATGCTCGAGATGTTCCGCGAGCGGGGCGTCGTGCAGCCCGTCCTCGACGACGTCGCGCGGAGGGTCGACGAACTGCGCTGAGAGGCCGGTACGGCGAAGCTGACCGGAACCTGACCAGGCCCAACCATCACGAACGGTTGGCTGCCGGCGCGGCCGTAGGCTCCGGCAGTGGCTGACGCCGGTATCTCGAGGTCCGAGAACACGTCGGAGGACGACGACGACCTTCGCGCCGCGCTGGTGCTCGCCGACGCCGCCCTGCGACGCGACATCCGTCTGCTGGGGGGCCTCCTCGGGGAGACCCTCTGCCGGCACGAGGGGCAGGACCTGTACGATCTCGTAGAGCGGGTGCGCTCTCTCAGCAAGGAAGCTCGCGACCCCGAGTCACCGTCGACGGGGGCCGACCTCGACGAGTTGCTCTCGAGCCTCGACCTACAGACGACGACGGTCCTCGTCCGGGCCTTCTCGGCCTACTTCCACCTGGCGAACATCGCCGAGCAGGTCCACCGGGCCGACGAGCGGAGCGAGGCCCCGGAGGAGGCGGGCCCCCTGAGCCGGGTGGTCGACGACGTCGGCAGCGCCGGTGTCGCGCCAGGCGAGGTCGACAGCCTGCTGGAGCGCCTGGAGCTCCGCCTGGTGTTGACCGCCCACCCGACCGAGGCGGTCCGCCAGTCGATCCTCACCAAGAGGCGGCGGATCGCGCAGTTGCTCGAGCAGCGGTCCAATCCGACGTCGACCGACGACGACCGCCGGCGCGCCGACCGGGAGATCGCCGAAGTCCTCGACCTGATCTGGCAGACCGACGACCTCCGTCGCACCCGGCCCACCCCGGCCGAGGAGGCCCGTTCGGTCGTCTTCTACCTCGACAGCCTCTTCGGTGCCGTCCTCCCTGACCTCCTCGACGACCTCGCCGCCCACTTCGCGCGCCTCGGGGTGGCGCTGCCGCCGCGGGCCCGACCGGTGCGCTTCGGGACCTGGGTCGGGGGCGATCGCGACGGGAACCCGTCGGTGACCCCCGAGGTGACGCTCCAGGTGCTCCGGCTCCAGCGCGAGGTCGCCCTCCGGAACCTCATCGCAGCGGTCGACGACCTGATCAGCAAGCTCAGCAGCTCCACCCGGGTCGTCGGCATCTCCCTGGCGCTCGCCCACAGCCTGTCGGCCGACCGGGAGGTGCTCCCCGAAGTTTATGCCCGCTACGGCGAGATCAACGCCGAGGAGCCTTACCGGCTCAAGTGCTCATTCGTCCTCCAGCGACTCGTCAACACCAGCCGCCGGCTGGCCGAGGGGGCCGCCCCCCGTCCGGGCACGGAGTACTCGGCCACCTCCGAGCTGCTCGAAGACCTCGAGCTCGTCAAGGAGTCGCTCCTCGAGAACCGGGGCGACCTCGTGGCTCGCGGCAGCGTCGACCGGGTGCTGCGGGTCGCCGCCGCCTTCGGCATGACGCTCGCGACGATGGACGTCCGCGAGCACGCCGACCGACACCACCGGGCCCTGGCCGGTCTCTTCGACCGGATCGACCGTCAGACGAAGCCGTACGGCTCCCTCTCCCGGGACGAGCGCGGGCGCCTGCTGTCGGCCGAGCTCCGGTCGCCGCGGCCGCTCATGTCGCGCGCCACCAGACTTACCGGCGATGCCGAGGCCATGGTCGACCTGTTCCAGATGATCAGCGAGGCACTCGACCTTTTCGGCGAGGAGGTCATCGAGAGCTACGTCATCTCGATGACGAACGGCTACGACGACGTTCTGGCGGCGGCCGTCCTGGCCCGCGAAGCCGGTCTGGTCGACCTCTCCGCCGAGGTGGCTCGCATCGGTTTCGTCCCGCTGCTCGAGACGGTCGACGAGCTGCGCCGGGCGGGACCGATCCTCGACGAGCTGCTGTCCGACCCCGGCTACCGGCGGTTGGTGGAGCTGCGGGGCGACGTGCAGGAGGTGATGCTCGGCTACTCCGACTCGAACAAGCACGCCGGGATCACCACCGCGCAATGGGAGATCCACCGGGCCCAGCGGGCGCTGCGCGACACCGCTCGACGGCACAGTGTCCTGCTGCGGCTCTTCCACGGGCGCGGCGGCACGGTCGGTCGCGGCGGCGGGCCGACCGGCGAGGCGATCCTGGCCCAGCCCTACGGCACGCTCGACGGAGCCATCAAGATCACCGAGCAGGGCGAGGTGATCTCCGACAAGTACGGCCTGCCGACGCTCGCCCGTCGCAACCTGGAACTGGCCACCGCGGCCGTCGTCGAGGCGTCCCTCCTCCACCGGGAGTCCCGCCTCGCCTTCGACGTGCTCGACCGGTGGGACGGCGTGATGGACGTAGTCTCCGACGCCGCCCAGGGGGCTTACCGCCGGCTCGTCGACGACCCGCGTCTGCTCCGCTACTTCTCCTCGTCGACGCCCGTCGAGGAGCTGGCGGCGCTCAACATCGGCTCCCGTCCGCTGCGCCGGCCGGAGGGTGGCGTGCAGGGCCTGGAGAACCTGCGGGCCATCCCCTGGGTGTTCGGCTGGACTCAGTCCCGCCAGATCGTCCCTGGTTGGTTCGGCGTGGGTACGGGGCTGGAGCAGGCTCGGGCGACGGGACGGTCGGGGGAGCTGGCCGACATGTTCGCCGAGTGGCACTTCTTCCGGACGTTCATCTCCAATATCGAGATGGTGCTGTTCAAGACCGACCTCGGCATCGCGTACCGCTACGTCGAACGGCTCTCCGATCCGTCGCTACGCGACCTGTTCGATCTCATCGCCGACGAGTACCGCCGCACCGTCTCCGAGGTGCTGGCCGTCACCGGTGAGAGCCGCCTGCTCGACCACCACCCCCTGCTGCAGCGAACGCTCGACGTGCGCAACCTCTACCTCGACCCGCTCAGTTACATGCAGGTGTCGCTCCTGGAACGGTTGCGCGGCGGCGGCAGCGACGACGAGGAGGTCTGGCGGGCCCTGCTGCTCACGGTCAACGGCATCGCCAACGGTCTGCGCAACACCGGCTGAGCGGTCACCCGCGGGGGGCCCGGCGGCCCTGGCCTACTAGTACCCCGCTCGGGTATCCTGAGCTCAGTTCGAGCGTGGAGGAACGACAGATGGCAGGGCAGGAGAGGGGTTACACCGCAACCAAGGACCAGCTGCGTGACCGGCTCGCCCGAATCGAGGGCCAGGTCCGGGGGGTCTCCCGGATGGTCGAAGACGATCGCTACTGCATCGACGTCCTCACCCAGATCACCGCGATTCGCGCCGCGCTCGACAAGGTGGCGCTGGGCCTGCTCGACGACCACGCCCGGCACTGCCTCGCCGGCGGCAAGGGCGGCCCGACCGATCCCGACGACCAGGTCCGCGAGCTCATGGGGGCGGTCGGCCGGATGTTGCAGCGATAGCCTCCTCCCTGGGTAGCAGGAGCGCCTACTCTGGCGTCATGGCTACCAAGGCACCGCCTCCGAGCAACAGCAAGAAGCAGGGTAAGAGCCTGATGGAGAAGCGGGCGGCGAAGCGGGCGAAGAAGGTCGAGAAGTCGAAGCGGGGCACGACTGCCTGACCCATGTCGATCACTCTCGAAGGCCTCCGCACGGTCATCTACCCGTCGCCCGATCTCGACGTGGCCAAGGCGTGGTGGACGGAGCTTCTCGGAATCGAGCCCTATTTCGACCAGCCGTTCTACGTGGGTTACGAGGTAGCCGGATACGAGCTCGGGCTGCTGCCGACCGTTGATCCGTCCGACGGAGCGCTGACGTACTGGGGCGTCGCGGATGTGGCGACGGCCTTCGCAGCTGCGCTCGCCCTTGGGGCCACCGAGCACGTTCCTCCCGCCGAGGTCGGCGGCGGGATCGTCACCGCCACGGTCCGGGCCCCCCAGGGCGCCATCGTCGGGCTCATCTACAACCCCCACTTCCATCTCCCGTAACGGGGGTGTGCTCGTCTGAGCCCGGGCGGTCGCACTCGCCAAGCCGCTCGGGTGCTCAGTCGGACAGGACCTTCCAGTAGCGGAGCTCGTCGATCGACGCCGGCGCGTACGCGGTCTTGCGCTCTCCAGTTGGCATCCACCCCATTCGCTCGTACCAGGAGCGAGCCCGGAGGTTGGCTTCGAGGACCCAGAGAGACCCTTTCCGGTGGCCGGTGGCTCGGAGGTGGCCGGTGGCGGCGAGGTACAGGGCGCGACCGATCCCGTGACCCCACCGGTCGGGAACGACGTACATCCGGGCAAGGTGACCGACGGATGCGTCGAGCGAGTCAGGGCCGGCGAGGACGACTCCTACCGGCTCGCCGGCGTCCTCGGCGATGAACCCGGTCAATCCTGCGGCTTCGCCCGGCTCGAGCCACGACATCCAGAGTGAACGCAACCGGTCGAGGCTCGGTTGGGGTGCCTCCGGCGGGAAGATGACGCCGTAGGCCGCCTCCGCCGAGCGCCAGTGCAGCTCAGCCAGCACTTGTGCCTCGTCAACCGTTGCGACGTGGATCCTCACCACCTTCTCATGATGCCGAAATGGCGCATCACCCGCCTTCCTCGGGGCATACCTTGAGACATGCCTGAAAACCGTTGGGACATTGAGCTCCCGTCGCCGCACGTCGAGCCCACCCCCCGCTGGATCCGGGTGCGGACCGCCCTCCCGACCCGTTGGTACCTCCCGATCGAGGATGTGCGCCAGGAGCTGCTCGTGCCGTCGGACACCGTCAGCCGGTGCCCCTACAAGGGAACGGCCAGGTACTGGTCCGTTCGGACCGACGACGGGGTGCACCGCGTGGTCGAGCTGAGCCCCATATCCATAGCCTGGCCCGACGGCGGCAGCACGGGCACGAGCCCGCGGCGCTGCGAGGAGGCGGGCCAGTGATCACCGTGCGGTTCCTGTACCTCACCGCCAAGAAGCGCCCGATGTTCCGCAACGCCCGCCTGGCCGGAAGCTGGAACAGCTGGGCCGAGGTCCCCATGGTCGAGGTGACGGCCGACGACGGCTGCCCCGCGTTCGGCGCGACGGTGGAGTTCGACGACTCCGCGGCCGGTGACCAGGTGGCCTGGGGGGTGCGGCTGGACGGGCCCCAGGGGGCGAACACCTGGGCGATCACCGCCGAAACACCCGACCCACGCTCCCGTGACCGCCATCGCCGTTTCTCGCTTCCGGACGCCGGCGCCCACCACGAGGAGCGGTACCACCTCGCGGACAGCCGGCGGCTCGGTGCCCAGAAGTTCTATGCGGGCGACGCGACCCATGCAGACCTCCGGTTCGCCGTGTGGGCGCCGAACGCCAGGAAGGTCGACGTGGTCTTCGCCCGCCGCGACCACGGGTACATCGACGACGATGGCAGGGGCATCGACGACGACCTGTCGCCGGTCCCTCTCGAGCGCGGCACGGACGGCGTCTGGGAGAGCGCCCCCCTTCCCGACTTCTCGAAGCACGTCGGTGCGCCCTACATGTTCCGCATCGAGAACAGCCAGTCCGAGACGGTCTACCGGACCGACATCCACTCACGGTGGCAGATCGGCCGGGGCGACAGGAATCCAGGCAAGGAGGCCTGGGACGGTGACCCTGCGACACTCGACGGTGGGGTGAGCTGCAGCGTCGTCGTCGACCAGGACGTGGTGCGCCGGGAGTTCGAGCCGAGCACCTCGCCGCCCGAGGTGGTCGGCGACGACGAGTTCTGGGGCAGCGAGTTCACCCCCGGTTTGCCCGTGGCTATGCGCGTCGAGGATCTCGTGATCTACGAGCTGCACGTCGGGTCACTCGGCTTCCCTCGACGGGACGCCGGCACCCTGGCCGACGCTTTGGCTCTGCTCGACCACCTGAGCCACCTCGGCGTGAACGCCGTGGAGCTCCTGCCCCTCTCGGAGTTCTCCGGCACGTTGGCGTGGGGGTACGGCGATACCCACCACTTCGTCATCGAGTCGAGCGCCGGCGGCCGCGACAAGTACAAGCACTTCGTCCGCGAGTGCCATCGTCGGGGGATCGCCGTCATCCAGGACGTCGTCTACAACCACTTCGACAACAACGCCGAGCGGGCGGAGTGGGAATACGACTCCACGGCGCCCGAGGACAACGTCTACTACTGGTACGAGGGCACCGCCTCCGACTACCCCCACAGCGACGGCGGGTACGTCGACAACGGCTCCTCGGGATTCAGCCCGCGCTTCTGGGAGGAGCGCGTCCGCCAGCTGTTCATCAGCAGCGCATCCGAGTTCGTCGAGGAGTTCCATGTCGACGGGCTGCGCGTCGACCTGACACAGGCGATCCACCGCGACAACCGGCTGCACGCCAACGGGCAAGGGGTCCCTGCTGCGAACCTCTTCGGTCAGACGCTCCTGCGGGAGTGGAGCCGGACACTGCGTATGATCCGGCCCTCGGTGATGCTGATCGCCGAGGACCACACCGGCTGGTCGGCGGTGACCGAAGCGCCGGACTTCGGCGGTCTCGGATTCGATGCCACCTGGTTCGCCGCCTTCTACCACCAGCTCATCGGCGACGCCGAACCCGGTGGGCTCATCCGGGAGGCCGGTTTCGGGCACGACGGGCCGTTGCCGATGGGCCGGTTCGCCGACCGGTTGCGGGAGTCGGGGCTGAACAAGGTCGTGTACCACGAGTCCCACGACGAGGCCGGCAACGCCACCGGCAGTATGCGCACGGCCAAGGCGGCGGTGAACGACGCCCCTCTGTTCGGGCCGACGCGGGACGCGGCGGAGGCCCGGTGCCGGGTGGCGTTCGGGCTTTCGCTCCTGTCGGCGGGAACCCCCATGTTCCTCATGGGCGAGGAAATCGTCGCCCAGAAGCTCTACAAGTACGACAACGTGGCCGACGCCAAGGAGGACCTCTTGGGGGAGCGGGCGGGGGCCGGGGCCGCCATGTTCCGTTTCGTCCAGGACCTGATCCGGCTCCGGCGCGCCAACCGGGCCGTCCGGTCGCACAACCTCGATGTCGTCCATACCCACGACGCCAATCGCGTGATCGCGTTCACGCGGCGGGAGGCCACCTCCGACGTAGTCGTGGTCGCGAGCCTCAACAACGGCCCGTTCGACCGCTACTCGATCGAGACGGGGCCGGACCGGCTCCCGGCCGGGGACTGGGTCGAGACGTTCAACAGCGACGCTGGTCTCTACGGCGGGAGCGACGTCGGCAACTTCGGCTCGCCGATCCGGTCAGCAGACGGGCGGCTGAAGCTGCAGCTGCCGGCCAACGGGTTCGTCGTCCTGCAGCGGGTGTAAGAAGGGATCCGACCCCCCAACCGATGAGTTCGGGCGCGACCCGCCGTCGAACCCGCACGCACACCGGACGAGCGAGGAGCGAGGTCATGAGCGAGATCGCCGACCGCTATCGGAAGGTCGCCGGGCAGTTCACCCAGCGGGCGAGGGCGGTGCCCGACGGTGCCTGGGACAACCCTGCCCCCTGCGAGGGATGGGTCGCCCGCGACGTCGTCAACCACCTGGTCGAGTGGCTGCCGGCCTTTCTCTTCGGCACATGGGACATCGAGTGCCAGCCCGGCCCGTCGGTCGACGAGGACCCCGTGCTGGCGTGGGAGGTCGTCGACCGCGCAATCCAGTCAGCGCTCGAAGATCCCGAGATCGCGGGCCGCGCGCGCGATACCCGCATGGGGCGCTCGACGTTCGAGCAGACGGTCGACCTCATCTGCACCGACGACGTCCTCATCCACACCTGGGACCTGGCGCGAGCCACCGGCGTCGACGAGACGCTCGACGCAGACGAGGTGCACCGGTTCGTGGGGGGCATGGAGCCGTTCGACGCGCTCATGCGCCAGAGCGGTCATTACGGTCCCAGGGTCGAGGTACCCGACGACTCGGACGAACAGACGCGGCTGATCGCGTTCACCGGTCGCCGCCCGTAGGGCTTCTCGGCGCGGTGCCCGTCGGCGGGCGACGACTCAATCGGCGAGGCGGCGGCGGAGCTCCGCGTACACGGTCGGCCCGACGACGGCCTCCAGCTCCTCACCCAACGAATCGATGACAGGCCGTGCGCCGACATAGGCCCGTGTGCCCTCGGTGCAGCACCAGGCCATGGTTTCGCCCTCCGCACCCCAGTCGGACCGCTCCCACCTGCGTACGGTGGCCACCTCGTTGTCGTGCTCACCCGGCTCCCAGTCCACCTTGATGGGCAGTTGCCAGCACACCGACGGCTTCCAGACGACCGGTGACTCGCCGGCGTGCTCGGCCTCCAGGTGCAGCGCGCACCCGGCGCCACCCGGGAAGCCCGGCCGGTTCAAAAAGATGCACGCCCCGTCGACCACGCGGGTGGCTGTACAGGTGCCATCACTGAAGACTCCGCCGTCGTCGGCTTCTGCGTGGTGCTCGAAGCGGGACGGCTCCAGCGTGGCCGCCAGCGCGCTGATCCTGCGTGCCTCGTCGTTGCCGTCGAGGTCCGCTCCGATAGAGCAGCAGCCTTGGCCCAGGTGTTCAGCCGGCGTCGGCAGGATGCCTTGGCACCCATGACCCCAGATGCATGTCCAGTTCGACGTCAGGAACGACGTGTCGAAGCGCCAGACGGTGTCGCCGTCGTCGATCTCCTCCACCGACGGGTTCGTTTCCGCTCGCCCCACCACGTCATCTTCGCACCCCTTACCCCTTCTCGGGGCCACCTCGGTTCGCGAAACGGATCGATCACCCGACGTGTCGGGTTGGAGGCCCACCAGTACCCGGCCGATGGTCTCGACGCCTGCGTGGGAGACGACCACCCGCAACGGTGACCGGGGTTGGTCGCTGCCAATTCAACAGGCGTTGACGTTGATACCCGGCCCGGCACGGAGCAACGGGGGAGATCGTCCGGGCGCGGCCCGTCGGAACTCGCGGCCTGCTCCCCAAGGACTGACCGGCCGTAGCCTTTCGCTATATCGCCGCTGACGCCGACTCGGTCGCGGCGTGGTGGTCGGGCTCGCCCATCTGGTCGCGCACGTACTCGGCATGGGCGATGGTGCCGTCGCGGTTCACCACGAACACCGCACGCTGGAGAAGGCGCCACTCCTTGATCAGCACGCCGTAGTCGTGGCCGAACCCGTCGTTCTTGTGGGCCGAGAGCCCGCATGTGGCCGGTACCCGCCGCCCGCCACCGGTCCTGGGCGAAGGGGAGATCCATGCTGACCGTGTACAGGATCACGTCGGCCGGAATCGAATCTCCTCGCGGGCTCTGTCCCACCGGCGCACACCGGTGTGTCGAGCGAGTTGACGGTGGTGAGAAGCCGTACGTGCCCTTTGCCGTCGCTCAGGCGGACGGTGCTCACGGAGTCGCCGTCGAAGTGGTCGAGCACGAAGTCGGGCGCCCGCTCGCCCCCCTTCAGCTTGCGACCGACGACGGTCAGCTGCTCGCCCACTTCGAAGGCCTCACCATGCCGTTCGTCGGCCATCACTGCCCGTCCTCCCGAGAACCCGCGGTCGACTCGGCACTCTACGGCGGCGGCCCGTGCGGCATGAAGGGGTCAGCCGGTGTTGCGGAGGCCGGTGACGACCGCAACGCGAGCGGCGACCAGCGCAAGTGGTCAACCGTCGAGTCGATAGAAGCGCCAGAAGTCGTTCTCGATCGGGAGGACCTCGAGGTTGGCGAACCCCGCGGCCATGGCGTAGTCACGCAGCACCGGGGTTCGCATTATCGTCCCGGTGCCGGCAGCGGGCTCTTTCGTCATCGCACAGGGGAGGCAGTGCAGGGCGCTCCAGCCCCACTGAAAGCGCTCGCCGTCCTCGACGTCGGTGGTGAAGGAGTCGGCGACCCGCTCGTCGACGACGAGGACCGTTCCGGCCTCCTTCGGCAGCGCCCGCATGGCGCGCAGCGCCCCGACCGGATCGCACATGTCGTGAATCGTCTCGAACGCGCATACGACGTCGAAGCCTCCGGCCAACCCAGGGTCGGCCGCATCGCGAACCTCGAACCTCACCCGGTCGCCGACGCCGGAGGAAACCGCATTGGCTTGTGCCTCGGCCACCGAGCGCTCATCGAGGTCGAGGCCCACGACCGCAGCCCGGGGGAAGCCGCGCGCGATGGCGATGCTCGACCAGCCGGTCCCGCATCCGACATCGGCCGCGGTGGCCGGCGGGTCGGCTCGGAGCTGTTGTACGAGCCCCGGCAGGCCAGGGAACCATTCGTCGGCCAGAAGATTGACGAACATCGGCCGGTTGAGGCGGGAGATGCATCGTCGCCTCTCCGAGGCTCGTGTCGCCGACGGCGTCGAGCAGCCTGCTGACCCGCTCCCCGATGGCGACGATCTCGATGGGCAACGACATCGGCCCAGCCGGGCGTCTCGCGCCGCGTTCGATGACCGGGACCTAGGTATTCAGGTCCAGGTCGCCCAACAGCCGCTCTGCAGTCGTCGTCCAGTCGCCGAGCGGCGCCTGCGCCGGGGGCACGACGAACAGCGGGATCCGGTGGTGACCCCACCTGCCGACCGCCAGTCGGACTCGAACCGCCCCAACGCCTCGACGACCCACGCCGGGAACTCGAGGACGCCGCCTCCCGCAGTGGGTGCTTCGGCGGTCACCCGCGTCAGAACGTCATCGTCGGGCCCGATCCTCGCGCCGGTGCTCGTACATGGCCGAGGTGACCGTCCAGCGCCGCCCGGTACTCCTGTCCAGCCGGACCCGTACCCACCGCCGAGGCGTCACGAGCTCCACTGAGGCCAACCCTACCGAGGCAGACAACGCCGCCGCCGGATGCGGGCCTCCTGTCGAGGCAAGGCTCCAGAGGCCCACGTCGGCGACGCCCGGGGTTGAAGGATCCAGCCCAGGGGTCCAGATCCGCAAACCCGACAAGGACAGCCCGAAGAGGATCGACCTTGGGTTCATAGCCCGGTCATGGCCCACGACCGGGCTATGAAGGCAAGGGCCGAAGGGCGCCGCTGGAATGACTAACGGTCGAATGGTCTCGCGCTGTCCGCACAGCTGGCGGAGGTCACGCCGTTGACGGCGTTGGGCGTATTTTCGTCGCTGTCCGGCCAGGGGTGGTCGTACGTGTCGAGGGTCTCCATGGCGGACTGGTCGCCGAGGCGCCGCTGGACCGCCTTCACGCTGCACCCCCGGTCGATCAAGGAGGGAGGCGTAGAAGTGCCGGAAATCGTGGAAGGTCGCCCATTCGGATGGCCCTTCCTGCCGGCGGGCGCGGTGCCACATCTCCCCGGCGGTGTTGCGGCTTAGGGGATTGCCCGTACGGTTGGGTGAACACGAGGCCGTACTGGCCTTGGCGGTAGCGAGCGAGGGGGGAGCGTCGACGCCACCACGTGGGGCATGGGGACCGTGCGGAAGCCAGCCGAAGAGTGGTGACGGTGAGCCGGCCTGTAGGCGGGGACCAGCTCAACATATGCCCTGACCTGCGGTGTTGCCTCTCCTGAAACCACCCTAGTCCCTCAGAAAGTCCTCAATTCCAGCGGTTCTTACGGTAAATGGCGGTCCGCTACGGAGAGTGAGGGCGCGAAGGCAGGGCCGCCTCGACAGCGGAAATGATCGCCTGGGCGTGGCCGAAGTCGGTGATGAATGGGGCGCTTGGTGATGGCCCGACGCCCGACGTACTCGGCTTTGTTCGGATCTGGCGTATGTGGTGGCTATGGGCCAGATGTGTCCGTCCCGCACGAGGCCAGAGACAGTCACCTTGGCCGCGCCGGGTTACCCGCCCGAGACCTTGACGAGAGGGCCGCTCAAGACGTCACGGATGAAGCCAGAGCCGCGGCCCTGCCACTCCTCGGGCGTGAGGATCACGGGGTTGACCTCCTGGCCGAGCGCGACACCGGCTTCCCGGCAAGTCTCGTACACGGCGTCCACATCCGGCTCGCCGATGACGACCACGTCGATGTCGCCGGGCGGGGCGCCGGGCTCCCCCTCGTACCGTCGGGCCCACGAGCCGAAGATGTAGGCATCCTCGATGCCGTCGACACCGGCGAGGCGCTCGCCCAGGACGGAACGCGGGCCGAGAGCCTTGAGCAGGAGGCCGGAGAGCTCGGGGAAGTAGGGGCTCGCCCGACTGGGTTTCACGAGGTGCAAGCGGCCGAGCCGTCGTCCGTCGAGCAGGCCCGCATCGAGGAGCCGGTTCACCTCACGGGAGACCGTTTGCTGGGGGATGCCGGTGGTCTGCTGCAGCTCGGCGAGCGTCTGCTCCCGGTCCGGGTGAAGGAAGAGTTGGCCGAGGAGCCGCATCTGTCCTTCCGAACGGAAGATGGGGATCAACCCGGGCGCCGATTGACTCACACTACGAGTGTATCAACCCGTTGTGTGAGTGCTACGAGGAGGATCAGAGGTCAACGGCTTCGTACTGTCGATGTGGGAACATCGGGGTCATGGCGCAGGAACTGCTGGCCCTCATCGATGCCGACCCTTCTGTCCTGCACGGGCAGGCGCGGTTCCGCGGCACGAGGATTGGCGTCAGCGTTGTGCTCGACTGTCTGGCGGCCGGGATGACTGACTCGGACATCCGCGGGCAGTACCCATCGCTGCCCGCCGATGCCACCCGCGCCGCGCTCGCGTATGCGGCAGTCCTCGCCCGAGAGGAGCTGTACCCGCTCGAGCCCACCGCTCGGTGAGGATCAAGCTCGACGAGAACCTCCCGGCCGATGCGCTCGCCATTGCGCTCGGGCTGGGCCACGACGCCGACAGCGTGAACAACGAGGGCCTCATCGGGGCGTCCGACGTCGAGGTCCTTGCGGCGGCGACGCGCGACGGCCGGCTCCTCATCACGCTTGACCGCCGCTTCGGCGACGTGCGTGCCCACACGCCGGGAACCCACGCTGGCATCGTGGTCCTACGCGTCGAGTCGCAGGACGCCGGAGCCGTCACTGATGCTGTCCGGTCCTTCCTGTCGTCCGACGAGCTCGGCGATGTCGCCGGTTGCGTCGTGGTCGTGCGAGGCCACCTTGTCCGGGTGCGTCGTCCCGAGTAGTGACAGGTCGTACCGGCACGAGAGCTTCAAGCCCGCATGTCAGCGGGCATTGCGGCGCCGTGGGCCATCGCTGCCACTCTACGCACCAGCAGGTAATCGACGTGTGCTCATCGGCGAACAGTGCACTTGGATTGGCGGCTGTCGAGGCATGCCGGCCCTTCACACGACCCGCAGGCACCTGCCGCGGGTTCAGCCGGTGACTATGCCGAGGCTCTCGGCCGCCGTCGTCGCTATGGCCAGAGCGTCCCCGTCCGCCACGGCGACCACGGTCGAGTCCTTGGCCTCTGCTGCCGCGACAGCCCGTGCGGTCGCCGTCGCCCCGTTCCGCCCGCCGGGCACGACGACGACATCCTGCGCCTCGAGGTGACCAGCCAACCATGAGCCGACGTCAGCAGAGGATTCCACGGGTACCGAGCCGAGCGGCGCAAGCAGTCCCACGGCGACGGGTCCGCCAGCGACAACCACCAGCGCGAGGCCACTCGTGCGTAGTCGGGCTACGAGCTCGACGGACAGATGTGCCGCCGCGCCCGGGCCCGTCGCCTGCGCTGGACCGAGGACGAGCACGACCCTGACGGTGTCGGCCACGCCGGGGCGCACGAACGCAACTGGGGACCCGCACGCCTGTACCAGCTCGCTGGCTCGAGTGCTCTCTGTGGGCAGCCAAGCTCGATCGGCAGCGGTGACCAGGACGAGCGAGCTGTCATGTGACCGGGCGGAATGGGCGACGCCCTCTCCCTGGTTTTCGTCGTGGCGGACATCGAGCGCGGCCTCCGAGCCGAGCGCACCGATGGCCTGTTCGGCTTGTTCGACCTGCTCCTCGCTCGGTCCCGCCGCACCCGGGCTCACCACGACGAGCGGGTGCACGACGCCGCCGTCGGCTGCAGCCACTCGGACGGCGAGCCGCAGGGCTGCACTCACCGGGTTATCGACGTCGACGGGAACCAGCACCGAGCGGCCCAGCCGGCCGATGTCGATCGCCGGTCGGGGGACCCGGCGACCGAACGTTGTGGCACAGAGCGATGACGCCAGGAGGCTGGCCAGGATGAGGATCATCACCGCGTTGACGACGCTCGTGTTGAACAGGCCGATCTTGAGGCCGACGAATGTTGCCGCGAGCGTCGCTGCCGTCTGAGCCACGGACAGCGAGAAGATCACCCCGACCTCGTCCCACGTGGCCTTGAAGGCGGGGCGGCACAGCGCGGCGGCGGCGAGCTTTCCACCCAGGCACGCGGCGGTGAACGCAGCGGCCAGCCCGAGCGTGGCGGGGTCGACTATCACGGACGGGTCGATGACCGTACCGACCGAGACGAGGAAGATCGGGATGAGCAGCGCCGAGCCGAAGAACTCGATCCGCTCCATGAACTCGCCCTCGTTGGGCACAAGGCGGTTCAGGGCCAACCCGGTGAAGAACGCGCCGACGATCGGCTCGATGTTGACGACCTTGGCGACGGTGGCGCCGGCGAGCAGCACGGCCAGTGCGTAGGTGTAGCGGAGCGTGCGCTGTCGGCCGAACGTCGTGAACCAGTGGCGGGTGAGCGGCGGCAGCAGAACGAAGCAGAAGGCCGCGAGCACGGCGAGCCCGAGTGCCACCTGGATGACGAGGGTCGCGCCGCCGACCTGACCGGTCGCTTGGCCCGACACGACTGCGAGCACGATCAGCGCCAAGGTGTCTGTGAGCACGGTCGCCCCCACCGTGCTGGCCACGGCGCGGTTCGTCGCCAGCCCGAGCCGGCGGATGACGGGGTAGGAGATCAGGGTGTGCGAGGCGAGCAGCGAGCCCAGGAGCACCGCGGCGGCGGCTTTCAGGCCAGCAAGGACCGCGGCGAGGATGCCGAAGCCCAGAGGCAGGGCGAAAGTGAGGACGGCGAAGGCGATGGCCTGGCGACGGTGCTTGGCGAACACGGCGAGGTCGAGCTCGAGGCCGGCGGTGAACATCAGGTAGACGAGGCCGACGTCGCCGAGCTCCTTCACGATCCCTCCGGACTGGGGGACGACACCGAGGACGTTGGGCCCCACCACCAGCCCGCCCACGAGCAGTCCGATGAGTCCCGGGATCCTCGCACGCTCCATGATCAGCGGCCCGGCGAGCACGATGATGGCGGCGACGAGGAGTTCCCACTCGGTGCCGCGGGGCGTGTTCAGGTGCAGCAGGTCCACGCCACCTCCTACCGAGCGGTTCGGATGACAGGAACGGTCTGGGGGTCGGCGGCCAGGGTGGGACCCAGCCAGCGCTGGCGGAGCTCGTCGAGCGTCCCCTGGGCCATCAGCTGACGCAGACCCTGGTTGACGGCGGAGGTGTTGGCCGAACCCTTGGGCAGCACGATGGCCAGTTCCTCTTCACGGTCGAAGCGGGCTGGAACGGTAAGACCGACGTTGTTTCGGGCGACGGCGAGCGCCGGAAGGAGATCGAGGAGCGCGGCGTCGGCAACATGGTCGAGGACCATCTGGACCGCGCCCTGCTGGTCGTCGACGATAACCGGGGCCAGGTTTGGACGTACGACTTCGGACAGGTATTCGGCGCTGGTGGTTCCGGCCTGGACCACCCAACGCTGCTCCTTGGCGGTGGCGAGGTCGCGCACGTTCGTAGCGCCCGTCGCGGTGAGAATTGCGGGGGAGCTCGTCATATAGGCGATCGAAAAATCGACCTGGTCGCGCCGCTCAGGAGTCGAGCTCACCTGGGCCAGCGCCAGGTCGGCGTCGCCGAGCGCGCCTCGTGTGATGTCTCCGAACAGCGCACTGCGCACGGCCAGGGTCAATCCGAGCTCCTTCGCCAGCGCACCGGCTAACGCCCACTCGAAACCCCCCTGGACGTTTTCCGGATCCGTCCCGTCCCAGAACCCGGGGGCCGGGAGCTCGGTGCCGACAACCAGCCTGCCCGCCACCTTCGGCGTGAAGGTCCCCTGCGCTGCCCTCTGCGCGCCACTGCACGACGCGACGACGACGTTCAACGCCAGGACCAGCAAGAGCGAAAGCGGGGACGCCAGGCTGGGAGATCGCCACGTTGGGGTCCCCACTGAGGGGTCGTGCGATTTCGTCGCCGGGCATCCCCAGCGTGCCCGCACTGTCGCCATGCCGAACCCTATAGGCAAGGCGTTACAGGAGATCGGTTCGTTGCAGGTGGTGGAGGCCGAGCCACCCAGGCAGGATCGGCAGCCAGTAGGTGACCAGCCGGTAGCTGAGCACCACGGCCAGCGCTACGTCCGGAGCCACGCCGAGGCCGGTGAAGCCGACGACGAGGGCGGCCTCGAGAGCACCCAGGCCACCTGGAGTGGGCGCCGCCGCAGCTATGAGCGAGCCGCCTAGGTAACGGCCCCGACCTGGGCGAAAGCAACGTTGCCGTGGAGGGCGGCGACGGCGGCTGCCAGGGCGCCGATGTAGGCGAGGTTGACGGCAGTCGCCCCTCCAAAGAGCATGGCCAGCTTCATGGGGGACCGGGTCAGCCTGGCCATGCTCGACAGGGACTGCTTCACGAACCCGACCACACGGGTCCGGAAGAAGCGACGACCCCGCCCGGTGACGGACACGATTCCGGCCACGGCGAGGGCGACGGCGATGATCACGAGCAGCTTGCTGCTCGAGGGTAGGGAAAAGTCGCCCCCCTCGCCGCGACCGGCCCAGGTGAGGAACACGACGAGCAACAGGAGGTGCATGATGCCCCCGGCCAGGGAGTTGAGGCCCACGGCGGTCACGGCCTCGGCTGGGGCCACGCCCGCCTTGCGAAGAAACCGAACGTTCAGCGCCATCCCGCCGACGTTGGCCGGCGTGACGCGGTTGACGAACGACGACGCCAGTTGGGCTTCCACGGTGGCGACGAGGGGCAGGCGCAAGGGCACCGCTCCCCCGATGCGGATGGCCGCTCCCACGTCGGTGGCGACGGACATGGCGACGGCAACGAGGAGCCAGGCCCAATTGGCCGAGCCGAGAGCCTTGAGGCTGTTGTCGACGCTGGCCAGCTGTGGGAGCAGGACATAGAAGGCTCCCGTCAGCGCCAAGATCGTGAGCAGGGTGCGGAGCCGGACCCGGGCCAACCGCTCGAGGGGCGCCGGTTCCTCGCCCGTGGCCGCGGCGACGCCCGCCCGCAGCCCGTGAAGGATGGGCTTCGACACCTGCCGCCGGGTCGAGGCGGACAGGGCGAGGGGCTGGAGGAACGGCTCGGCGGCGGCCAGGTCGGCCGGCCCGATCACCCGGGTCGCCGAGGCGATGGACCGGTCAGGGCCGACCAGCGCGGCCAACGAGGCGAGAAGCTCGGCCCTGTCGATGGCCAGCAGCCGCGAATCCGCCGACGCCTGGCCGAAGCTGAGGTCCATGACGACCGGTCGGCCGGCCTCGACCAGGATGTTTCCGACCCGGAGCGATCGATGGGCGAGGCCGACTCCGTGAAGAGCCCGCACCTCGGCCCAGAGGCTGTCGAGGAGGTCGTCACCGACTTCCTCAGGACTCAGCGTGTCGAGCCGGGGACCGTCGACGTAGCGGAGGGCGAGCAGCATCGAGCCGTCGGGGAGGGCAGGAAGAACCTCGACATCGGGACAGGTCACGCCTGCTCGGCCGGCCAGCAGCAGAAGGAGGGCCTCGTGCTCGACGGCATGCTGGAGCGACAGGATAGCCCCGTCCTCGCTGTCCCGAAGGAACACTGTCCGATAGGCACGGAACAGGAGGTCGGCGTCTCGGCTGTCCCTGGCGTAGACCTTGACCAGCCTCCGTCGGCCGTCGGCGGCGTCGATCCGGTACAGCTGGGAGAGCCCGCCCTCGGACCGCTCCAGCATCAGGCCGGCGACCTCGATGCCGGAGTCACAGAGCGCGGCGGCGACGGAGTCGGTTGACGGCCGGCGGTCGGGTGCCCCGAACCCGACCAGCAGGGCGGCGCCGGCCGCGGCCCCGGCGGCGACGGCGAACACCAGCTCGACGAGCCCGGCAAGCCCGGTGAGCACCAGAACCACGACCAAGCCGGTGAGGGCGACGTCAGCGGTCCGGCGCCACGAGCGGGGGAGCCATGGCTTGCCGACGGCATACGCGGCAGTGGCCGCGGCCACGTAGATCGGCCACGGAAACCGGGCGGACATGATCCATGTGTCCGTACCGACGGCGCCGGGAAGGCCACCCGGGAGGTCGACCAGGGAGTCGAGGAGAGCGAACACCCCTGCTCCGGCGCCGACTGAGAGCGCGAAGATCCCCAGGCGGCGCCACTGACGAGCCAGCACACCGAGGACCGCGACCGGAGCGCAGAGGGCGCCCACCTGGGCGAGGGCGAGCGCCAGCTCACGCGGGGAGCGAGGCACGTGGGTGCCGAGCCGGCCGAAGTCGGCCGTGATCCCTTCGGCGGCCGCCCTGCCTCGCCATGCCAACAAGCTGGCCAGGACCAGCAACCCACTCCACCCGACCAGCCGAACAACGTCGCTCGGGTGGCGGAAGTACCGCTCCTGCCCCTGACGGAGCTGCTCATCAAGGTCGGCCATACCACCGGCTTAGCAGCCCTTTTACCCCACGCCCGCGGATCGTCGAGGTGGCGCGGCGACCGGCGACCGACGACAAGCCGGGTCGGTAGGATGACGTTTTCGAGGATCGGAGACAGCCTGGGAGGGGCGCGGACCCATGACGTCGACCACCAAGGCGTCACCACGACGAACCCATAGCAAGACGCCCCCCGGCTCTCCTCGCTGAGCCTGTGTGTTCGCTCATTCTCGACCGCCAGTCTGTCGCGCCGTCCAGCCGCTCGACGGGGAACTTCACCTACGTCAGCTTTCCCAGCAGGTAGCCGACAACCAAAGAGACCAGCATGAGAATGAGTCCGGCCCCGACGTCATCGCCCTTGCGTTGCCAGAAGGTGCTGCTCTCGGTGCTGCGCCGGGTCTCAATCAGAGTCCACCGCCTGAAACTAACTACCCACCATGACAAGGCGAGGAATAGAGAGAGCGCTGCGAAGAGCCACGAGGCGCCAAGAGGGAGTCCATGAACGTCCTGTTGGTACGCCGTCAGCACCACGCTCGGGGCCAGCGACGGGAACCAGATGCCTACTTTGGCGATGAAGGAGGCACCAGGTCGGCGCCTCCGCCGAAGGATGCCAGTGATGACGTCGACGGTCCCTATCACCTTGGGATCAAGACTTTGGCAGTTAACGAACGCCCCTCCCGGCTTGAGGCTCACCGTCAGGATTGGTTCGAGGATTGTCGAAAGGAACAGCTCCTTTGGGTGAGCTAGCCCTTCCAGGTCGCCGGGCGCCTCAAGGTCGTGCTGATCGGTGCGAAGTAGAAGATGCGGTGGCTCGAGCGCCTTCACGACCTCCCATACCTTCTCGACGTCGTCTACGAAGACGCGAACCGGCGGAAGCTTCACTATGAGCGCGGTTGGTCTGGGCGTTGCCGGCACGAGCCTAGGGTAGGTGGCAGCTAGGTAGGGATCGCGGACCGGAAGCTTCCTCAGGCACGACGAGTGGTGGTATCGCAGCGCACGTTGAGAAGCCGACGACCCCGGACCAGTGCGACCGTGGGCGTCAACAGGAACCTACGATCCTGAGAGAACGCGGCATGCCGTGCGTGCCGGACTCGGAGGAGCTCGAAGTCGTGGACAGCAGCAACTTGACCCAGGTCCGGCGGACGCTCTGGACCGCGGCGGACCAGCTGAGGGCCAACTCGACCCTGGCGCCGAGCGAGGCTCGGGGACCGGTGCTCGGGCTGATCTTCCTGGCCTACGCCGAGCACCGCTTCGACCTGGCCCGCCCCGAGATTGAGGCCAAGGCCACCGCCCGCAGACCCGTGACGGCCGACGACTACCGGGCGCGCTCGGTGCTGTTCGTGCCCGACGAGGCCCGGTTATCGCATCTCGTGAACCTCCCCGAAGGCCAGGATCTTGGCGCCGCAGTCGATTCGGCCATGAAGGCCATCGAGATCCGAAATCCGGAACTGATAGACGTACTGCCGAGGGGATACCAGCGGCTGGAGAAATCGACGCTGGTCGAGCTGCTGAGGCTGTTCGCCCCCTTGCCCCGACAGCTCTCGGGCGACGCATTCGGCCTGATCTATGAGGACTTCCTGTCGAACTTCGCTATGGCCGAGGGCAGGCTCGGCGGCGAGTTCTTCACCCCGTACTCGATCGTCCGGCTGATCGTGGAGATCATCGAGCCCTTCCAGGGTCGGGTCTTCGACCCCGCGTGCGGTTCAGGCGGCATGTTCGTGCAGTGCGCCAAGTTCGTGGAGCGCCACCAGCGCTCGCCGACGCGGGACCTGTCCGTGTTCGGTCAGGAGCAGAAGGAGGGGACGGTCCCGATCGCCAAGATGAACCTGGCCCTTCACGGGCTCTCAGGCGACATCCGGCTCGGCAACAGCTACTACGACGACCTCCACCACAGCGCCGGTGCCTTCGACTTCGTCATGGCCAACCCGCCCTTCAACGTGAACGGCGTCGACAAGGCCAAGTTGGAAGGAGACAAGCGCTTCCCCTTCGGCATCCCCCGGCCCGACAACGCCAACTACCTATGGATCCAGCTCTTCTACTCGGCGCTGGCCGAACGTGGCCGGGCCGGGTTCGTGATGGCCAACTCGGCGGGCGACGCCGGCCACTCCGAGCGCGAGATCCGCCGCCGGCTCATCGAGTCGAAGGCCGTCGACGTGATGGTGGCCATTGGGACCAACTTCTTCTACACGGTCACCTTGCCGGTGACCCTGTGGTTCCTCGACCGCTCCAAGACGGGCAGTGATCGGGAGGACACGGTGTTGTTCGTCGATGCCCGCAACCTGTTCCACCAGATCGACCGGGCCCACCGGGACTTCCTGCCCGAGCACATCGAGCTGCTGGCGAATATCGTCCGCCTCTACCGCGGCGAGGACGTGGAGGCCATCGACGGCAGCGAAGGGCTGGTCAAGGAGCGCTTCACCGAAGGTCGTTACGTGGACGTTCCGGGGCTGTGCAAGGTGGCCACCGTGGCCGAGATCGAAGCCCAGGGCTGGAGCCTCAACCCCGGCCGTTACATCGGCACGGCCCTGGTGGAGGACGACGGCGAGGACTTCGCGGAGAAGCTGGCGGCCGCCTACGACGAGTTCACCAGGCTGTCGGACGATGCCGACGTGCTCCGGGCCAAGGTCGACGCCGCCGTTCAAGGGATCCTGGGAGGATGACGAAGGTCTTGGCCGACTTGTGCGAGGCGATCGTCGATTGTGAACACAAGACGGTGCCCGAGGGCGACGGCTTCGCATTGTCGGTAGGGACTCGCGCTATGAAGGACGGCCGGCTTCTCATTGAAGCCTGCAAGCCCGTCAGTAGGAGCACCTACGAGGCATGGGCGAGACGGATGAAGCCGCAGCCCGGCGATCTTGTGCTCGCGCGGGAGGCGCCGGTCGGTCAGGTCATTCGAGTTCCCGAAGATCCTCGCCTCTGCCTTGGCCAGCGCACCGTCCTGATCCGGCCCGCGTACAAGCGCGTTCATCCCCGCTTCCTGCACTACTGGCTTCTTGGGTCCGAGGCGCAAGGTGTGATGACCGCCAAGGCTCGCGGCGCGACCGTCCCGCACCTCAACGTCGAGGACATCCGGGCGCTGGATGTCCGCAATCTGCCCGACGACGGCCGGGTCCAAGAGTTCGGTGGGGAGACACTCGGTGCCCTCGATGACCTTATCGAGAACAACCGGCGGCGGATCGAGTTGTTGGAGCAGATGGCGCAGGCCATCTACCGGGAGTGGTTCGTCCGCTACCGCTACCCCGGCCACGAGGACGCCGCCTTCGTCGACTCCCCTCTCGGCCCCATCCCCGACGGGTGGGAAGTGCGACCGCTTACCGAACTCGCCATGCTCGATCGGACCGGCGTTCAGCCCCAGCGCTCGCCGGACGAGCGGTTCGATCACTTCAGCATCCCGGCCTTCGACGATGGACAGCTCCCAACCGTTGATGCCGGGTCCACGATCAAGAGCGGGAAGTTCCTGCTCACCGAGGCTTCTGTGCTGGTGTCGAAGCTCAACCCACGCATCGAGAGGACCTGGCTTTTCGAGCCCGAGGGACACCGCCGATGCGTTGCATCGACGGAGTTCCTCGCGCTCATACCGCAGGGCGGTGTCTCGCTCGAGTTCCTCTATCTCCTCGCGCGCTCGGCGCCGTTCCGAGAGCGCCTTCGGGAACTGAGTGGCGGGACGTCGACCAGCCATCAACGAGCCAAGCCGGATGACTTTCTTCGGCTCATCGTTGTGGTGCCCCAGGAATCGGCGGTGAGTCGGTTTACTCGCGTCATCGCGCCGATGCTCGGGATGGGCAGGCGGCTTCGTGTCGAGAACCGCAGCCTCGCCGCCCTCCGCGACCTCCTGCTTCCCAAGCTCGTCACCGGGGAGATCGACGTCTCCCATCTCGACCTCGACGCGATAGTGGCTTGAGCCCCGGGCGGTACACCGAGGCGGCGCTGGTGGAGATGCCGGCGCTCGAGCTGCTCGAGGAACTGGGCTGGACCGTGGTCGACGCCTACGGGGAGACCCTCGGCGCCGCCGGCACGCTGGGCCGGGACTCGATCCACGACGTCATCCTCACCCACCGCCTGCGTGATGCCCTACGGGCATTGAACCCGACCGTCCCCGACGACGTCCGGGAGGAGGCCCTCGCCGCCCTGGCCAAGGACCGCTCGGCCATGGACCCGGTGCGGGCCAACCGCGACGTCTACCACCTGCTGCGTGACGGCTGCCGGGCGCAGTGGCGGGACACAAGAGGCGAAGAGCAGTACGCCACCGTCCGTTACGTCGACTTCAACGACTCCACCAAGAACGACTGGCTGGCGGCGTCGCAGGTATGGATCGCCGGCCAGTTGCATCGCCGCCGGGCCGACGTGGTGCTGTTCGTCAACGGCATCCCGCTGGTGCTGGCCGAGTTCAAGGAGATCAACCGGCCGATCAAGGCCGCCTACGACGAGAACTTCACCGACTACCGCGACACGATCCCGCAGGTGTTCTGGCCGAACGGGTTCGTGATCCTTTCGAACGGCACCGAAGCCAAGGTCGGCGCGACCTACGCGCCCTGGGACTTCTTCGGCGACTGGAAGGTCATCGACGCCGAGGCGACGCGGGGCGTCGTCGCCTTGGAAACCGCCATCCGTGGCACCTGCGCCCACGACCGGCTGCTTGATCTGATCGAGAACTTCGTCGCCTACATCGAGCGGCCTGGCGGGCTCACCAAGACCGTCGCCCGCAACCACCAGTACCTCGGCGTCAACGCGGCCATCGAGAAGCTGCTCCAGATCCGGTCGGCCGGCGACAAGCGGCTGGGCGTCTTCTGGCATACCCAGGGGTCCGGCAAGAGCCTGTCGATGCTGTGGTTCACACAGAAGGTCCTCCGCCGCATCCCCGGCGGATGGACGTTCGTAATGGTCACCGACCGGACCGAGCTCGACGAGCAGCTCCATGGCGAGTTCGCCGACGCCGGCGTCATCTCCAAGGAGGCCCGCGTCCACGCCGAGGACTCGGCGCACCTCCGCGAGCTGCTCGCGGCCGATCATCGGTACGTCTTCACCCTGATCCACAAGTTCCGGCTGCGCGCCGACGAGACGACCATGCCCGTGCTGTCGGACCGCAACGACGTCATCGTCATTACCGACGAGGCCCACCGCAGCCAGTACGACACGCTCGCCCTCAACATGCGGGGCGCCCTGCCCAACGCTGCGTTCATGGGTTTCACCGGTACGCCGCTGGTAGCGGGGGAGGAGCTGACCAGGCGGGAGTTCGGCGACTACGTGAGCGTGTACAACTTCCGCGACGCCATCGAGGACGGCGCCACCGTCCCGCTCTACTACGAGAACCGTATTCCCGAGCTGCAGATCGTCAACGACGACTTCGCCGAGGAGCTGACCGCCCTTCTGGAGGAGGCCGAGCTCGATGAAGACGCCGAGGGCCGTCTCGCCCGGCGTTTCGGCCGGGAGTACGCGCTCATCACCAGGCCCGAGCGCCTCCGGACCGTCGCCCGTGACCTCGTCCGCCACTTCGTCGGCCGGGGATTCACCGGCAAGGCCATGTACGTCGGGATCGACAAGGCCACCGCCGTTCACATGTACGACCTCGTGCAAGAGGCGTGGGCCGAGTACCTGGCCGACCTCCGCGCCCAGCACGACGCCCTCGCCGAACTGGAGCGGCCCTGGCTGGCCAGCCGCGTCGCGCTGATGGAGACGACCGACATGGCGGTGGTCGTGAGCCAGGCCCAGAACGAGATTGCCGACATGAAGCGTCTCGGCCTGGACATCAAGGCCCACAGAGCCCGCAAGAACGCCGAGCCCCTCGACGACCACTTCAAGGACCCGAGCCACCCCCTGCGGCTAGTCTTTGTCTGCGCCATGTGGATGACCGGGTTCGATGCGCCGAGCTGCTCGACGATGTACCTCGACCGGCCCATGCGGAACCACACGCTGATGCAGACCATCGCCCGCGCCAACCGGGTGTTCCCGGACAAGGACAACGGGCTGATCGTCGACTACATCGGCGTCTTCCGCGACCTGGAACGGGCTCTCGCCATCTATGGCGCCGCCAACGCCGAGGCCGGAGTCGACTCGCCTATCCAGGACAAGTCCGAGCTCCTGGCCGCTCTCGCCGACGCCGTCGCCGCCGTTGCGGAGCTGTGCGAGCGCTACGACATCGATCTCGACGAGCTGCGCGCCGCCTCCGGCTTCGCGTTCATCGCTCTCCGGGACGCGGCGGTGGAGTCCCTCCTCATCGACGAGGACGTTCGCACCGAGTTCCTGGCGGCGTCGCGGCATGCCCGAAAGCTGTTCAAGGCGGTGTTGCCCGATCCGGCGGCCGCCCCGCATCAGGCCATGGTCGCGGTGATCCGCGTTCTCGCCGAGCGCATCGAGGACGTCTCGCGGTCACCTCATGCCGACATCTCTGCGGTGGCCGACGCAGTGGACGCCCTGCTCGACCGGTCGGTTGGCGCCGAGGAGTACGTCATCCGGGCCGCGGCCGAGGGCATCGAGCCCGATCCGCTCATCGACCTGTCGAAGATCGACTTCGACGCGCTCGCCGCACGGTTCGCCGGACGCAAGCGCGCCGAGACCGACCGGCTTGCCACCCTGCTGCGGCGGCGCGCCGTCGACGCCGCCCGTCGCAACCCCACTCGGTTCGACCTGGTGGAGCGCATCGAGGAGCTCATCGCCGAGTACAACGCCGGCAGCCTCAACATCGACGAGTACCTCCGCCGCCTCATCGCACTGTCCCAGGACCTGACCGTCGAGGAGCAACGGGCGGTCGTCGAAGACATGACCGAGGAGGAGCTGGCGATCTTCGACCTGCTCACCAAGCCTGAGCCGGTGCTCGATGAAGAACAGCGGGTGGTGGTAAAGGCCAGCTCCAAACGGCTGCTCGACCACCTGCACGACAAGCTTGTGCTCGACTGGCGGCGAAAGGCGGCGACCACTGCCGACGTGCGCACCACGATCCGCAGCGTGCTCGATGCCGACCTACCGGCCGATCCCTACCCGCCCGAGGTCTTCGACGCCAAGGTGCAGGCGGTGTTCGACCACGTCAGCACGGCGTACGGCGACGACCAGACGAGCGTGTACGGCGAGGAGGCCGTCGTACCGGGCCCCGCCGGTGTTGCCCTCGCTGTTGCAGCACCGCCCAACCTGGCCGCCATCGCCGAGGAGGTGGTCGAGCGCATCCGGGTCGACGCCGAGTTCGCCTCGCTGGTGGCCGCGCAGCTCGGGGTCGCCGGGGGTGCAGCACTGCGGACGGTCGGCGAGATCATCGAGAACGACGAGGACTTCGCTGTGGAGTTCAAGTCGACCGCTCGGTGGGACGTCAGGGAAGACAAGCCGAACAAGGCGATGGAGGACGCCGTCGTCAAGACCGTCGCGGGTTTCCTTAACACCGACGGGGGAACCCTCCTGATCGGCGTAGGCCCCGACCGCGAGGTCGTCGGCCTCGGACACGACTACCCGCGGGTAAAGCCCCCGAACGGCGACGGCTTCGTGAACTGGCTTATGACCCACCTGACGAACGCCATGGGTGCCGCAGCCGTGATGCGCAGCCGCGCCAGGATCGTCGTCCACGATGGCCACGAAATCTGCCGTTTGGACGTGGCCCGTTCGTCCCAGCCCGTCTGGGCCAGGACGAGCAAGGACGAGCGGGTGTTCTTTGTGCGGATGAGCAACTCGACCCGTCCGTTGCCCGAGGCCGAGCTTCCGGCATACCTGGTTGACCGCTGGCCGGAGCAAGCTCGGTAGGCCCACTCGGACGACAAGCCGGCTCCGACGGCGGCGGTACCCGAGGCCTCTACTCCGACGTCGGCCTACGCCGGCGGTCGATCCACGCCTCGATCTCAGCCGGGTCGAATCGAAGCAGATGCCCCCACTTGATGAAGGGGATGCGCCTTTCCTGACTCACGCGAGACTCTGAGCACCTGGCCGCGGATGCACGATCTGGCGGGCGGCGGCTGCGCCCGGCGGACATCGAGGAGAGGTCAGAGGATCGGCAACCGGCGGAACCCGCGCATATTCATCTGATGCAATTCGGCGTTTTCGTCCCAAAGGGGCCCTGACCAGGCGCTTTGTGCTGGTGCGGAGTGCGGTCGATGGTCGGCGCGAGAGCCCGATCATCGGTGTGACCTGCGGGTATCCGTGCATCCATTGGCGCCATGAGTGATTCTTGCATCTGATGACCGCGACATTCGAGGGGGATTTCGTTGGCTGAACAGACGGCGCTGCCGGGCTCGGCCTATCTGCAGATGGTAGATTCGGCGGAACCCGACAAGGCCAGTGATCGCGCCGCCGATGAAGCAGCCAAGCACACGCCGCGGGACCGAGACGAAGGAGCACATCGTCGCGTGCGCGGCCGAACTGATCCA
>Ga0183260_10000362_pt1 | contig 37806 bp, 42 predicted proteins | sample AntDrymUQ4972206_2_FD_129768 | JGI IMG/M metagenome (GOLD analysis project Ga0183260, IMG submission 129768) | Polar desert sand microbial communities from Dry Valleys, Antarctica - metaG UQ497 (22.06) (version 2) (version 2) | ecosystem: Environmental > Terrestrial > Soil > Desert | place... | reverse complement strand
TGGTGGACCCACTTGCGGACCGATTCAGGGCCGATGCCCAGCTGGCGGGCGACGTCGGTGACCGCTCCATGGCGATCGCCCCGTTCGGCCGCCGTCTCGGCGACCAGGCGGACGGCCCGCTCACGGAGCTCCGGCGGGTACCGCCGCTGGAACGGCCTGGTGCTGCTGCTGTCGTGTGCCATGACTCCATGATCCTCCAAGCGATGGAGTCTCCACTGAAGTCAGTACGGTTCATAAAGTCAGCGGGATCACGCGGTAGGCCGTGCGCGAGCAAGGAGAATGGACAATGAGGCGGATAATCGCCCTCTCGTGCATGGTGGTGATGGCGCTAGCGAAGTTCTCGCTACTCGGGGCGTCCCCGGCCGCGGGAGAGCCCCAATGCCCCCAGTGACGCAGTCGGCGGAGGATGCGCTTGCCCAAGACCTCTCGCTCATCGCCAGCGCAGAGGGATGGACCGTGCCTCAGGCGGCGGCCCAGCATCGTGCCGCGGAAGACATTGGGGCGATTGCCGAGCAGGTTTCTGCGGCCAGGCCGGACATCTTCGTCGGGTCGGCACTGTCGGACAAGCCCGGTGGCGCCCCGACCCTCTATGTCAAGGGCACGGCCGACAAATTCATTCGGGATCTAGTTGATGCCAGCGAGATCGAGATCGTGCTGGCCGACAACCAGCCGTTCTCGTTCGATGAGCTAGAGGCACGCAAGCTGCGAGTCCATCATGCTCTCGAGGCTCAGGGGTTCCGCCAAGTAGTCACTGGCGTCAACATCACCGGGGCTGGGCTCATTCCAGCAGCTGTGATGATGGAGCCCGGCCTACCACTTACGAGCGAGGAGGTCGTCTCGGCACTACCCGACGACCTACGGTCGAGCGTCGAATTGACGATGAGCGCCACGCCAATCGCCACTGACACCACGTCCTTCGGAGGGATGCAGGTCACGAAGGACGGGGTCAATTGGGCGACTAGTGGATGGTCGGTGATACACAGTTCAACTGGTGTCACCGGCGTAACCACCGCAGGACACGCCACGGGGACAAACGGGATTGTGCACCCAGGGCACGGCACCCACGCCTTTGTGTGGCAGTCAGAGCACCGTGGCGAGTGGGGCGACATCGAGTGGCACGTTACGAACTACGCAGAGGTGGATGACTTCTATGCCACCGCGGTCGATATCCGTGACGTGGCGGCTGTCGAAGCTCGCGCCAACATCTCTGTCGGCGAGTCCGTCTGCCAATACGGTCGAGCGTCGAATGATCGTGATTGCACGCTACAGGTGTTCGATGTGTCCATATCCTGCACGCTTGGCGAGCCCCCCGTCTTCAATGATCGTCTTGTCCAGATGGAAGGCATCACATCGGTACTTGGCGACAGTGGCGGAGGGTGGTCAATGAATTTTACCGCCTTCGGATCGCAGAAGGGACACTGTTACAATAGAGACGCTTGGTCGGTGGCTGATCTCTACGACGAAGCTCTTGGGGTGAGGGTCCTGACGAACTGAACCCTTTAGTCGCGCCCGTCAACCTGCTGCCGGCAGCGTCATCCCGCCGGGCGTTACGTTTTCGCGGTCGCGCGTCGGGCTCGATGCTGCAGTGATCGGAGCCAATGGGGCCCGGTCGTTTTCCGACCCCTCCATCGGTGATCCCGCGCGGGCGGATCATCGATGGAGTTCCGACGAGTCCAATCCAGCCGTCCACTGTGGTGGGTTAAGGGTGGCAGGCCGGAAGGGAGAGGAGGGGAGCGGGGCCGATGGGCCGCGGACCTATTCCGGGCTTCACCGTGCGTTTCGGTGGCCGGCAGCGTGTATAGGGTGTGAACACTGACATCGCCGTTGTGTCGATCGATGCGGCGTACCAACGCGCATACGAGGAGCATTGGCACGAGGTCTTCCGGTTGGCGCTCGCTTGGACGAATGACCGAGCTGAGGCCGAGGACCTCGCGCAGGAGTCGTATACCCGCCTCTGGAAAACCCGGTCCAGCGTCGACTGGGACCGTCCGCTGCTCGCCTGGCTGATCGTCACGACCCGACGGCTCGCGACGGACCGCTTTCGCGCCATCAGGCGGCGGGTCCTCAACGTACCGCGGGCGTCCACCCACGACCCGGGAGCGCACGACGAGTGGCTCGACGTCCGGGCGGCTATGGCGGAGCTCTCGCCGCTCGAGCGCACGGCCATCGTCCTGACCACACTCGATGGGTACTCATACGCTGATGCTGCCCAACTACTCGGAACGTCCGCAGGGGCCCTGCGCGCCGCCGTGAGCCGCGCCCGCGACAAGCTGGAGGGAGCGTGATGGAGCGCTCGCGCGCCGACCGAATCCTTGCCAATTGGGACAGCATCTCCCGTCAAGCGATGCCTCCCGGGTTGCCGCGGCGCAGCGCTGTCACAACAGGGCTGCCGGCTTCCACTTTGAGCGCTGCGGTCGTCCTGGTCCTGGCCATCGCTGCGGCCGGGATCTGGCTCGGCCTCCCACGCGGGGAGGGTCAGCTTGGAGCCGAGCCGTCGGCCTCACCGGCCGAGCCGTCGGCCTCACCGGCCGAGCCGTCGGCCTCACCGGCCGAGCCGTCGGCCTCACCGGCCGAGCCGTCGGCCTCACCGGCCGAGCCGTCCCCATCGCCGGCCGAACCGTCGCCATCAGCCGTCGAGCCGTCGCCATCGCCGGCAGCGTCATGGCCATCAGACGCGGAGGCGTGGGGTCCTCTCGCGGTCATCCCTCCCCAGGACGGGACCGACCTGGCGCGCAACGAGGGCACCCTGCGCATCACCGACACTTGCGTGTACCTGGAGTCAACGGGCGAGCTCTGGCTGCTGGTCTGGCCCGCCGACCTGACGACGTGGAGCGCCGAGTCGCGGACCATCACCTTCGAGAACTACGACGGGAGGGTCGTCAGCGTGGGCGACGGAGACCACGTCGTCATCGGCGGTGGTGGCGACAGTGAGGCGGAGAGCGGAATCTCGGGGGAGGAGTGGGTGAGACGGGCGGAGTGGGTCGCGGAGCCAGCACCCTCCTGCTCGCTTGACCCGCGTTTCAGCGTCGGAGTGGTGGGAGAGTGAATCCGTAGGTTAGTGTCGGTCTCGATCAGTCGTCGGAAAGTGGCTGCTGCGGACGGCCTTTCCCATGCGGCGCTGGTCCAACTCGCCCGGATCGGCACCGTCGACCGCAGCGAGTGCGCTGTTGTATGGCCTGCGGGCTGTGCGGCGCGAGCTCGAGGAGCATGGTGGGATGTTCCTCGTCGCCGGCGACCGATACAAAACCGATCGAGCGGTAGAGCCGCATCGCCACCGGGTTGCGTCGGCTGACGCTCAGGCTCAGCGCAGGCACATTGCCGTCACGGGCCGCTTCGATGAGCGCGGCAAGTAGTGCCCGCCCGACGCCGCGCCCTCGCCACGCCGATGCAACCGCGATTGACAGCTCCGGCACGTCCTCGCTCACGAAGCCATGGCCCGGCGACGCGGCGACGAACCGCCGGTACCAAGCGGCTCCGATGGGCTGGCCCGCCGCCTCGGCGATCACGCCTGCATCACCGGCGCGCCCCCAGCCGGCAAGGTACCGAGCCAGTCGCTCGTCCTGGTCGATCGCCTCCGGCGCCGGCGTTGCGCTTCCCGGCGGAAACGCCGCGAGAAGCAGCATCTCGCTGAGGAACGGTTCATCAGCCCCTACCGCGGGCCGCACCGTGAGCTCGGACTCCGTGCGGATGGCGCGTGGCACTCCCATGTGGCAGCAGGGTAACCTCCATCCCCAAGCAGCTCGAAGAACCGGTACCCGGTGTGGCGGGGCCGCATCAGAAAGCTGGGATGCGGGCGTGTTCGTGAATCGGTTCCACGTGGCAGCCGCTTGAGCGGATCCTCAAGCCCGCGGACGTGGCCGTCCGACTGGGAGATGCGTCGTGCCGGCGAGAACTGCCCGATGTGCGCCGAGCGACCGGGCGAGGTCAGCGGCCTGGGAGACGTGCGCATCCTCGCGAGCGCCGTCTGCGACGTGTACCTGCGCCGGATCGCGGTCGTGCCGGGCTACGCCGTGGCGACATGGCGGGGTCGGCACGTGTCGGATCTCACCGAGCTGACCGACACGGAGGCCGCGGAGTTCGATCGAACCGTTCGAGCGGCCGCTCGCGCCCTCCAGCACCACTACCGGCCGGCCAACCTCAACTACCTGACGCTCGGCAACGCCGTCCCGCACCTGCACGTGCACATCGTGCCGCGCTACCTGACGGACCCCGATCCCGGCAAGCCGCCGCGCTTCATGATGGTCGACCCATCTCCGGCCGATTAGATGCCGATCCCGGACGAGGAGTACCTGCCTGACGTCGACGCATTGCGGCGACTGGTCGAAGACTTCGTGCCCCTGCCCGGTGAAGGGCTCACCGTCGCACGCGTCGCGCTCGGCGCGGCGGGAGCCATCTTCGATGACCGGGGCCGCGTCCTGCTGGTGCGCCACGGCTACGGGCGCCGCAACTGGGAGCTGCCCGGCGGCGGGGCCGAGATCGGTGAGTCGCCCGAGCGCACCGTCATGCGCGAGGTCGGCGAGGAGACCGGGCTCCATGTCGTGCCTGAGCGCATCGATGGCATCTATCTGGAACCGGGCCACCGGTTTGGCGCTACCTTGCACTTCGTCCTGCGCTGCCGCCGCGAGCCGCTCGACGCGGAGCCGCGGATAGCGTCCGACGAGATCGTCGACCTGACGTGGGCGGCGCCGGCCGAGCTGCCCCGCCCGATCTCGGACTTCACCGTGCGCCGCATCACCGACGCCGCGGGCAGCGGACCGCTGCTTCCAAGGGTCATTGACAAGCGTGTCTGGCTTGAGGATGCAGGAAACAAACCGTAGCCGGCAGGCTGTCGCGAGACCCGCCCGGTGGAGGATGGGCGTCAAGCGGGTGACGGAGACGATGAGTCCCCACGGTTCGCATGCGGCCGGTAGCCACTACGCTCCGAAAGTAGTCGGTCGGGAATCGGAGGCTGAGCGCCGGGCGGGTACGTCCAGCCACGCTTCGCGGATCGCGCGGCTTGCGAGCTCGGTCCGCGAGTGGGCACCAGTCCGTTCGAAGATCCGTCCGAGGTGGGCCTCGACCGTCCTTGTCGTCACGCCGAGCGCGGCGCCGATCTCGTCGTTGGTCAGGCCGTCGGCGACCAACCGGACGACATCGAGCTCGCGTGACGTCAGCTCCGGCGGGAGCGCGTCCTGTCGGCGATCGAACACGAGCCGGCCGGCCGCCACCGCGCGCACCGCCTCGATGAGCTCGCGCGTCTCGACGCTCTTGGCGACGAACCCCGCGGCGCCCGAGCGGAGCGCGATCTGGTGGTACTGCGGGTAGTCGAAGGCGCTGAACACGATGACCGCGGTCTGCGAGTGGCTGCCCAGGAGGGTCAGCCCGTTCTCCTCGCCGAGCCGGACGTCGAGGATAAGGACATCGGGCGGATCGTCGGCATCGACGATGGCCCGAGCCTCCGCGAGGGAGCCACCGAGTGCCATAACCTCCATGTCGCTCTGACCGCCGAGCACCGCCGCGACCCCGTCGCGGAACGCCGGGTGGTCGTCGACGATGGCGACGCGGATCAGGCGCTCGCCGCTGGCCATTCCACGCCGACAAGGGTCCCGCGATCCGGTCGCTGGAGCAGCTCGAGCCGAGCTCCGATCGCGTCGGCACGCAGACGCATATTCAGGAGACCGTGACCGCCGGAGCCCGGTCGCATGGTCCGCGCAAAGCCCTGCCCCTCGTCCTCGACACTCAGCGTCAGGCGCTCGCCGTCGGTCCGGTAGGTGATCCGGATCGGTGGCTGGCCGTGGCGCAGCGCATTGGCCATCGCCTCCTGGGCGATCCTGAACGCGGCAAGCTCGACGTCGGGCGGCGGTCGGCGCAACCCCTCGTACTCCACTGACACGGTCATGCCCGTCATGCGCTGCGCGCGCTCCGCGAGCCAGTCCAGTGCCGGCCCGACGCCCAGGTCATCGAGCATCGGCAGTCGCAGCTCGCCGGCGATGTCGCGGAGCTCGACCGCCACGGCCCGGGCGTTCGCCGCCGCGTCTGAGTGACCCTCTGCCTCGAGCTGCTGGCCAAGCAGCAGGATCGACTGGAGGGGGCCGTCGTGGATGTCAGCGGCCAGTTGCCGCCGCTCGCTCTCCACGGCGGCAACGGTCAGGTCGCGCTGGGTGATTGCCTGCGTGGCAGCGCGCGTGAGTGGTCTGACGGATACGCGGTTCACGATGACGAACGCCGAGAGACCGACGGCGAGGACGACCAACCCGGCCGACGGCACGGCCAGGAGCAAGGCGCCGGCGAGCGGCGCGAGGCCGGTGAGGACCTCGCCCGCCTGCCGTGGATCGCGACCGGGCGCGCGAACCGCGCTCGTCAGCGCCGGCACGAGCGCGATGGCGGTGATGGCCGCGAGGTGCGCGGTCGCGGCTGCGGCGCTCAGTTCCCCGTCCTTCCAGATCGCGAGTCCGAGTGCGAACGCAACGACCGCCAATGCCCCCGCCATCGGCCAGGACCGATCTCCTTGGGACTGTGAACCGCCCAGCGCGATCCCGAGAGGCAGTACCGAGAGCGGCCAGAGCGTGACGAGGACCAGTGTTGACGGGGTGTCCGCGGCCCGGTACGGCAGGAGGGTGAGCGGGGCCGCGAGCGTAACCGCGAGCCACGGTCCGGTCTCCCGCGTCGTCAACTGGAGGATGTCGGGCCGCCACAGGCCGACCGCGAGGATCGCGATCGCGCCCCACAGTCCCGCGATGATGAGCGTGGTGGGGACCGGAGCCGCAGCGTCCGCATCCGAGCGCAACCAGCCGAGCACGCCAACGCCGACATAGGCAACGCCGACGACAAGCGCCGACCAGCGAGCCCGGATCCTCATCGTTCGTCGAACGGTAGCAGTCGGGGCGGCTCCCGGGATGTGGGGGAATCCACAGTCGCAGCCATGTGGACACGCCCGATTCCGGCCGGGCTACCGGTCCGACACGATGGCGCAATGAACGTCGCACTGCGGGCCCATGGCCTAACCAAGCGCTACCGATGGGGCCGCCCGCCCGCGCTTGACCGCATCGACCTCGACATCTCGGGCGGCGGCATCACCGCGCTCGTCGGCCCGAACGGCGCCGGCAAGTCGACGCTCATCCGCTGCTTCCTGGGTTTCGAGCGCCCGACGGCGGGCTTCGTCACGGTTGACGGAATCGATCCCGCCCGGCAGCGAACGAGGGCGCTCGCGCGGATCGGCTATGTCGGCCAGGAGATGGGGCTGTATCGACAGCTGACCGCGGCCGAGCACCTCGAGCTCGCGACCACGCTCCGGGTCGGGTTCGATCGGACCGGTGCCGCGGAGCGGCTCGCCGCGCGGGATATCCCGCTCGGGGTCCCGACCGCCGAGCTGTCCGGCGGGCAGCAGGCGCAAATCGCCCTGTCGCTCGCGCTCGGGACGCGGGCGCCGGTCCTGCTGCTTGACGAGCCGGTGGCGCGGCTCGATCCCCTCGCTCGGCTCGACTTTCTGTCGGCGCTCCGCGATGCGGTCCGTGCGGACGGGCGGACGGTGTTGCTCGCGTCGCACATCATCGGCGACCTCGAAGGGGTCAGCGACGCGCTCGTCGTCCTCGCCCCGGCCGCAGTGATGTTCCACGGCTCGATCGATGACGCGCGGACGGGGCACGCGATCGTGCCGGCGACCGAGGACATCGCGCCTGACGATCTCGTCGCGACCTACACAGGATTGACGGGTCGCCGGATGGCCCTGGTCCGTCGACCGGGGACCGGCGGCGCATCCCTGGACGATGTCGTCCTCGGCTACCTGGCGGCGGCGAACGCCGCTCGGTCGCTGGGCGGTGGCGCCCGATGATCGCGTCGCGCTTTCGGCTCGCGTTTCGGATCCAGCGCTTCGAGATCCTCGCGGCAGCCCTACTCGTCGCCGTGGTTGGGGTCACGGCGCTCATCGTGCGAGCGCGCCTGGACGGCGTCGGGGCGCCGGTCGAGTGCCTGACGCCGTGGATCTTCGACTACGTCGGATATGACGAGGCTCGCTGCGAGCCGCTGCGAGACGCGTTCCTCCAAATCAGGAACGAGGAGGCAAGCCTCGTGTTCAGCGGGATGCACGCCGTTCCCTTCATCGTCGGGCTGATGCTGGGGGTCGGGCTCGTCGGGCGCGAGATCGAGGGTGGCACCGCATCGACCGTGTGGGCCCTTGCCGGATCCCGGCGCCGGTGGCTGACGGGCCGGCTCGTTCCGATGCTGGTCTTCCTGATCGTGCTGTTGGCGTTCGCCGCGATCACATCGGAAGTGCTTGCCCAGGGCCGGGTGCCGTGGCAGTTCGGTCGCCCGACCTTCGACCTGTTCGACCGGCAGGGCGTCAGCATCATCGTCCATGGGCTCTCGGCCTTCGGACTAGCGCTTGCCACAGGCGCGTGGTCCGGGCGAATGCTGCCGGTGATCATCCTGAGCGCGTTGCTGACGCTCTTCCTGGCGGTGAGTGGCTGGGGGTTGTTCGAACAGTGGGTCCAGGCCAGCGCGCACCAGATGGAGGTTCCGTCCTGGTTCAACGGTGAGTACGACGGCGGCGTGTTCCGCGGCCCCGAAGCGTGGCGCCTGCCGGACGGCACGGTGCTCTCCGGTTGGGACGCTGATCCCGGGTCGTACGCACCCGTCGGTGTCGATCGAGATGCATGGGTCCGCGACAAGGTGCAGCGCCTCGCGACCGGCGTCGTCTCGGCGGACTACCCGTCGTGGGTCGCCACGGACGCGGCCGTCTATGGCGGCATCGGCATCGCCTTGATCGCAGCCGCGTACGCGATCGTCGAGCGACGCCGTCCGTTTTGAGTGCGCGGGTGGAACCTCATCGGCGACTGCAAACTTTCCGGCGCCCGCCGAGGAGTACGACGGGCCTCCTGCCAGGGCGGTCGAAGCCAGCACATTAAGCGGCCGGATGGGCAGGTTCGCGGACCGTCCGTCCAGTTCTCGTCGCGCCGCTTCCAGTTCTCGTGACCCGGGCTGTCAAGGGACAGCACGATCTGAACGCAGGCGGTCACGAGAACTGAACGCAGGCGGACGTCAAAACCGAACGCAGGCGGTCACGAAATGAGCGGGGACTCAGGCCGTTCGGCGTCGCCTCCAGTTGAGGGCGACAGCGGCGCCGACGACGAGCCCGACGAGCGCCCCGACCAGCGCAGCTGGGCCAGCCTCGACCGACGCCGGGCCTGTCGTTGTCGCATTGATGGGCGGCGACGTGGTCGCGTCCGACCCGCCCGGTCGAACCGTCACCGTGGTTGTCGAACCCGGTTGCCTTCCGGGGAAGTTGCGGACCCAGATCGTCCATGTCCCAGCCTTTGGCAGCGACACGAACCCTCGCCAGAGCGTCGAGTCCGACGCGTCTCGGGCGAGGCTGACCGGAACGTCACTGTCGCCCTCGTGCTGGGCGACGACGTCGAACGGGTAGTCATCCCACGCGTAGAGAAGGTTCCAGAAACCGGGTGGTGCGGGATAGGGCTCCCGAGGCGATGTGCCGGGGAGTACGCCCTCTCGCTGGATCGGAACGAACGTCCGAAGCAGGACCTCGACCGGCTCGCCGACCTCAACCTCGGATGGCGAGACCGCCAGCACGACCTCGCCGGCGGCGCGCACCTCCGCGGCCATGGCAAGACTCCCGACCAGGAGACCGGCGCCCAACAGGGCGCGAACAGCAATTCGCCCCATGACGACGGTACACCGCTCGTTGAGCCCGGGTTCCGACTCCTGGCTACAGCGGGCAGTCCTGCCGGCTCGGTGCCATCGATGGCCGGCAGCGGGGCGACGCCTCGACGCTCGACGGCTTCGGTGAGGCGATGGCCGCCCGCGTTCAGATTCCCATGGCCGCTCTCGGCGTCCGGCCCGCGGGTTGCCCGGCCGGATATGTACGGAATCTTGTACGGGCGAAGCATTGACGCGACGCCTGCAATCGACCTAGCGTGGTAGTCAGGCGGTGAGGTCACCGAAGCCAGGCGCAACCTCGTAGGCGACCTCACCGCCGCCATTGCCCAGATCGGGCGTGGAGGAGCCCTCCGGCACGGGCTTCCGCGGCGCCAGCCGCGATCCACCAGCGCCGGCGCCGGGGTCGCTTCCGACCCGCGGCGACAGCCGCACCTTTCCAACCACACATCGACGCTGCTTATCGCGCGTCTCTCGATGCGCGATCGATGGCGAGGCGCGCCAGCCGCTCATCCCGAGCGGGTGGAGCTCCGGCCGGATCCGAGACGACCGTACCCGAGGACAGCTCCTCGAACGATCCGATCGCCGGTCGGCGCTCCGCTCACGTGATGGGCGGCAGCGTGACCGGCTCTCGGGATTCGTTCCGGGCTCCTCGTCGACGGCCAGTTTCTCGTCCGAATCGGACCTTCGCTCGTTCGGGTGGCGGACCACGTCCGCGCCGGAATGGAGGTGATGTCCACAGCAAGGACGACCACTGAGCCGGCGGCCTGCGCGCCCGCCGGAGCACAACCCGCTGTTGCGCGCCGGACCCGGGCCGATCCTCGTCGATCGAATAGAGGCAGCGTGCCGCGACTGCCTCGCCTGCCCGGTTCCGCCCACGTGCGCGGCACCACCGAACACGGAGGCAATGAAGCCATGCAGACGATGGAAGCAACGACACCGGCGACGAAGGTCATCTACGGCGTGAACGAGCTCGACCTCGATCTCGCCGGGAAGTCCATCCGCGGGATCTGGAAGGTCCTCGAGCAGGTCCTGAACATCCCGCGCGACGCCGGGGTGTCGGTCAACGGCGACCGGGTCGACGACGACTACGTCGTCCGCCCGGGCGACGAGATCGAGTTCCAGAAGGCGGCGGGCGTCAAGGGCCAGGCGGCCTAGCACGTCCCGCCGACCGTGAGCGAGACCCGGAGCCACCGCGGGTGCCTCCCCGCCCGCGGGGCTCCGGGCTTTCCAACACAGCCCGAAAGGAGCTCTGATCCCAAATGCAGTCACGCGCGTTCCTGCGCATCGAGGGCGACCTCGTGAGCCTGGTCACCGAGGTGATCGACCGGGAGGTGACCCTCCCGGACCTCCTGACCGAGCTCACGACCACGCAGGTCGCCATGACCCCCAGGTTGCCGACCGGCTGCCGCTTCTGGATCCGCTCGGGGACGACGGACCGCCAGGTCTTCGTCCTCGAGCAGGCCCCGTCGCGGCGGACGATCGAGTACCACGCCAGCCGGCGTCACGACAGCGAGCCGACCAGCTACCGGCTCGCCCTGCCGTATGTCGTCTTCGTGGTCTCGACGGCCGGCGACCAGATCGAGGGTCTGTCCACCTACTTCCGGACGCAGCCGATCGCGTCGCTCGACGCGACGCTCTTCTGCTCGACCCTGCCCAACACGAACGACGACGGGATCGTCTGTCTCGGGTCGGTCCGGGTCAGCGGATCGAGCGTCGGCGAGCGGGTCGACGGCCTCATCGGCGCGTTCTGGGCGAGCCGCTTCAACCAGGACCTCCGCCGGCACCCGCTGCCCTTCAGCGGCGGCTTCCGGGCCTGGGCATCCCGCTCCCGGCGAGATCCGCTCGCCGCCCTGTCGCTGCGCTACGACCCCTACTGGCGGACCCTCCGCCAGGTCGCAGCCCAGATGGCGGGGCTCGCGATCACGGATCTGCCGGCCGGGACCCCGGTCCCGGAGGAGCCCGCGGAGTCCGAGGTCCTGACACCGGAACCGACGGTCCCAGATGGAGGTGACAGCGATGCCCTCGCTTCGTGATCACCTCCTCCGGACGCCGGCGGTCCGCGTCCGCGACCTCTCGTCGTGGATGGCCCCGTCGCTCGGCGAACGGGCGACACCACTGCCCGATCGGTTCTTCGAGGAGGCGGCACTGACGGTGCTCGCCCACGTCTTCCGCGAGTCGGGCCCCATCCGGGAGCAGCTCGTCCACGAGCGGCGCGGCTTCGAGCGACTGGTCCAGCTGATCCACCGCCTGCCCGCGAACGGAGGTGGTGAGTGATGTTCCCGATCCTCGAAGCCGGTCCCTCGCTGGAACGGGCCTCCCTGCCTGCCTTCGTCGTCGCTCGCGACGGGCTCTACCTGCGGAAGCGAAGCCTCCTCGGGTTGAGCCAGACGAAGGTCGGGCGGGTCGCCCACCTGCCGGAAGGCCGGGAGTTCGTCGACTACGCGCTGCCCAGGGTCCCATCCGACCTGATGGCCCGCGCGGTCGGCTTCTTCCGGGCCGTCTACCGGCTGCACAAGACCGAGGCGGCGATCCTCCTGCTCTGGCGCGACACGGGTTTCGACCTCGCCGTGCCGGTTCAGAAGGTGTCGAGCGTCTCGGTCAGGTTCGATCTCTCGGACGGCGATTTGCCGGCCGGGTCGCGACTCGTCGGCTCGATGCACAGCCACGGCGGATATTCCGCCTACGCCAGCTCGATCGACGAGGACGACGAGGCGGAGCTCGACGGGCTCCACGTCGTCGTCGGCGACCTCGATCGTCGACGGCTCGGCTATTCGGCCGCGATCGTGGTCGACGGTATCCGCTTCCACCTGAAGACCGGTTCGCTCATCGAGCGGCCTCGGCGTTTCGCCGAGCCGCCCGACGAGTGGCTGAGGAGGGTGAAGCTGGCACCGCCGCCCCGTCCGAAGGGCAAGCCGTCGATAGCCGAGTATGTCGCCCGGGGGTTCAAGCCCTCGGACGAGATCTCGAAGCCAAGCCGGCGAGAGCTCGACGACGCGATCGAGAAGGCGAGCAAGCTCGCCACCGCCCTCGGCTACCGCCTCTCCCACTGGCTCGTGTCGGTCTCCGGCCCGAGCGAGAAGGGAGGTGCGGCCGATGGCTGACCGGATCGTCCTTGTCGGCTGCGGCGGGATCGGGAGCCAGCTGCTCCCGCCGCTCGTCCGCTACCTCACGAACCGGCCCGAGCCACGATCGCTCCTCGTCCTCGTCGACGGCGACGTCTTCGAGCCGGGGAACCGATCACGACAGGCCTGCTCGCAACGCGACCTGGGCTCGAACAAGGCCGAGGCCCTGGCCCGGGTCGCCCGAGACGATGGGCTCGCCTGTCAGGCGATCCCCGAGTTCGTCGACGAGACCAACGTCCGCTCGATCGTCCGCGAGGGAGACATCGTCCTCCTCGCGGTCGACAACCACCGGGCGCGGGCCCTCGTCGATCGGCATCTCGGCTCGCTCGAGGACGCGACGCTCATCAGCGGCGGCAACGACGAGACGGACGGCAACGTCCAGCTCGTCCGCCGCCGCGACGGCTGGTCGCTCGACGGCCACCTGGTCGAGATCCACCCGGAGATCGGCGAGGCGGCCGACGGACAGCAGGATCATCGGGAGCCCGGCTGCCAGGTGATGGCGGCCGAGCGCCCGCAGCTCCTCGTAACGAACCTGATGGTCGCCAGCGCGATGCTCAACGCCCTCTGGCAGGTCGTCGAGTCCGGCAGCGTCCCCTACAGCGAGGTCTTCCTCGACGTGATCCAGGGCGCCGCCCGACCGCGACGCTGGTTCCGACTGAGGCCGGGCGAGCAGTAGGGAAGTGTGGATCGACGGTGCACAAGGTGGCCGAGGGGGCGCCCACCGGCGCTCCCTCGGCCGAACCATCGACTCAACAGCTGGTGGCCAGATGTCGCAGGCGCAGACCGCGGAGATGAAGGCAGAGGTGGCGAACCCGTTCCGCCCCGGGAACGGCGTTCCTCCTCCGTACCTTGCTGGGCGTGACCGCCTAATCGCCGAGTTTGAGGGGTTCGTCGACGCGCGGCCGCTCCATCCGAATTGGACCTTGACCGGACTTCGAGGGACGAGCAAGACGGTCCTCCTCAACGAGTTCGCGGCAAGGGCTGAACGCGCCGGCTGGCTGACCCTCGAGCGAGAGTTGAGCGAGCGCCACCGGGACGATGAGCGCTTCGCCGACGCGATCGATGAGGACGTAAACGCGCTCATCCGCCGAGTCGACCTCCTGTCGGGGATCGGCCAGAGGCTCGAGCAGGGATGGCGCTACCTGCGTCCGCGACGGGTTTCCATCGGCGACCTCAGCGTCGAGCCGAGCTATGAGACCGGCAATCCTTCGCCCCAGGACCGGATGCGAGCTGCCTTCGCGGTCCCTCTCTTCCGCGACTACCTGCGACGTCGCTCGGCCAAACCAACAGAACGAACAAGGACCGTTCGTTTCGTTGGAACCGGGACCCGACCGGAGGTCCCAGTCTCATGAGGCGCCGGTTCGATCCGGACGAGATGGCGCTCCGCGGGCGGATCGGCGCGTACCGCCTCCACGCCTCGCGGGATCCGCGGGAGACGACGCAGCGTGCCCGAGCGGCCTTCCGCGACGCCTTCGAGCGCATGGTCGACCCGCACAACGACCTAACGGAGCGTGAGCGGCTCCGTCGTGCCGAAGCGGCGCGGCGGGCCCACTACGCGCGCTTGGCGCGCCTGAGCGCGGTCGCCAGGAAGGCTCGCCGTGCCGGCCATGGCGAGGCCGGTGAGGAGTAGCGGGTTCGCGCGAGGAACTTCCCTTCCCAATCCCAAGCCAGTTGTGTCGTCGATATCGTAAGTTATATTGAGGTTGTGAACGACACACTCAAGGGGAAACCCGATCACGACGCCCTTTTCCATACTGCTTCCGAGCAGGCAGGCTACTTCACGACAGCCCAGGCGCTCGGTCACGGATTCAGCTCGCCGCTGATCACCCATCACGCCCAGACTGGTCGCTTCGTGCGCATCACCCGCGGTCTCTATCGCCTTCGAGACTATCCGTCGTCCCCTCATGAGCACCTCATCGGAGCTTGGCTCAGGCTCGCGCCGGAAGCTGTCGTCTCCCATGAGTCAGCGCTCGAACTCTTCGGCCTCTCTGATGTCATCCCCGATGTGATCCACCTCAGCGTTCCTCGCACCCGCCGACGCCTTGCCCGGCGACCAGGCATCACGGTTCACACCACGAAGCGGCCGCTCGAGGGAGCCGAAGTCGCTCTCCGGGAAGGTGTACGGGTGACGGCACCAGAACGGACGATTGCCGACGTCGCCGAGTCAGGAACCGCACCAGAACAGGTCGTCGCAGCCGCACGCGAAGCGATCGAGCGTGGCCTCACTACTCGGGACAAGGTCCGGAATGCCGGACGGAGTCGTGGCCAGCGGGTCGAACGGCTCATTGAGCAGGCCCTTGCGCCCAGTCAGCCGTGAGATACACGTCCGCGCCGGCGTTCCGCAGCGCCCTCGAAGTTCGGCTCCTCGCTCACAGCCGGGAGACCGGTCTATCACTCGCTCGACTCCGAAAGGAAGTCGCCTTCGACCGCCTGCTTGCCAGGCTGCTCGCCGTCGCGCCCGGACGCTGGGTCCTCAAAGGGGGACTCGCTCTTGACTATCGCTTCGGCGATCGAGCCCGGACGACACGAGACATCGATCTTGCAATGGCTGGCGGGGAGGAAGGCGCGACGACCGCGCTCCTAGCCGCGCAGGCGACCGACCTGGGCGACTTCTTCGTGTTTTCCGTCGAGCGGACCGCGAAGCTCGACGAGCTCCAGGAGGGCGCAGCCGTGCGGTACCGCGCCCGTGCCGCGCTCGGCGGTCGTCTGTTCGAAGAGTTCGTCGTGGACGTAGGCTTCGACCTTCCGCCCGAAGCTGGCATCGAGGTGCTCAGGGGGCCAGACCACCTTGGTTTCGCCGAGATCGCGCCGGTCGAGGCGCCCGCCCTGGTGCTCGAGATCCAGATCGCCGAGAAACTCCATGCCTATACCCGCGGCTACGGGCAGGCCGGCGTTCAGAGCACACGGGTGAAGGACCTCGTCGATCTCGCGTTGATCGCGGCGTCACGCTCGATCGACGCCGAAGACCTTCGGTCGGCGATTGGCCGCACCTTCGCGGCCCGAGGCCTTCATGGCATCCCGGAAGCACTGCCTGAGCCACCTGCCGATTGGCGCGTTCCGTTCAGGCGGATGGCGAGCGAGGTCGGCGTGGACGAGGACCTCGACGCTGGGCACCACGTTGCGTCCCTCCTGATAGACCCTGTTCTCAATGGCGCGGCGGCTACTGGCGTGTGGGATCCGGCCACCAAGCGATGGACAATCTGACGTAGAAGAGGAAGACGGCGACGACGACGGCGACGTAGATGATGAAGATGAGGACGAGGGGCAGGACGAGGCCGCAGGCGCCGCCGATAGCGCCGACCCATCAGTTCGGGGCCTGCTAACTAACTCGGTGACTCGGGAGCAATGGTGCTCGGCGATGACCTGCTAACTACACGGGACGACCATCGGTTTCCCTCGCTGCGACGGAGCCGATCGGCACGGGAAGGCCGTGCTGTGGTCGAGTTAGCAGGTGTGGCGACGACTCCCGCTTGCGGTGGACGAGGGGCGCGGCGGTCCGCTCGACCCCTAGGTGGCCGACCCCCGGCCACCTCCAGCTCGGTCGCGGGCGTCGCCGTGAAAAGGAGTGTCGAGTCCACCCGTCGAGTCGATGACGAGGTCGATCCTCGGTGGCGGGTCGTCCGTCGATTCGGGCGATGCGGGGGCGCGACCGCGAGGAATGCCTCGATTCGGGGATCGAGGGAGGTCCGAAGATGCGAGGAATTCGAGGTTCGTGTCGGCGATGAGCTTGGACATCGAGCCAGCGACCTCGAGCTGGACCGTCTTCTTCCCGATGGCGAGCTGATCGCGCCATTGCTCAATCAGCTTGTTGGTCGCACCGAACGCAAGACCGCCGGCGAACCCGCCGAGGGCGCCCGTCGAGGCAGGCGCCGCAGGGAATGCGCCGCCCAACATCAGCTTCTGGGCGCCGGCGACGTCTGCCACGAGCTTGCTGGTACTGAGACTGCTCCGGGCGAGATCTTGGGCAATGGAGGGCACCCCGACCCTCCCCAGCGACGCATCGTTCATGACGGTCCTGGCGCCGAACGCGTCATAGGGCAGATGGCCGCCTGACACGACCTGAGCCTGGATCCGAGCCATCTCGCTGGCCGACTTCAGGACTGGGCCAACGCTCCCCAGCGCGGTTGCCCCGATCTGCTCGAGCGCGGCGAAGCTGCGCCTCCCAGCCCTCTTTGGCCCCTCGTCCTGCCCAAGGGACTGATCGTCGGTCTCCGGGCCGTGACGCGCGTCGCCGTTCATCCGGTGAGTCTAGCCGTCGAACCCCATTGGACGCCGAAGAGCCTCGTTCCGTCACAATCGAAGGCGTGGAGCCTCTGGTCGTCGTCGGATCGCTTGCGGGCATCGTCCTGGGTTGGGTCTTGTCGCAGTGGGCCGAGCGCGGGCGCTGGCAGCGGGAGGACCGCAATCGGTTTGCGACGACGAGACGAGAGCTCTATGCGCGCTTCCTAATCGAAGCAACCGTCATCTTCGACGAGATCCGATCCGCAGCGTATGCAGCGCAGCGGGCTCCCACTGTGTCAAAGGGGGCGGTCCCACGTGAAGTAGCTGACGTGCTGATCGGAGCACACAAGAAGCTTCGGCAATCCGAGATGGAGCTCAAACTCGTGGCAGGCAATCCTGAGCTACTCCGCGCGGCCGCCGAGCTTCGCGACATCACCGGCTTCGCCAGCGGTTTCCTCGCGGATCAGCCCGATCCGCACCAACCCGACGGCCCCTGGGCCCGTCTCGAGACCCGGTGGGAGGCAGCATCGGTCGCGTTCGTGAAGTCGGCTCGATCCGACCTTCGCGTCACATAGCTGGCTCGCCTCGCTCTCCAAGCGGTGCGGCCCGGGTGAATCTGCCGCCGGCCTCGTGACGCGCCGCCCACCGCGCATTCCGAGGTCAACGCTCGCGGGCTCGAGTCGCCGCTCGAGCCATAGCTCCACGCGAAGCCGCCACCACTCCTCAGCCCGATGCGCGACTTCCAAGATGTGCCAGCCGCCCACCCGCTCAGCGAGCCCCCAGAGGGCTCCCAGCACAACTATCGCGCCGACTGCGCCGCCCGGCGAGCCAGAAGCGGCCGCCGAGGCGAGAGTCATAACCCCGGCGAGCAGAAGAGTCACCAGGACCAGCCAGCGCATGGGGCGGACCAAGTCCGTCGCTTCGACGGCCGCCTTCAGGCGGGTGACCTCGCTAGCCGGAGTCGGTTCTCCCCGCGCGTCCCGTTCCGCCTCGGCGAGTGCCCGCGCCGAGGCGCTCAATTCGCCTCGCGAGAGCGAGGCGCCTTCGATTCCTACGTGGATGGCTTCGCAGTCTCGGAGTGCCCGGATGTCACCGTCGGGGACCTCGAGGTGATCGGCGAGGCCAGGGTGTCGAGCGTAGACGAGAGCCGGGGTGGCACCCAGGGCGCGAATCGCCTGCTCCTGACCGTCCGACTTGAACGAGCCGAACCCGATCCCCTGCCAGTCGGCCGGACCGACGATCGGTCCGTCGACGCCGATCGGCTTCCGAAGACCGTCGGCCAGGACGCCGAGTCCCACCACCCCGACGTCGTCGAGGCCGGTCAACGCGACCGTCGCCAACACCTTCACCTACAACCCGACGAGCACCGTGGTCGGGCTGCTCAAGGAGTACAGCCCGCTCGTCCGCAACAGCTCGACCTACACCTACGACCACCTGGGCCGGGTGACCTCGGTCGTCGATCCATTGGGGTTCACCACCTCGCGGACCTACGACGGCGCCTCGAACACGCTCACGCTGACCCAGCCGGTCACGGCCACGATCTCCGGGACGACGACCTACACGTACGACGCCCGCGGCAACCTCCTGACCGAGACAGTCCCGATCGACGCGACGACCACCGTCACGACCGTCAACAGCTACAACGCCACGAACGACCTCCTCACCACGAGCGCAGCGGACAACGACGCCGCCGTCAAGCTCGTCACCAAGTACACCTACGACGCCGCCGGGCACCTGACGAGCACCAACGTCAACTGCACGACCTCGGGCACCGCGCCGCCCGCGACGGCCTCGACCTGCACCGGAGCGGGTACCCAGGACGCCGCAACGAATCTGCTGACCAGCTACGCCTACACGGCGACCGACCAGCTGGCGTACGAGCACAACCCGCGCGCCATCGTGACCAAGCACGTCTACGACGCGTGGGGCAATGAGACTTCGACGATCGCCAACTGCACGAGCTCCGGCACGGCCGCTCCCGCGCCGTTCGACTCGTGCACCGCGGGCGGCACGCAGGATCGGCAGACGAACGTCAGCTCGACCGCCGACTACGACCAGCTCACCACCGCCGGCAAGGCCGGTCTGCCAACGAGCACGACCGACGCGGTCGGCACGGTCACGAGCTACACCTACGATGCCCTCGGCCGCCGGCTGACCGAGGCCCTGCCCGGCGACAGCTCCATCCCTTCGTTGACGACCACGACGACGTACGACGAGCTCGGCAACGTCCTGACCGACACAGCCTCGTGGACGCCGCTCGCCGGCGGCTCGACCGTCAGCCGCACGACCACCCGCGCCTACGACCTCGCCAACCGCGAGACCTCCCTCACTGATCCGGCCGGCCCGCAGACGACGACCTCGTTCGACGCTGCCGGCAACCCGGTCAGCACGACCGCCGCCGGCGTCACCACGACGAGGGTCTTCGACGGCCTCGGCCGGCCTACGTTCGAAACCGTCGGCGGGACCGCGACCACGAGTCACCAGTACGACGCGCGGGGCAACGAGACGGAGACCGCGGGTCCTGACGGCGTCGTCACCGGCCGGACCTTCTCCTACACCGGCTGGCTGGTCAGCGAGACGGTCGACCCGGCCGGCGAGAACCTAGTCTCCACCGACACCTACGACAAGCTCGGCCGCGAGGGGACCGTGATCGATCCAGGCGGCACGACGACGACCAGGACGTACGACCCGCCCGGACGAGCGATCACTGTGGCGGTCGCCGGGACCGTCAGCACCAACACGTACGACCGCAACGGCAACCTCGTCGCCATCAAGAACCCCGACGGTTCGGTCAGCGCCACGCTGTTCGACCCGCTCGACCGCCCGACCGACGCGATCGCCAACTGCACCGATTCGGGCACCACCCAGCCGGCCGCCGGCGTGGCCTGCTCGGGGTTCGGCACCGCGAACGACACGACCAACCTGCGGACCCGCACCTACTACGACGCGGCCGGGACCGCGATCGCGGTCCAGGATCCCGAGGGAACGACGGTCCGGACGAGCCCCAACGTCCGGGGTCTCGCGAGGCAGACGATCGCCAACTGCACCGACACCGGCACGACGCCGACCGTCAACCCGCCGGCCTGCACCGGCGCGGGCACCCACAACGACACGACGAACGTCGTGACCACCTTCACCTACGACGGCACCGGCGCCGTGGTCGGCTCGATCGTCGCCCAGGGCACGGGCGCCGAGGCGACGAGCGAGACAGCCTACGACGCGGCCGGCCGGGTCCAGGCGGCGAAGGACCCCCGGGGCACGATCAGCCGGACCTTCTACGACGCCGACGGCCGCGTCCAGAAGACGGTCGTGAACTGCACCAGCACGGGCACGACCGTCCCGACGACCAGCTGGGAGACGTGCACCGGCGCCGGCACCCAGGACGGCACCTTCAACCTGACGACCACCTACGGCTACGACACGCGCGGCAACCAGACATCGGTCACGGCCCCGAACGGCCGAGTCACGACGACGGTGTACGACGCGGGCGACCGGGTCGTGTCCCGGATCGATAACGATGTCGCGAGTCCGTCGGCGGCGACCGACGACGTCACGACCGGCTACGTGTACGACGATGCCGGCCGGCAGGCCGCCGTCCGCGCACCGACCGCCAATGGCTCGAGCAGTGCCGTCACCCGCTTCCTCTACAACGACGACGGCTCGCTCCAGAAGGAGATCCGCAACTGCACCGACTCGGGCACGACGCCGCCGGCGGACCCGGGAACCTGCACCGGCGCGGGCACCGCCGACGCCTCGACCAACCTCGTCACCGAGCACACCTACGACGCCCGCGGCAACAAGGTGAAGACAGTCGCCGCGGACCCGTCGGCGAGCGCCTCCGGCACGGGCACGATCACCACCCGCTTCGCCCACGACGCGGCCAACCGGCTATGCCGGGTGGTCGAGAACTCGACCCAGAGCGACGCCACGTTCGACGCCCTCGCCGACCGCTGCTCGACCGCGATCAGCGGCACAGCGACGAGCGACGTCTCGACCCGCTACACCTACGACGTCGCCGGCAACACGGCCACGATGGTCGACGGCCCGCCGGACCGCGAACGGTGTGACCGTGAGCTACACCTACGACGATGCCGGCAACCAGCTGACCGCGTCCGACGGGACGTTCACGATCACCAGCACCTACGACCGGCTCAACCGGGTCCTGACGGTCGATGACGAGGACGCCGGCACGACCGCGGACACGACCTATGTCTACTCGCTGACCGCGCCGTCGTGGACCGACCCGACGGGCACCTACCTCGTGACGCTCGATCGGTTCGACCGCCCGACCAGCGTCGACGACCCGGTCAACGCGTCGACCTTCAGCTGGACCTACCGGGCCGACGGCCGACCGGCGGCCTTCGGCCAGCCCAACGGCAACACCACGACCTACAGCTACGACCCGCTCGGCCGCGAGACCGGCCGCTCGACCGCCGCCGGCACGACCAACCGCCTGAGCTATACGAGCGCCTACAACCGGGCCGGCCAGGTCGTGGCCGCGACCGAGACGGTCACCACCGGCACCGCAGCACCGACAAGCTACGCCTACGACAAGCTCGGCCGCCTGACCGGCTACACCCCGCCGGCCGGCTCGGCCACGGCCTACGGCTGGGACGCGGTGCCCAACCGGACGAGCGTCCAGGTCGGCGCCGACCCGGCCGTCACCTCGACCTACGACGCGGCCAACCGGCCGACCAGCGCCGGCTATGCGTCGGACGACGACGGCCGCCTGACGGCCCGCCCGGACGCCACGGGGCAGACCTTCGAGTGGGACGACCTGGGGCGCCTCAAGATGAGTACATCCACGTGCTGCAGTACGAGGGCCGCGGTTCAGGGTTTGAAGTTGCCTACTTCGCTGAGCGAATTAGGTGCGGCTGCTCAAATGAGGAGAATCGGGAAGAAACGGTCGGATACTTGTGGGAGGCGTGGGAGAGTCAGTTCGGATATTGGGAGAGGAACCCTTGGAACGTGTGGCTTCGACCGCCAGGCTAATGGGCCGGGGCGTGACGATGATGACCCTCATCGCCGCGGTAATCGCCTGCGGCCCTGTAGAAGCACGAACTGAGATATTCGTTGAGAATCAGTCGCCCGTCCCGTACGTTCTCGCGTTTGTTGAGGACAGCGACGGAACGTCCGGCTATTGGAACGTGGGACCGCTGGCGAAGGGGTTCACACTCAACATCCCGGGAGATGTTCCGGGCACTGTCATCTTGTACAGCGAGCGTTGCGCGGAAAAGCACGAGGAGTTCAGCTTCGCAGGTGGAACAGTCAGTGTCACGGTCCGTGACGATGCGTTCGTTGACAGGAAGACCGGATTACCCGCAAACCCGACCACGAGGCAGTTTTCGTGGATGCCCGAGTGTTCCTGACCGCGCCCTACAATGCCGACCCGTTTGTCGGTCGCTCGCTTCTCGCTCTTTGTGAGACTTAAAGAACTCAAACGATTACGGCTCATCGACGACAGGCTCGAGAACGGACACGCGGCGACCGTCGCTCGCCGCTGACCGGGCCGTCGTGGACCGACCCGACCGAGACGTACCTCGTCAGCCTCGACAAGTTCCAGCGACCGACCAGCGTCGACGACCCGGTCAACGCCTCGATCTTCAGCTGGACCTACCGGACCGACGGCCAGCCGGGGAGCTTCGGCCAGCCCAACGGCAACACCACGACCTACACCTAGCGACCCGCTCGGCCGCGAGACCGGCCGCTCGACCGCCGCCGGCGCGACCAACCGCCTGAGCTACACGAGCGCCTACAACCGGTCGAGATCCGTCGGATGGGGATCCGCCGATGATGTGCTCGCGCGAGGGCCGAGAACGGGTCAGGCTTCGCCTCTGCCGTCGCGAGAGCCGCGACATTGTCGTCCTCGTCGAGACGGACGACCGGGGAGACGGAGTGGCTCTGGTTCACCTCGTCGACCGCCGCCGGGGCGACGTCGCCGGTGGAGTCCTCCTCGCCCGCGTCAGTCCACCGGCCGTTGACGGCCTAGGCGGCCAGTACCGGGGCGACCGTGCCAAGCACGTGTGGCGGAGGCGCCGTACGCGGTGCAGGGAGAGAACCCCCCTAGCGGGAGCCGCAAGTGCCACAGAAAGCGGAGGAAGCAGATGGGACGTCGCGGAAGTCGCTCAGCTACGGCCCCACTGCCTCTGGCCGCTTCGTCTCGGCGCGATATGGGCAACGCATCCGCCGAACACCCACTCGCGAGGGGAAGTAGCTTGGCTGCGCTCAGCAGGGACCAGCACTGACCACCTCTGCTGGATCACGTGAGGAGAAGTGGTGACCCCTACCGCGACCCCTGCCGTCTCGCGGTCGTTGCCGTGTCAGCGGGGCTAGCAGCGCCCGACGCAGGCCCAGGACCCGTGGTTTCGGACGACGCCCGCAACCCCAGGGAACCCGGCCCCGTCTCCGCGACGCTGACGCCGCCGACAGTGGGGGACCTTCGAATTCGTAAACAGCGCGGCCGACCAGCACGCTTGGCGGAGGTGGAGATTGCAGCGCCGGGTGAGGAAGTGGGTGCCCGAGGACCGACCGGACTGCCACAGCGTCGGCGTCAGGCCGGCGTACGCCGCCAGCGCGTCGGGCGAGCTGAACCGCGCGAGCGCACCCACCTCAGCGAGGAAGCGCGGGCCCGTCCGATGACTCATCCCGGGCAGGCTCAGGATGATCGGCGCCTCGGGCTGGAGCAAGAAACGGTCGCGGATCTCCTCGTCGAGCCCGGTTTCGAAACGGTCGTGTCGATCCATTCGCTCTAGGTGAACGGGAACGTCAGCCTGGTTCACGCTCGTCCTCGTCACGGGGCTGGCCGCCTACCCGCTCATCAGTCGGGGGCGGCTGCGTAAAGTCCGTTCCCATCGGCAGGGAGGTTGGCTCCTGCGCGCCGCTAAAGACGTACGACCGGAGCGCAAGATCGGAGGCAAGATAGCCCCAGTCCACGAGCGCGTCGCGGGCTATTGCTCCCGGCGTCCACATCCGCGTCTTCCGCGTCGAGAGGTAGGCCCGCCACCCCTCGCTCACGGTGAACGGGGTCCGCGCCGTGAACCCTGTCGGGTCGCTGGTCGTCCGCCACAGCGCGAGCGTGAACTCCCTGGCTCTGGCCCGCCGAACGAGCGCGGAACGCCGTAGGTCGCGACCCTGCTCGACCGACATGTCGAGAACCCGACGGAGCTGGATGCTACGGAGCGCGAATTTCCACCGCCCGGTGTCGATTCCGAGGTTGCCGCCGCCATCGGAGACGAGAAGGGTCTCAACGCGCTCGCTCAGCGTCTGAACGCCGAGGTTGTCGTACGCGCCTCCGTCCAGCAGCAACGCCCGCTCTCGCAGCTCAGTCCGCGTGTAGAGGTCGGCCCCTGGCGTCTGTACAAAGGCCTCCGGCGACGTTCGGAGGACGAACGGCGAGACGATCGGCGGGAAGGCCGCTGATGCGGCGACGGCGTCGGCGACGCGCACCGTCGGGTTGCGGATGAGACCGACCCGGTACGTTCCCATGTACGGCTTCGAGAAGCGCCAGCTCGTTCCCGTCGCGACGTGCGCAGCGTTGAACGTGAAGCGGGGCGCATCCGGATGATCGGCCAGGGTCTGGCCCGAGAAGAGCAGCCGGTCAAGCGTCGCGGCCAAAACATGAGCCGGGTTGATCCCCGGGACGACCCCGAGCGCGACGATCGGGAGGTCGAGCGGCAGCCGCGAGAACCGCAGGATGGGGCGGGCGACCACATCCTCGAAGTTCCTCGCCGACCCGTTCTCGAACGCCAGCGATGGCCACGCCCGCGCCAGCACGCCGGCGGCGAAGGACCGCCGGAAACGGACGAGAACCGGTCGATCCGGCCGAGCAGGCCCAGCTGGTTCAGCCGGTAGAGCGCGCCGAGATGGAACAGCATGGCGCGGTAGCCGCCGCCCGACAGGGCGAGCCCGATGCCTGTCCGCGGCCGGCCGTCGCGTAAGACGGACGTCTCGCCGACAACGATATGCCTGTCCGCGGCCGGCCGTCGCGTAAGACGGACGTCTCGCCGACAACGATGTCTGGCCCTTTCTCAGCCATTCGCCAGTCCTCTCAGCTTATTGCACCTTGATGGCCGACCAGCTCGGGTACCGCGAACAGCAGGTCAATGCTGTTTTTGTCGATGCGCAACGCGGGTGGCGATCTGGCCGGCGGCAGGCAGCGCGTGCGCTGCTGACGCGCTTCCGGTCGAGTTTCGTGCGACCAGTCTTTGAGCCGGTCCATTCGATCGACCTCGGATGCCGGTCCGCCTCCGTTGGCGCCAGCCGCGAGCTGGGAGCCTGGGCGGTCCGCGCGTCGCCGGTGCGTGCGTCGGAGTTCGGGGCGTGTCGGCCAACTGATCTTGACAGCAAGACTAGTTTAAAGTGACCGACGTGCGCAACAGGGGCTCTGCCAACGGTCGCGAGGCACGACGGATGGCGACGACCGCGAGATCGTCGCTGGCCGCTTGGGGGCGCGCGGAGCAACTGGCACAAACCGCGGAATCTGCACGCTCGCACACATGCACACACACAACAGAGCGAAACGTCCGACACCGCTGGCCCCTGGCGCTCATTGTGGACGGAGAGAATTCGATGGCAATACCCGCGCTCGTCTACGTTCACGGCGCTGGGCCGCAGCCGCCGGCCTCGACCCTGAAGCGGGAGCTAGATATCGTCCTGTTCGGTGCCGAGCAATCCCCGACCAGGGTGGCTCGCTACGCCCACGTGCGCTGGCCGACTGGTCCCGGCGGCCGCGGCCTCGCGGCTGGTCCCGCGGCGAGGCGCGAGCGGGCGATCCGCTCAGTTGCGACCGCCGCCGTCAGCCCTCGCGACGCCGCCCGCGCAATCGTCGCCGCCACGGGGCGGCCGACCACCGGACGCGGGATGGCGATCGCCCCGGCCGGACGAGCGCCGGAGCCGCACGCCGACGCCGTGGAGCTCGTCGAACGGCTGTACCGCCGGGCCGACCGAATCGCGGCGCGCTCGTCACGCACGACACCGGACCGCACGCTGGGCTTGTCCTTTCCGGATCCGATCTTCCGGATCGTGGTCGGCCGCTTCGCCAGCGACGTTATCGACTACCTGTACGGGCGATTCGCGGTCCAGATGCGCGAGCCGGTTCGGGAGGCGATCAGGATGCAGCCCGCGCCGGAGGTCATCGTTGCCCACAGCCTTGGCACGATCGTGCTGTACGACGTCCTCAACGAGCCCGAGTTCGCGGAGCTTAAGCCGAGGCTTCTCCTTACTGCCGGCTCGCCGCTCGGCATCGGGAACGTCCAGGACAAGCTACGCGACCGGGCCGGCAGGCCACATCCGGTGCCCGCAGCAGTCGAGGCCTGGGCGAACTTCGCGGACCGATGGGATCCGGTAGCACTCGAAGCGACCCTCCACGACGAGTTTCACCCGGCGGACTTCGTCCGGGACGAGCGGGTAAACAACCTCGCAAGGAACAACCACGACCTGACCGGCTACCTGTCGATCCCGCTCGTCCGCACGCGGATTCTGGAGATCGCGTCATAAACGTGCGCCTGCCGCTGATGATCCAGGACCCCGCGGTCGCCGGGCCGAAGATCGACCGTGTCGTCGAGGACTGGCTGGGCGCGCACGAGGATCACTATCTCGACGGTCCGGTGACGCCGCGGCTGGCCGTCGTGGACCTGGACCCCGATACGGAGCAGCTCGTCCCGGGTGCGGAGTTCCTCCCGCCCAATGGACGCACTCCTGGGACGTATCGGGCGGACACGGCGATGATCGAGTCGCCGAACTTCATCCAGACCAGCGTGTTCGGGACGGTCCTCCGGACGATGTACCTGTTCGAGGAGTCCGACACCCTCGGCCGGCGGGTCTCCTGGGGGTTCGATGCGCCGCAACTGTTTGTGGTGCCCCGCGCCGGCTGGAAGGAGAACGCGTTCTACGAGCGGCGCTCGCACAGCCTGCAGTTCTTCGCGTTCCGGTCGGGTGGCAGGACCGTGTACACGAGCCTGTCGCGCGACATCGTGGCCCACGAGGCAGCCCACGCGCTGCTCGACGGCATCGCCCCGGACCTGTACGACGCGCTCGACCCTCAGTCGCTCGCGCTGCACGAGGCAATCGCCGACCTCGTCGCGATGCTGATCGCGTTCCGGAGCCCGCGGCTCCGGGAGGCCGTCCTCGGCGAGACCAACGGGTCGATCGAGAAATCCACCGAGTTCAGCTCCATCGGGGAGGAGTTCGGGCGAGCAATCGACCCGAACGGCAAGGCCGGCTACCTCCGCAACCTATTGAACGATGCGACGCTCGAGCCGGATATGGACCCCGCAGGCGAGCCGGAGGAGCACGAGCTGAGCCAGGTACTGACGGGAGTCCTCTACGAGTTCATGTACGACCTCCACGAGGCCAAGAAGAAGCAGCTTGCCGTCGGAGGCAAGACGCCGTTCGAGGTCTCCGGCAAAGCCCTCGTCCAGGCGGCCGAGCGCTTCAAGCGAATGATTCTGCGCGGGCTCGACTACTTGCCGCCCGGAGAGATCAGCTTTGGGGACTATGCGCGTGCGATCCTCGCCGCCGACCAGGCCTCACACCCGCGGGACGAGCGGCGACAATCCCTCCGCAACCGGCTCGTCAGGCGCGGGATCGTCCGGTCGACGGACGACCTCGAAGTCGTGACGAACGTCGAAGTCGAGGCGGTCAGTGCAGCGGACCTGCCGAGCCTCGTCGACAGCGACTGGGTCGCATACACGTTCGCCGACCGGAACCGCGAGCTGCTCAGGATCCCGGAGGGCGTGCAGTTCCAGGTTCTCCCTCGACTTGTTGTCACTAAGGATTACTACCTCGGTCCGACTCCCACTCGCATCCAGGAGCTGCTGTTCAAGGTTCGCTGGAGCCATGTCGAGGAGAACCCACCGGACCTCGGCGGCACCGCGACCCGGCGAATCCAGACGGGCACGACCCTGGTGATCGACGTGGGCAAGCAGATCGTTCGCGCCTGTATGAAGCCGCTCGACCTGGGGAGCCGCCGGCGAGCGCGCGACGCGCAGCTCCGGCGGCTCATGGAGCGAGGCCTCGTCCACCCGTCCACGGCCACGGACGATGAGCGGCTGCAGCAGACGCTCGGAACGGGGATCGAGGCGGTTGTGATCGGCGGGACGCTGAGGGTCCGCAACACCGCACGAAAGCTTCACATTGCCAAGGATGCTGAGGATGACTGACCTGCTGGTGCGCGTGTACAGGGTCCGGTTCGGCGATGCCATTCTCGTTTCGATCCCGGACGAGGAGGGCGGGCGGGCGGTCAAGCGCCACATCTTGTTCGACTTCGGCAACGCTCTAAGTAAAGAGGGCGGCGACGACGTGGTGTTCAAGCCGATTGTGGACGACCTGCTCTCGGTCCTCGACGGACAAGCGCTCGACCTCTACGTGATGACCCATGAGCACCTCGACCACGTGCAGGGCTTGTTCTACGCGGCGGAGAAGCTGAACACAAGGATCCCTGTCAAGCAGGCGTGGCTCACCGGGTCCGCCGACCCCAGGTACTACAAGACCCACAAGGACGCCGCGCAGCGGAAGCTGGCGGCGTTGGCAGTGCTGCGCACCATCACGCCCCGTCTAATGGCCGATTCGCGGCGCTCCCCGTTCGCCGACGTCCTGCTGGCCAACAACGACACAGACACAACTCGGAAGTGCGTGGACTTCCTACGGACGAAGCTCACCTCGCCCGATCGAGTGAAGTACGTCGACCGCGAGACCGATCTACGGACGCTCCAGCCGGCCCGATCCGCCACGATCTCGCTTTGGGCGCCGGAGGAGAACACCGCCGACTACTACGGACAGTTCAAGAGGCTCGCGCGATCCTTGGGGATCGACGATGACGCCGACTTCGACAGCTTCGGCGCAGCGACCGCCGCCGGCGACGTTGACCCGGCAAGCCCGCCGCGGCCACCCGCCGGGGTCGACGCGGGAGCGTTCTACAACCTCCTGGAGGTGCGGCATTCGAACGAGGCGTCGACGCTGCTGTCGATTGACAAGGCCTCGAACAACACTTCGATCGTGATGCTCATCGAATGGAAGGGGTGGCGGCTGCTGTTCACAGGCGATGCGGAGAAGAGGAGCTGGAAAATGATGGACAAGGTCGGCGTGATCAAGGCCATCCACTTCCTCAAGGTCAGCCACCACGGCAGCCACACCGGTATGCCGGAGACGGAGATCCTGGAAAAGCTGATGCCGCTTCCCTCGCCCGACGGTCGACCGCGGCAGTCGGCTGTCTCAACCTATCCCGGGACGTACGACAGCGTTCCAGACGAGCCGACGCTCACCGAGCTTCGACGACGGTCGGAGCTCAGATCCACAGCCGATCTCGGGCCGGGCGACCTGTGGATCGACTTCCATTTTGCTCCCTGACGGCGTGGCTCACGAGCCACCGTCCAGACGCCTGCGGACTGGAGGGGCGCGGTGCTCGGATCAGACATCCTCGAGGTGGCCATCGGGCTGGCGTTTCTGTACCTACTGCTGTCCATGGTCTGTTCCACCGTCAACGAGTTGATCGCGCGCGCCCTCAAGTTGCGCGCCGAGAACCTGCGCGATGGAATCCAGGAGCTCGTCGAGGACCCGAACTTCACCGGCATCGCGCAGGCCATCTACCAGCACCCGCTGGTCAACTCGCTGGAGAAGCGTGCCCGGCCGTCGTACATCCATGCCCGCACGTTCGCTGCCGCCTTGGTCGACACCGTCGGCGGTACGGCATCCGAGGTTGACGACCTCCGGAACGCGATCGCGACGAACGCCAGTATCCCGGAGGCGCTGAGGACGAAACTGGCCCTGGTGACCGCGAGCGCCGCCACGGTCGCCGAGGCGCAGGGCGCCGTCGAGGTCTGGTTCGATGATGCCATGGACCGCGTGTCCGGCTGGTACAAGCGCAAGGCTCAGCTGATTACGCTCGTGGTCGGTGCCGTTGTCACGCTCGTCCTCAACGTCGACTCGATCGCATTCGCCAACGACCTCATCGTGAACCCAACCGTTCGACAGGTGTTCGTCGAGTCCGCATCGCAGCTCGCCGCCTCGGGGCCAGCTGGATCGCCTCCGCCGGCGCTGGACGTCGCCCAGATCCGTGCGCAGCTGGGGCCCGTCGGGTTTAGCTTCGGCTGGTCGCTTCCCGCCGAGGCCGCGACCATTGAGGCCTGGCTCAGCCGGGCCGTCGGCTGGCTCATCACGGTCATCGCGATCTCGATGGGCGCGCCGTTCTGGTTCGATCTCGTCAATCGGCTCGCGAACCTCAGGGCGACGGGACCGCGTCCTTTGCGAGCCACCGAAGAGCGCGGCTAATCGACGCTCGCAGTCGTGTGCCCGGAGCGACGACTCTGGAGATCTGCGATCGACGCGTGCTTCCCGGTCACACCACGCCTGACAGCAGGCCGGCCGCAAAGAGCGGCGCGATGGCGGCGGGTGCGAATGTCCGGGCGTGCCCCGCGAGTGCACCTCGATCACGTCGACGTCGCGATCGTCGCCCTCGCGCCGATGTGACGGGCGAGGTCGCGCTAATCGGCCTCATCCAGGCATCCGGTGGCCGCCGCCATCGGGATCCGGCCGAGCTTCTTGTAATCCTGGTGGACGAGCGAGCCCGGGTGGTCGTGGCGTAGCGGACCGGCACGCCCGACAGGCGATCGGTGTCCCGCAGGCGGCCGTACCCAGCTCTGGCCAGGACGGCGTACACGGTCGAGCGGGGATGACCGGCCAGCGGTCCGAGCCGGTGCGGACCCAGCGTGGGTCGACCCGGGCGCGCAGGATCGCCGCCACCTGCTCGGGCGGGGTCAGCCGCGGCGAGCGCTGCGGGCGCGAGCTGCGGTCCTCGAGCCCCGGCCAGCCCTCGACCCGGAACCGCTTGATCCACTTGGTCCTCCTCCCTATCCCATGGTTGATAACCGTCGTAACTCCAAAGGGCCTCGTTTCACGGTCCCTCCTGTCGCCCGCGGCTACGTTGATCTTAGTTGATTACCGGTTCACGACACGTGCCCAAGGCACTCGCCGCGCAGCGGCTGTGCGCACCTCTCGCGAGCAGCTCTAGCCGCGCAGGCGACATGTGATCCGGTGTGAATCGGAGCGATCGATCTCTGGGCTGGGCGGTCAAGCGACAGAGGGCGCACGTGGGGCCTGCCGGAGCGAACGGCTCACGTTTGGTGAGCATGGGCCAGGTGGCGGTCGAAAGCTCGCGGGCGATGTCGACCCGGGCTCGAAACGCGGGATGCCGGGCGGCACGGGTGGCCGCCTCGATGGGCGCCCAGCGCAGGTACTGGGGTCCGTTCTTTGACCAGCGGCTCACGGTCGTCCCGGCCGCCCGACTGGCGGAGGATCGGGGACAGCCCCGCAAGAGCTCGACATCGGGATAGTCGGCACCCATCGAGCGGCGGAGCTCGCGCTCCCACACCTCGATCTGGGCGTCGAGCTCGTCGACCCAACCGAAGACTCCGCTCCAGGGTGGTCGCCCAAGGCCCCGGGACCGCGAGCGAGGCGAGCAGCTCCCGGCCAGAGCCCTCGCGAACCGCGATCCGAGGTTAGCAATAATCGACAATCGGGCTGGCGCAGTTTAGGATCGCGGCAGGCGGGGCCGGGTGGGGACGGGAGAGGAGGCACCTAATGGCCCCATCCCGCAAGACAAGGATTCGCACCCTGGTTCTGGCAGCGACCGCGAGCTTGCTTGTGCTAGCAAGCACGGCTGTGTCGGTGTTGGCCGATAGCACGGGAGGACCCTTCCCGAAGTAGGCATCTAGCCGCGACTAGCCGCGACCCCAAAACGCGATAGCTCGTCCCTCGCTCGGATCCCTGCCTTCATCTGCTCTCGTCTCGCCATCGGCCGGGTTGGGTCAACTGGGGCGCGTCCTCCAGTTCGCGGAACGTGCCGAGTGGTGACCCGTCGCCGCTACACTGTCCAGGATGGCAATACCGAGGTCACACGCCGAAGCCGATCGGCCACTGGCCCGAAGGATCGGCGCACGATTGCGGACGGCGCGTCTACGCGCCAAGTTGACCCAGGCATCGCTTGCCGAAGGTCGGTACACGAAGGCCTACATCAGCGCGCTTGAGAACGGCTTGGTCAAGCCTTCAATGGCGGCGCTGAATTACTTGGCAGACAAGCTCGAGATCCCCGTCACAAGCTTGATCGCCGAACCCGATGTCGCGTGGACACGATTGGAAGCCGACCTGCGGCTGGCGGCCGGGGACTGGCAGGCAGCGATCGATGGGTACGGGGCACTGCTCGGGAACAGTGCCAAGGCGACCCGGTGCGAGTTGCTGCGCGGCCTTGCCGAGGCGGCCGCGCGGTTAGACCGAGGCGAAGAAGCCGTCCGCGCCGGGTCCGAAGCCGCAGCCCTGTTCGTCGAGCGGGGCCGACTCGCGGATGCCGCGAGCGCTCGGTACTGGCAGGCCTTCGGGCTGTATCAACTTGAGCAGAGTGATCAGGCTCGGGACGTCCTGCGGCGCGTGCTCGACGACATTGCTGGAGGGCTCGCCGTCGAGCCGGACCTGCACATTCGGGTGCTGATTGCTCTCGGAATGGTCGAGTCGCGTGATGACGAGCCCGAACGAGCCCTCGGCTACCTCGAGCAGGCCCGCTCATTATCCGGCGATCTGGATGACCGCCGCCGAGCGACATTCCTCTTCTCCCTGGCGCTGAGCTACCGCGAGCTGGGCGACTTCGAGGCGGCTGTCAGCGCAGGGATGCAGAGTTTGGCGCACTTTCGGGCGGTCGCCAGCGATCTTGAGATCGGATCGATCGAGAACGAACTTGCGCTCGTCTATCTGGCGATCGGGCACATTGACCGAGCGCGCCAGCACGCGGCAGAAGCCGTCGAGACTTTCGCTCGCCTTGACAACATCAGGCTCGGAGCCCACGCCGCCGACACGGAGGCCCAGATCGAGCTGGCCGCGGGTAGCGCTGGCAGCGCGGCGGAGCGTTCCCAGGACGCCTTGCGGATGGCCGATACGTCAGGCAACCACAAGGCAGGCATCAGTGCGGCCCTGACATTGGCGCGAGCTTATCGCCACTTGGGCAACCATGCGCTGGCGTTCGCCACATTGGAGGCGGCAGCGGAGCGAGCGCGCCGGCATGCACGGCGCGCTCAGCTCCAGACCGTGCTGGCGGAATGGGCCGAGGTCACCGCGGAACTGGGCGATATGGCGGGAGCCTACAAGCTATCGCAGGAGGCGCTGAAGGCTGGGCGGTCGCCGGCTACCGCCCAGCCCGTCCGACTGCGCGCGCGGGCGACGAGCGCTCGCTGTGCGAAACGCTAGGGTCAGCAGACTGTGATCTGGTTGGTCGACGCCCAAACGGTGTGACCGGCGGGGGTCTTGGCGGATCGAAGCTCCACTGCGCTTGGCTTGGCGCCCGCAACGACGATCCAAACCGAGGCCTCATCGCCGAAGGCATGCGCGGCTTTGAAGGCCCTCGCCGCGGCTGTGCCGTCGCCAGCGAACGTCACGCCTTCGTCGATCCAGCCCGTCGTCAGGCCTTTCGAGACCAGCTTGGCGTCAAGTTGCGTCAGCTTTTCGGGATCTTCCCTAATGAGAACGTCCGATGCGTTCATGCAGGTGACGCCATATTCCTTCGAGAGGATGGTAGTTACGGCGGCCTCGGGATCGGCCGCCGCCAGAACTTGAACCCGTCTGGCGGTTTCGACGGGATGGGCCGAGACCCCCCATCCGCCCGCGGCGACGGGAGCTGGAGCCTGGCTTTTCGGCACGTCGGCGGCCGAACGCAAGACGACAGCGACCCACACGACTAGGAGCACGACCATGCCGAGGAACGCTAGGCCGAGCGCCTGTCGGCCGTGGCGCGTCGAAGCGATCACCTTCCCACCTCAGTACACCACGTTGGCTGACGAAATGTCATCGGCGTGGAGGCTGCGATACCGCCAGGTATCGAGGCGACCATCGGAGCGAACCACTCCGCACATGGTCATCATGTCTAGCGACGTACGTGTGCAAGACGTGGTGTCCGTCAAGTCGAAAAGGCGGATCCAGTGGCCGAGCTCGTGCGTCATGACCCCTTGGAAGTCGAGCCTTCCGGGATCTGATGTGCCCCCCGAGCCAATCCACCAGTCAGGCGAGTCCGCGTTCTCCATGTTGAAGTAGACGTCCAGGTCGGTGAGCTTGTATCGGATGATGTCGTCGCCAAAGTACACCGGGCTTTGTTGCCGACAAACAACTGCCAGCACCGTTCCTTGCGGCTGATTGAACGTGCCGTTTGGGAGGCAAGGGCCGGCGCGACCGTCCACATAGGCGTTCTGGAAGCCGCTCGAGGCGCGAGATGGATCGAACTGCGTGTCGGTGGACCACTCGGCGAGTGCCGCGTCGAGACGCGCAAGCCGAAGCGACTCCCAGTAGCCTCCTGCTGGTGTGACTTGTGGTTCGGGCCCGGCGATGCCGTCGTTGTTGGGGTCCCAGAAGTACCGCGGTGAGGGAACCGAGTGGTTAGCTGCCATCTCTGCGGGCGCTGTAACCATTACGAAGATCACCGACAGGCCAACAACGGCCCGGAGCTTGGAACGACCACCCATTCTTTGCCTCCAGCGCCGCCTACCGGCTCGATTTCCCTGGCTGCCATCGTGACGTCGATAGGGCGCGGTGTCAACACAAACTGAACTGAGCTTGGGAAGCCGATGCTCGTGTCGCGCAGTTTCGACCAGGTGCTCGCCTATGCCGGCGCCTACCCGGCCGAGCGCAACTCAGGCTCTGCCACGAGCCGGTCAAGGCTCTCGCTTTCATGCTCGGGCGTACGAGGCCCGATCTCGGGCCAAGGGGTTTGACATCGAGTGGCATCTGACGGGCGTCCGGTGGACGAACGAGTCGATCCAGCCACGCCCCGGGGGTTGCCAAGGAAGTGCGGGGTCCACTGGGGGCGCCGCCCTCCGTTGGCGGAGGAGCGGACCATGGCGGCATTCATCGGCTACCGGTTCGGCTACGTCGGGCCTGGCGCCACCGTCGGCGTTTACGCTCGGACCTCCGGAGACCGTCGGCAAGCGACCGTGGATCCACGATCAACCCGAGCAGGAACGCGAGGTCGCCTCGGTGCTTTGCGGCCTCGTCTGGTGCTGCCCCGACCGCTCGCGCCTTCAGGAGAATCGCGCCCAGAAGTGACGGTCGCGGCAGGCGGCCAACACGGTTGCCGAGTCGAACGTCGACAACTTCGGTGCGCTCCAGGGCCTGGCTGCCGCCCGGAACTTGAATCGTGCGCGCTCCGACTATTGTCTCGCGCGACGCCCGCTCCCCGAGGCCCTCCGGGGCGAGCACGTCGACGACGACATCGCCTTTGATGAATCGGTGTGCGACACCGTCCATGCTGCGCCCGGTCTGCACGAAGCCAGCATCGAGTAGCCGATTGCTCGCCGCACCCGTCGCGCCAACATGGGCACGGACGTCGAACAGAAGATCGATGTCGCCCGTCGTCCGTCCTGGAAGGTGCCCCGCCTCGAACGCATGAAGCATGACCATCTGCGCACCGACGAGCGTCCAGGGGAGGCCGAGAAGAAGCTCCGCGAGATCAAGCGCAGCAGCCCACAGCGCGCGTTCAGACTCGTCTCTCGGACTCAGCTCGATCACGGTCCGCGCAGCTGCCTCCAGGCGCGACGTGCCGCCGCAATTGCTCGAGGTTCCCCGGACTCCAGCAGATCCACGATTGCAACAACGAGCGGCATCACGTCTCGGCCTTGGAGGGCACGGGGTTGGTCAACGGCATGAAGGATGACGTTCGGGTCTTCGGAAGGGACGAGCGAATATTCGCATCTCGGAGCCTCCTCCGAGATGTGCGCCTTCGCGCCCGGAACCACAAGACCTAGGGGTGTCGAACCGATCGGACCGCTAGATAGTGTGGTATGGCTGGCGAGGAAGGATTCGAACCTTCAATCCCCTGATCCAGAGTTAAATGCCAGCTGGGCCCGTGTTTGGGCTTCGGCTGAGCGTGACAGCGGATCAATTCGCCACGATTCCGGGGTGAGTTAGGCTGAACAGCCTCCGAGATGTAGCGACACATCTCGGTACTAGTTAGGCGCATATCCTAATGCGCTCGGCAGTTAAGCGCCATCTCGGACCTTGCAGTAGTGGCACCAGTCCGACCCGCTGCGCCGTTATCTACCGGCTGAGAAGTCGCGCCCACGGCATGCAGGTTTCGTGATCATCTCGACCACACGCCGCAAGATGATCGCGATAGCCAAGCCACATCACGTAGACAGCCTGCGTTTCGTTGTGCACGCCGAGGCGCGAGCGGAGGGCGGCGAGATGCGCCTGCACCGTGTGAACGCTGATGGCTAGTCGCGCCGCCGCGGCCGCATGCGAGCCGCTCTGAGCGTAGGCGCGAAGCACGTCGAGCTGCCGAAGAGTCGGCGCCAGGGCAGTCAGGGCACGTGGTTCCCGCCTACCGGTCACTGATCCTCGTCTCCCACATAGCAATTGTGTCTAGGCTAAACATCCAATAGACAGCGCGTCTACTGTTATTAAGTACCTATCGCTCAGCCGGTGGCCAAGCGACGGTCACCCCACCGGAAGCGAGGGGGTCAGTCGATGGAAGCGCTTGCTGCGGTTCTGCGGGTCACGATCTCGTTCGCGTGCGGCTGGGCCGCCGTGCGGAAAATCCAGGGGTTCCACGGATTCAGCGACGCTGTCGCCCACTACGGACTCCTGCCGGGTGGCTGGTCGCCGTATGCCGCGGCCGTAATCGTTACAAGCGAGGTCGTGGTCTGCTTGGCGTTGCTGGTTGATCAGACAGCGATCGTCGGCGAAGCGCTTGCGGCAGCCCTGTTTGCCACATACACAGCAGGGATGCTAGTCATCGTTCACCGGGGTGGTCGAGTCCCCTGCCACTGCTTCGGGGCGAGCGACACAGAACCGGTGACGATGTCGACGGTCGCGAGATCCGCTGTCATCGCCCTCGTCGCGTTGGTTCTGCTCATCTATCCAGGCGCAATCCCAGCTCTGACTCCGTCGATGAGCCTGCTTGTGATGACGACCGCCGCCGGCCTTACCGTGGCGCTCCGGATGTGGACGTGGATCAACGACGCGTGGGGGTGGCTCCGCATTCCAGCGCCTCAAGTCCCTACGCTGACCCGACGCCGATCCTATCGGTACCAGTCAGCCACCGCCTCGCTGTTCGAACTCGATGGCACTCAACCCGCGGTGAGGTCCAGCCTCACAAGTGAGTAAGAGGAGCAAAGGTTCACCAGCATGAGCGAGCTCTGGCAGGTTTCGCTCGTAATTCTTTGGATTGTTACCTTGTTCATGGCGTTTCTGCTCGCGGGAGCGCTCCGCCAGATCGGCCTCCTTCTCCTGCGACTCGGCGCGGACCCGGGACTACTCGTCACCAGAGACGGCCTTGATCGCGGCAAGCTGGCGCCCGATTTCCAGGGAGCAGAAGCCGTCAGCGGACAAACTATCGCGCTCACGTCGCTGCCAAAGCGTGCTCGGGCGATCGCATTTCTGTCCGATTCGTGCGTCAGCTGTCGGGAGCTCGTTCCACACCTTAACCCGGATCCACCGATCTTCCGAGTTGGGTGACTCGGTTGACGTCTGCGATGGCGATTCGGCCGATTGACGGGTGGTCGAGTCGTCCGATCACGGCGGCTGGCCGCGCCGGATGGCGGTCGACGGGCGATCGAGCATCCTTCGGCGAAGCTCAGGGCACGCTCCCGCCAACCCCGGACGGCGGACCGTCAGCGCCGGGTCAGGCGAGGAGCGGGATCGCCCGGAACCGCGCGAGCGCGGCCAGGAACTCGTCGGCCCAGGGCCAGCCCGCCGGCAGGTGGAGGGTCCACCGGCGGGCCGAGCGGGTGAGGCGGCCGACAAGGCCGAACAGTCGGCGGCGCAGGGTCTTCGTCGTCACGATCCC
>Ga0183260_10000361_pt1 | contig 37859 bp, 41 predicted proteins | sample AntDrymUQ4972206_2_FD_129768 | JGI IMG/M metagenome (GOLD analysis project Ga0183260, IMG submission 129768) | Polar desert sand microbial communities from Dry Valleys, Antarctica - metaG UQ497 (22.06) (version 2) (version 2) | ecosystem: Environmental > Terrestrial > Soil > Desert | place... | reverse complement strand
CCCGAGCCGGGCAGGACCGAGGTCATCACCTCGGCCAGGCGGCTTCGCATCGCCTGCCGGGGCGAGCGCGCCAACGCAGCGATCCCGGCCTGGGTGGCCGATAGTGCGCCGGCCGCCGCATAGCGAAGCGGCAAGGTGACCTCCGGCCCGGGGATCGCCATGCCCTCCCTGTAGCGAAAGGGCTCGGCGGCGCCCGAGAGCTCGGCGGTGCGGTGCATCACCGCCGGGTTGATGAACGCGGCGGGGGCCATGGGCGCGAGCACCGCGCCGCGGCCGTTGCCTCTGGGCCCGACCTTGATCGGGCTGCGGGCGCGGACCGCCTCGGCGAAGCCCGGGTCGTCGATCAGGGCGGCCGGGTCGACCGCCGCGGCCGCGTTGGGCGCCCCGGCGATCCCGGCGATGGACTGGATCGACCCGCCCGAGAGGACGTCGGAAAGACGCGGCATCCCCGGGGGCGGCGTGAAGGTCAGTTCGAGGTCGACCTCGGCGAGAGGCTCGTCCCAGCGCTCGCGCGCGGCCTCGGCCGCCAGCGCGACCGCCATGTCGGGCGGCAGGGCCTCGAAGCCGCAGACCTGGACGATCTTGACGCCGGCCTGCTCGGCTCGGGCGCCGAAGTCGACGATCACGTCGCTCACGAACGGGATCTCGCCGCTCAGGTCCAGGTAGTGCGCCCCCTCGGAGACGCAGGCCTCGATCACGGGGCGCCCGTACTCCGCGTAGGGACCGACCAGGTCGAGGACGACCGTGGCGCGAGAGGCCATCGATGCGAGGGATTCGGCGTCTGCCAGGTCCGCCGACATCGTCTCGGCGCCCTCGACCCCGGCCTCGTCAAGCACGCGATCGAGCTTGGACGAGTCGCGGGCGGCTGCGGCCCAGCTGCCCGCACCCTCCGCCGAGCGCTGCGACAGGTACCTGGCCACCTGGCGGCCGGTCACCCCGGTCGCGCCGAAGACCACCACGTCGATGTCGCGCTCGGCCACGGCCGCCACCCTACTGCGACGCGATCGGTGCCTCCGGAACGACGAAGGGCGCCCACCGGCGCCCTTCGCTCGAATCTGGTGTGGCTCGGACCTAGGCCGCGTCGCGCCAGGCGTCGAGCGTGCCGTTGCCGGCGAGCTGCTTCAGCGCCTTGGCCTCGAGCTCGCGCGCCTGCTCCTCCTTGATGCCGAGGGTGCGGGCGGTGCCACGAACCGACGTCTCGGAGTTGCCGCTGGTGCCGAATCGGAGCTCGACCACCTTGCGCTCCAGCTCGGTGAGCTGATCGAGCGCGGAGGTGACCGCCTCCTCGCGGTGGTTCTCGACGACCTCGTCCTCGGGGGCCGGGGACTCGTCGGTCCGCAGCTCTCCCAGGGTCGTGTCGCTGTCGCCGCTGACCGTCTGGTCGAGGCTCGCCGTGACCTGGGTCAGGTCCCGGAGCATCGCGACCTCCACGGCCGAGAACTTGGAGTGCGAAGCGATCTCGTCCTCGGTCGGGGAACGGTCGAGCTCGGCGGTGAGCTCGTTCTCGACTCGGTTGAGCGTCCGCAGCTGCTGGGCGACGTTCGCCGGCACGCGAATCTCACGGCCCGTGTTGTCCAGGCCGCGCTGGATCGACTGCTGGATCCAGAGCGTCGCGTAGGTGGAGAACTTGAAGCCCTTGCGCCAGTCGAACTTCTCGGTGGCGCGAATCAGCCCGGGCATAGCCTCCTGGATCAGGTCCATGAAGGACAGGCCCAGGCCGCGGTAGCGGCGGGCGATGGAGACCACGAGGCGAAGGTTGCTGTTGACCAGCTTCTCCTTCGCCGCCAGGTCGCCCTTCTCGATCCGCTGCGAGAGCTCGATCTCCTCGCTCGCGGTGAGCAGGGGGAACTTGCCGGCCTGGTTCAGAAAGATCCGGAGGCCGTCGGTCGTCTCGACGTCGGCTGTGTGCTCGTTGTTGCGGCGCTCCGCGGCGCCGGCGCTCGCGCCCGCGTGGTCCCCGCGTGTGCGGGTCCGCGTGCGGCTCTTGGTTGAAGTTCTGTTCTCTCTCATCTCGGTCCTTTCTCGCTCGTCCTGACCATCTCGGGCCGACTTTCGGCTCGTTTCGCGGTGACCCTGGACTCGCGTAGCGATTCAGCCTCGGTGTGCGTCTGGTGGTGACTCGGAGGCTTGTTAGGCCCAATCCCCTGGTGACTCTCTCTCCAGGGCGCTAACGATTGATAAGTATACATAGATAGTTGAGGTTGTCAACCTTTAGCCTCGTACGTCTGTGCCACCCATCCGAACTGCAGTCTTACCCACGGAACAGGCATGAACACGTTTTTTGGGCGGATCGTTTCGCCTGTCTGGCCTATGTGTGATGTAGCTCACACATAGGCCCCTGCCTCTGACGCAAAACGGGCCGGGCGCCGAAGCGCCCGGCCCATCCCACTGACAGCGGGCCACGAGGGCCCGACATTCGCGTCGTCGCTAGACGACGAACGGGTCGACGGCCTTCAGCACCTGCGCCATGTCGAGCGTCGGGTCAAACGACTCCGGCGCCGGGGTCTCGCCGTTCAGCAGCCTGATGGCCGCTGCGTGACGAGCCTCGATCTGCACGATCGTGCCGGCCGTGGCCAGCAGCTCCTTCGACTTGAACGCCGGTCCGGCGCCGTTGTAGGCGCTGACACCGGTGTCCTCGAACGTCTGCGCGAGCTCCAGGAACGAGTCCTGGTTCGCGAAGGCGTTGCCGAAATCGACGCCCGGGGCCTCGACGGGGGTACCGCCTTGGTCCGAGATCGTCGCCTTGAGGGCGCTTACGTGCTCGGCCTCATCCTTGTTGAGCAGGTCCACCAGCTCGGTGGCCTCTGGGTCGAGCTTCGCCTCGGCCACTGCCTGCATGTAGAACGCAGACTCGAGGTACTCGAGGGTCAGGGCGAAATTGAGGATGTCGATATCACCCATATCCGCCTGCGCGAACGCCTTCCGGATGAACGGGCCGACCATGGTCATGCCATAGACGGCGCCGACAGCCAGGGCACCCTTCGCGATGAACGAACTGCGGTTCATCTCCTCGATCTCGACCTCGGCCAGCGCCGGATTTGCGATTGATTCACTCATTGCTTTCTCCTTTCGCTGGTCGTGGTTAGCTGACGATGAACGGCTGGACAGAATCCAAAACCGTCTGCGCATCGGCCGGGACGGCGAACGGCCCGTCCGGCGTGATGGGCTGGTCGGTCAGCGTGTTGAGGGCCGCCGCGTGGCGAGCCTCAACCGTGTGGATCGACAGAGCAGCCGCGAGGACTTCCGGGCTCTCGATCGCTGCGGCCTGGCCGAGGTAGGCGGCGGCGCCGAGGTTCTCGACATCCGCTGCCGTCTGCAGCACTGTGGCCGCATCGGTCAGGTCGAACTGCACCTTCGGGATCGGCGCCGGCTTGCCGCCGAGCGTCTTCACCGTCGAGGTCAGTGCGGTGACGTGCTCGGCCTCGTGCTTGCCGAACTCTTCGATCAGGGCCAGGTCGGCACCCTTGAACAGGCCGCTTGCCGCGACCTCCATGTAGAACGCCGCCTCGAGGTACTCGAGGGTCAGCGCGTAGTTGACGATTCCGAGATCGCCCTCGCCGAACTGCGCGAGCGCATCGTCGGATGTTGCTGTCTCGGTACTGCTGCTGGTGGACGTGTCCTCGTCGTCGTCATCGCCGCAGGCGGCGATCAGGACGGAGAGGGAGGCGGTTCCACCTGTTAGGGCCATGAACTTGCGCCTTGAGACCGGGTCGTCGAGAATCCGGCGCGCGGCCGAGTTCTCAACCTCCTCGGTCCGTGACTCAGTCTTGCTCATAGTCACTCCTCATTCGTTTGCCGGCAGGTCGTCGCTTGTCGTGACTCCTGCCCTTCCCCTTGAACTGCGCGACCGCCCGTGAATCGGATCACCGGCAACCGGGCAGCGGCGACCCGAGACCGATTGTCAGGCACGAGAGTGATCCAGGGCGGGGGTGAGGTCGAAGCAGCAGAAGAAGCCAACCCTTACGGAGGACACATGCCGAACATCGGAGTACCCGAGATTGCGATCGTCCTGATCATCGCCCTGATCATCTTCGGGCCCAAGCGCCTGCCTGAGCTGGGCAAGTCCATGGGCCGCGGCCTGAAGGAGTTCAAGGGATCGGTTGCCGGAATCACCGGCGACAGCGACGACGAGAAGGAAGCGAAGCACGAGGCTGCCGCCCAGCGCCCGCAGCCCGTCGAGGCCGAGGTCGTCACCACCAACAGCAAGTCGTAGCCCGTGGCGAAGGTCAGGGCAAAGGCGGTCTCTCACGCCGAAGAGGTCTCGCTCGTCGACCACCTCGATGAGCTGCGCACGAGGATCATCACCTCGGTGATGATCTTCGGCGTGGCGCTTGCGCTGTGTTTCTGGCAGAACAAGCTGCTGCTGGACCTCGCGAACGGGCCGCTGCCCGGCGGGCGTGAGCCGATCACGTTCGGCGTCGCCGAGCCGTTCACGACCACCCTGACCGTCGCCGCCTACGGCGCGATCCTGCTGGCACTTCCGGCGCTGCTCTACCAGGCCTACGCGTTCGTGCTGCCGGCGCTGAAACCGACCGAGAGGAAGACGGTGATGCCGTTCCTCCTGATGGCGCCGTTCCTCTTCGTCGCGGGCGTCGTGTTCGCGTACCTGGTCGTGATGCCCGCGGCCACGGATTTCCTGCTCAACTTCAACGACGACCAGTTCAACATCGAGGTGCGAGCGCGCGAGTACTACAGCTTCTTCGCGTTGTGCCTGATCTCGGTCGGTGTGCTGTTCCAGATCCCCACCGGGATCCTCGGGGTCACCCGGCTCGGCATCGTCACGCCCCAGCAGATCGCCGAGAACCGGCGATACGCGATCCTGGGAATCGCGGTGATGGCGATGCTGCTTCCGGGCACGGACCCGATCACGATGCTGATCTCGATGGCGCCGCTGGTGCTCTTGTTCGAGGGCAGCCTCATCCTGGCGCGCATCTTCCAGCCCAGGGAAGCGCCAGCCGAGACGCCCGACGCGCCGCCCGCCGGGGCCTAGTCCGGCCTAATCGGCGCGGGCCGGGCCCTTCGGGGTCGGGCCCTCGCGGCCGCCGCGCCGCTCAGACGATGTGCCCACAGCGTGGAGCCCATGCAGTAGTCGATCAGCGCGTAGGCCACAGGCCCCGACAGGGGCTCGATCCTGTTAGGTACTGGGGATGAGGAGCGGTGAACGGCGAGGGACCGGGGGTGCTGTGGCGCTGTGCGCGGCCGCCGCGCTGCTCTGCGTGTCCGCTTTGTCCCAAGCTCAGTATCCGGAGCCGACCCCGGCTCCCGCGGTGCCCAACCCCTGCGTGGGAGAGCTCGCGACCGAGCTTCTGTGTCCTGACCTGATGATGGGGCCGCCGAGCCAGATGTTCACGTCCTCGGGCGGCGGCAAGGTCCTGCTCCACGCCGCCAACGACATCCGCAGCCGCGGCGAGGGTCCGCTCGAGGTGCGCGGGACGCGGACATCGAGGCGCTACATGTCGGTGCGCCAGGCGATCTACGGCCCAGGCGGGAACGCAAGCCTCTTCGACACGCCGGGCCGGCTGGTCTTCTACGACATCCCCGGCCAGGGGCCCTACTGGAAGTTCCAAGACGCGGCGACGTTCCAGATCTGGAGCCTCGGCGACGGCGGGCAGCGCGGCGAGCTCCTGCGCAAGGGGCCGAAGCTCAGCTACTGCTTCCGCGACCTGAAGCGAACCGACCCCTCCGCGCGCAGCCCCGGAAGCGTGTCTACCCGGCGTGCAGCCAGCGCCCGGGCATCCAGAAGCGGACGCTCGGGACGTCGGTCGGCTGGTCGGACATCTACCCCTCGAGCTACTACCAGAACTGGATCAACGTCCGGGGCCTTCGCGGCTGCTTCGAGTTCGTGATGATCGCCGACCCTCGCAACCACCTGTTCGAGAATGACGAGGAGAACAACGAGGGGTCGCGCAGGGTGCGGCTGCCGGCCAACAAGAAGGGCCGAGTCGGCAGTTGCTGATTGCTGAGTAGATCAGCTGCCCGGCTCACCCGGTTCGTAGCCCGGGCATTCGGTGACCGGGACGCGGGGGTATCGCGGGTATTCCGGCTGCCTGCGCGAGCGCAGGCACAGCGAGAACGTCGATCCGCGCGTGTTGCCGACGACCTTCTGGTGGCGGCAGGTGTCGCAGAGGCCCGCGCCCGGCGACGGCCGCGAGGTCAAGCCGAGGCGCCCGTCTCCCCCGGCTTCTCCGCGCCTGACTCCGAGTCGGCCTCGGCCTCGAGGACCTCGACGACCTCGGCCTCGACCGCCTCGGAATCCTCGGCGGCGTCCTCGGAGTCGATTGCGGCGCGTTCGGCGTCGATGGCCGCCTTCTCGGCGTCGACGACGGCCCTCTCCATGCCGAAGATGGCCCGCTTGAGGCCGCCGGCGACGTACTCGCCGCCGCGCTGGGCCTTCTCGATCGGCTCGGTCAGCTTCACGACCTTCGAGAGCAGCTCGTTCATCCGCTCTGCCTGCTCGAGCGCGCTGTCGGTCTGGAACTGCATCGCCTCGAGCTGGCGGCGAGAGCTCTCCATCAGCTCGTTCGCCTGCTTCAGCGAGCGCGTGACCTGGCCGGGCAGCTCGATCAGCGCGATCGCCGCTGCGAAGGGCTTGGTGACGATCTCTCGGACCACAGCAGGAGCCTAACGCCCGCCATGGGCCCGGATGAACGCATCACTTCACTTCGTATAGTGAGGCCTTATGCGTACCTTTCGGCGGTTGCTCGGCTTCCTGCGTCCCTACAGGCGCCCGCTGATCTTCTCGCTCCTGCTCGCCTGGGCCGCAATGGGAATGACCGTTGGAATCCCATTGCTGCTCGGCGCCGCCGTGGACGCGATCGAGGGGCAGCGGCGCGACGACATCCTCCCCCTCGTCCTGGCGCTGCTCGGCGCCGGCATCCTGCGCCTCGCGCTCACCGTCGGACGCCGGCTGATCGCCGGGAGGGTTTCGCTCGACGTCGAGTACGACCTGCGCCAGGCCTTTTACGAGCACCTTCAGCGCCTCGAGCTCGGGTTCTTCGACACGCAACAGACGGGCCAGCTGATGTCGCGAGCGACCGTGGACCTGCAGTCGATCCGCTTCTTCCTCGGCTACGGGCTGATCTGGGTGTCGCAGAGCTTCCTCACCATCGCGTTCGCCGCGGTGGTGATGTTCGTCATCGACCCCTTCCTCGCCGCGCTGGCCCTGGCGCCGGTGCCCTTCCTGATCTGGACGGCGACCCGCTACAGCCGGCGCAACCGGCCCGCCGAGCAGGAGGTCCAGCAGCGCGTCGGCGAGGTCACCGCCAGCGCCGAGGAGAGCGTGTCGGGGATCCGCATCGTCAAGGCCTTTGCTCGCGAGGGATTCATGATGAACCGCTTCCGCGGAGCGGTCGACCGCGTGTTCGACCAGAGCATGATCACGACGCGCCTCCAGGCGTTCTACACGCCGTTCATGGGGTTCCTCCCGAACATCGGGATCGCGGTGGTGCTGCTGGTCGGCGGGCGCCAGGTCGTCAACGGCTCGATCTCGCTCGGCGACTTCACCGCGTTCTACGCGCTGCTGATCATGCTGTCGGGCCCGGTTCGCTGGCTCGGGATGTCGCTGAGCATGGCCCAGCGCGCCGTCGCGTCCGGCAATCGCCTGTTCGAGATCCTCGATCGCGAGCCTTCCATGCAGAGCCCGCCGGGGGCTCCGTCGCTGCCGGCGGGAGGGGGCCGCGTCCAGATCCGCAACGTGACCCTTCGCTACAACGGCAACGAGCCGTCGCTGACGGGCATCGACCTGGATGTCGAACCCGGGCGTACGGTGGCGCTCGTCGGGCCCACCGCCTCGGGCAAGACCAGCCTGGTCAAGCTGCTGGCGCGGCTGTATGACCCGAGCGAGGGGAGCGTGCTGGTCGACGGCGCCGACATCCGCGACGTGGACCTCGCCTCGCTGCGCTCGGAGATCGCCTTCGTCGCCGACGACAGCTTTCTCTTCTCCGACACGGTCGCAGGCAACATCGCCTACGCGCATCCGCACGCGACGCAGGAGCAGATCGAGCTCGCGGCCCGGCGCGCACAGGCGGAAGGCTTCATCCACGAGCTGCCGGACGGCTATGAGACCGTCGTCGGCGAGCGCGGCCTGACGCTCTCGGGCGGCCAGCGCCAGCGCGTGGCCATCGCCCGCGCGCTCCTGGCGGAACCGCGGATCCTGATCCTCGACGACGCGACGTCCTCGGTGGACGCGCACACCGAGACCGAAATCAAGCGAGGCCTGCGCGAGGCGATGGAGGGCCGCACCACGTTCATCGTCGCCCACCGGTTGTCCACCATCTCCCTCGCCGACGAGATCGTCGTGCTCGACCACGGCGAGATCGTCGACCGCGGAACACACGAGGAGCTGCTCGAGCGTTGCACGCTCTACAGCGAGATCGCCGAGAAGGGGCTCGAGGACTCGGTCTACCTCCAGCGAGACCTGGAGGAGCGCGAGGAGCTCGCGCGACTGTGAACCTCCGCTCCATCTGGCTGCTGATCGTCGCGCTCTGGCGCCTGATCCGCGGCGAGGACGAGCGTGGGCGCAAGGTCGGCTGGCTGCTGAGCCTGCTGCGCCCGTATCGCAAGCAGGTCGTGCTGATGTTCATCGGGCTGCTCGTCGCGACCGCGGCGACACTGGCGCCTCCGGCCCTCGTCGGGCTCGCGACCGCCGAGATCGCATCCGACAACCCCTCGACCGGCAGCCTCGACCTGATCGTCGTCGCGTTCATCGGCACCGCGCTCCTCTACTGGGGAGCGAGCTACATCCAGACCTATCTCGTGGGGTGGGTGGGCCAGCGCGCGCTTCAGGACCTGCGGCTCCGGATCTTCACCCACCTGCAGGAGATGTCGATCGGGTTCTTCACCCGGAACCGGCCCGGGGTACTGATCTCCCGGATCACCAACGACGTCGACGCGCTCGACCAGCTGATCAGCACCGGCGTGGTGACCCTGTTCCAGAGCACCCTGACCCTGATCGGCGTCGTCGTGATCATGCTCTTCCTCGACGTCGGCCTGGCCCTCGTCGTCTTCCTCACCTTCCCGCTGCTGGCGATCGCGAGCATCGTGTTCCGCATCGTCGCGGCCAGCGCCTACCGGATCACGCGCGAGCGGATCGCGGAGGTGACCGCCTACCTGCAGGAGAGCCTGAGCGGCATCCGGGTCGTGCGCAGCTTCGCGCAGGAACGCCGCCACGTCACCCGGATGGGCGAGCTGAACCAGCTGAACCGCGACGCCAACATGAAGACGGTCTACCTCAATGCCTCCTACTTCCCCGCGGTCGAGCTGCTCTCGGCGATCGGGACGGCGGTGATCCTGATCTACGGCGGCTATCAGGCACTCGACCTTTCGGGCGACGCCCAGGCGGAGCAGATCGGCGTCGTGGTGGCCTTCGTCGCGTACCTGGCGACGTTCTTCGACCCGATCCAGCAGCTCTCGAACCTCTACACGACCTACCAGCAGGGGATGGCGGCGCTGGACAAGATCTTCGACCTGCTCGACACCGAGCCTGACCTGGTCGACAAGCCCGGCGCGCTCGACCCTCGGCCGCTGCGCGGCGAGATCGAGCTCGAAGACGTCTGGTTCTCATACGGCGACGACGGCCGCTGGGCGATGAAGGACGTGTCGATCGAGATCCCCGCGGGCGAGACGCTCGCGCTGGTCGGCGAGACCGGTGCGGGCAAGTCGACGCTGGCGAAGCTGGTGTCGCGCTTCTACGACCCCCAGCGCGGGCGCGTCCTGGTCGACGGCCACGACCTGCGTGACCTGCGCGCCCAGTGCCTGCGGAGCCAGCTCGGGATCGTGCCCCAGGAGGGCTTCCTGTTCTCGGGCTCGATCCGCGACAACCTCGCGTTCGGACGACCGGACGCCTCGGACGAGGAGATCGAGGCGGCCGCCGAGGGCATCGGGGCGGCGGAGTTCATCCGCCGGCTGCCGGCGGGGTTCGGGACCGAGGTCGGCGAGCGCGGGGTCGCGCTGTCGGCCGGTCAGCGCCAGCTGATCGCGTTCGCGCGGGCGCTGCTGGCCGAGCCTCGCATCCTGATCCTCGACGAAGCGACCTCGAACGTCGACGTCCGCACGGAGCGGACGATCGAGGAAGGGCTCGAGCGGCTGCTCAGCGGCCGCACGGCGATCGTGATCGCGCACCGCCTCTCGACGATCCGAAACGCGGACCGGATCGCGGTGCTGGAGAACGGCCGCATCGCCGAGATCGGAACGCACGACGAACTGCTGGACGCGGCAGGCCGCTACGCCGCCCTTTACGGGAGCTGGTCGGAGCTGGCCCCAGCGGCCTAGGAATCAGCCGCTGCAGCGACCCGGCTTCGCCATCAGACCTGCATCTCCTCGGGCTTCGCCCTGCGGGGATGCAGGGTTGCAACGCAGTTGGAGGGCAGGATCAGTCCGCGCGGGCGCGCAAAAGCGTGGAGCTTCCCTAAGGGCTGATTCCGCCGCCGGGGCTGACGCCCCCGTCGGAGCTGCCCGTGTCGCCGGTGTCCGGGACGCTGCCGCCGCTCGTGTCGGGCGCCACGGGAACGGGGGCCGGTGCCACGGGCTCGGCCGGGACGACACCGCCGGAGTCGCTGGTCGCGCCGTCGGCGGTGGTCGGGTCGACGGCGGCGGCATCGGTGCCGCACTCCGTGAACCCGTAGGTCGAGGCCGCTGTCGAGGCCTCGCCCTTGGCGGTGTCGAGCTCTGCTTCGAAGCTGGCGGTGTCCTCGCCGCGATCGTTGGCGAGCCCGATCTTCTCGCCGGCGTCGACCTGGGCCTGCAGGCCGGCCAGGAACTCCTCGAGCGTCGCCGGGTCGTCCTCGTCGGTCGGCGTGCCGAGGTCCTCGATGTCGGCCACGAGAGCGGCGCGGATGTCCGCAATGTCAGCGGAGGCGGTGAAGCCCTCGCCGTTGGAGACGAACTCGCCGATCGTCGTGTTGGCCTCTTCGCAGAGCGCGTCGGCCTCCTCGATGAACTCGTCCTTCGTCAGGTCGCCGCCGGTCGAAGATGTGGTCTCCGTGGGCACGACGATGGGGACCTCCGGCGAGTCATCGCCGCCGCAGGCCGCCAGGAAAAGCGCCGCACCGACGAACAGCGCAAGCGCGGGAATGATTCGTACCCGGCTCATCGACGGCGCAAGGTAGCAATCTTCACATGAGCACTACGGCCGAACGCGCCCAGGCGTCACAGTCGCGGGTCAGCCGGTCCCGACCTCCGGATCCTCGTCGGGGAGGTGCTCGACGAGCCTCAGCTTCGTGCGACGGCGCTTGTTGAGGAACGACCGGCGAATGCCGGCCGTTCTAACTCCGGGGCAAGGACTCGAACCTTGGTTTCCGGCACCAGAAGCCGGCGTCGTACCAGCTGGACCACCCCGGAATGCGGGGACCAAGATAGCGACCCGCAGCTGCCTGCTCGGCTAGGTCCCGATCCGGGACAGATCGCTGTCCGAGTCGGCCAGCGCGTCCTTCGAGCCGGACACGTCAGTGCCCTCCGCGAGCAGTTCCCGGGCGTGGCCGAGGTCTTCTGAGCGGCCGACCGCCAGACATCCCGCGACCTTGCCGTCCTTGAGATAGAAGACCGAGAACTCGCCGGCGTCGCGATTGCCCCGCCAGATCGTCTCGTCCCAGTCTGTTGCGGGGCCGACGTACTCGATGCTCGCCCAGTCGGCGAGGTCGCTGAAGAAGTAGGGCACGACGTCGTAGGGGTCGCTCGAGCCGAGCATCGCCTTGGCGACGTGGCGGCCCTGCTGCATCGCGACGTCCCAGTGCTCGACGCGCAGGCGCCTGCCGTGGACGACGCTGTCGTAGCTGCACGCGTCGCCCGCCGCGTAGATGCCCTCGACCGAGGTCTGCAGGCGCGAGTCGCAGACGATCCCGTCGTCGACCTCCAGCCCCGCGCGCTGGGCCAGCATCACGTCCGGCTTGACGCCCGCACCGACCACGACGAAGTCGCCCTCGACCGTGCTGCCCGACTCGGTGACCACGCCGTTGACCCCCGCGTCCCCCTCGAAGGCCGCCAGCGTCTCGCCGGGGTGGAGCTCGACCCCCTTCGATGCCAGGAGGTCGCCGAACCACTCCCCCACCTCGTCGCCGAACCCGTTCGCGAGCGGGTGATCCTCCATCATCACGATCGCGGTGTCGGTCCCCTGCGACTGCAGCGAGGCGGCGACCTCGCAGCCGATGTAGCTGCCGCCGATCATCACGACCCTCTCCGCCTCGGCGGCGGCGTCGCGGATCGCGTCGGAGTTCCCGAACGCGCGCAGGTAGTGGATCCCCTCCAGCTCCGCCCCCTCGACCCGCAGGATGTTGACGTTCGCCCCCGTCGCCAGCAGCGCCTTGTCGAAGGAGACCTCGTCGCCGCCCTGCAGCTTCGCGGTCCGCGCCTCGGGATCGATCGACATCACGTTCGTCTTCGTGCGCAGCTCGACGCCGTTCTCGGAGTACCAGTCGGGAGGATTGACGTATGCGTCCGCGCGCTCCGAGTCGCCCCGCAGGTACTCCTTCGAGAGCGGCGGGCGCTCGTAGGGTGGCTCGGGCTCACGACCGACCAGAAGGATGTCGCCTTCGGCCCCGCCCTTCCGCAGCTCGGAGGCGCAATAGGCGGAGGCGAGGCCGCCGCCCACGAGCAGGAACTCGACCCTCAAGGAGCGCCGTCGCCGCCGGGCGGCCCGAAGAAGGCCTTCAGGTCCTCCTCGACGGTCGGGTCCAGCACCGCAAGGACCTCGTCCCCCGACTCGAGGACGGTGTCCGGGCCGGGAACGAAGCCACCCTGGCCCTCGCGCAGCACCGAAATCAAGAGCGTGCCCTCGGGCATGTCGAGGTCGCCCACCCTCTGGCCGGCGACCGTTGAGTCCTTCGCCAGCAGCATCTCGATGATCTCCAGGCGCTCCTCGGGCAGGTCGAGCAGGTGGACGAGCCCGTACTCGGGCACCTCGTGCTCGAGCAGGCGCAGGATCAGGTCCGTCGCCGAGACATAGGGCTTGATCCCGAGCAGCTCGAAGTGCTGGCGGTTTCGCGGGTTGTTGACGCGGGCGATGATCCGGTCGACCAGGTACTTCTCCTTGGCGACCTGGCAGATCAGCATGTTGTCCTCGTCATCGCCGGTGACCGCGATCACCATGTCCGCTCGCGAGATGCCCGCGCGCTCGAGGACCCAGAGCTCCGAGGCGTCGCCGTACTGCACGCTGTGCTCGAGCTCCTGCTCGACGGTCAGGTAGCGGTCGCGGTCGTTCTCGATCACCGTGACCTCGTTGCCCTTGTCGATCAGCTCCCGGGCGAGGTTCCAGCCGACCTTGCCGGCCCCGACGATGATGAAGTACATCCGGTCGCCCATCAGCCGCCCTCACCAGTCGGTGCGCCGCCGCCGGCTTCCCTGACCTGGGCCTCGAGCATCTCGATCGCGACCTTGGTCGGGCAGACGGTGTTCACGCCCTGCTTCTCGTACCACTCGGCTCGCAGCGGGTCGAGAATGCGCGCGATCACGGTCGGCACGTTGAACTGCCGCTTCGCGATCTGGGCGATGATGATGTTGGTGTTGTCGCCGTCGGTCGAGGCGATGAACGCGTCGGCCCGTTCGACCCCCGCGGCCGTCAGGGCGTCGATCTCGAGCCCCGTGCCGACGGTGAACTGGCCGCCGGTGTCCTCCCAGGAGGTGTCGAGGCTGACCTCGAGCCGCGCGTGCGCCTCGGGGTCCTCGTCAAGGCACGAGACCTCGTTGCCATCGCGCAGCATCGAGCGCGCCACCGAGGAGCCGACCCGCCCGCATCCGACGATCAAGATGAACATCGCGCGAGATTCTACGTTCCACCCACGGTGGGCGGGTCCTCGGGGCCGTCTTCCGGCAGCGCGTCCTCGGGCGGAGCGGTCAGGAGCACCCGGCACGGCGCCTTTCGCAGCACGTACTCGGTCACCTTCCCAACCTCTTCCGGCCTCGCGGCACCTATCCCGCCGAGCATCGCTCCTCCCCTGATCCGGCTCGGCGGCTCGGCGCCCATCACGATCACCTCGGCGTCGCGCTGGCGCGCCTCGGCGACGATCCCGGCGCCAACCGAGCGGGCCCGGACGAAGGCGGTCCCGACCTCGAGGTTCTCGTACTCGTCGCCGATCTCGGTCGCGCGCGCCAGCGCCCTCTCCCCGCGGTCGCGCACGTCCTCGGGCAGGGGCGCATCGATCGGAACAGTCAGCGGCAGCGCGGCGACGAAGATCACGTCGAGGCGGGGATTGTGCTCGTGGCTCTCGATCTCGGGATCGGCGAGGCGCCCCGCCGTGGCGACGATGTCGTCGTCGAGCTTGGTCCCGAACACCGGAACGAGGATCGTCGAGAACTCCGCCACCTCGATCTGCTGTTTCTTCAGCGCCAGCTCCGGCACGGTCACCCGGCTGGTCAGCGAGACTCCCTCGACCACCTTGCGGTAGAAGACGTAGAAGAGGAGCCCGAACGCCATCCAGCCGCCGCCGACCTTCAGCGCGTCGCCGTGGAACACGATGACGCTGACCCAAAGGAGGCCGCTGACGATCGCCGCGAGTACGGCCGGCAGCGGCAATCGCCGCCCGGCGACGGTCACGTTGCCCGGCACGCTGAACGGCCGTTCGCGGTCGGGGTCGGTGAAGCGCAGGCGGATCACCGAAAGGTGGGCGATCGTCGCGGCCAGCAGGGCGCCGAAGGCGTAGACCCCGGCCAGGAACTCGATGTCGCCCGGGATCGCGAGCGCCAGCGCCATCACGGCGGCGATCGCGATCGCGACGTACGGCGTCGCGTGGGTGCGCTCGAGGCGGCCGGCCCAGCTGGGGATCTGGCGATTGGTGGCGAGCACGTAGACGTGGCGCGAGACGCCGAGCATCGCCGTGTTGGCGGCCCAGATCAGGACGGGCACCGCGACCCCCACCACCGCCCACTGCATCACGTCCGCGACCCACGGCGGGTCGAACGCCTGGACCACCCCGAGCACCGGGGCCTCGATCTGCGCCCCCGCCAGCGCAGTCTGCGGCCCGTCGGGCGTCGCCTGTACCGGGATCGCCATCAGCGCCACCGCGGCGATCCCCGCATACATCATCGGGACGATCAGCGATCCCGCTGCGAGCACGCGGCTGAGGTCGCGCGGTTCGAAGTCCAGGTCGGGCGCCAGATCCGACGCCGCCTCGATCCCCGCGTAGGCGATCGTCGCGATCACGAGCGAGTAGATCACGTCCTCGCCCGAGGGCGATGTGAACAGGTCGAGCTGCGCTGTCAGCAGATCGGGTTCGAAGACCACGACCGCCCCCACCACGATCACCGCCAGCTGGAGCGCCAGATCGGCGAACGCGATCACCAGCAGGCGCGTCTGCCGGGTCCCACCGGTCACCCCCAGCATGTTCAGGAGTGCAGCCAGGACGATCACCGCTGCCGCCGCCACCAGTTCCTCCCGGCCGCCGGCGAACTCCCCCCACACGGGGGTCAGGTAGTGGGGCACCGTGATCGCGGCCGCCGCGATCACGATCATGTAGTCGATCAGGATCGCCCAGCCGGCGATGAAGCTGATGAGCTCGTTGAAACCGTGGCGCGCGAAGGTCGATGAGCCGCCGCGCTCGCGGAACATCGCGCCGCCCTCGACGTAGCTCAGCGTGGTGAGCGCGAACAACAGGCCGGCGGCCAGGAAGATCAGCGGCGTCAGCCCGAGGCCGCGGTCGGCCACCACTCCGATCGAGAAGTAGATCGAGAAGCCGACCGTCGACGACGCGACGGCGAACAGGAACGGCACCCCGACGATCCTCTTGCCCCTCATGCCGAAACCTCTCGCCGGGATCGAGGCTGGTTGATGTTGACCCGGTCGGGTCTCACCTCCGCCTCACTCCCGCAGACTCAGGTAGAGGCGGCCGACGCCGAGCGCCGTGAACAGCAGCCCGAGCAGGAAGCCCGTCGCCAGCGGGCCCCCGCCCTGCGCGAGGGTGATGGCCACGATCGCGATCCCGAAGCCGATGATCACCACCGCGAACGCGCGTGTGGCGAGCTGGTAGCCGGTCACGGTGGGGGCACCTGGATCGGCGGCCCGCTGTCATCGTCGAGCCCGACGGCCTCGCGCGCGACTGTGGGCTCGCCGACCACGATCACGCGACACGGGCGCTCGGAGAGCACGGTCTGCAGCGTCTTGCCGTAGAGCGGGGCTCCGTTTCGGTAGCGCAGGCCGATCACGATCGCGCTCGCCTTGAGCTCCTGGGCCTCCTCGGCGATCGAATGGCCCGCCTGGTTGGGCCGGACGCGGTGGACGTGGCCGCTGACGCGGAGGCCCCCGATCAACTTGGCCTGCTCGATCTTCTGCTGCGCCTCCCGCTCCGGGTCGCGAAGCGGGGCGTCGAGCGGCAGGTGGGTCGGCACGGTCAGCACCGAGATGACGTGGATGCCGCGGCGGCGCTTCGAGGCAAGTCGCACAGCCGTCCCCAGCGTCTCCTCGGAGAAGGGGGCGTCGTCCTCGATCGGGACGAGCACGCTTCGGTATTCGACCTCCTCGACGCCGAGCGCCTCGGGCAGGACGACCTTGACCGTCTTGGTCACCGGCAGCCCCTGGAAGCGGCGGTAGAGCAGGTAGATGACGATGCCGATCGCCATCCAGGCGGACCCGATCAGGAGCGTCCGGGTGTTGAGGGCCATCACGACGATCCACGCGGCACCGGTCCCGACGCCGCCCAGGACGGCCGCCAGCGGGATGTCGAGGCCCCGGAACCGCATGTTGAGCGGTGCGCGCCATGGGCGCTCGCGGTCCGGGTAGCGGATCCTGAGCCGAATCAGGGCGAGGTGGGCGATCGTGAACGACAGCATCGCCCCGAACGCATACATCGTCGCCAGCAGCTCGGTCTCGCCCGGGATCAGGGCGAGGATCGAGAGCCCGCCGAAGATGATCAGCGCCATGTACGGGGTGCGGTAGCGCGGATGGATCTTCCTGATCGCCTGCGGCAGCTGGCGGTGGATGCCCATCGAGTACGTGAGCCGCGAGAGCCCGATCAGGCCGGCGTTCGTGGCGATGACCAGGATGACCCCGGCGAGGAGGCCGACGTAGACCCTCAGCGCCTCGGTCAGCCCCGCCGGGAGGCCTAGGTTGTCCACGATCCCCAGCATCGGGTTCTCGGCGTAGGTCGTACCGAGCTCGGTCGCGAACTCGCCGCCGGCTTCGGTCACGGGCATCGCCGAGAGCGCCACCATCGGGATCAGGAGGTAGAGGGTCAGCACCGCTGCGACGACGAGCCCGACCGCCTTGGGAATCGTCTTCGGAGCATCCTTCGCCTCCTCGGACATGTTCGAGAGGGTCTCGATGCCGGTGTAGGCGATCATCCCGAGCGCGATCCCGAGCGCGAAGTCACCCCAGGTCGGCGCCACCCCGAAGTTGACGTTCGCGACCAGCGTGTCGGGGCTCAGCACCAGGGCGATGCCGAGCGCGACCACGAACACCTGCGTCGCGAGGTCCCCGATCGCGAGCACGATGTTGAGCTTCGCCGACTCCTGGCTGCCGATGATGTTGATCGCGATCAGCCCGACGACCAGGGCGATCCCGAAGATGATGTCGGCAGGGTTGCTCGCCAGAGGCTCCCAGAAGACCGACAGGTAGTGGGGGACGAAGAAGGCCGAGATCGCGACCGTGATCACGTAGTTGAGCATCTGGCCCCAAGCCGCCAGGAAGCTGACCAGCTCGTTGAAGCCGTGGCGCGCGAAGCTCGAGGAGCCACCCGCCTCGGGGAACATCACCGTCGCCTCCGCGTAGGTCGCGGCTGTGAGCACGAAGATCAAGCCGGCGATCAGGAACGCGAGCGGCGTCAGCCCGAGCGCGAACGCCGCGACGACCCCGAGCGCGTAGTAGATCGAGGAGCCGACGTTCCCGTACGCGGTGGAGAAAAGCGCGCCTACGCCGTGGACGCGGGCCAGCGATTCGTCCCTCGGGATGCGCCTAGCCATCACCCACGCCCATCCCTACGGCTCCGCCTCCGGGATATGCGGTTGCAACGCGGGCGTGAGGGCTGCTGAGGCTCCGCTCGGCAGTTCGAACGAGGCCCCAGCAACCTTCAGCCATTCGGTTCGTTAGAGCGCCACGATCGGGATGATCAGGATCGCCACGATGTTCGCAACCTTGATCATCGGGTTGATCGCGGGGCCGGCGGTGTCCTTGTAGGGATCGCCGACCGTGTCGCCGGTGACCGACGCGGCGTGGGCGTCGGAGCCCTTCCCGCCGTGCTCACCGTCCTCGATCAGCTTCTTGGCGTTGTCCCAGGCGCCGCCGCCCGCGGTCATCGAGATCGCCGCGAAGATGCCGACGACGATGACTCCGATCAGCAGGCCGCCCAGGGCCTGGTAGCTGAGCAGCCCCACGATCACCGGGACGGCGATCGGGATCAGCGAGGGCAGGATCATCTCCTTCTGCGCCGAGGCGGTCACGATCGCGACGGATCCGGCGTAGTCGGGCTTCTCGGTGCCCTTCATGATCCCCGGCTTCTCGCGGAACTGGCGGCGGACCTCCTCGACCACCTGGCCGCCGGCTCGCCCGACGGCCTCGATCGAGAGCGCCGAGAACAGGTAGACCATGATCCCGCCGATCAACAGGCCGATCAGGACGTCCGGTTGGGCGATGCTGAAGTCGAATTCAGCCGCCCCCTCGCCGGCCTCCTCCCGCAACTCGAACAAGAAAGCGTTGAACAGCACGAGGGCGGCCAGTGCGGCGGAACCGATCGCGTAACCCTTGGTCACGGCCTTGGTCGTATTGCCGACCGCGTCGAGCGGGTCTGTGATGTCGCGCACTTCCTGTGGGAGGTCAGCCATCTCGGCGATGCCTCCGGCGTTGTCGGTGATCGGCCCGAAAGCATCGAGCGCGACGATCAGGCCGGTCAGCGAGAGCTGCGCCATCACGGCGATCGCGATTCCGTAGATCCCAGCGAGCTCGTTCGCGCCGAGGATCGCGAGAATCAGGACCAGCACCGGGGCCGCCGTGGACTGGTAGCCCTGGGCGAGGCCCTGGATGATGTTCGTCGCGTGCCCGGTCTCCGACGCCGCGGCGATCGTCCTGACCGGGCGGAAGCGGGTCGACGTGTAGTAGTCGGTGATCACGAACAACAGCGCGGTGACGCCGAGTCCGATCAAAGCGCAGAGCCAGAGGTCCGTCACGCTTGCACTCGCGATCGCTGCCCCACCGAGAAGTCCTTCGGTGTCGGCGATTCCCTGCGCGAGTGGGGTCTCCATCATCCACTGCGTGATCGGGTAGAACGCCGCGGCAGAGAGCACAGCCGAGACGATGAGGCCCTTGTAGAGCGCGCCCTCGACGTTGTCGGTCTTGGTGCGAACAGCAAGCGCGCCGATGATCGAAGCGATGATCGCGACGCCGCCGAGTGCCAGCGGGTAGATGGCGACCTCACGCGAGAACTCAGAGGTGAACGTCAATACTCCGAGCAGCATCACGGCGACGGCGGTGACCGCGTAGGTCTCGAACAGGTCCGCTGCCATGCCGGCGCAGTCGCCGACGTTGTCGCCGACGTTGTCTGCGATCACGGCCGGGTTACGCGGGTCGTCTTCGGGAATCCCGGCCTCGACCTTGCCGACCAGGTCGGCGCCGACGTCGGCGGCCTTGGTGAAGATGCCGCCGCCGAGGCGGGCGAAGACCGAGATCAGGGAGCCTCCGAAGCCCAGGCCGATCAGGGCGTCGACGGCCTCCTTGTCGGTGAAGTCCATCAGCACGAGCGCGCCGTAGTAGCCCGCGACTCCCATCAGCGCCAGGCCGACGACCAGGAGGCCGGTGACCGAGCCGCCCTTGAAGGCGACGTCGAGCGCCGGCGGGATGCCGCCGCGCGCGGCCTCGGCGACGCGAGCATTGGCGCGCACCGAGAGGTTCATGCCGATGAAGCCCGCGGCGCCCGAGAGCACACCGCCGACCAGGAAGCCGATGGCCGTCTCGACGTTCTGCAGCGGGATCAGCAGCAGCAGGACCACGGCGCCGACGGCGGCGATGATCGTGTACTGGCGATTGAGGTAGGCGCTGGCGCCTTCCTGGATCGCCCCGGAGATCTCCTGCATCTGGTCGTTTCCGGGCGACCGCGCGAGCAGCCGCTGGGTGATCAGCAGTCCGTAGGCGACCGCTGCGCCGGCACAGCCGAGCGCGAAGACAACTCCGTAATCGGTGAGAAAATCAGTCAAGGCAGTTCAGCTCCTGAGGTCGGTGCGGGTTAAGTCATGAAGCGCGGCGCGGCAGTCTATTCGGCCTAGCTTCCAGGTGTCCAGAGGCCTGGGCCCTTGGACTTGGGCTGCGGCTTCGGCGCGCCCTCGGCCGCATCCCCCCCATCATCTCCGGGGGCCTCGTTCGCCCCCGCTGAGTGCTGCGCGAACAGCATCTTGAGCTCCGAGACGGCCTGCCGCAGCTCAGGCTGGGCCTCCTCGGGAACATGGTCGATCATCGCGTTGGCGGCGTCGATGCCGATGCGGGCCTGATCGAGGTCCTTCTCGTCCTCCTTCGCGATCCGGCGCGCCGAGAGCTGGAGGATGCTGACCGCGCTCTGCAGGACCAGGTCCTGGACGCGGACCTGCCGGATCTGCTCCTCGTATTGCGCGCGGAGCTCGTCTTCGCTCGGCTGCGCCTCGCTATCAGCCGCGGTGCCTGCGGCGCCGCCTGCCATGTCGGCGTCTTCTGTCGGTTCAGCCATCACGCGTCAGTCAATCATCAACGGCGGGGACCTGCTCCGGCGCGAACGTCGCCCGGGTCCGCTCGACGGCGTCGCGGTAGATCTCGGGGATGGACGCACCGTCGGCGAGGGCCCTGAGTGAGCGCTGCGCCCCGTTCGCCTCGGGAAGCGCCGGGTCATCCAGGCCCAGGGCGGTACGGGCCGGGGCGGTCCAGGCGATCAGGTCCTCGAGGACCCTGCGCGTGGGAACGGTCTCGCGCCGGGTGAAGTCGATCATCTCCCCGTCCATGCCGTAGCGAATCGCCCGCCAGAGATTCTCCTCGATCTCCCGCTGGCTGAGCAGTGGCTCATCGCGCCCGTCGTCCAGGTCGATGGCCGCCTGGCCGACACATGAGGCGATCAGGGCGGCCAGCTCCAGCGACTCGTCGCCGCCCGTCTGGGCATCACAGATCCGCACCTCGACGGTGCCGAACGCGTGGTGAGGCCGCACGCTCCACCAGAGCTGGGTGGCTTCGACTATCGACGAGGTCTTGACCAGGAGCTCGACGAAGCTCGCGTATTCGTCCCAGCCCCCAAACGGCTGGTGGACGCCGCAGCGCGGGAATGTGCGGGTGAATATCTCGCTCCTGACCGAATGCAGCCCCGTGTCGCGACCGTCCAGGAACGGGGAGTTCGCGGAGGCGGCCAGGAGGATGGGGAGCAGCTCGCGCATCCGGTCGGTGACCGCCACGGCGCGGTCCGCGCCGCGAACGCCGACGTGGACGTGGAGGCTCCAGGTGTTGTTGCGCTGCACCACCCAGCGCAGCTCGTCGCGCAGCCGGTTGTAGTGCTCGGTGTCGATGATGCGCTGGTCGAGGTAGTTCGCCCACGGGTGGGTTCCGGCCGAAGCGAGGGCGGCGCTGTGCTTGCCGGCGAGTGCGAAGAGGCGCCTGCGCCGCTCGCGCTGGCGCTCAGCCGCGTCGGCGAAGGTCTCCCCCCGCCCGGATCTGATCTCGATCTCGGTGTCGATCAACTCCCCGCGAACGGCGGCGGCGAGCTCGTCGTCGGCCTGGGCGGCCTCGTGCAACTCCTCGAAGCGGTGTTGGAGCTCGAGCGTCTCGGGATCGAGGATCGCGAACTCCTCCTCGATCCCGATCGTGAAGTCCGTGGAGGACTCGAAGGTCTCGTGGACGCGGTCGAGGTCGAGCCCGGCGTCCGGCGCCTCGGGGTCGGTTGACGACACAGGCGGCTTTCTGGTCTAGGCGAGGTAGAAGTAGAGCGCGTAAAGGAGGTCGACGGCCGGGCTCGAGGTGTGGACCGTGACCTCCGGCGGGACCTGGAGCAGCTGCTCGGAGTAGTTGAAGATGATCTTGACGCCCGATTCGACCAGGCGGTCCGCCACCTCCTGGGCGTTGTCGGCCGGGACGGCGAGCACCCCCACGACGACGTTCTCGTCGGCGACGATGCGCTCGAGGTCGTCGAAGTGGCGGACGCCGAGGCCCCCCACTGCCCGCCCGACCAAAGATGGGTCGACGTCGAACATGGCGACGATGCGAAACCCGTGGTCGGCGAAGATGTCCGAGCTCGCGATCGCCTGGCCCAGGTTGCCGGCGCCGAAGAGGGCGATGTTGTGCTGGCCCGCGGTTCGCAGGATCTTGCGGATCTCGCGAACCAGCGAGTCGACGTTGTAGCCGACGCCCCTCTTCCCGAACTTCCCGAAGCCCGAGAGGTCGCGGCGGATCTGCGTCGAGTTGATGTGGGTGTAGTCCGAGAGCTCCTGCGAGGAGATCGTGTCCACGCCCATCTTGCGCGCCTGCGTCAGCACCTGCAAATAGCGCGAGAGGCGAGCCGCGACGCCGAGTGAGAGGCGGTCGCCATCAGCGACGAGCGGGCCCGCGCCGTCGCTGACAGGCTCCGATGCAACCCCGTTTGGTGCGTCCTCGATCACCCCGAAACCGTAGCGAGCCTGGCTCGCAGGGCTTCCTCGTCCAGCCCGAGGGCCGAAACCTCCTCGCCGTCGAGCTCGATCACCGGGATCCGCTCCAGGTGGCGTCTCAGCAGAGCGTCGTCGCTGTCGATGTCGACCTCGACCAGGATGAACGGCGTGCCCCCCGAGCGGATCGCCTCGAGCTCGCGCCGCGCCTCGTCGCAGAGGTGGCAGTCAGGACGCGCGTAGAGCTTGACGGTCGGTAGCGAAGGCATCGAAGCCCAGGTAGTCGGGGTAGGGGATCGGGTCGGTGAAACGCGCGGCCGAGGCGATCATCGCGGCGTTGTCGGTGCAGAGAGCGGGGGCGACGAGCTTCAGCCTCACGCCGCGTGCCTCGCAGAGCTCGGCGGCACGGCGGCGCAGCTCGGCGTTGGCGGCGACGCCGCCGCCCAGGGCAACCGACTCCCACTCCCCCGCGTCGAGCGCGCGGCCGAGCTTCGCGACCAGCTGCTCGACGATCGCGCGCTGATAGCTCGCGGCAAGGTCGGGGCGGGCCGCGCGGGCTCGCTCCTCGCCCATATCGCGCACCTTGTAGACGAGCGACGTCTTCAGGCCGCTGAACGAGAAGTCCAGGCCGGGGCCCCGCGTCATCGCGACGGGGAACTCGAAGGCGTCGGGGTCGCCGCGTTCGGCCTCGCGCTGGATCGCGGGGCCTCCTGGATAGCCGAGCCCGAGCAGCCGGGCGCCCTTGTCGAAGGCCTCGCCGGCCGCGTCGTCGAGCGTGCCGCCCAAGACCTCGAACGAGCGCGGCTCGTGCACGGCCGCCAGCAGCGTGTGGCCTCCGCTCGCGATCAGGCAGACAAACGGGGGCTCGAGGGGCTCTGGATCGAGGAAGTTGGCGGCGACGTGGCCGTGCAGATGATCGACGGCGATCAGTGGCAGGCGGCGTGCGGCCGCCAGCGCCTTCGCGGTGCTGACCCCGACCAGCAGGGCGCCGATCAACCCAGGGCCCTGGGTGACCGCGACCGCGTCGATCGAGTCGAGCTCGGCGCCGGCCTGGTCCAGGGCGGCGGCCACGACCGAGTTGACCAGCTCCAGGTGGTGGCGGGAGGCGACCTCGGGGACCACGCCCCCGAAGCGCTCGTGGAAGGCAGCCTGCGAGGAAATCACGCTCGACAGCAGGCGCGCGCCGTCGGTGACCGCCGCGCAGGTGTCGTCGCAGGAGGTTTCGAGGGCGAGCAGCCGCAAGTCGTGCCCGACCCGCCTCGGTCTAGGCGACGACACGGTCGCGGGAGCCCGCGAACCACATGATCAGGGCGTCCTCGCCGTTGTCGTGGTAGTAGCGGCGGCGGCGGCCGGCCGACCGGAAGCCGAACCCCTCGTACATGGCGATAGCGGGCAGGTTGGAGAGCCGCACCTCGAGCGTGTAGCGGGCGCCGCTCCCGGCTTCCGAGAAGAGGCGCTCGATCAGCGCGCGGGCCACCCCGCGGCGACGGCGCTCGGGAGCGATCGCCACGTTCATCAGATGCCAGACGCGGTCATAGCGCGCACAGACCAAATAGCCGACGAGGCCCGTCTCGTCCTCTGCGGCGAGGCAGATCCCCGACGGCTTCGAGAGCTCGAGCACGAACATCGCCAGCGACCAGGGTGTGGGGAACGAGCGCCGCTCGATCGCGATCGCCGAAGGCAGGTCGGAGTAGGAGAGCTTGCGGAACGTGACCCCGCCGGCCGCTGTTTCGAGTTTCTCAGTTGTCTCGGTCAAGCCATCGCTCCGCGTCTGGTTCCCTCAGATAGGCCGGCTCGATCGATTCCGGAGCCCCCTGCTCCGCCCCCTCGCCCAGCGCGCAGATCCAACGCGCCGAGACCCGGTGGGCCGGATCGTCGGGAGCCGCGACGTCGGCGCCCGCGGCCTCGAGCTGCTCACGGAATCGTAGCGAGCCGTCCCCCGCCGCCAGAGGGGCATCATTCAGGCCGCCGAGCCGCTCGGCGAGCTCCTCCGGCGTGGCCACGAACGTGGGCCAGATCGATTCGCCCGCCGGGCCGTGGAGCGCCGCGAAGACCTGCTCTCGCCGGGCGTCGATCACAGCCAGGGCATGGCGGCCCGACCCGGCTCGCCCGGCGGCGATCCCGGCAGCGAGGGCATCCAGGCTTCCTACGCCTGCGACGGGCAGTGACCCCGCCTGGGCGAGCGCCCGCGCCGTCGCGATCCCGATCCGCAGCCCCGTGAACGACCCGGGTCCCAGCCCCGCCGCGATCAGGTCGACCTCCCCCCAGCCTCCGAGCGCATCGGCGGCGTCCTCGATCTGCGCGAGGAGCAGCTCCGAATGCCGCGGGCGGCCGCCGTCGTCGGGTCCGATGCACGACTCCCGCACCGGCTCGCCCTCGGCCGTGGCGGCCACCGCCACCCACGGCGTAGCGGAGTCGATCCCCAGGACCTTCATGCGTCGACCTTCACGCAGCGGCTTTCATCCGGCGACCGTCGCGAATAGGGTGCGCCGACCGGAAAGCTCAGACAAAGGGAGAAGGAACATGGAAGCGGAGTCCAGCACGTTCACCATCATCGCCCGCCGGGCACGCGCAGGGGTCGCAGTGCTCGCGGTCGGCGCCCTCGGCGTCGGCTTCACGGCCTGCGGCGACAGCGACGAGGAGGAGGCCCAGGACTCGGTCAACTCAGCCCTCGACGAGGCTGGAGTGGACACCGAGGAGTTCCAGGACTCGGTCGACGAGGCCCAGGACTCGGTCGAGTCCGCGCTCGAAGACGTCGACACCGAGGAGCTCGAGCAGCAGGCCGAAGAGGCCCAGAAGCAGCTCGAGGAGCTCCAGCAACAGAACGGCCAGTAGCGCCGAGGGTCACGCGGGATCCTGCTCAGGATTCGAGCAGGATCTCGCGCTCGTCCCCTCCCAGGTGGCGCAGCGAGACCCTGATCGACTCCGCGTCTTGGACCGGCCGTTGGGCCGGGAGACCCCGGTGGGGCCACCCGATCGACTCCGCATCTTGGACCGGCCGTTGGGCCGGGAGACCCCGGTGGGGCCACTCGACGAACGCGATCGAGTCCCCGTCGATGTAGTCCTCGAGCAGGGCCGGATCCTCGGCCCCGATGTCGTCGAGGCGATAGAGGTCCAGGTGGGAGACCGGCATCCGGCCCGCGTATCGCTGGCCGATCGTGAAGGTCGGCGAGGTCACCCGATCGGTCACCCCCAGCGCGCGGCACGCGCCACGGATCAGGGTCGTCTTCCCCGCCCCCACCTCGCCGCTGACGAGCACGACGTCGCCGGGCTGAAGGCCTGCCCCGAGCCGCTCGCCGAACGCCTCGGTCTCGGCGGCGGAGGCGGTCCGCTCAGCCGGCATCTTGCACGCGGTCGGTGCGGGGCAGTGCGGCCACCGTGGCGTCGCGGCTGACGGCCCGCACCTCGCCGGGGACCTCGCCCAGCCGTACCGATCCGGTCAGCCCGAGCCGTGAGCCGAGCGGCTCGAAGAAGTCGTCGTAGTGAGTCGGGACCACGACGCTGGGATCCAGCTTCCGCAGGATGCGCTCCCAATAGCGCTCGGTGTACGAGCGTCCGGCGACGCCGGCAAGGAACACGTCCACCCCGTTGTGCCGCACCGCCTCGTCGATCAGGTCGGCGCTCCCCTGGTGGTAGAGGGTGATTCCCCCGACCGCGATGTGGATCCCCCACACCTGGCCGCACTTGTACGCGCTCGGCGCAAGACCGTCGAGGTGCTCGCAAGTCAGGTCGCCCGAATACGGGACCGCCATGCCCAGGAGCAGCTTCGAGTGGCGGCTGGGAATGAAAGTGACCTCGAAGGGCCCGAGCTCGTAGACGCGATAGGGCTCGACATCGACCGCGCGGCTCTCCAATCCGTGGAGTGCCATCAGCGTGCGGAGGGAGTCGGACCCGTAGGCCGGGCACCCGAAGCGGGCCGAGACGGCGGGGGCGTCGACCGCGTGATCGAAGTGGGTGTGCCCGACCAGTACCCCCGCCACCTCGCCGCCGGGATCAGGCAGGAACCTGCTCAGCGCGTCTCGATCCGGCAACGCGGTCCGTCGCAACAACAGGCTCTTCAGCGGGATCCGCGAGACGTAGGGGTCGATGTAGACCGACACCCCTTCGTATGAGAGCCGGTACCCCGAGACGCCGAGCCATTCCACGTCGAGGCCGTCGGGCAGCCCGAGGCCCGATGCCTCCATCTCGGCCAGAGCCTGCTCGCCATCCCTCCTCTCGCGAGACCTGGAGGCGCGCGAGCGCAGCAGGTCGGCGGCGTGACCGGCGGGACCCATGTCAGGTGAAGATGTCGAGCTGGTCGTCCGATGGCGGGACGGCCTCGGGCTCGAGTTCGCCCGGTGCGCTTGTGATGCCGGGAGGGGACTCGGGCAGCGGGCGCTCCAGCAGGGGCGGGATCGCCTTGAAGTCCTCGCGAAGCTGCTCGGCCACCCGGGGCGTTCGCAGCCCGGCCGCGGGGTGGAAGAGCGGCAGGACGTAGAGCGAGCGGCCGCCGAGCACGTGCTCCTGCGGCGCCCCGCGGACCTTGGTGATCCCCGTCGGGTTCGCGGTCAGGAGCTTCGTCGCGAAGTTGCCGAGGGTGGCGATCACGCGAGGCCGGATCAGGTCGATCTTCTGCTCGAGCCAGGGGCGGCAGATCTCGATCTCTTCGGGTTGGGGGTCGCGGTTCCCGGGAGGCCGGCAGAGGAGGACGTTGTTGATGAAGACGTCGTCGCGGCTCAGGCCGATCCCCTCGAGCAACTCGCCCAGGAACTTCCCCGCGCGGCCGACGAAGGGCAGCCCCGTCCGGTCCTCCTCAGCGCCCGGCGCCTCGCCGACGAACATCAGGTCCGCGTCGGAGTTGCCTGCCCCGAACACGACCTTCGTGCGCGTCTCCGAAAGCGGGCAGCGCGGACAGGTCGAGGCTTCTCTGTAGACCTCGACGAGACGCTCGCGGCGCTCGGCGGCCTCAGCCAAGCGGGTCCTTCCCCGACCGGGTTTCGGCCGCGCGCTGTTTCTTGAAGCGGTCCACGGCGCCGCCGCGGTCGGTACCCCTCTTGTCCTCCATGCGGCGCCTCTGGTTCGCCGTCGGCTGCCTGCTGATCGGCGAGTAGCTGCCGGCCAGCAGGCGCTCGGGCTCCTTCGCGCCGCACTCGGGGCAGGCGACCCCCGTCTCGTCAACTCCTACGTGCGAGCCGACCAGCTCCTCGAAGCGGTGTTCGCATTTCCGGCACGAATACTCGTAAAGAGGCACACCCGGATCGTAGAGCGGTCATCGGGCGCGCCTATAATTCCCCGGTAGGAACTGGGCCGTGACTCATCACCCAAGCCGTCTGGTATCTCCGATGCGGGAACTGGAACGGAACCTGATCCCCACCCCCACTGAACTGGAGCCGATTGCCATCGTCGGTCGCGGCCGCGTGGGCTCGAGCCTGGCGTCTGCAGTCGAGGCGGCCGGGATGCCCGTGCGTCTCGCGGCCCACACGGACGCCGCCGTGGCGACGTCCGGCTCCACGGCGGCCCTCCTGTGCGTGCCCGACGATGCAATCCGACAGGCTGCCGACGCTGTCGCGTCTGCCGATCGGGCGCCCGCCCTGGTCGGCCACGTGAGCGGGGCCACGACCCTGGGGACGCTCGCCCCGACCGCGGCGCGTGGGTCGCTCGTTTTCTCGCTCCACCCCCTGCAGACCTTCCCCGGCCCCGACACGCCGGTCGCCGGCCTCCCCGCCGCGATCGCAGGCTCCTCCGAGGAGGCCGAGCGCTTCGCCGAGTCGCTCGCGCTCGCGCTGGACATGCGGCCGTTCGCGGTTCCCGAGGAGCGCCGGGCCGCCTACCACGCCGCCGCCTGCGTCGCATCCAACTTCCTCGTCGCGCTCGAGCAGTCGGCCGCGGGGCTTCTCGCGGCGTCCGGCATCGATGGCGGTCGCGAGCTGCTCGCGCCCCTGGTGCTGTCGACGGCCGCGAACTGGGTCGAGCACGGCGGCGACGCCTTGACCGGCCCGATCGCCCGCGGCGACGAGGCCACGGTCAAGCGGCATCTCGAAGCGCTGGCCGAGACCGCACCGGAGCTGATCCCCCTGTACGAGGCCCTCGCCGAGCAGACCCGGGCCCTGGCCGCCGAGAGGGCGCACGCGTGAAGACCCTGACCACCAAGGCAGAGCTGCGCGACGCGCTGGCCGGCCCCCGCCGCGAGGGTGAGCGGATCGGCCTGGTGCCGACGATGGGCTACTTCCACGAGGGGCACCTGACGTTGATGCGCGCCGCGCGCGAGGCGTGCGGTGTCGTCGTCGTCAGCCTGTTCGTGAACCCGGCGCAGTTCGGTCCGAACGAGGACCTCGAGTCCTACCCGCGCGACCCCGAGCGCGACGCCGAGCTGGCCCAGGCCGAGGGCGTGGACATCCTCTGGGCGCCGTCAACGGACGAGGTCTACCCCGAAGGCTTCGCCACCGCGGTCGAGGTCGGCGAGGAGCTGACCGGCGTGCTCGACGGGGACGCGGGCCGCCGGGGCCCCTCCCACTTCCACGGCGTCACCACGGTCGTGGCGAAGCTCTTCAATTGCGTCCAACCCGACGTCGCCTACTTCGGGCGCAAGGACGCCCAGCAGGCCGTGGTGATCGAGCGCATGGCCCGCGACCTCGACTTCCCGGTGGAGATCGAGGTTCTGTCGACGGCTCGCGATGCCGACGGGCTCGCGATGAGCTCCCGGAACTCGTACCTGACCGGCGAGGAGCGCAAGCGGGCGCTTGCGATCTCGCGCGGCCTCGAGGCCGCCGAGCGCGCCGCCGCAGGCGGGGAGCGGTCGGCGGCGGCTCTGATCGCCGCCGTCGAGCGGGAGCTCGGTAACGCCGGCATAGACCCGGAGTACGTGGAGGCGCGGGCGGCCGACGACCTGAAACCTGTGGCAGAGCTGAACGGGCGCCCGGTGCTGCTGGCCGTCGCCGCAAAGCTCGGGAAAGCGCGCCTCATCGACAACGTCACGATCAATCCGAACGAAAGGCAGAGCTGATGCAGCGCACGATGCTGAAGAGCAAGGTTCACCGCGCCACGATCACGGCATGCGACGTCGACTACGTCGGCTCCATCACGCTCGACCCCGAGCTGATGAAGACCGCCGACATGCTCCCCAACGAGCAGGTGCACGTCTGGGACATCGACAACGGCTCGCGGTTCGTCACCTACGCCATCGAGGGACAACCTGGGAGCGGCACGATCCAGGTGAACGGGGCCGCCGCGCTGCTGGTCCGTGAGGGAGACAAGGTGATCGTCGCCAGCTTCGGCAGCTACGACGAGGCCGACCTCGAGCGCTACGCGCCGGTCGTCGTGCATGTCGACGACGAAAACAACGTGACCGCCGTGGACAGCGACCCATCGGTCCTGCTGGACGGCGGCCCGAACGACGGACAGGAGGCGCTGCTGTGAGCACCCGGCCCCGAACGAACGTGCCCGCCGAGAACCCGGCCGACCCGACCGCGGAGGGGGCGCCGATGACGATCCCCCGAGTCGCCGAGATGAAGGCGAACGGCGAGCCCATCGTGATGGTCACGGCCTATGACTTCCCGTCGGCCCAGGTGGTCGAGGAAGCGGGCGTCGACATCGTCCTCGTCGGCGACACGGCCGCGATGGTCGTCCTCGGCCACGACGCGACGACCCCGGTCGGGATGGACGAGATGGTCATGCTCACCCAGGCCGTCCGTCGCGGCCTCAAGACCCCGCTGCTCATCGGCGACATGCCTTTCGGCTCCTACGAGTCCTCGAACGAGCAGGCGATCGGCAACGCCCAGCGCTTCGTCAAGGAGGCGGGCGTCGATGCCGTCAAGCTCGAGCGCGGCGGCGCCTCCGTCGACCGCGCCCGGGCGATCGTCCGCTCGGGCATCCCGGTGATGGGCCACGTGGGGCTCACCCCGCAGACGGCCACCGCGCTCGGCGGCTTCAAGGCGCAAGGGCGCACGGCGGAAACTGCTGCCAAGCTCGCCGAAGACACGCTCGCGCTGCAGTCGGTCGGGTGCTTCGCGGTGGTCTTCGAGGCGATCCCGGCCGGCGTCGCGGAGGCCTTGATGGAGCGGATCGAGGTGCCGATCATCGGCATCGGAGCGGGGCCCGCGACCGACGGCCAGGTGCTCGTCTTCCACGACATGCTCGGGATGTACCAGGGGCACCAGCCGCGCTTCGTTCGCCGCTACGCGGAGGTCCGAGACGAAATGCTGAAAGGCGTCAGCGCCTACGCCGCCGATGTTCGCTCCCGCAGCTTCCCCGACGAGGAGCACTCGTACTCGATCTCGCCCGAGGAGCTGGCGGAGTTCAGGCGCTACCTCGAAGAGGAGAGCCTGGCGGGGACCGATACCCCCTGGGACTGGTAGCGCCCCTGGCGCTTACCTTTCGTAACCAGCCGCCGAGAGGGGTGTAAAGTACGTTGCAATTGGCACATTCACGTTGTTCGCACAGGAGGTGTGAGCAGATGGAGATGCTGAAGAGGTTCGAACCGCTGGCCCTGTTCCTGATGATCGTGGGGGCCCTCAACTGGGGCATCCTCGGCGTCACGGGCGGCGAGACCAACGTCGTCGCAGAGGTGTTCGGCACGGGCACCTTCACCGACGTGATCTACGCCGTGATCGGGCTCTGCGGGCTGTACTTCGTGCCGCGGCTGCTGGAGGCGGCTCACGTCGGAGCCGGCCCGCACCCGCGCGGCACCTGACAGGCACAGAAACCCGACGATTCGCCGAGCCGGGCCATGCGCCCGGCTCGGTCGTTCCGGGCGCGATACGTTCCAGTCAGTCAACAACGACCTCGGAGGTCACCTGATGCGCTCCCTCGGCTTCGTCGCGCTGCTCCTGCTGGTGATCGGAGGCTTGAACCTCGGGCTCTCACCCATCATCGACAAGTTCTTCATCGAGGACCTGTTCGACGACAAGGACATCACCGACATCGTCTACATCATCATCGGAATCGCCGCCCTGGTCAGCATCCCGACGCTCTTTCGCCGCTGAGCCACTTCAGCCGAGAGCTCAGCTTCTCGACCCGAGGCGACGCCGACGTCGTCGACATCACCGCCGAAGCCCAGTCCGCGGTGGCGGAGTCCGGCGCGAACGAAGGCCTGGCGACCGCCTTCGTCACGGGATCGACGGCCGCGATCACCACCATGGAGTTCGAGCCGGGCGGGGTCGCCGACCTGCGCGACCTGCTCGACCGCCTGATCCCGGTCGGAGGTGACTACGAGCACAACCGGCTGAACCACGACTCGAACTCCCACGCCCACCAGCGCGCCTCGCTGATCGGCGCCTCGGAGCAGGTGCCGGTCGTCTCGGGGCGCCTCGCGCTGGGGACGTGGCAGCAGCTCGTCCTGATCGACTTCGACGACAGGCCGCGCGAGCGGACCGTACTCGTCCAGGTGATCACGTAACCGGGACGAGCCAGCGCCGGGCCATAGCGGGCGCCGTTGCCGGGGTCGCGGTCATCGTGGCGATCCTGGCCGTTTCGGGCGTCTTCTCGGGCGGCGAGAGCAGCTCGGAGGTGGAATCCGGCTTCGGCTCGATCTCGACACCCGATCCGGGCCCTCCCCCGCCCCAGCCGCGTGTGAAGCGCTACGAGGTGGGCGGTCGCCCCGACTCGATCAGCGCCGGCGCCGGCTACGTGTGGACTGCCGACTCCCTCGACGGGACTCTCCGGCGGATCAACCCCGAGTCGAAGCGTCCGATCTCGGTCGAGGTCGCAGGCTTTCCTACCGATGTCAGTGCCGCCGAGGGCGCCGCGTGGCTGGCGCTCGCGGATCGCGGCGCCATCCAGCGTGCCAGCGGGACCGAGGGCGCGGGAGAGCCGGTGAAGGTCGCAGGCTTCCCGTTCCAGATCGCCGCGGGCGAAGGCTCGGTCTGGGCCATGTCGCAGACCTCGATCGAGCGGATCGCCCCCGAGACCCAGGAGACCGGCGAGACGGTGGAGCTCGATCGGGACCTCGCCTCGATCGCCGCCGGTGAAGGCGGGCTGTGGGTTGTGCGCGCGAACGACGAGGTGCTGAAGCTGGACCCGGACACCGGCCGGGGCTCAGAGAGCGCCCAGGTCCCGGGCGCGTTCAACGTCACGGTCGGCGAGTCCGCCGTCTGGGCGCTGGGCGCCGGCAACGACTCGGGCGGGACACTGACCCGGATCGACCCGACGGGCTCCGTCGCCGGCGACCCGGTCCCCGTGGTCGAGGCGGTGGACCTCGCAGCGGGCCTCGGCTTCGTCTGGATCCTGGACGCGGCCGGAGAGCTGACGCGCTACGACCCCGAAACCGGCCGTCGGCGTGGCGACCCGATCTCGGTCGGGCGCGAGCCGCTCTCGGTCAGCGTCGGGGAGGGCGCGGCGTGGGTGGCGGCCACGGGCGAGGGCGCCGTCTATAGGGTCACTCCCTAGCCCATGGCCCAGGCTCCGAGAAAAACCTCACCGCGGGGCGGCGTCGACCTCGGCGGCACGAAGATCCAGACGGTCGTCGTGAACGCGAGCAACCAGGTGCTGGGCGAGGCCCGGCGCCCGACGCCGACCGAGGGCGGGCCCGAGGGCGTTGCGGCCGAGATGGCCGCCTGCCTGCGCGAAGCCGCCGAGCAGGGCGGCGTCGACCCCGCCAAGCTCACGGGCATCGGCGTCGGGTCGCCCGGCGACGCCGATGAGAAGACCGGCGTGGTCTCGAATGCCAAGAACCTGCCCGGCTGGGACGGCTCGTTCGCACTCGCGGACGCGCTCTCGAAGGACCTGGACGCCCCGGTGAGGCTCGGCAACGACGTCCAGGTCGCGGTCGAGGGCGAGTTCCACCTCGGCGCTGGCAAGGACGACAAGACGGTGCTCGGCGTCTGGTGGGGGACGGGCGTCGGGGGCGGTCTCGTGCTCGCCGGCAAGCCGTGGCTCGGCCGCGGCGCCGCCGGCGAGATCGGCCACATGGTCGTCAAGGAGGGCGGTGCGCGGTGTCCGTGCGGCCGCCGGGGGTGCATGGAGGCCTACGCGGGCCGCGCCGCGATGGAGGCGAAGGCCCGCGAGGAGCACAAGGGCGGCACCAAGACGAAACTCTTCGAGATCATGGAGGACCGCGGCCGCGACCGCCTCACCAGCGGCATCTGGGAGCGTGCCCTCGATAAGGGCGACGAGCTCGCCGACCATCTCTTCGACCGCGCGATCGTCGCGCTGGGCGCGGGAATCGGGTCAGCGGTCAACCTGATCGACCCCGACACGGTCATCCTGGGTGGCGGTCTGGGGGTGCGCTTCGGCGAGGAATACGGCCCGAAGATCCAGAAGCAGATGCACAAGCACCTGTTCATCGACGACCGCCCGCCGAGCTTCGAGGTCGCTCAGCTGGGCGACCTCGGAGGCGCCATCGGCGCGGCGCTGCTGGTCAAGGGTCGGACGAAGCGCTAGCCGGGCGGCTTTTCGCCGCCCTTGAACTCGATCTCACGGATGACCTTGGCCGGAGCCCCCGCCGCGATCACGCCGGGTGGCAGGTCCTTCGTCACCACCGAGTTGGACCCGATCACCGTGCGGTCCCCGATCTCGACCCCTCCGGTGACGACGCAGTTCACGCCGAACCAGCAGTTCGAGCCGATCTTCACGGGCCCGCGGCCGGTGAAGCCCTGCCATGTGATCGGGACTTCAGGATCGTCGTAGCGGTGGTCGGCGTCGCCGACGAAGCAGTGGTTGGCGAACATCACGTGGTCGCCGATCTCGATCAGCTCGTGTGCGGCCAGCATCGTCTCGCGGTTCAGGAAGCACCCCTTCCCGATCGTGATCCGCGCGTCGGGGCCCAGCGTCAGCCAGCACCCGGGCTCGAGCAGGGTGCCCTCGCCGATCCGCAGGCGATCCGAGTCGAGCGCCTCGAGGATCTCGCCCTCGAAGGGCTCGCGGATGAAGAACCCACCCGCGATCGCATGCTCGTTCACCCGCTCGATTCGGGCAGGGTCTCGGTTGCGCTCATAGTGTTCGCGCTTCTGCTCCCAGGCCTTGCGCTTCTCTCGCGAGCTCACGAGCGCGGGCTCGGCTTGTCGGGGACGCCGCCGATCTTGTCGATGGTCAGCTCGGCGAGCGGCACGGCGCCGCCTACGAGGCGCGGGCGGGAGCGGCCGGGCGGCCGTGGCGCGAGCGCCGCGGCATCCGCAGCTTCATGCTCCTGGCGCGCCTGCGCGCCCGAGCCGAGATCACGTCCAGGTCGGTCCGGCACATAGGCCTGACCCTAGCGGACGAGGGTGCGCCCTCGGGCAGGCGGGCGGGGCTTACGCGGCCGCGGCGGCGCGCTTGCGCGTGCGGCGGACCTGGATCTCGGGCTCGACGAGGTCGGAAAGGAACTGGCCCGTGTAGGACTCCGGGATCGCCGCGACCTTTTCGGGGGTACCGGTGGCGAGCACACGCCCTCCCCCCTCCCCGCCCTCGGGCCCAAGGTCGACGATGTGGTCCGCCGTCTTGATCACATCGAGGTTGTGCTCGATCACGACGACCGTGTTTCCTGCGTCGACCAGCCGGTCGAGCACCTCGAGGAGCCGCTGCACGTCGGCGAAATGGAGCCCGGTGGTGGGCTCGTCGAGGATGTACAGGGTCTCCCCGGTCGCAACCTTGGACAGCTCCGTCGCCAGCTTGACCCGCTGCGCCTCGCCGCCCGAGAGCTGCGTCGCGGGCTGCCCGAGCCGGATGTATTCGAGGCCGACGTCGTTCAGCGTGCGCAGGCGCCTGGAGATCTTGGGGATGTCGGCGAAGAACTCGACGGCCTCCGAGACCGGCATCTCGAGCACGTCCGAGATCGACTTGCCCTTGAAGCGGACCTCGAGCGTCTCGCGGTTGTAGCGCTTGCCGTGACACTGCTCGCACGGCACGTACACGTCCGGCAGGAAGTGCATCTCGATCTTGATCTGGCCGTCGCCACGACAGACTTCACACCGCCCCCCTTTTACGTTGAAGCTGAAGCGCCCCGGCTTGTAGCCGCGGGCGCGGGCCTCGCGCGTCTGCGAGTAGAGCGTGCGGATGTGGTCGAAGACGTTGGTGTAGGTGGCCGGGTTCGACCGCGGGGTGCGCCCGATCGGCGACTGGTCGATGTTGATGATCTTGTCCACCTGCTTGATGCCGTCGATCCGGTCGTGGGCCCCCGGCCGCAGCTTCGCCGCGTGCAGGCGGTTCGCCACCGACGGGTAGAGCGTCTCGTTGACCAGGGTCGACTTGCCCGAGCCCGAGACCCCGGTGACGCAGCAGAAGACCCCGAGCGGGATCGCGACGTCTATCTCCTGCAGGTTGTGCTGGCGGGCGCCCTTGATCTGAAGATGGCCGCTCGGCTCGCGGCGCTCGTCGGGCACGGGGATGGAGCGCTTGCCCGCGAGGTACTGGCCGGTCAGCGAGGCGGGATCCGACTTGACCTCGGCGGGGGTGCCCTCGCTCACCACGTGGCCGCCGTGCTCGCCGGCGCCCGGCCCGAGGTCGACCAGATGGTCTGCCGCGAGCATCGTGCCCTCGTCGTGCTCGACGACGATCACGGTGTTGCCCAGGTCGCGCAGCCGGTGGAGCGTCGCGATCAGCTTCTCGTTGTCGCGCTGATGCAGCCCGATCGAGGGCTCGTCGAGGATGTAGAGGACGCCCACCAGGCTCGAGCCGATCTGGGTCGCGAGCCTGATCCTCTGCGCTTCGCCGCCCGACAGCGTCCGCGCCGACCGGGCGAGGTTCAGGTAGCCGACCCCGACGTTGTCGAGGAAGCTGAGCCGCTCGTCGATCTCGCGCAGCAGCATGTCCGCGATCTGCCGCTCGGTCGCGCTCAGCTCCAGCTCACCGATCCAGCGCAGCGCGGCACTCGCCGACAGCTCGCAGTACTCGGAGATCGAGATGCCCCCCACCTTGACGGCGAGGCTCTCGGGGCGCAGGCGGGCGCCGCCGCAGTCCGGGCAGTCCTGCTCGGCCATGTAGCCCTCGACGCGCTCGCGCACGGCGTCCGAGTCGGTCTCGTCGTAGCGCCGCCCAAGGTTGTTGACGATCCCCTCGAAGCGGACGCTGTAGGAGCGGCGGCGGCCGAAGCGGTTCGTGTAGCTCACCTTGTGGCGGTCGGAGCCCGTGCCGAACAGGAACACCTGGCGCTCGTCCTCGGTCAGGTCCTGCCACGGCTCGTCGACGTCGATTCGCTTTGACTTCGCGACGGCCTCGATCAGGCGCCGCCAATAGCGGGAGTGGCCGGTGCGCCACGGCTGAAGCGCGCCCTCCGCCAGGGACAGGGTGGGATCGGGAACGACCAGGTCGGGGTCGACGATGCGCTGGAAACCGAGCCCGTGGCAGCGCTCGCAGGCGCCGTGGGGCGAGTTGAAGGAGAAGATCCGCGGCTCGAGCTCGGGGATCGAGGTGCCGCAGTTGAGGCAGGCGAAGCGCTCCGAGAACGTGAGCCGGTCCGAGAGGTCGGAGGGCAGCTGGCCTGCGCTCTTCGCGCCCGTCGAGAGCTCGCCTGCTCCCGCCTGTTTGTCCCCCGCCTTGAGCACGTCGATCTCGACGATCCCGCCGGCTAGGCCGACGGCCGCCTCGACGGACTCCGAGAGCCTGCGCCGCAGGTCGTCCTTCATCACCAGCCGGTCGACGACCACCGAGATGTCGTGGTTGAACTTCTTGTCCAGCTTGATCGGCTCGTCGAGGCGCAGGATCTCGCCGTCAACGCGGGCGCGGCTGTAGCCCTCGAGCCGGAACTGCTCGAAGAGCTTCTCGTACTCCCCCTTGCGGCCGCGCACGACCGGGGCGCTGACGATGAACCTGGTCCCCGGCGCCAGCGTCATCACGCGGTCGGTGATCTGCTCGACCGACTGGCCCTCGATCGGCTCGCCGCACTCGGGGCAGTGCGGATGGCCGACGCGCGCCCAGAGCAGGCGCAGGTAGTCGTAGATCTCGGTCACCGTCCCCACGGTCGAGCGCGGGTTCCGCGAAGTCGTCTTCTGGTCGATCGAGATCGCGGGCGACAGCCCCTCGATCGAGTCCACATCCGGCTTCTCCATCACACCCAGGAACTGGCGCGCGTACGACGAGAGCGACTCGACGTAGCGGCGCTGCCCCTCGGCATAGATCGTGTCGAACGCCAGGCTGGACTTGCCCGATCCCGAGAGGCCGGTCATCACGATCATCGCGTTGCGGGGAAGCTCGAGGTCGACGCCCTTCAGGTTGTGCTCGCGCGCACCTGAGATCACCATCTTCTCCGACGGGGCCATGCGAACAAGTGTACGAACGGATCCAGGCCGGCCAGCGCACCCGTTTCCGCTGCTTGCGGGCTCTACTTGCCGGCGCGGGCGAGCACGTCGTCGAGCAGCGCGCCGCGGTCGCCGGCTCCGTACTTCGACTCGAGCTCGGCTTCGATCTCGTCGCGGCCGGCGCCGTCGAGCGCCATCTTCATCGCGGTCAGGCGCGCCGCCGCGTCGTCGCCGTTG
>Ga0183260_10000360_pt1 | contig 37988 bp, 37 predicted proteins | sample AntDrymUQ4972206_2_FD_129768 | JGI IMG/M metagenome (GOLD analysis project Ga0183260, IMG submission 129768) | Polar desert sand microbial communities from Dry Valleys, Antarctica - metaG UQ497 (22.06) (version 2) (version 2) | ecosystem: Environmental > Terrestrial > Soil > Desert | place... | reverse complement strand
CACCCCGAGCGCGTTACCGACCGAGGTGCCGGTGGTTCGCGCCATCCAGCGCGCCGGCGAACGGTCGCCGTGGCGCCGCCATACACCCGACTTTGCGACCCGCTGGGCACACAGGGCCTTGCCAGCCGCGGCGAGCCGCTCGATTGCGGCGAACTCCTCGACCAGCTCGGTGGCGAAAGCACCTTCCAGTACGTCGGGGTCGAGGGACGCCACAACGTCTTTGATGGCGGCCTTGGCGTGGGTGAGAGCCTCGAACATGGCTACATATTAGAGAGGGGGTGTGACAGAAATGCTTTACCATGCTCTCTCTCTGTGACGTCTTAACCGGTATCGATCTCGGCGTGCCCGCTAACTCCGGATATGAGCAGTGACCTAAGGTGAAGATGGGACCCAGGATGAACGTGATGCGTCGTCACATCGTGAGATCAGTACACGCAGCGCCTCCGGCGCGTCTCATTCTCCGGTGCTCCCGTCGATCAGCTCGCGGATGACGTCCGCGTGACCGTTGTGGCGCGCCGTTTCCTCGATCATGTGCACCATGATCCAACGCAGCGTCTTGGCTGAGCTGGGATAGCGGGCGATGTCGTCGGGCCCGGCACCTTCGATACACGTCCTTGCGCGCGCGATCTCCCGTCCGTACAGGGCGATGACTTCCTCGGTGGTGTCGTCGGGCTCGATGCGCCAGTCGGCGTCCGGATCCTCGTCGGTCCACGGGACGTCGAGCAGCTGCCCCGCAAACACGATGCAGAACCACCACCGTTCTACGTAAGCGAGGTGTTTGACGATTCCCAGCAGGCTCGTGCCGGAGGGCACGAGCGGCCGGCGAAGGTCGACATCGTCCAGCCCTTCCAACCTTCTCAATAGTGTGGCGCGGTGGAAGTCGAGCCACGCGGTCAGCATGACCAACTCGGGTGCGGCCGCAGGTGGATCTACGCGCTGTGATTGCACGCCGAGAACCTAGCGCATGCAGTGCGCAATCTGCGCCTTCGGCCCGATGGGCCCGTCGAAGGTCGGCCCGTCCCGGAGGCTTGAGCGCACGGGACGGTCGAGGCTTCACGCGTCCCCATATACCCTCAAACGATGCTCGAGCTAATCGATGGCCGGGACCAGGGCGCGCCGGTCCACATCGCGCGCCCCACTCCCGCGGGGCGCGCCAGGGACCCCGCCGCCGATGTCGAGGCGATCGTCGACGACGTGCGCCTTCGAGGCGACGCTGCGGTGCTCGAACTTACCGAGCGCTTCGATCATGCCCGCTTGACTCCCGAGAGGCTCCGAGTGGAGCCCGAGGTGATAGCGCACGCCGTGAATCTCGTTCGTCCTGAGCTCATCGACGCCCTGAAGTCCCTGGACGCCCGCCTGAGCCGAACCTGTGAGCGGCAGCTTCCATCCGGCTGGATGGAGCGCTCGGGTTCGGAGCTGGTGGGCGAGCTGATAAGGCCGTACCGGCGGGTCGGCATCTACACCCCCGGCGGCCGCGGCGCCTATCCATCGTCGGTCATCATGGCTGCGGTACCGGCCCGGGTGGCGGGGGCCGGGACCGTCGCGCTGTGCTCGCCGCCGGACGGCAGGGGCGAGATCGCCGAGGCCGTGCTGGCCGCGTGTGCGGTGGCCGGGATCGATGAGGTGTATCGCATGGGCGGCGCGCAGGCAATAGCTGCGTTTGCCTACGGCACCGAGACCGTAAGGCCGGTGGAGAAGATAGTCGGGCCCGGCAATATCTACGTGACCCTCGCCAAACGCCAGGTACGGGGATGGGTCGGGGTCGATGCCGAGGCGGGGCCCACCGAGTTGGTCGTGATCGCCGACGGCTCGGCCGATCCACAGATCGTTGCCGCTGACCTCGTGGCGCAGGCCGAGCACGGCCCGCTCGGCACCCACGTCCTGATCACCTGGGAGCCGGAGATCGCCGAGGCGGTGATGACGCACCTCGAGCTTGCCGTCGCCCGCCACGAGCGCACAGAAGATGTCGAGAACGCGCTCATAGAAGGAGGGCGCGCCGTCCTTGTGCGCGACCTTGCTCATGCGATGGACACCGCCAACGCCTTTGCACCCGAGCATCTGCAGCTCATGTTCGCGGGGGCACTCGACGCGCTCGACGGTGTGCGCAACGCCGGCGCGGTGTTCGTCGGGTCGAGCTCGCCCGTGCCTGTGGGGGACTACGCAGGAGGCACAAACCACATACTTCCGACCGGTGGCAGCGCCCGTTGGTCTTCGGGCCTCGGCACACAGGACTTCGTCAAGAGAATCTACGTCTCCGGAGTCGAACCAGAAGCACTCGCGCAACTTGCTCCGCATGTCGATGCACTGGCAGAGGCCGAAGGGCTGCCGGGCCACGCCCGCGCCGTGAGGGCGCGCCTCGATTCCGGCAAAGGGCTGCGGTGAGCCCACCGACGAAGCCGGCCCTGACGGTGCGGAGTGACCTCACCGGACTCGAGCCGTATGTTTCTCCGCAGCGTCCGGCCCGTTACCGTTTGAACACCAACGAGTCCCCCTACGAACCCTCACCCGCGTTCAGGTCCGAGCTTGTCGGCGCCATGTCCGCAGTGGAATTGAACCGCTACCCCGACAAGGACGCGCACGACCTCTGCGAAGAGCTCTCCTTGCGCAACGAGTGGCCGCAAGAAGGTATCTCGGTGGCGAACGGCTCGAACGAAGTGCTGCTTCATCTCTGCCTGGCCTACGCCGGTACGAGCAGGACCGTGCTGACGTTCGAACCAACCTACCCATTGCATTCTTTGATTCCGCGCATGACCGGCGCCGAAGTAGTGCAGCTCGCGCGCGACGACTTCTTCGAAGTCGACCTCGACGCCGCAGTCGCAACGATCAACGATCGCCGGCCCGAGATCGTCATGGTGTGCTCTCCCAACAATCCCACCGGCGTGTTGGAGCCGCTGCCGGGCATCGAAGCGCTTCTTGCCGAGGCGCCCGGCATCGTGATCGTCGACGAGGCCTATTCGGAGTTTGCCGGTTCCGGCGACAGCGCCCGTGGTTTGCTCGAAGAGCACCCGAACCTGGTGGTGACCAAGACATTTTCAAAGGCATGGGGGCTGGCAGGCGCGCGCATCGGATACGCGCTCGGCCATCCCTCCCTGATCGAAGGGCTTGCCCTAGTTCGCCTTCCCTATCACCTTTCCGCTCTGAGCCAGGTCACCGCTCTTGTTGCGCTGCGTCACGCGAACGAGAGCATGCGTCTGGCAGCGGCGGTGGCAGAGGAACGCGACCGCATCGCGATAGAGCTCCAGGCCATGGGCGTGAAGACAATTCCGTCACACGCCAACTTCGTCCTGTTCGAGGTCGATGACCCCCCCCGCGTGTGGACCGCCTTGCTCGAGCGCGATGTGCTGATACGCATCTACACAGGGTCCCCCGGGCTCGAGCATGCACTGCGTGTGACCGCAGGCCGTCCCCGCGATACCGAGGTGTTCCTGGCCGCAATGCGGGAGATTCTCGATGACTGAGCGGCGCGCTGCGGTGGAGCGTGAGACGACCGAGACCAAGGTGCGAGTCGCACTCGATCTCGACGGAGGGGCCGTGCAGGCTAGCACCGGTGTTGGCTTCTTCGATCACATGTTGATGCAGCTGGGCCGTCACTCCCATATGGGCCTGGATGTCGAGGTGCAGGGCGACCTCGGGATCGACGCGCACCACACCGTCGAGGACACCGGCCTCGCGCTCGGCTTTGCGTTGAAGCAGGCGCTCGGGGACAAACGCGGCATCCGCAGGTACGGCGATGCGCTGGTTCCCATGGAGGAGTCGCTTGCGCAGATTGCGCTCGACATCTCCGGACGTTCGCTGCTCGTGTACGAGGGGGACTTGCGGGCCGGCATGGTAGGAGCCTTCGACACCGATCTGACTCAGGAGTTTCTCAACGCACTGTGCCGGGGGGCGGGGCTCACCCTGCATGTGCGGCTGTTGGGATCGGGTAACGCCCACCATGCGATCGAGGCGGTGTTCAAGGCTCTGGCCCGGGCGCTGGGCGAAGCAGTGACTCTGGACGAGCGCGGCGGAGACGAGGTGCCGTCGACCAAGGGAGTGCTGAACTGAAGACGGTGAAGGTGGCAGTACTCGACCACGGAATGGGCAACATGCGAAGCGTGGCAAAGGCGTTCGAGGCCGCGGGGGCGCGTGCCTCTTTGGTCTCCGATCCCCGGGCCGCCGCAACGATGGATGCCCTGTGCCTTCCCGGGCAGGGGGTCTTCGACCGCTGCGTTGCCAGCTTGGCCGACGGCGGCCTCGACGTCGTGATCCGCGAGTGGATCGAGGCCGATCGCCCGTTCCTGGGTATCTGCCTTGGGATGCAGGTGCTCTTCGACGTCAGCGAGGAACATGGTCCGTCGAAGGGACTTGGAATCGTGCCCGGAAAGGTAACCCGGCTGCCGACGACCGTCACGGTCCCTCACATCGGATGGAACACTGTTTCCGCGGCCGACGGGACGCTCCCCGAGTACTACTACTTCGACCATTCCTTTGCGGTGCACCCGAACGATGACGCGATCGTCGACGGTTGGTGCGAGCACGGTGACCGGTTCGCGGCGCGCCTGAACCGGGGGAGCTTGACCGCAGTGCAGTTCCACCCCGAAAAAAGCGGGCGCGCCGGAATCGAGCTGTTGCGCAACTGGGTATCGGCAGCGTGAGGCCGGCGGGCTTCGCCGTCTACGCCGCGGTCGATATCTCAAAGGGGCGCTGTGTCCGGTTGCTGCAGGGGCGTTTCGGCACCGAGACGGTCTATTCGGACGACCCGGTCGAGGTGGCGCTCGGCTTCTGCTCTGCGGGAGCGCGCTGGCTGCACATAGTCGATCTCGACGGGGCGAAGACGGGAGTTCCCACCAACCGGGAACTCGTGCTCGAGGTGGTTCGGCGCGCCAGCTGCCCCGTCCAGGCCGGCGGGGGAATGCGTACGGTGGACGACGTCGAGGAGGCGCTGGCCGCGGGAGCAAACCGGGTGGTGCTGGGTACCGCTGCGCTCGAGGACCCGTCCGCGCTGAAACTGGCGTGCGAACGCTACGGCGAGCGCATCGCGGTGTCTCTGGACGCCACTGGGGGCGAGCTTGCCACCCACGGATGGACGGTGGGAACGGGAGTACCCGTGCTCGATGCCGTGGCCGGATTCGAGGACGCGGGCGTCTGCATGTTCGTCTACACCGACACCGGCCGCGACGGGACGATGGCGGGCCCCGACCTCGACGGTCTCGCCCGGCTCGCGGGGGCCACCAGCCTTCCCGTGATCGCCTCGGGGGGCATCTCGTCGCGCGACGATCTGGTGGCTGTGGCGCGGCTGCGCGAGCAGGGGGTGGCCGGTGCCATAGTGGGACGGGCGCTCTACGAGCACAAGTTCGGCATCGCCGAGGCCAACCGGTGGGCCGACGACGCCGCGGCGGGCAAAGACCCGGCCCAGCCCTAGAGCACCCCTCTCTGCACGTAGGTCCGCGACCGTTCCCCATCGGCACCGCACATCCCGGTTGGGCGGGCAGCTTCTCGGCTTTGGGCATCCCGGTTCGGCCCGGCGCCCTCTCAGCTTTGGATGTGGGGGATGAAGCAGCTTCGATGGGGTTATGTGGTCGAAGATTCAGCCGGCATGCATGCCGTCGATCAGGGCCCGCACGCGCGCCGGGTCAACTCCGCCCGCCAGCGCGGTCTCTACGCTCGCCGATGCGGTTGCCACCGCTTCGGTCGCCGCTTCCTGCACCGGCGCGCCCCGTTCCAGCGCGCCGCAGAATCCCCCGACGAAGGCGTCACCGGCGCCAATTGGGTTGACCACCTTGACGACCGGGACGTCGATCCACCAGGCGCCTGAGGAGCCCGCCACGGCGGCTCCCGCGCCCCCCGCCGTGACGAGGGCCACGCCGGCCCCCCGCCGCGCAAGGGCGGCCGCAGCAACACGGGCGCGCTCGGGAGCATCTGGTGTATCGGCGCTGACGTCTTCGACCGAGTGGCCCTCCAGGAGCCCCTCGGCCTCCCCGAGGTTGGGGGTTACGTAGTCGGGGCCCGCCTCCAGCGCCGCGGCAAGGAGATCCCCGGCGGCGTCGACCAGGACGGGAACCGAGGCTCGATGGGCGCGCGCTACCAGGCGGGCATATCCGTCCCGAGGTGTCCCCGGCGGGCTGCTGCCGGTACAGACCAGGATGCGGTGGTCTCCCAGCCGCTCCTGCGTCACCGTCTCGAGCCTCCCCCAGTCGGATCCTGAGATAGAGGGCCCGGGCTCGTTCAGCACCGTTATCCGGCCGCCGTCCTCGACGACTATCGCGCTCGAGCGGATCTCACCGCCCACGCGGACCGCGGACAGCGCCAGGTCTTCATCGGCGATTAGCTCGGCCACGGCGCGCCCGGTCCGGCCGCCCGCGAAGCCCACGAGGTGAGCCGGGAGGACCAGGGAGCGCGCCACGCGGGCGACGTTGACCCCCTTTCCGCCCGGGGTGATGGCCGCCCCCGAGAAGCGCAAGACCTCCCCCGGGCGCAGCTCGGGGATCGACAGGGTCCGATCGAGGGAGAGATTCGGTCCGACGATCAGCACGTGGAGCTCCCTCCGGCCATTTAGGCGACGAGGAGCGCGAAGATGCTCTTCGTGGGCGACTAACTACGTTCCGTGAAGGGCGACGAGTCCCCCGGAAATCTCTCGTCGCCCCCGGCACCACAGACACTAAGGGAAGGGCAAGCCCGTGTACCGAAATGGAGCCGTGGCCGTCCTTACGTTTGCGGTCGTCATCGGCGTCGTGGCGGCTGGTGGCCTGTTCCAAAGCCGTCAGGAGGAATCGGCGGCGCCAGACCGGACGGTAGCGTCGGTGGCTGCGGCCAGACCCAACGTTCTCATCATCCTCACCGACGACCATCCGGTGAGGAAGGACTTCTACAGCGTGATGCCCGAGACCATGCGGATCTTCCGGGAGGGCGGCAGGCACTACACCAACGGCGTTGCGACCACCCCTATCTGCTGCCCGGCGAGGACCTCCCTGTTCTCGGGGCAGTACGTGCACAATCACGGCGTCATCGGCAACGTCGCCCCAGGGCGGTTCAAACCGGCGAGAACCATGCAGCGCGAGCTGCGCGCCGCCGGCTACTACACCGCGATCTCCGGCAAGTTTCTCAACGCATGGAACGCCTCCCCACCCGACTTCGACAAGTGGGCGATGATGCTGGGCCAGGCCAGATACTCGAACGTCGATTTCGACGTCAACGGCACGGTGGTAAATCAACCCGGCTATACGACCACGGTCATCAGGGATCATGCGCTGAGGTTCCTCGACGAGTTCGAGGCCGCCGACGATGCCAAGCCGTGGTTCATGCAGGTGTCCCCGCTGGCCCCACATGGGCCAGCGACGCCCGAGAAGCAATTCACCGGGGTGTCGGTGCCCGTCTGGAGGGACAATCCGGCGACTACCGAAACCGACCTGTCCGACAAGCCCGCCTACGTGCGCGAGCAGGTAGTGCCCAAACGGGAGACCCAGGTGTTTCGCGCTCAGCAAGCGCGGACGCTCAAGTCGGTCGATGTGATGGTGGCCGCGTTGTTCGAGAAGCTCGCCGCTCTTGGCGAGGCGGAGGACACCCTCGCCATCTTCATCGGCGACCACGGGCACATGCTCTGGGAGCACCAGCTCAGAGGAAAGAAGTATCCCTACAACCAGACCATCCGGACGCCCTTTTTCGTGAGATGGCCGGGCCACATGGCCCCCGGCAGCGTGAGCTCCGACATCGTCGCCAACATCGACTTGGCCCCCACGGTCTATGAGGCGGCGGGCGTCACTCCGAGCTATGTCGTCGACGGCAAACCGCTCGGCAGCACGCCCCGACAGCACATTCTCGTCGAGTATCTCGCCAACGACCTGACGCAGCCGAACTATCACGGGCTGTGGACGCCGAGCTGGGAGTACCTGCGCTACAGGAACAACAACAGGTTCCCGCGCATCGAGACGACCGATCCGCGGGAGTACTACGGCCCAAACGATCCCTGGCAACTGACCAACGTGTACGGAGACGGTGTGGCCGGAAACGAGCCCGCCAACCAGGCAGAGCTCGACGCCATGGTTCAGAAGGCGTCGACCTGCATCGGCGCCGCCTGCCCCTGACATAACGTGCGGGCCTGGTTGGCGGGCCCTAAACGAGGGCATTCCAACGACCGACCGGCCCGCCGCCGGCGACGGCGTTGCTCTGAAAACGCACCCGGAGCAGCTTGGTGACGTCTAGTCTTCCGGTTCGACTTGCGTCGGTGCGTCGGCTTCCCTAGTATCGGGCTCCCGAAACTAGTAACTAAGGACCGCCTAAGTGGGAGGCTACGGTGCTGCATCCGTCCAGGTTCTGTCTGCTCGTATTGGTCGCGTCGTTGTCGCTGGGCGCCTGCGCCGAGCCGGAGACCCCGTCCGCCGCCGCGCCGGAACACTCTGAGGCCCAGGCGGAGTCCGGGGAGATGATCGCCTTCGGCGAGGCCCTGGCTCAGATTCGGGGACACCATCTCGCCTCGCTCGAGCTCTACAAGGCGGGGGACAACAAAGGCGCCTCACTGCACGCGGGGCATCCGATCGCCGAGATCCTGGATTCGGTGCGCAGCGAGCTGGGCGAGCATGACCCCGAGCTGGCCCAAAGCCTGGCAGAAGCGCTCGAGGCGGGAGCGGCGGCGGTGACCGGTGACAAGCCGGCCGACGAGGTCGCCGCGGCCTTCGACCGGGCCGAACAGGCCACCGGCCGGGCGCTCACAGAGGTGGTCGGCGACGAATCCCAGAGCGCCGCCTACCAAGGTTCGGTTATCGCGCTGTTGCTCGATACGGTCGTCCACGAATACGACGAGGCCGTCGGTGACGACGGGCTTCGGCTGCTGGCCGAGTATCAGGACGGCTACGCGTTCACCAGGGAAGCTCGCAACCTCTACGGAGACATCGCCGCTGAGGTCGAAGCGGCGTCGGCCGAGGAGGCCGAGGAGATCGAGTCGGCGTTCAAGGAGCTCGAAAAGGCACTGCCGTCGGTGCAGCCTCCGAAGCGGCTGGCCCTGAAGCTCGATGTCAAATCGGCCGCAGAGCTGGTTGCGCTCGAGCTCGAAGAGACCGTCGGGGCCGAGCCGGTAGAGCAGTCTGATCCCGCTGATGTGGTCGCTCGGATCGAAGGGCTGCTGGGCGAGATCGCCAAGACCTATGCTGCCGGCGACGCGGATGCGGCCGCCGAGCTCTCGGCCGAGGCCTACCTCGAGAACTACGAGCTGATCGAGGCGGAGGTGATCGAGCTCGCCCCTGAGGTCAACGAGGAGCTCGAACCACTGTTGGGGGCGGATCTCCGCAGGCAGATCCAGGCGGGCGCATCCCAAGAGGAGATCGAATCGATGATTGCGCGCGCCCGAGTACTGCTGCATGACGCGCTCGAGGCAGTCGAGGAGGGGCACTGATATGCGGCGGCGTGCGGCGCTGTGGTTTGCGGCGCTGGTCCTGGGGATGCTGGCGATCCCCGGAACCGCCCTCGCGCAGACCACGACCGGCGGGGACGTCACCGCTGAGGAGGCGGTGGACGAGCTCGCCATTGCGCGTCGGCTCGTGGACCGGAGTGTCGACCTCTACGACGCGGGCCGTGCCGAAGAGGCGTACACGGCGGCTCGCAACTCCTATCTCGATCACTTCGAATACGTCGAGATTCCCCTGCGCGTCCGCGATGAGGGCCTTACCCTCGTCGTGGAAGAGGACTATGCCTCGCTGCGAAACCTGATAGAGGCAGGCGCCCCACCGGGCGATGTGCGCTCGACGGCTGCGGAGGTTCATCGGGGCCTGGACGAGGTCGAACGCACCCTGTCGAAGCCGGGCCTTGCAGCACCGCTCCTTGCGTTGGTTTACTCGTTCACGATCCTGTTCCGAGAGGGGCTCGAGGCCGTGCTCGTCGTAGCAGCCATCCTTGGCTACCTCGAGGCGAGCCGCAACTCCCAGTACCGGGGTGCGGTCCTGAAGGGTGTCGGCGCGGCACTCGGTGCGACCGTCCTGCTGTTCGTAGCCGTGACGATGTTCGTGCAGCTGGCGCCGCTTCAGCGGGAGCTGCTGGAGGCAGGAACGGCGTTGCTGGCGGTCGTAGTTTTGTTCTACGTTTCGTTCTGGTTGATCAACAGGCTCGAGCACCGGCGCTGGATGGAGTTCGTCAGAGCGAAGGTGTGGACGGCAGCAACCACGGGATCGACGCTAGCGCTCGTAGGAGTCGGCTTCACCGCGGTGTTCCGTGAGGGCTTCGAGACCATCCTCTTCTATCAGGCTCTGATCTCGTTCGCGCAGGGCCTGCTCCTGTGGGTGGTCCTTGGCGCCCTTGGCGGCGCCGCGGCACTCGGTGCGATTGCGTGGGTCATCTTCAAGGCGGGCCGGCGGATCCCGGTGAAGGTCTTCTTGACGACGGCGATCGCGATGGTGATGGTGTTGTCGGTTGCATTCGCAGGCAACGCCGTGCGCGGCTTTCAGGAAGCGGCAGTGCTCCCCGTAACGCATCTGGAATCGCTGCCCGACCTGCCAATCTTCTTGGCGCAGCTAACCGGCTGGTATCCGACGCGCGAGACGATCCTGGCCCAGGCCGCCCTCACCCTGGTCTACGTGCTCGGAGCGGTGTGGACGTTTGTCGTGCTCCCTCGCCGGGAGCGCAGCGACACGACGCCCACCGAACGGAATCAGACGGCGGCCGTGCCGGAACAGCCGGCCCCCGTGCCGGAGCGGGAATCGACACCACGCTAGATGGTACGCATCGGGATCGACGTCGGCGGCACCTTCACGAAAGCAGTTGCCTGCACCTGCTCGAGTGGTGAGATCGTGGCGCGTGCAGTGGTGCCTACCACGCATGCGAGCGACGGAGGCGTTGCGGAAGGGGTCGTCCAAGCATTGCGTCGGGTCGCGGACGAAGTGCTGACACGCGGCCTCGGTCCGGTGCAGCTCGTGTCGCACTCGACAACTCAGGCTGTGAATGCGCTGCTCGAGGGTGACACCTCGATCGTTGGAGTGCTGGGGATTGGCAGGCGCCCCGATCTCCGTCGAGCACGCCGGCGCACCGCAATCGGCGGGGTGCGTCTTGCCCCGGGCCGCAGCCTCGTCACCCATCACGCCTTCATCGACGCCACAAACGGGATCGACCGCGCTCAGGTTGCCGGCGCGATTCAGGGTCTGATCGACGCCGGCGCCGAGGTGCTGTGTGTCTCTCAGGCCTTCGGCGTCGACGACGCCGGCGGTGAACAGCTTGTCGTCGAGGTGGCTCAGGAGATGGGGTTGCCGGCAGGCGCCGGGCACGAGCTAACGGGCCTGTACGGGCTCGAGATGCGTACCGTCACTGCTGCATTGAACGCCAGCATCCTGCCGAATGCGCTTCACACCGCGCAGGTGGTGGAAGCAGCGGTGGCGCTGGATGCCCCAGAGGTCCCCCTGCTCGTCATGCGGGGGGACGGGGGGGCAGTGGGTCTGGACAGCATGAAGCGACATCCGTTGTTGACCGCATTCAGCGGGCCGGCGGCCTCTGTCGCGGGAGCGCTTCACCACGCATCGGTTCACAACGGGGTCATAGTCGAGGTTGGCGGCACCTCGACCAACGTGTGCACGATCAAGAACGGGCGACCCGTGCTCTCTTACGTCCGGGTCCAGGATCACGTCACCTGCGTCCGAAGCCTGGATGTCCGTGTGGTCGGTGTCGCCGGCGGAAGCCTCCTACGGATCGGACGGCGTCGGGGAAAGCCGCGTCTGATCGATGTAGGCCCCCGGTCCTCGCACATCGCCGGTCTGACCTATTCGTGCTTTTCGTCTCGTGACGAGCTCGAGGGGGCCACTCCGCGATTGATCTCGCCGCGGCCGGGGGACCCGAAGGACTACCTGGTGCTCGAGACGGCCTCGGGACGGTATGTCGCGTTGACGCTGACCTGCGCCGCAAACGCGCTTGGGGAGGTCGCAGACGGTTCTTACGCCACCGGCGACTCCGCGGCCGCCTTGCACGCCTTCCGGATCGCGGCAGAATGGTTGGTTACGAACGCGACCGACCTGGCCAGAGCTGCGCTGGACGCGGCCACGGGCAAAGTGGCACGGGCAGTCATGGAGGCCGGGGAAGAACAGAAGCTCACGGCTCCCGAGCTCGTCGGGCTCGGTGGAGGAGCGGGAGCGCTGATACCCGCGGTTGCCCGGGCGACCGGCTGGAAGTGGCGGATTCCGCCCGAAGCAGAGGTCATCTCCTCGGTCGGTGATGCGCTCTCGCTTGTCCGGATCGAAGTCGAGCGTACGTTGGCTCGTCCCAATGCGGAAGCCGTCATGGAGGTTCATAGGGAGGCACATGAGCGGGCGCTCGAGGCGGGAGCCGCCCCCGAGACGATCCATCTCGAGAGCGAGGCGGTCCCGGACCGGGGGGCACTGCGCGTCATCGCCTATGGGTCAGTGTCGCTGGAAGCCGACGATGGCTCGAAGGTGCCGAGCGCCCGGGCAGAGGACGTTGTTCGAAGCGTGTTGGGCAAATCCGCGCGGGAGGTGCCGTCGAACGAGTTCTACTCGGTCTTCGTCGAAGGCCCGCACGATGGCGGCAGATTCGTCGTCATCGACCGGCGGGGAGCGATTGCCGCCCAGGGCCGGGGGACCATCCTCGTGGGCTCAGGCGGAGAGGTCGCCGGCGCTCTCGAGGAAAGGATCACTGCACTCGTCCGTCACTTCGGGCCGATCGGGGTTGCACCGGCCGTTCGGATACTCAGGAGCGCGGGCCTGATCGATCTGACTCTGATCTCCTCGGTGGACGCCGTGGTCGAAGCTGCGCTCGCGGAGTGCGCGGTTGGGCACGAGGAGAACGTCGTGGCGCTCCTGTCGCGCAATTGACGTGGCCATCTACCGGCCACCACAGGCGCGCTGGCCGCTGGCGCTGGCAGCGGGCATCGGGGGACTGCTTATCGGAATGGTGGTGGGCCTCGTCCTGGGGTCTGATGATCCCGACCCCAACGAAGCGGCGAGCGCTATAAGAGCGACGCTGGCGGCAGCCGCGGGGTCGCTCGAGGTCGCACGGATCGAATACCGGGAAGCGGTCTCCGATGGAGGGGTCGAACGCCGGACGGAATACGAAGGTTCGCTCGATGCGCTCGACAGCAGCCGCTCGAATTACCGCACGGTGCGGCCGGCCCTCGAGACGCTCGTCCCGTCACTCGTGCAAGAGGTCGACGACCTCTACCAGAGGTGCACGAGCTTGATGGAGGCGCCCTCGGACGTAACCGACGTGAGTGCTTGCCTCGTCCGGCTAGGAGAGCTCTTGAAGGGAACCGCCGAACGGCCGTGATCAAGTAGCCGGATAAGGTTCTCGATCAAGCTCTAGCCGTGATCCCCGTACTTCACCGGCGGGAGCTGGCCGAGAGAGGGGTAGAGGCCTGCGGCGCGCCCTGCGCGTTCGTTGAGCGTCAGATTCGGTTCGGCGATCAGCATATCTTCGGCTCTATAGCCTGGGGGTAAGTGTCCGCAAGGCTACCCACCGTGAGAGAGGACGACGATATTGCAGAGAGTGTGCGTTTTTGATGTGAACGAAACCTTGCTCGACATGGCGGCGCTGGACCCGCTGTTCGAAGGTTTGTTCGGCGACCGCTCGCTTCGGGCGCAGTGGTTCGATCGGATGCTCCAGTCGTCGTTGGTATCGACGGTTACAGGGCGCTACTCGGAGTTCGGCGCGACCGGCCTGGCCGCACTGCAAATGCTGGCAACCCAGCAGGGTGTCGAGCTCTTAGACGATCTCCGTTCGGAGCTGAGGGAGACGATGCAACACCTTCCTCCGCATCCGGAGGTGCGGACATCCCTGGAAAGGTTGACGGATGCGGGACTGAGGCTCGCGACCCTGACCAACTCCACGCCCCAGGTAGCTGAAGCACAGCTGGCCAACGCCGGGCTGCGCGACTTGTTCGAGGAGAGCCTTTCGGCGCACGAGGTCAGGCGGCTGAAGCCCGCCCCGGAGCCGTACCGGATGGCGGCCGACGCGCTCGGGGCGCGTATCGGCGAGGTGCGACTCGTGGCGGCGCACTCCTGGGACATCGCCGGCGCGCTGAACGCCGGCTGCGCTGCGGCGTTCGTGGCGCGCCCCGGCAAGGTCCTCGATCCATTGGTGGAGGCCCCGGATGTCGTCGGAGCGGACCTGGCCGAGGTGGCAACCAAGATCATGGAGGCCGAGCTCTGAGCCCGACCCGGCCGAGTGGGCGACGGGTGTGCACAGCTCACCACCCACTCGACCCAACTCTCAGCATTCATCCGTGTAGAGGGAGTCCGCGATCGCCGGATGGTCCAGATTCTTCTCGGTTGCAACGACGACTTTCGTGGCGATCTCGGGTGTAACCTCCTCGCCCTTGAGGTCGGCCACGGCCTGCTCCACGCCCAGGCGTCCGATCTCCCGCGGCTGCTGCACGACCAGCGCCTGGACGAGGCCTTCTTCGAGCTGCGCCACCTGCGACGGGCTCGCGTCGAAGCCGACGATCTTCACATCGCCAAGCGAACCTTCGTTACGAAGTCCCGTAGCGGAGCCTTCGGCCGAGAACAGATTGGTGGCGAAGATGCCGGTCAGATCCGGCTCTGCTGCGAGCGTTGAGGTAACGATGGATGCGGCCTTGGCGGGGTCGTTGTTGCTGTACTCGGCGCCCAGATAGTCGATGCCGTCGAACTCCTTGATGGCTTGCTCAAAGCCCTGCTGACGCTCTTGATATACGGTCTCGATCCCGAGCTTGCGAGCCATGACCGGTCCTGCGATCGCGACGTTGTTGCCCTCGAACTGGATGGCGCCTTCGTCGGGAGCCAGGATGCCCGAGAAGATCTTCACGAGCGTGCTCTTGCCCGCTCCGTTGTCACCCACGAGCGCCACAACCTCGCTGGGATAGACATCGAAGTCGGCGCCCCGTAGGGCCTCCACCGACACCGAATGCTTGACCACTCCGACCGCCCGGAGGAGCAGATCTTTCACCGGGCTGCTCACTTGGGGTCGACCTTATCCGGTCGAGTGGAGGGAGGGCGTGAAATATGCACATCCGGCACCCCTTCGGCATAGGTGACCGAGGGAAGCTCCGTCAGGGTGGGATAGAGGCCGGCGGCGCGCCCTGCGATGAGGGCTGCGCCGCGCGCCCCCGCTTCCTTGACCTGCGGCTCAAGGAAGGGCCCGAGGCGCGCCGCCTTCAGGCGTCGCAGCACCGGGCTACGGGACCAACCGCCTCCTACCACGAGACGCTCGGTGGGGCCTGCCGCAGCCTCGATGGTGGCGAGGATCCCGGCGCCGCGCTCCACGACCGCCGCGGTCACGGCCCGCCACACGGCCGCGGGAGAGGGCTCCCCCGTGATTCCGGTGAGGGCCATGTGCTCCTCGCCCACGCCCTCGACCCGGAGGTCGGTGCGGCCGCCGGCCGTCTCGAGCACGGCCGTCTCGAGCGCCGCCCTCGCCGCCTCCTCGCCGGCTCCGAGGAGGCTCAGGAAGCGCTGCAGCGTCGCGCCCGCGGAGAAGCCGCCCATCAGCGCCCGCCATCCCGGGATCACGTGGCAGCCGACACACACGCCTCCTTCGACCGCCTTCAGTACGACGTCGTCCTCGACCGGCGGCTTCAATTGGCGCACGTAGGCCTCGGCGGTGCCGCAGGAGTTGAAGGTGTCGCCCGGCCCGGCGGCGCCTGCGCCCACGGCGGCGCAGAGATGGTCGTGACCCGCCACCGACAGGACCGCGCCGCCGGCTTCCGGCAGCAGCCGGGTGACCCGGCCCACCGGCGCGCCGGCCTCGCCCAGATCTGCCATCAGCCCCGGCGGCGCGCCGGTCCACCGCAGGACGTCGTCCCACCACGCGCCCCTGCCGGCGTCGAGCATCCCGGTGCGCGACGCGAGCGAGGGATCGGCCACCTGGTCGCCGCCGAGGCTGTGGACGATCCACTCGGCGACGTTGAGCCACCGCACTCCCCGGCGGCTTTCCTCCATGTTGTCCCGCAGCCAGCGGAGCTTGACGGCAGAGCAAAGACGGCTCGGAGGAAGGCCGGTGCGGGCGGTAAAATCCGGTGCGCCGACGGCGCCGGCGAGATCGTCCGCCTCGGCCCCGCCGCGCGTGTCGTGCCAGGCGATGCACGGCGCCGCGGGCGCGCCGTCCCGGTCGAGGAGCACGCCGGTCTCGGCCATGCTCGTCACTCCGACGGCCACGATCGGCCCGTCCACAGGGGCCCCCGCTTCGGGGCCGAGCGCCGTGCGCACCGCTTCCAGTGCCGCGTCGACGAACCCGGCCGGGTCCATCTCCGCACCCGTCGGGACCGGATGCCATGGCGTCCGGGCGCGTCCGTGCCGGCGTTCGATGCCGTCCGGAGTCACCAGAGCTGCCTTGGTGTAGGTCGTCCCCGCGTCGATCCCGAGCAGGAGCTCCGCCGGCATCAGGCCACCGGCGGCATGCAGCGCAGCACGTCGAGCGTTCCCGCAAGTTCTGCCTCGCCCGCCGCATAGGGGACGAGCACGGTTGTGCCGCGGACCACCTCGAGTGATCCACCCGAAGCGGTGCTGAGGCGTCCGTCGCCCGCGATGACGACCAGGATCGAGAACCCAGCCGGTACGGGGGCCTCCGGCGCCGGCTGGATCCGCTCGGCGCGAAAGAAGCCGTCCGCGGACCGGGGGAACAGCCTCCAGGTCCCGGGCCGGTCCGCAACCGGTTCCGGCGGGGCGACGGTTTGGTCGGCGAGCTGTTCGCGCGTCCACCCCGAGCGGTCGAGCGCCTGCAGGGCGAGGTCGAAGCCGAGCCCGAGGTGGCCCTCGGCGGCTCCATCGATGTCGAAACCCGTCCATTCCATGAGGATCGAGAGATCGGTCGGCTCCTGGAGCTCGATCAGCAGGATTCCCTCGCCGATGGCGTGGGGCATCCCGCCCGGCAGAAACAAGGTGTCGCCGGGCTCGACCGGGACCCGATGAAGAGCATCGAGCATCGCGTCGGTGCTCTGAGTCTCGACCCAGGTGGCCGCGGTGGCCGGGTCGACGTCGTCCTGCCAACCGACCCATACGGCGGCGTCGGGGGTGGAAGTGGCGACGATCACCCACGCCTCGGTCTTTCCGTAGCCCAGTCCCAGGTGCTCCGCGGCAAAGCGCCGGTCTGGATGGAAGTGCACGGGAAGGCGTTGGCCGGCGTCGAGGATCTTGACGAGAACCCCGGGGTCGCCGCCGAAGCGCTCCACATGCCTAGGCCCGAAGAACCCCTGAGGGTCGTCCCCCATCGCATCGCGCAGGATCGTCCCGTCGTCGAGGCGCGCCCGGCCTGCGGTGGACGATCCCCACTCGGCGGTGGCCGAGCCGACCCAGTCCTCCGGCGACTGGGGATCCTCAGAGGGAATCCCCCTCAGCTCTGCGATTGCCGGACCGCCGCGATAGAAGCGGTGCAGCTGATTGGGTGGCAGAACGAGTGGTTTCACGTTGATCTCCTCACCCCGGTCTTCCGGGACTCGTGCCCCATTTTTAGGATCTCGTCCGTCGAGTGGGTGCCGAGTGTGAACTATTGACCTCACTCACTCACTCGACCCCATCAGCTCGGCCTGTGCGCAGGCGAGCGCCTCCTCGAAACCCACCGGCGCGCCGGACCGTGACGGGCCGCCGGGCTTGTAGCCGCCGAGAACCGCATGTCCGGCGCGCAGCCAGAAGCAGTCGGCCGCCTCGAAACCCGCCTCCTGCAGCCATCTAAGCTGGTCGGCCAGCGGTGACGGCTTGTCCACCTCGGGGTCGGGATGGCGGTAGAGATTCCACCTCCGCTCGACGAAGTCGTTGAAGCGGCGGGCCGACCCGTCGAGCGCAACCGCCTGCTCCTGAGTCGATCGATCCCAGGTGGCGGCGTAGACCTCGGCCGCCTCCGGGCGGATCGGCTCGACAAGGTCGGCCATGAGCAAGGCTCCACCCGGAGCCAGCCGGGAGCAGACCTCCTCGAACAGTCTCTTCTTGCCCGGATCGTCGAGATGGTGGATGCACAACGACGACACCACCGCGCCGGCCCCCTCGACGGCGCCGAGCCAGCCACCCCCGCCGGTCAGATCCTCGAGCCGGAAGGACCCGACCTCGGCCCGCCGTCCGAAGCGGGCGGCGGCCAGGCGCGCCCGGGTCTGTTCCCGCATCGACTGCGAACCATCGAGCGCCGACACCTCCGAGCGCGGGTAGCAGCCCAGGATGGCGGCGCTCAGCGCCCCTTCTCCCGAGCCCAGCTCCACCACCCGGAAGGCGTGGTCGCGGCCGAACGGCAACAACGCGGCGACCACGGCGATCTGCTCGGCGCGCGCGGGGACGGCGACGGCCGCCATCCGCCGGTAGACGGCCGAGTCATCTTCGTCCCACCGGCGTTCGTCCACGCCCATGCCCCCAAGCTCGCGCCGAGGCCCGGATGCCTCGAGTCCTGAGTTAGCTTGAAGCGAATGTTAGCCAAGCGGATCATCCCCTGTCTCGATGTCGACAACGGACGGGTCGTGAAGGGAGTCCGCTTCGTCGAGCTGCGCGACGCGGGCGACCCTGTCGAGCTGGCGGCGCGTTACGACGCCGAGGGCGCGGACGAGCTCGTGTACCTGGACATTACCGCCACCCACGAGGGCCGTCCTCTCATCTACGAGGTGGTCGCGCGCACCGCTGAGACGCTGTTCATTCCTCTCACCGTCGGGGGCGGCGTGCGTTCGGTCGACGACATGAGGCGGCTTCTGCGCGCCGGAGCGGACAAGGTCGCGATCAACAGCGCGGCGATCCGCCGCCCGGAGCTGATCCGGGAAGCGGCGGACAGGTTCGGAGCGCAGGCGATCGTGGTCGCCGTCGATGCTGCGAGAGCGGGCGGATCATGGGAAGTGTTCGCCGAAGGGGGCCGGGTCGGCACCGGTCTGGGCGCAGTCGAGTGGGCGAGGCGCGCCGGAGAGCTGGGCGCCGGCGAGATCCTCTTGACTTCGATGGACGCCGACGGCACCACCGACGGCTACGACATCGCCCTGACCCGGGCGGTCTCGTCGGCGGTCCCGATGCCGGTGATTGCCTCCGGAGGGGCCGGTGCGCCCGAGCATCTCGCCGCTGCGGTCGATCCGGACGAGGGCGGCGCAGCCGCGGCGTTGGCCGCCTCGGTCTTTCACTTCGGGACGTTTTCCATCGCAGAGGCCAAGCACGCCCTGGCGGAGCGCTCCCTTACGGTGAGGATGGGATGACGCGGACGTGACCCAGGCCTCGGCGACCCGTCAACTGAAGTTCGACGCCGACGGTCTTGCACCCGCGATCGTCCAGGACGCGCGCACCAAAGAGATCCTCATGCTTGCGTACGTCGACGCGGAGGCGGTGCGCAGGACGCTCGAGAGCGGGACGACATGGTTCTGGAGCAGGTCGCGCAAGGCCTACTGGAACAAGGGGGCGACCTCGGGTAACACCCAGACGGTCGTCGAGGTGCGTTACGACTGCGACGCCGATGCGCTGCTGTTCCTGGTCGATCCTGCCGGGCCCGCCTGTCACACAGGCGCCACGACCTGCTTCCACAACCGGCTCGATGGGCGGTGACGGCGTCGTACCGGCCGGGTCGGGCGACCTTCGCCGACCTCTGCGGCCGTCATGCAGTCGTCCCGGTGTGGCGCGAGATCCTCGCCGACGCACAGACCCCGGTCGCCGCATGGTTGCGGCTGCAGGCGGAGCCCAACGGCTTCCTGCTCGAAAGCGTCGAGGGAGGTGAGCGCTGGGGCCGCTACTCGTTTCTGGGCGGTGACGCGTTCGCCGTGGTCAAGGCGAAAGGCGGGCGCATCTCCGTGACCGGCGAACCGCCCGTTCGGCCCGCGGAGGGCGAGGGACCACTCGCCTACGTAAAGCGGCTTCTCGACGGGTGTCGCGCCCCCCTACTGCCGGGCCTCCCTCCTCTCAACGGGGGGGCCGTGGGATTCATCGGCTACGACTGCGTGCGTGAGCTCGAGCATCTCCCCGACGCGCCGCCAGACGACCTTGGACTGCCGGACCTCGTGCTGCTGCTGACCCGCAGCTTCGTCGTGTTCGACCACTTCGAGCAGAAGGCGTTCGTGATCACCAACGTGGCCAGGCCGAGCGACCTGGCGAGCGCCTACGACGATGCGGTCGAACGGTGTGAGGCCGTGATCGAACGTCTGACGGCTCCACTCGGGGCACCGGCGATATGGGTGAGAGGGGGTCAGAGCACCGGATTCGACTCGACCGTCGACGACGACGCCTACGCCGGCATGGTGCAGCGTTGCAGGGAGCACATATTCGCAGGGGACGCCTTTCAGGTGGTGCCTTCACGACGTTTCGAGGCGCCGATCGCAGGCTCGTCGTTCGGCGCCTACCGCGTCCTGAGGACGATCAATCCGAGCCCCTACATGTACTTTCTGCGCTTCGGGGCATCCGAGGACCACCCTGCGTTCGAGATAGCCGGATCGTCACCCGAGCCGCTCGTGCGGGTAACCGGAGATCACGTCGTGGCGAGGCCGATCGCCGGGACACGCGCGCGCGGCGCCGATGAAGCCGCCGACATCGTCCTCGAACAGGAGCTGCTGGCCGACGACAAGGAGCGCGCCGAGCACGTCATGCTCGTCGATCTCGCACGCAATGACATCGGACGGGTGGCTGCCTACGGCTCGGTGGCCGTCGACGAATTGATGTCGGTCGAGCGCTACAGCCACGTCATGCACATCGTCTCGAGCGTGAGCGGGCGGTTGCGCAACTGCTCCGGCGCCTTCGACGCGCTGACCGCCGCCTTTCCCGCGGGCACCGTGTCCGGCGCGCCGAAGGTCAGAGCGATGGAGATAATCGACTCGCTGGAAAGGACGCGGCGCGGCCCCTATGCGGGGGTGGTCGGGTACTTCAGCTTCTCGGGCAACCTCGACACCTGCATAACCATCCGCACGATCGTCGCCACAGGAGGGCGCGCCTATGTGCAGGCCGGCGCCGGCGTCGTGGCGGACTCGGTGCCCGAGGAGGAGGCCGAGGAGACCCGCCGGAAGGCCGAGGCGCTGTTGAGCGCAGTGGCGGGGGCCGAATCCCTGGGGGCCGGGCCGAACCGGTTGTGACTGTCCCCGGTGCCCGTCAGTCCTCGTAGGGCTCCAGGTTCTCCGCCTCCTCGGGCGAGCAGCTGAGGCGAACGGCGGCGGCGGTCATGCCATCGATCAGATCGGCGGGGACAAAGCGCTGCACGCCCATCAGGCGGGCGCGGAAAGCCACGCCCGAGAAGATGTCCTTGGAGAGGTCGGCGACCACCCTCGAGACCTTGCCGACCTGGCTGTCACCCGCATAGACCGGGGTGCCCTCCTCGAGAGCCATCCATGAGATCGGAGCCTCCGGGGACGTCATAGCCGCAGATACTAAGTCGATGATGAGCCGGATCACGTACGCCGTGCTGATCCTGGTGGGGCTTGGTGCGATGACCGCATGCTCAGGTGGAGACGCGGGATCGGCCCCGGCCGTGGCCGCGGGCGGGCCCCCCGAGGTGCGCCTCGAGGTCGTCGAGCGCCACGCGGTCCAGTTCGACCGCGACCTGGAGGCGCGTCCGGCGGGCTCTCAGCAGGAGCTGAGCGCGGCGACCTATATCCTCGGGCACCTTCAACGCGCCGGCTACGGTGCGCGCCTCGAAGCGGTGCCCGTCGAGAACCTGGTCAACTCGACCGACGTGCTCGCCGTGCCGACGTCCGCGGCGAACCCGGCGACGGTGGTGACCGTGGCCTACGACACCGCTGCGGGGACCGCTCACTCGGGGGCGGACATCGGGCTGTTCCTGGAGCTGGCCAGGGCGCTCAAGGTGGCCGACCCGGACCACGACGTCCTGTTCGCCGCCCTGGGGGCCGAGAACACCGCGCTCGGCGGGGGGAACCTGGGGTCTCGCCGGTTGCTCGAGCTACTTGACGAGCAGGGGGCGGATCCGCTCGTCATCACCATAAGAGGAGTCGGCTCAGGCCCGGTGTGCATCGACGGGCCGGAGCCCATCGCAGGCGCCCCCGGGTGCGGCGAGCGCGCCCGGGCCGACCCCTACGCCGAGGCCGGTCTCACGCATGCGCAGGCGAGCGGCCCCCCGGAGGCCCTCGGGCGCACCCTGCTCGATCTTCTCCACGGCTAGATACATCAAGGCCCGTGACCGCCCCCTGCGGCCCACGTGAACGCTCCGGCTCGGAGGCTTCACCGGCACGGCGCGTTAGGGTCGAAGCCATGGCCTATCTGCAATCCCTCGTCTCCTCGGCCGAGGCGCGCGTCCGGGCGGCGAAGGCGACCGCGTCCGACGGGGCTCTCGAGCAGCGCATCGCGTCGCTCGGCGTCCCCCGTTCGCTCGGCGACGCCCTGACGGGCGGCTCGATGTCTCTCATCGGCGAGATCAAGCGGGCCTCGCCGAGCGCCGGCGAGTTCAACCTCGGCCTGAACGCAGCCGATCTCGCGGGGGCCTACGTTCGCGGAGGTGCTGCGGCGGTCTCGGTCCTGACCGAGCCCGACGGCTTCAGGGGCTCTCTCGAGGATCTCGAGGACGCCACCGGAGCAGGGGTGCCGGTGCTGCGCAAGGACTTCGTGGTCGATCCGTGGCAGGCGCTCGAATCGAGGGCGGCCGGCGCCGACGCCGTGCTGCTGATCGTCAGAGTGGTGGGCGAGCGGCTGTCCGAGCTCATGGCCGCGGTTCAGGCCTTCGGGATGGAGGCGCTCGTCGAGGTGCACGACGATGACGACCTCGGGCTGGCGACGCGCGCGGGGGCGAAGCTAATCGGGGTCAACCACCGGGACCTTGCCACCTTCGAGGTGGATCCGGCCCGGACGGCCAAGCTCGCGCCCCGCATGCCCGAGGGAGCGACGCTGGTGGCGCTGTCGGGAGTGTCGGGGCGCGCCGAGGTGGTCGATCTCGAAGCTGCGGGGGCCGACGCAGTCCTGGTCGGTGAGGCGCTCGTCACCGCGGACGAGCCCACCGCCAAGGTGCGCGAGCTGCTGGGCACGGCATGACGACCCCCCTCGTCAAGCCAGACGGCTCGGTCGGAGTCGCCGGCCGCTTCGGGGAGTTCGGCGGACGTTACGTTCCCGAGTCGCTCATGGGAGCTCTCGACGAGCTCGAGCGCGAGTGGGAGTCGGCGCGCGCCGATCCCACCTTCACCGAGGAGCTCTCCCGCCTGTTGAAGGTTGTCGTGGGCCGTCCGACGCCTCTCTACGATGCATACCGGTTCTCCGAGCGGGCGGGCGCGCGTGTTCTTCTAAAGCGGGAGGACCTCGCCCATACCGGAGCGCACAAGATCAACAACACCGTGGGCCAGGCGCTGCTCGCCTCACGGATGGGCAAGACCCGCATCATCGCGGAGACCGGCGCCGGGCAGCACGGGGTCGCCTCCGCGACCGCAGCGGCCTACTTCGGGCTCCCCTGCGTGGTCTACATGGGGGCGACCGACGTCGAACGTCAGCACCTCAACGTCGTGAGGATGGAGATGCTCGGGGCCGAGGTTGTCCCGGTTGAGGCCGGCTCCGCGACCCTCAAGGACGCGATCAACGAGGCCCTGCGCGACTGGGTGACAAACGTCGAAAGCACGCACTACATCATCGGCTCGGTCGTCGGGCCGCACCCCTACCCGGAGCTGGTGGCGTCGCTTCAGTCGGTGATCGGGGAGGAGGCCAGGGCACAGGTTCTCGAGCTCACCGGCAGCCTCCCCGACGAGGTGGTCGCCTGCGTCGGCGGAGGAAGCAATGCGGTGGGTTTGTTCCGGGCCTTCTATCGCGACGATTCGGTGCGGATCACAGGGGTCGAAGCCGCCGGCGAGGGTCTCGACAAGCGACACGGGGCATCGATCACAGCAGGCGAGCCCGGCATCCTGCACGGTGCCCGCAGCATGGTGCTGCAGGGCGCAGATGGGCGCATCACCGAAGCGCATTCGATCTCGGCCGGCCTCGACTACCCGGGGGTCGGCCCCGAGCACGCCTGGCTTGCAACCTCTGGGCGAGCGCAGTACCGCGCGGTGACCGACGAGGACGCCCTGGTTGGATTCAAGGCTCTGGCCGAGACCGAGGGGATCCTTGCGGCGCTCGAGCCGTCCCACGCTCTGGCCCACGTCCTCGCCCACGGAGCGACGTCGGAGATCATCGTCGTGGGACTCTCGGGCAGAGGCGACAAGGACATGACGACGATCGCCCAGGCAGGCAAAGCGTGAACGGGCTTGCCACCCGCCTCGAGGAGCGACGCGTCGGCGGGCGCAAGCTGCTGGTGCCCTATGTGATGGGCGGGATACCCGACCGGGCCTCCTTCCCGAGGGTCATGGAGGCCGCATCCGAGCACGCCGACGCCCTCGAAATAGGTCTTCCGTATTCGGATCCGTTGATGGACGGCCCGGTCATCGCCGACGCAGGCGAGCGCGCCATGGCCTCGGGCACGGGGCCGCTCGACGCGTTGGAGCTGGCCGCCCAGGCACAGATCGGCGCGCCGAAGATAGCCATGACCTACTACAACCCGATCCACCGCATCGGCGAGGTCGAGTTCTGCGAGCGGGCCGCCGCGGCGGGGTTCGCCGGTCTGATCGTCCCCGACATCCCGGTGGAGGAGTCCGAGAGCCTGCGCAAGGCGGCCGCTGACCACGCTCTGGCGTGGATACCGCTGGTCGCCCCGACCTCTTCGGCGCGCCGGGTTGCCGACATCGTCGCGACCGCCACCGGTTTTGTCTACGCGGTGTCGACCCTGGGCGTCACAGGGGCGCGTGAATCGTTGTCGGAGCGAGCCGCCCGCGTGGTGGCGGCATGCCGGCAGGCGACCGATTCACCGGTTGTCGTCGGGATCGGAGTGTCCAACGCGGCCCACGCGGTCGAGGCAACGAGGTCGGCCGACGGCGTCGTGATCGGATCTGCACTGGTCGATCTCGTGATCAGGTCGGGGCCGGATGCGGCCCGCGATTTCCTGGCCGGCGTGCGCTCCGCCCTCGACGACGCGAGCTGAGCACCGGTCTCCTGCCGGCCTCTGTGGTTGGCGCGCCGAGAAGCCGGACTCGTGCCGGGGCCACGTCATGGTGTGGTTGCGCGCCCGAGAAATGTTTCTCAGCGCCGACAACCACACCCTTGGTCGTTAGGCCACTTCGACTTCGCCGGCGTTTTCTTCGACGAGCACGGGGACGGCCTGTGCCTGCAGGCCGTCTCTGCTTCGCTCGGTGACCCGCATGCCGGGCAGGAACAGGAACGCGGTGAACACGACTCCTCCTGCTATCCCGGCGCCGATCATCGTGCGATCCACACCGAACAACTGCGCCGCCGGGCCGGTGAGAGCGAAGGAGACCGGGACCAAGCCGATGGACACCATCCAGTCGAGGCTCGTCACGCGACCCAGCATCTCTCTGGGTACGAGCGTGTGCATCAACGTTCCCCACACCACCATCCCTGCGGTAGCGGTCCCGCCCGAGATGAAGCTCCAGGCCATCGCCTGCCACATCGAGGTTGCGAAAGCAAAGCCGGCGGTTACCCCGATCGAGATGCCGAACGCGCTGTACATGAAGGTCATGTGGCGGCGGGGGAGCCCGTGCTGTCCCAGAACCAGCGCAGCAAGGATTGCCCCTACACCTCCCCAGGCGTAGACGAAGCCGAGGTCGGCTGCATTCCCTTTCAGCTGATTCTTCACGATGTAGGGCACGAGCACCTCGAAGGGCCCCCAGAAGAGCAGCAGCCCGATCGAGGCCGCGGTGAGCGTCCCCCACAGCCACGTGTGCGAGCGCACGAAGCTCAATCCCTGCTTGATCTCGCGGATCGCGGTGTCACCACCTCCGCTGCGGGCGATCGGCCGCGCCGACATCGCCATGAGAGCAATCGCCGAGAGCGCAAAGGTTGCGGCATCTACGAGGAACGCTTGGCCGATACCGAACAGTGCGATGGTGGCGCCGCCCACGGCCGGGCCCATCATTCGAAGCATCAGGGGGCGCACGAATTGGTCGAGCGAGTTTGCCTCCACCAGAAGGTTCTTGGGCACCAGATCCGGAACGATGGCCCCGAAGGCGGGCCCGAAGAATGCCTCGCCGGTTCCGTAGAGCGCAACCAGCACGAAGAGGTGCGACAACTCGAGCGTCTGCGTCAACGAGAGCACGCCGATGATGGCGATGGCGAGACCGCGCATGATGTCGCTCGTAATCATGACTTTGCGCCGGTCGAAGCGATCGCTGATTACGCCGCCGACTATCAGGAAGCCCACCATCGGCAGCGTCCACGCCGCCCATACCAGCGACAGCGCGGTTGGCACGTTCGACAGCTCGTAGACCTGCCATGCGATCGCCACGTAGTAGATGCCGTCACCCAGCAGCGACACGGTCATTGCCGCCCACAACAGGGCGAAGTCCCGAATGCGCATGGGCTTCAGGATTCTGAAGCGGCCGGCGAACCGGCGCGCCGAAGAAGAGTTGTCTGATTGTTCGTTGAAGTTGTCGCGTTTCCGTCCAGCCATGATGCTGCTCCTGCTCGGTGAAATGGTTACGGGAAGAAGATGGGGCGCGCCGAGTGGTGGCGCTTACCTCTGGGAGATGCTGAGCTGTGTACCTGTTAGCTCAATGCAAGGAGCCCAGAGCGCACCACGGCACTAGGTCGCGCATTGGCGACCTCTGTACCTGGAATGATGCACGGGCTCGAAAACATGATCGATCCACGATAGCAGAAGGAGTCGAGCAACCCGACCAGGGTGCACCTTGTTGCCCCCATTCCCATGCTCGCGCTCGTGAGTCGCGTGTCACACCCCTTCTGTCGGGCGACCTTTTGCAAAGCGTGCGATCGGCACGGCGTGGCCCGGCGTCCGACAAACTGGAATACCATTTCGGTGGCCAGACGGCCCGATGTAGCGAAACTGGATCCAATCGTCGGGCCGAAGAGCTAGTTGCGTGAGTTGACGCTAGGTTTCCAGGGATCTTGCCGGGATGGCGGAACAGGCAGACGCTATGGCCTCAAAATCCATTGTCCGAAAGGGCGTGCGGGTTCGAATCCCGCTCCCGGCACCAAACTCAGACCCTGGGGGCGCGCCCCGGCCGGCCCGGCTGGGTTGTGGGCATTTCAGACCGCTCCGCCGCCCACGCCGTGACGGCCTATACTCTTGCGCCCCATGCACATCCACAAGAGCCTTTCGTCCCTGGGTGGTGAGCTCGAACGGGCGCGCCAGGAGCTGCGCATAGTCGAAGAGCAGATCCTGTTCCAGATGGACGTCGCCGAAGAGGAGCGCACCCGGATGCTCGTCGCCGAGACGCCCCTGGCCGAGCGCAATTACCGAATCGCCCGTGACGACCTCGAGCGCATGCACAAGGAGCGCCAGCGCGTCTCGCAGGACATCGAGCGGCTCAGAACGGAGCAGGACCGCCTTCTCGACCGCATGCTCGGGTGAGCTGATGGCCGCCACGACCGACACCCCGCGCATAGTGATCGCCGAGGACGAGGCGATCATCCGGCTCGACCTCAAGGAGATGCTCCAGGAGGAGGGCTTCGACGTCGTGGGGGAAGCCTCCGACGGCGATGCCGCGATCCGTCTCGCCGAGGAACGGCGCTCGGACCTCGTGATCATGGACATCAAGATGCCCGGCATGGACGGGCTCGCCGCAGCAGAGCGCATCACCGACCGGGGGCTGGGAGCGGTCCTGATCCTCACCGCGTTCTCCCAGAAGGAGCTGGTCCGGCGCGCCGCACGGGCGGGGGCGATGGGCTACCTGGTGAAACCCTTCCAGAAGTCCGACCTCCTGCCGGCGATCGAGATCGCTCTCGTCCGCCGCGCTGAGCTTCAGGCGGTCAAAGCGGAATCGGCCGATCTCGCCGAGCGCCTCGAGGCCCGCAAGCTCATCGACAGGGCGAAGGGCTACCTGGCAGACCGCCGGGGGATGAGCGAGGCCGAGGCCTTCCGCTTCATTCAGAAGAAGGCGATGGATGAGAGGCGTCCGATGAAGGACGTCGCCCGAGACCTGATCGCGGGGTAGGGGGAGTGCCCGGCGCCGGCCTCGCCACAGTTGTGCCACAGTTGTGCCACAGTTGTGCCACAGTTGTAGTAACTGGTTCCGCTAGCCTGTAAAGTGACGCCTCACACCTTCAGATCGAGCCTCGTCCGAGGACCGGTAGCCGTGGCGATTTAGGGGGAGAACATGAACAAGCCGAAGTGGGTCGTTCAGGTAGCCATTCTCAGTTGCGTGTTGTTGTTGAGCGCAGCCTGTGCACGTGACAGCGGCGGAGGGGGCGAGGCGAGCGGCGGTGGCGGAGCGGAGTGTCCCGACTCCGAGTTCGGCTGCGTCGAAGTCAGTGCCGATGATCCGATCACCCTCGGAACACTGCTGGTGATCACCGGTCCCAACTCGAGTCTCGGGCTCGACAGCCAGTATGGGGCGCAAATCGCGGTCGACATGCGCGGCGACGTCCTGGGCCACGAGATAGAGCTCGTCAACGAGGACGAGGGCTGCGTGGCGGAAGGCGGCCAGACCGGGGCCCAGTCGCTGGTCTCCGATCCCCAGATAGTGGCGGTCATCGGAACGAGCTGCTCGAGCGCCGGCGTTCCGGCGGCCGAGATCACGAGCGAGAAGGGTGTCCTGATGGTGTCGCCGTCCAACACCGCGCCGGATCTTACGGACCCGGCTACCCACCAGCCGTTCTACGCCCGCACCGCCCACAACGACCTGGTGCAGGGGGCGGCGATGGCCCAGTTCGCCGCCGAGGAGGCAAAGGCGAAGTCTGCCGCCACGATTCACGACGGAAGCCCCTACGCCGACGGGCTCCAAACGGTGTTCTCGGAGAAGTTCGAGAGCGAGTACGGCGGCACGATCACGACCCAGGAAGCCATCGGGGTGGGGGACAAGGACTTCAAGCCGGTGTTGACCAGCATCGCGGCCAAGAAGCCCGACTACCTCTACTACCCCGTGTTCATCCCCGAGGGGGCCGGCATTACCCAGCAGGCGCGCCAGACCGCCGGTCTGGCCGACACCGATCTGGCCGGCTCCGATGGCATGCTTTCGCCGGACTTCGTCGAGGCGGCCGGCAAGGACAACACGGGCGGGATGTTCCTGTCGGGACCGGACCTGGAGTTCAAGGGGAGCTTCTATCAGAAGGAGTTCCTGCCCGCCTACAAGAAGAAGTTCGGTGACCCGGCCTCGGTGTTCCACGCGCACGCCTTTGACGCCACCAACATGGTCCTCGATGCGATTGAGGAGGTCGCGGTCGAGACCGACGACGGAGGTCTGTTGATCCCCCGAACCCAGCTGCGCGACGCGTTCTTCGACACCTCGGACTACAAGGGGATCATCGGCACCTTGACCTGTGACGAGAACGGCGACTGCAACCCGACGACGACGATCGCAGTGAACGAGGTGACGTCCGCAGGGGCGTTCAAGCCGACCTTCACGGTGACGCTGGACCTCGAAGAGGCCAAATAGCGGCCCATAGAGCGGAGAAGCAGGGTTGCGGGGACACTGACCCCCGCAACCCTCATTCCGTCACATGAGCACTCAGACAGCACCTGACCGGCCGGCACCGTCGGCAATGGGCGGCCTGCAACGCGCCATGCTGCGCCTCCCGATCCGTCAGATCTTCCTGGTTGTTCTTGCGATCCTGCTTGCGGTGGGCCTCTTCCTCGGCATTCGCTCCAACCTGCGGGCGGGGATTCTTTCCGGGGCCGACTACCGCTCCTTTGTGGTGGACGGCATCGCACGGGGTGCTCTCTATGCGGTGATCGCGGTCGGTTACACGCTTGTCTACGGCATCTTGTTCCTCATCAACTTCGCCCACGGTGAAGTCTTCATGGCGGGAGCGTTCACGAGCTTCTTCGTCGCCCGCACGCTCAGTCAGATCGGGTTCTTGAACGACCACCCGTTCATTTCGATCGTCATCCTGCTCTTGGTTTCGATGGCGGTGTCGACGATCACGGCCATACTGCTCGAGCGCATCGCCTACAGGCGCCTCCGCGGGGCGCCGCGCCTCATCCCACTGATCACTGCGATCGGAGCGTCGCTCTTTCTGCAGAATACCTTTCGCGCCCTCTACGGCGCCAACACGCGCGGCTATCCAGTACCGGAGTCGATGCAAGGCAGGATGGACATCTTCGGCATCCCGGTGCTGAGAACTCAGACTCTCGTCATCGTCGGAGCCGCCCTCCTCATGGTGGCGCTCTATTTCTTCATCGAGAGGACCAAGACCGGCCGTTCGATGCGAGCGGTGGGAGAGGACCGGGAGATCGCCAGCCTGATGGGCATCAACGTCGACCGGGTCATCGTCCAGACCTTCGCCATCGGGGGAATGCTTGCCGGAGCTGCCGGTGTGTTGTGGGCCATGGTCTTCGGCCAGGTCGATTTCTTCATGGGCTTCTTTCCCGGCATCAAAGCGTTCACCGCAGCGGTGCTCGGCGGCATCGGCAACATCGTCGGCGCCGGCCTGGGGGGCCTCCTGCTCGGAGTGCTGGAATCGCTTGCCCCCTATCTGTTCATCTCGCCCAGCGTTCCGTCGCCCAATCAGCTCACCGACGCAATCGCGTTCACGATTCTGGTTCTCATCCTGATCTTCCGGCCCGGCGGAATATTGGGATCGAGCGACGAGGAGAAGGCCTGATGGCGGGCGCGCTTCGTTTGCAGGGCCAGCGCTTCGCCGACGCCGTCACGAGGCGGGCGATGCAGTGGGGATCCATCGGGGGCGCAACCGCCGTCTACCTCGCGCTGGTCGGTCTCATCCAACGCTTCCAGACGCGCGACGTCATCTCGGGAGTGATCGGCCTGGGAAGCACGCTGCTCCTCATCGTTGCCGTGTCGTTCGGTTACACCGCGGGCAAGCCAGATCCCGAGGCGTCGGCGGGGCCTGACTCCTCCGGGGGGCCGCAGGCGGGCGGCGTGGTTACGGCCGGCGCCGTGGCCGGTGCGATCACCGGGGCCATAACGGCGATCTTCCTGCTATTTGCGAGCGTGGTTCGCCTTCAGAGTGTCTTCATCAGCGTCTCCGATGCGCTGCTCGACACGCTTGCCTTCGGCCGGCCGCCTTTGCTCGGGGCCGTGCTGCTCGTGCTCACCGGCGCGCTTCTGGGGGCATTCGGTGCATCCGCGCATCTGCTCCCCCGCCGGTTTCGGGGTCCTTTGTTCGGCGGCTTGGCGGCGGTGTTGGTCTTTGCCCTCTTCTCCTCGTTGCTTCGCCAGATCCTGTTCAGCCTCTACATCCCCACCGATCTCATTTATTCGGGCGACGCTCTGACCATCGCGGGACTCGTGATCGTGTTCGCCCTGACCGCCGCCGGCGCCTACCTGTGGAAGGAGAAGCGGCAGGTGGCGGGGCGGCGCATCGAGGCGCTCCCGGATCAGCGGCGCCGACTGGTGCGGCTTGTGGCCCTGTTCCTTGTGGTGGCGCTCCTTCTCTATCTTCCCCAGATCCTCGGCATCTTCTTGAGCGAGATCGTCGGCACCATCGGGTTGTTCGTGCTAATGGGCATCGGGCTGAACATCGTCGTGGGCTACGCCGGCCTGCTCGACCTGGGCTATGTTGCTTTCTTCGCCATCGGTGCATACTCCACCGCAATCCTTACGTCGCCGTCGGCCCCGGCTGGGGCGATCGGAATGAACTTCTGGGTCGCGCTGCCTCTGGTCGTCTTGTTCGCTGCTTTTTGCGGAGTCCTAATCGGCGCGCCGGTCCTGCGGCTGAGAGGCGATTACCTCGCCATCGTGACGCTGGGCTTCGGTGAGATCATTCGCATCCTCGTCATCTCCAACGCGTTCGCATGGTTGACGGGCGGCGCCCAGGGGATCCTGTCTATTCCGGACCCGACTCTCGGCGGCTTCGTGTTCGACGACTCTCAAACGATCTACTACCCGATTGTGATCGCATGCCTTGTGGTCGCCTTTGTATCGGCGCGCCTCGAGAACTCGCGCGTGGGGCGGGCCTGGAACGCCATGAGAGAGGACGAGTCGGTTGCCGAGGCCATGGGGATCAGCATCATCCGCTACAAACTGCTTGCCTTTGCAATGGGTGCCGCCGTCGGCTCGCTCGGTGGCATTTTCTTTGCGGTCAAGATCGGCTCGATCTTCGCCAACAGCTTTAGCCTGCTGATCTCCATTCAGATACTCGCGCTCGTGGTGCTGGGCGGCATGGGAAGCATTCGCGGAGTGGTGGTTGGCGCCGCCGTGCTCGTCGGTCTGCCCGAGCTCCTGCGCGAGTTCGCCGAGTACCGGCTGCTGTTCTACGGGGCGACCCTGGTGGCGATCATGCTACTCAAGCCACAGGGTCTGTTGCCCAGCGAGCGGCGTAAGCGCGAGCTTGCGAGCGAGCAGGAGGAAGGCGACCAGTACGAGGAGCGGGCGGGGCAGGAATCCGGTGCGCCGGTGCTCGCCGGCGGACCAAAGGAAGCGGGATAGTCGTGCCGGTGCCGCTTCTCGAGATCAAGGCGCTCCACAAGCACTTCGGTGGAGTCGCGGCCGTGGACGGTGTCGACTTCCATGTCGACGCCGGCGAGATCGTGAGCGTCATCGGCCCCAACGGCGCCGGAAAGACGACTCTATTCAACGTGGTGAGTGGTTTCAACCACCCCGACTCGGGCGAGATCTCCTTTGACGGCCAGCGCATTGACGGCCTCAAGCCCAACCAGGTGACGTCGGTCGGCATAGCGCGCACGTTCCAGGCGGTGCGTCTTTTTCCCAACATGACCGTTATCGAAAACGTCATGGTCGGCCAACACCCCCGGACGCGTGCCGGAATGCTGGGTGCGGTGTTGGGTCTCCCGGGGGCCCGCCGCGAAGAGAGAGCAATCACCCAGAAGGCCCGTGAGATCCTGGGCTTCTTTGGGGACAGATTTCCACAGGAGATCGAAGATGAGTACGCCGGATCGCTGTCTTATGCGGATCGCAGGCGCCTCGAAGTGGCGCGCGCGATGGCGACCGATCCCAAGCTGCTGCTGCTCGACGAACCGACCGCCGGAATGAATCCCGCCGAGACCGAAGGGCTGACGAAGTTGGTCGGACGGCTGCGCGACGACATCGGGCTGACGATCATAGTGATCGAGCACGACATGCGGCTGGTCAAAGGAGTCTCGGACCGTGTCGCGGCTCTCGACTACGGGAAGAAGATCGCGGAGGGAACCTACGGCGAAGTGGCGAGCGACCAGCACGTCATCGAGGCCTACCTCGGGACCAGACAGGAGCACGCGTCGTGAGCAAGGCTCATTCGGCGGCAGGGCAGGATCCTGAACGCACGAAGCATGGCGCGCCGCTGCTCCAGCTCGACGACGTCGACACGAGCTACGGACAGGTCGAGGTCCTGCGCAACGTAACGCTCGAGATCAACGAAGGTGAGGTCGTGTGTCTGCTGGGACCCAATGCTTCGGGCAAGAGCACCACGCTCAAGACGATCCTCGGCATGGTCAGGGCAAACAAGGGAACCATCACCTTGGAGGGCGAACGCATCGACGGCCTTGTCACGACCGAGGTGGTTTCGCGCGGGGTGACCATGGTTCCCGAAGGGCGCCGGTTGTTCGGCAAGATGTCCGTGCGGGAGAACCTCGCCATCGGTGCGAACCTGCGCACGGACAAAGAGGCAATCCAAAATGACACCGAGCGCGTCCTGTCGTTGTTCCCGCGCCTCAAGGAGCGCCTTGCTCAGAAGGCCGGCACTCTTTCCGGCGGCGAGCAGCAGATGCTGGCAATGGGGCGCGCCCTCATGGCCAGCCCCAAGGTGCTGCTGATGGACGAGCCTTCGATGGGCCTGGCTCCGATCCTTGTCGACCAGGTATTCGACATCATCAAAGAGATCAACGAAGGCGGTACGACCATCTTTCTGGTCGAGCAGAACGCCGGGATGGCGCTCGAGATCGCGGATCGCGGCTATGTCCTGCAGACCGGGGAGATCGTGCTTGCCGATACCGCCTCGGCGTTGCTCGACAATCCCCAGATGCAGGAGGCTTATCTCGGCGCTGTGGGGTGAGCCAATTGACGAGTGCCCGGCGAAGTTGAACTATGCACACTCTTCACCCGCTCGGCCCTGAGATGGGGATGCCATGCGCCTGATCGACTCCGCGGAACTGCATTCCTTGTTGCCGATGCAGCTGGCAATCGATGCACTCGAGGCCGCTTTCGGCGCGCCCGAGCTCCCCGAGACGCCCCCGCGCTCGCACCTGTCCGTCGGCGGTGGTGATCTGCTCATGATGCCTGCGGCCGGCGATTACGGGGCCGGGGTCAAGCTCGTCACCGTGAACTCGTCCAACCCCGGACGGGGATTGCCGCTGATCCACGGGGCCTATGCATTGTTCGCGCCCGAGACGCTCGAGCTTGTCGGAGTCATAGAGGGCTCCTCCCTCACCGGTATCCGCACCGCGGCGGTGTCCGGACTTGCAACCCGGTACCTGGCGCGCGCGGACGCCTCTCGTCTGGTCCTGTTCGGCGCGGGGGTTCAAGCCCACACTCACCTCGATGCGATGTGCGTGGTGCGCTCGATCGAAGAAGTCTGGGTGGTGTCGCGCACACGGGAGCGGGCGGAGGCACTGGCGGAGCGGGCCCGGTCGGAAGGACTTCGCTCCCATGTCGGCGAGCCGGACGCGGTCGCAGCAGCCGACATCGTGTGCACCTGCACCACGAGCCCCGTGCCTGTTTTCGACGGCTCGCAGCTCCCCAACGGCGCCCACATCAACGCGGTCGGCGCTTTCACGCCGCAGACGCGCGAGCTCGACGACGACGTCGCCCGGCGCGCCCGCTTCGCGGTCGAGCTCCGCGCCGCCGCAATGGCCGAAGCCGGCGACATCCTCATCCCGTTGGAGTCCGGGGTCATCGACGGTTCGTCGATCGTGGCCGAGCTCCCCGAGATCGTTGGCGGCATGCCGGTGCGGCGCAGCCACGGGGATGTGACCGTGTTCAAGTCGGTGGGAGTTGCGTTCGAGGATCTGGTGCTGGCGCGCGCCGCGTTCGATGCCGCCGCGCTTTGACAGGCGTCACCGGGGGGGCAGTTGCTCTGACGCTACTCTTGCTCGCTGCCTGCACCTCGGCCTCCGAGCCGTCCCGGTCACCACCGCCCACCGGGGCACGGCAGGTCAGGGGGCCCGATGGCGGGATGCAGCCGTTCGCGTACTCGACGCCCGCTCCCGAAGCGACCCCGACCGCCGTCGACGGCGTCTATACGCGCCGGGTGACGCTCGCCCAGGCGGGCGGCGCGCCGGTGCCGTGCAGACGGTGCGCGCCTTACCGCTTCGATGCGGGGCGCTCGACGCTGACGCTTGACTCGGGCAGGTACTACGTCGCCCACAAGCCGGCATCCCCCAAGGTCATGGGGTTTGCGAGCACGGGCCATTTCATCGTCGAGGGGGATCGCATCGTCTTCTTCAACGACCCCAACTGCACGACCACCAAGGGGATCTATACCTGGGAGGCGTCGTCGGCGGAGCTGACCTTCGGACGGCGCAGGGACAGCTGCGGAATCGGGCTCCGAGCCGAGTACCTGACTGCGCGGCCGTGGGCCAAGAGCGCCGGGGCTTGATCACCTACCTCGACGAGCCTCCGGGCTCGGCCGGCCTGGTCATCGTCGGTGGCGGGGTGGTGGGAGCGGCGACCGCTTTCTATGCGGCGCAGATGGGGCTTCATCCCCTGGTGCTCGAGCGCAGGGCGGCCCTGTCCACGCTGACGACGCCCGCCTCGACCGGCGCCTTCAGGTTGCAGTTCGACAATCGCGAGGAGCTCGAGCTGGTGCGGGAATCCGTGGCGCTGTTCTTGAGTTTCAACAACGTTACCGGCCAGGGGAACTACGACCTCGCCGTCCGTCAACAGGGCTACCTCTGGCTGACCACGGATGAGCGGCGCGCCGGCCGCCAACGGACGCTTGTCGTTCAACAACACAGTTGGGGGCTCGATGACGTCGAGCTGCTCGACGGGGACGAGGTTCGCTCCCGGTGGCCCTACGTCAGAGACGAGGTTTTGCAGGCGCGCTGGCGCGCCGAAGACGGCTTTCTCGATCCCAAGGCGCTGACCCTCGGACTCGTGGCCGGCTCCCGGGCCCCCGTATGCACCGGATGCGAGGTGACCGGTTTTCGCACCTCGAATGGGCGTCTCATCGGGGTCGAGACGAACCGCGGTGCCGTCGCGTGCGAGGCGACGGTGATAGCCGCGGGCCCCTTCTCGGGAGTGGTCGGGGCCCTGGCGGGGCTGAGGCTCCCACTGACGACCGTGGCGCGCCACAAGGTCGTGATGCCGGAGGTGCCCGAAGTGCCCCCCGGCGCGCCGATGACCATCGACGACGACACCGGCGCGCACTGGCGGCCGGCGTTGCGGGGTGCCTACCTGCTCTACACCGATCCCACGACGCCCCCCAGCCCGCCCGTCGAGGATGTAACGCCCGACCACCGCTTCGCCCAGGGGCTGCTGGATCCGGCCAGTCCCGTGTCGGTGGCGAGAGTGTCGGATTTCTGGGAGCGCGTGTGGGCGCGCGGCGCGGCGCACTGGTTCATGCAGTCGGGCCATTACACGATGACGCCCGATCACCGGCCGCTGCTGGGCCCCAGCGACCTCCCCGGCCTCTACCTCAACACGGGCTACAGCGGGCATGGAATCATGGGAGGCCCGGCAGGAAGCCGCCGCTTCATCGACGTGCTGATCGGACGGACACTCCCCGAGGACAACGCCTTCCGCCCCGACCGAACTTTCTCGCCCCGCGACCTGGACGTCCTCTGATCGAGCACCGGGAGGCCGGTTTGATCCATTGCACTCTGGAGCCCGCTTTCCGGGCCCTCCCGTGCAACGAAACTAGGAACGGCCGAGAGATAGCGGGCGCCGGACCGTCCCGGGTCAATAGAGGTCGGCGCGCCGAATAGGTTCCGGGTTGTGCAGACGGCGGCGCAGGCGATAGTCGAGGTACTCGAGGCGGCAGGGGTCCGGGCCGTGTTCGGGATCCCCGGGGTTCACAACCTGCCGCTTTTCGACGCCCTGGAGTCGAGCTCCATCCGGACGGTCGTCACGCGCCACGAGGGCAGCGCCGCTCATGCAGCGGACGGCTATGCGCGCGCCACGGGAACGCCCGGGATCGTGGTCACCACCACCGGGCCCGGCGCCGCCAACGCAGTGGCAGGAGTCGGTGAGGCCTGGGCGGCGAGCTCGCCGGTCCTGCATCTGACCACCCAAGTCGCGAGCGACATCCTCACGGCGGAGGCTTACCGGGCGGTCCTGCATCAATCGCAGGCCCAAATGGATTTCTTCGAACCGATTACCGGCTTCACCGAGAGCGTCGACAAGCCCGAGAGGGCGGCGCCTGCGGTGAGCCGCGCCCTTGCAAGGATGGTCACAGGGCGTCCTCGCCCCGCCTACGTCGAGGTGCCGCACGACCTGCTCGGCGCGCCGGCCCGAGGCGCGTCGCAGAGCGGGGCCTCGGCCCCCCGACCACCGAGCCTGCCGGGGATGGAAGCGGCCGCACAACCTCCCGAACAGACAAGCTTCGAGGACCCGGCGCAAACATCCGAGCCGGGCCGACCACCAGGGATGGGACCGGGCCCGAGCGCCGCAGAGAAGGGGGCGGCGCTACCGAAGCTGGTGGCGGGCTTGGAGGACGCAACCGCGCTGCTCGAGGGGGCGCGCCGGGTGACGATCTGGGCCGGCGGCGGGGTCGTGCACGCGGGCGCGACTGCCGAGCTGCTCGGACTTGCCGAGCGCCTGTCCGCCCCGGTCGTCACCACGTTCATGGGCCGCGGCTCGATCCCGGACGACCACCCCCTGGCCGTCGGCCTTCCTCCCCACGAGCCTCGGGTGGCCGAGCTGTTGGCGACGTCCGACGTGGTCGTCGCCGCCGGCACGGACTTCGACGGGACGATGACCCAGAACGGCGCCCTCCGGCTCCCCGGCAAGATCATCCACATCGACCTCGACCCGGCCCAGGTCGGGAAGGCCTACCCCTCCGAGGGGCTGGTCGGCGACGCCTCCGAAGTCCTGGGCGCGCTCGGCGACGCGCTGGCGCGCCGGGAGGTCGACCGCTCCGAGGCGCAGGGGCATGTCGCCGAGCACCTCCGCGCCCTGAACGCCTCGGTCTGGGGCGGGCTCGAGGCCGACCCCCGGACCCGGGAGGCGGCCGGCTTCGTCCGGGCGCTCCGGCTCGCCGCCCCGGCGGACACGGTTTTCGTGGCGGACATGTGCGTGGCGGGGTACTGGTGCGCCGGATACCTTCCGGTCCCCGGGCCGCGCCGGCTCCTCT
>Ga0183260_10000359_pt1 | contig 38050 bp, 32 predicted proteins | sample AntDrymUQ4972206_2_FD_129768 | JGI IMG/M metagenome (GOLD analysis project Ga0183260, IMG submission 129768) | Polar desert sand microbial communities from Dry Valleys, Antarctica - metaG UQ497 (22.06) (version 2) (version 2) | ecosystem: Environmental > Terrestrial > Soil > Desert | place... | reverse complement strand
TCGATGCACCCGCTGTCGTTGACCACCGGGGGGACACCCCGTTGGTAGTGCACCTCGATCTCGGCGCCGGTCGGCGCGACGACCTGCTCGATGAGCCCGCGGACGAGCTTCTCCGCGCCGTCCCAGGCGTCCCGGCGCAGTACGCGCACCGTCCCCCGCAGCTGCCCGCGCTCGGGAATCGTGTTGTGCGCGATACCCGCGCCGATCGCCGCCCAGACCAGCGACAGGCCGTCGCGCGGGTCGACCTGCCGGGACAGCAGCCCCGGCACCCCGACGACGATGCGGGCCAGCGCGTCGACCAGATCGACGGTCAGGTGCGGGCGCGCGGTGTGTCCCCCGGGTCCGCGCAACGTCACTTCGACCGAATCCGCCGCCGCGGTGATCGGCCCGGCCAGCAGCCCGACCTTGCCGCACTCCAGCCGCGGGTCGCAGTGCAGGGCGAAGACCCGCTCGAGGTCGTCGGCCGCCCCGGCGCGCAGCGCCGCCGCGGCGCCACCCGGCATCGCTTCCTCGGCCGGCTGGAAGATCAGCCGGACCCGGCCGGGCAGCTCCGGCGCGCTGGCCAGCGCCAGGGCGACACCCAGCGCGATGGTGGCGTGGGCGTCGTGGCCGCAGGCGTGACAGACACCGTCCACGGTGGATCGGTAGGGCACGTCCTTGAGGTCGCGCAGCGGTAAGGCGTCGAGGTCTCCGCGAAAGCCGACCAGCCGCGTCCCGGTCCCTACTTCACAGGTCAGCCCGGTTCCGCTGGGCAGGATCTGCGGGTCCAGTCCGGCCTGGCGCAGTTTGGCCGCGAGCAGGGCGGTCGTCTCGTTCTCGCCGAAGCTCAACTCCGGGTGGGCGTGCAACTGCCGGCGTACGGCGATCAATTCGTCGGTGTGCTCGGTCAGCCAGGTGTCCAGCCAGCTCAAACTCACGCACGCAACCCGGTTCTCGGAGACAGAAGGAGACAGCGAGCGTACGTCGGGCTCGATCACAGCCGTTCGGTGGGCGCGTACGTGCCCCACACCTCGCGCAGCGCGTCGCAGACCTCGCCCACGGTGGCCCGGGCGGCGAGCGCGTCCTTGAGCGGGTACAACACGTTGTCCGTGCCCTCGGCCGCCTTCCGCAACGTGTCGAGGCCCCGCCGTACGTCGTCGTTCGATCGTGACGAACGCAACTCGCCCAGCCGCTTGCTCTGGTTCTCCTCGATCGCCGGGTCGACCCGCAGCGGCTCGTAGCGTTCGTCGTCGGACACGGTGAACTTGTTGAGGCCCACCACGACTCGCGAACCGTCCTCGATGGACGTCGTGACGTCGTACGCCGAGCGCTCGATCTCGGTCTTCTGGTAGCCCTGCTCGATCGCGGCCACCGCGCCGCCCAGGTCCTCGACCCGGGCCATGAGCGCGCGGGTCCTGGCCTCGACCTCGTCGGTCATCGCCTCGACGGCGTAGGACCCGGCCAGCGGGTCGACGGTCGAGGTCACGTCGGTCTCGAACGCGAGAACCTGCTGGGTCCGCAACGCCAGCCGGGCCGCCTTGGCCGTCGGCAACGCGATCGCCTCGTCGAAGGAGTTCGTGTGCAGCGACTGCGTTCCGCCGAGAACGGCGGCGAGCGCCTGCACGGTGACCCGCACCAGGTTCACCTCCGGCTGTTGCGCCGTCAGCTGCACCCCGGCGGTCTGGGTGTGGAAGCGCAGCATCAGCGACTTGGGGTTCTGCGCGGCGAACTCCTCCTTCATCACCTCGGCCCAGATCCGCCGCGCGGCGCGGAACTTCGCGACCTCCTCCAGGAACGTCGTACGGGACACGAAGAAGAAGGCCAGCCGCGGTGCGAAGTCGTCGACGCCGAGACCGGCCCGTACGGCGGCGCGCACGTACTCGATGCCGTTGGCCAGGGTGAAGGCGATCTCCTGCGCGGGCGTCGCCCCCGCCTCGGCCATGTGGTAACCGGAGATCGAGATCGTGTTCCACCGCGGGATCTCGCTGCGGCAGTAGCTGAAGATGTCGGTGATCAGCCGCAGCGACTCCGCCGGCGGGTAGATGTAGGTGCCGCGGGCGATGTACTCCTTCAGCACGTCGTTCTGGATCGTGCCGTTGAGCTGGTCGGGGCTGATCCCCTTCTCTTCGGCGACCAGCTGGTACATCAGGAGCAGCACGGCGGCCGGGGCGTTGATCGTCATCGAGGTCGAGACCTCGTCCTGCGGGATCTGGTCGAACAGCAGCGCCATGTCCTCGACCGAGTCGATGGCGACGCCGACCTTGCCCACCTCGCCGGAGGCGCGCTCGGCGTCGGAGTCGATCCCCATCTGGGTCGGGAGGTCGAAGGCCACGGACAGGCCGGTGCTGCCGTGCGAGATCAGGTCGCGGTAGCGCTCGTTGGACTCCTTGGCCGTGCCGAAGCCGGCGTACTGGCGCATGGTCCACGGCCGCTGGGTGTACATCGAGGGGTACACGCCGCGGGTGTACGGGTAGCGGCCCGGGTCCCCGAGCCGGTCGGCTAGGCCGTCGGCCACCGAGGAAGCGTCGTACACCGGGGCAATCTCGAAGTCGGACTCGGCCTTGCGTGGCATGCAGGCATGCTAGGCCGGGTCGCCGCCACCCCAGTTCGGCGGTGCGACGGCGGCGGCTCGACCGAGCCGCGGACTCTTCCGCCGGAAGAATCCGGTCGACGCTCGCCGCATACCGAGCAGACTCGACGGGTGGGCTGCCCCCCTGAGCTGACCCGCGCCGCGCCGTCCGCGGCGGCGGTGGCGTCCGCCTTTGAGCTCGGGCGGCCCGTGGCTCCCCTGTCGCCGGTGGGCCGGGCCTGGTCGCACTCGGTGTACCGGCTGGCCACCGACCGCGGCGACTTCGCGGTCAAGGCCATGCGCAACCCCTGGGACGCCGCCGACTGGCGGGGCTGGCTGGACGCCGCGTGGAGTTTCGAGCTGACGGCGTACGCCGCCGGGATCGCGATGCCCGAACCGGTTCCGAATCCCACCGATGGTGGATGCCTGGCCCTGCTCGACGGCGGCTTCGCCGTGCGCGTCCACCGCTGGGTACCGGGCCGACCCGCCCCCACCGGTCCGGCCGGGGCCGACCTCGCCTCCTGGGTCGGGCGGACGCTGGCCACCTTGCACGACCTCGAGGTGCAGCCGGCAGACCGCTCCGCCTTTCCGGTCGTCGACGTGACGGTCGACGAGGTCTGGCCTGAGCTGGTCCGGGCGGCGCATGGCCAGGGCTTCTCGTGGGCGGGCACGCTCGCCGAGCGCACGACCACGGTCGCCGCCATCGCCGAGCTGGCCCGGGTAGCGGTGGCTCGCGACGAGCCGACGCTGATGTCGCACGGCGACATCGACCAGAAGAACCTCGTACTGACGACGGCCGGCCCGGCGCTCTGCGACTGGGACGTCGCCGCGCCGCTCGTGGCGCGCGGGGAGTTGGCCGACGTCGCGCTGTCGATGGCCGACTGGTCCGACGACTCCTTGGCCCGACAAGTGGTCTCCGCCTACGCGGAGCAGCGCGAGCTGCGTGGTGACTTCGCACCCAGCGATCTCGGTCCCGCCCTGCTGAGCAGCGTCGACTGGCTGGCGCTGAACGTGGGACGGGCTCTGGGCCGTCGCGGCGGCGACCCGTCGGTGATCGCGCGGGGTCACGAACTCGTCCCTGGGCTGCTGGCAGCGCTGCCGCGGCAGCTGACTGTGGCGCTGAAGGTGGACCAGTACCTCGCGCCGTAACTCAAGGCACCGCAGGGCCCGCCATTCCGCGCGGCGGACGCGGCTCCACTGGTTCCAATCCAGGACGACGTCGTGCCCCATGGCCAGGACCTGCAACGCGGTCTCCCAGATCAGGTCCTGGCAGCCATTTAGCCGGGCCACGTAACGCGGGTCGTCGTACGACCAGGGATAGAGCCGCAGCATCCACTCGTCCAGGCTGAGCGAACCGCCGGAAGCTCGGCCTCAAGGGTGCGGGCGTAGACGGTCTTGCCCGCGCCCGGGAGCCCGCAGAGCAGGTGCACCCGCGACCGCTCGGCTATCACGACGCGATGATCCCGGCCAGCAGCCAGCGCAGCCCGCTCTCGAAGTTGCCGCGCAACTCCGCAGCCCCCGGCAGCGGCGGGTCACCTGGATCCAGCGGCGGCTGCGCCGCGAACGCGGCGAACCCGATCGTGTACACGATGAGCACTCGCAGGGCTTCCTGCGCTCGATCTCCGCGGACCTCGCCCGCGGCGAGCAGCCCGAGCACCACGTCGCCCAGGTGCCGCGCGACCGGCCCACGGGCACCTCGTCGGGCCAGGTACAGCGGGACGAGATCGGGCTCGCTGAGCAGGACGTCGTACGTCGAGGCCATCAGCAGGTGCAGGCCCCCTACCGGATCGCTGGTCTCGGAAGCCGGCGTCTGCACCGGCGCGAGCGCCGAGTCCAACAGCCCGTCGATGAGGGCGGTCTTGCTGGCTACATGGCTGTAGAGCGCGTTCGGGGTCACGCCCAGCCGCTCGGCCAGGGACCGCATGGTCAGTCCGTCGAGTCCACCGTCGCTGAGCAACTCCTGCGCCGCGGCCAACACCCGCGTGCGGGTGAGCCCGGCTCGCTGCCCCGGCGAGCGTCGTTCGTGCACATGGCGTACTGTACGCCGTACAGCTAAACTGTACGACGTACAGCTGCGGCGAGAGGAAGCCCATGACCATCCCGATGACCGGCCAGGCCGCGGGCGTCCCGTTCCTCGCGCTGCCGCCGTCCGGTGGCCCGCGACCCGACGCCCCCGCGGTGCTGGCCTGGCACCTGATGGACCCGCCGCGCACCGAAGCCGCCTTCGCGGCGGCCCTGCCGTTGGCCGGGCTGGACGCGTGGCGGATCTACCTGGGCTTGCCGATGACCGGCTCTCGAACCCCACCCGGCGGGGACGAGGAAGTGATGCGGTTGGGGTACGAGGACGCCGTCCTGAACCTGTTCGGCCCCATCTCCGATCAGGCGGTGGCCGAGGTCGCACCGGCGTACGACGAACTACGCCGGGAGCTCGACCTGGGTAGCGGACCGGTGGGCGTACTCGGCGGATCCCACGGCGCGGCCGTCGCGCAACTCGTGATCGCAGAGGGGACCGTGGATGTCAGCGCCGCCGTCCTGGTCAGCCCGGTGGTGCGGCTGCGGTCCATCGTCGAGGCGAACGCCCGGAACTACGACATGACGTACACGTGGTCCGAGCCGTCGTTGGCGGTGGCGGGTCGGATGGACTTCGTGGCGCGCGCGGATGAGGTCAGCTGGCCGGCGACCCTCCTGGTGATCGGCGCCGACGACGACGCTTCGGGTGTCCGCGAGCCGGCCGAGCAGCTGCACGCCGCGCTGGCGGACAGGTCAGCCAGCCAGGAGCGCGCCGAGCTGATCGTGATCGACGGGATGGGGCACGCACTGGCCGACGAGCCGGGCACGGAGCCGGCGCCGCAGACGGCGCACGCGGCCGAGGTGGACGAGCACGCGGTGCGCTGGTTGCGCCGGCACCTGGTCGACGCCGGGCGGCGGTGAGCATGGGCTTCCCGCGTCACTCCAGCCGGATCCTCAGCGTAGGTCGACGGTCGCATGTCTCACCCCGGACGGTTTCCTGGCCTAGGAGTTTCGGTGTCGACCGCGGTCAGCACATCAAGGCCAAGCTCGCCGAGGGGCAGCCGCTGACACGTTTCAGCTGAAACTCTCTCGACCATGAGTCGAGACTTTCGGCGCTCGACCCACTTGTCAGTCGAGCGTCCAGGCCCGCTCGGGCACTACCTCCAGCGCGACGCTGTAGGTCGACACGAAGTGCTCCGCACTCATCCCGATCCGCACCAGCAGGTCAGCGTACTTGTCCAGCAACCCGGGCCAGCGGTCCGCTGTCGGCGCGTCCGGCAGCACCCGGGCCCGGCCCGCGACGACAACGACGGAACCGCCGTCGGGGTCGGAGTTCAGGTGCAGTGAGACCCGATCGTTGGCCGCGATGTGCTTCAGCTTCGCCGCATCCGGCTGGCTGTAGATGACACAGCGGTCGCCGTCCCACAGAAACCAGACCGGCCGTGGTGACGGGCGCCCCGAGGGTGAAACCGTGGTCAGCCAGCCGATCGGGTCGGCACTGAGCCGGTCGCGGACCAGCTGGGAAAGTTCGGGCATCGTCAGCTTCCTTCGACGACGAGCAGGCCGCGGCGGTGGGCGATGGCCACCGCTTCGGTACGCCCGGACGCCTTGAGCTTGGCCAGGATGTTGGACACGTGCACGCTGGCCGTCTTCTCGCTGATGTAGAGCTCGCGGCCGATCTGCCGGTTGGTCATGCCCTGGGTCAGCAGGCCGAGCACGTCCTGCTCGCGTGGCGTCAGTGGCGAGGACTCCGGCGTACCGGCCGCACCCGGCAGACCCGCGTCCAGCCGGGCCCGGCGGACCAACCCGGCCACCGCCTCGGCGAGCGGCCGGGCTCCGAGGCGGACCGCGACGTCGTACGCCGACCGCGCGTGCTCGGCAGCCTCCGCACGGTGGTCGGCCGCGACCAGGGCCTCGGACAGTCGCCATCGCCCGCGAGCCTGCTCGTAGACGTGGCCGTAGCCGAACGCGGCCACCACGTCGCGCCACTGGTCGGGATCGGAGTGCCCGGACAGCCTTGACCACTCGGCTTCCAGCCGGCCGACCCAGGCGTGGCCCTCGACGCCGAGCGGCCCGCGTTCGGCGACGCTGTCCTCGGCCAGGTGCCGGGCGCGGTTGAGCAACGGTTGGACCCGATCGGTCAGTCGCTGCACCGTGGCCTGGTCACCGACCCGACGGGCGGCCTGGACCAGATCGGCCTGCCCGACCATCCCGGTCGCGATCAGCCGCACGAACCCGAGGACGTCGTCGCCCCAGAGGTGCGACACGTCGGCCATCGTCCGCTCGGTCAGGGTCACCGCCTGGTCAGGATCGCTCCACGCCGCCCACTCCACGGCGCACGTCCCGGCGGTCAGCAGGGCCAGCGGGGCATCTCCGGAGGCGCGCAGCCCCTGCTCGACCTTGCGTGCGGTCGCCGGATCGCCGCGGCCCACCACGACGAGCAAGCCGGCGGCGCCGATGTTCCGCGCCGAGACCGGTGGGGTCTGACCGGTGAGGTCAGCGGCGCGCAAGCTGCCGTCCCAGTCGCCGGCCACGTAGCGCACGACCGCCTGGAGGTAGCGGAGCTCGGCGCCGTACAGGCTCCAGCCGAGTCCCGTAGCGGCCGCCCGGTCGCCACCGAGGTCGGCCCAGTGCAGGGCGCCGGTCAGGTCCCCCAGCTCGTACCGGACCAGGGCGATGTTGTACGCCGCCCTGATCTCCACGGCCTCGTCACAGGCCCGCCGGGCCCGCTCGTGCGCCTGCTGAAGCTGCGCGGTCACCTGCTCCGGATCGCCACGGCGCTGCTCGATCCGGGCCAGTGAGATCGCGGCCTCCGCCCAGGCGGCGTCCAGCCCGAGCGCCTCGGCACCACTGAGGGCCTGTTCCCCGGCCCGCCGCGCACCCTCGACGTCCCCTACATAGAACGCCGTCCGGACGTGCGTCGCCGCGGCCCAGACCAGCACCGGTGACGGCGGGTCGGCGGGCAGCAGGTCGAGCGCGGCGCTGGTCTCGGCGTAGGCGGCCTGGTCCAGATCGACGGTCAGCAGGTTCTGCGCGAGCGTGTAGCGGACCTTCGCGGTCAGCTCGACGTCGGTGGGTGACTCGACACGCTCCAAAGCGGCCCTGGTCAACGCCACGGCCCGCGCCGACTCACCGGCCTGGGCCGCGGCGTTGGCCGCGGCCAGCATCACCGACACCTCGTCGCGGCCGATCCGCTCGGTCGCCTCGGGCACCGCCGGCCACAACCGCAGCACGGCCTCCAGATGGTGCAGCTGCTCGGCCGGGGCACCCAGACCCCGGGCCTCCTCGGCCGCCTGCACCGAGGCGGTCAACGCACCGGCCAGGTCGTGGCTCTCCCGCCGGTGGTAGGCCAGCTCGGCGGCCGGCCCCCGCCCGTCGTCGAGCAGCTGGGCGAACCGCGCGTGGATGCGCACCCGCTCGCCCGGCAGGAGGTCGGCGTAGGACGCCTCGCGCAGCAACGCGTGCCGGAAGGCGAAGGTCCCGTCCTCGGCGGGAACCAGGACGTTGCGGGCCACCGCCTCGCGCAACGCGTTGTCCAGATCGCCGTCGCCGAGGTCCGCGGCGGCGCTGAGCAGCTCGTGCTGCACCTGCCGACCGGCCACCGCGGCGATCCGCACCACCCGGTTGGCCGGTCCGGGCAATTGCTCCAGCCGGGCCAACAGCACGTCGGCGAGAGCACCGGGCAGGGTCGCCGCGTCGTGGTCGACGACGGCCTGCAGCAGCTGCTCGGCGTAAAAGGCGTTGCCGCCGGCTCGATCCACGATGCGCGCGAGATCGATGGCCGGCAGCTCGGCGCCCAGCCGACGGACGAGCTCGGCGATGTCGGCGTCGGGCAGGGCCGGCAACAGGATCCGCTCGACGTGCGGCAACCGCGCCAGCTCGGCCAGCAACGGCCGTAGGGGATGCCGGCGGTGCAGGTCGTCGGCGCGGTAAGAGCCGACGACGAACAGCTGCTGGCGGTCCAGCCGGCTGACCAGGTAGCGCAGCAGGTCTCGCGTGGACTGGTCGGCCCAGTGCAGGTCCTCGACGACGAGCAGCAGCCCCGACTCCGCGGCCACCTCGGCCAGGACTTCGGCCACCGCGTCGAACAGGAACAGCTGGTGCGACTTGGTCGCGGCGCCGTCCTGCCCCGGCGGTGCGCTGCCGAGCAGCGGCCCGAGCGCGGGGAACCGGGCGGCCAGGTCGTCACCGGTGGTCCCCGCCAGCGAGCGGAGGATCTCGGTGAACGCGAGATAGGGCAGCCCGCCGTCACCGAAGTCGACACAGTGCCCCGCGACGACGCGAACGCCGTCGGCGCGGGCCCGCGCCGCCAGCTCGGCGAGCAGCCGCGTCTTGCCCACCCCGGCGTCGCCGGCCAGCAGGTACGCCGACGGCTGACCGCGGCTCGCGGCATCCAACGCATCGCGCAGCCGGGTCAGCTCGGCGAGCCGGCCGACCAGCGGTTGGTCGCTTCCCCACCGTGGCACGAGGGCGATGGTCCCACGGGGGACCGACGAAACCGCCGGTGTCGTCGGGCGATCAGCCGACGACACCGGCGGTTCGAAGACTGCCGTGCTGGACAGGGTCACCGGGTCGAGCGCTGGCTCGAACCGCCCTGGGCCTTGCGACCCCGCAGAGACCGCCGTGGCCGGCCCCACCGGGTCAGGGGTGAGTGGCCGGACGCGACCAGCCGCTCCCGGCGGTAGGCGATCTCGGCTTCCAGTCCGGGGTCGTATGCCTGGAACATTGGGTCCTCCCTTGCCGTGGTGTTACGTACAAGAAGGACTGTCGTGCTGAGGCCTGGTGTCCGGCATCGGCAGCTCACGCAGTAATACGACTCGTCGGCGGCGCCCTGCGCCTAAGGGGTACCCGCAGGGACCTAGGCCCCTTAGCCGGGCACCCGTCGCTGGACCCTGAGCAGGTACTCCGAGCGCCGCAGCGGGTTGTGGTCGGTCCGCGGGCGGTCCGGGACCGGACCCCGGACCGGCGCGTGATGGTGCAGCCGGGCGTCGAACACCGCCTCCCCGCGGGTCAGGCCCGGCAGCCGCTGCCGCAGCTCGTGGGTCCGCGCGGCGGGCAGGTCGCCGGACAGCCGCGTGACCGGCCCCATCTGCTCCGAGCGCAGCGGCACCCCCCGCACCCGGGCCACCGCAGTGAGCACCGCGCCCACCGTGTCGGTCGGCACCTCCAGGTCGAAGCGGTCGACCGGCTCGCAGACCCGCGTCCCCGCGCGGCGCAAGGCCGACATGAGCACCAGCGGCGTCAGGTGCCGGAAGTCGCCGGCCGTGCTGGACATGCTGGCGTCGAACGTCCCGTGCATCGCGCTCTGCCGCGGCCAGTAGCCGGAGTGGGTCATGGTGATCGTGCAGTCGGTCACCGGCCAGCCGTGCAGCCCCTCACCGAGGGTGGCGTGGACCGTCTGCTCCACGGCGGCGAAGAACGCCGCCGGCATCGACCCGAGCTCCACGGCCAGGTCGTATGCGACGCCGCTGCCGACGGGCGCCGCGCTCACCTGCAGCCCGACGGTGGCGTTGAAGGGGTTGGTGTCCGTGCCGATCAGCTCGAAGGCGGCGCCGCGGCCGGCCGGCCGCTCGAGGCAGCGCGGCGTCGTCGCGCAGAAGTCGACCGGTACGCCGTACTCCTCGGCCAGCGTCGCGGCGATGACCTCCTTCTGCACCTCGCCGTACAGCGACACCGACGTCTCCCCGCGCAGGTCGTCGTGACGCAGGCCGATGAGCGGGTCCTGGGCGGCGAGCTCGGTCAGGGCGTCGTGCAACCGGGCCCGGTCCGCCGGGTCGACCGGCAAAACCACGGTCTCCAGGGCGGGGGCCTGGAACAACACCGCGTCCCGGCCGGGCGGTGCCGTGCCGAGGACGTCACCGATGCGGACGCCGGGCAGCCCGTGGACCTGGGCGATCTCGCCAGCTCCGACCCGCTCCCGCGCAGGCCCGGATCCGACGCCGAACGCCTGCAGGGCGGTGACCCGACCGAGTGGACGGCTCCCGGCCAGCACACGGTCCCGCACGGTCAGCGTGCCGGTGAATATCCGGGCGTGCGCGACCCGCTCGCCGACCGGCCCGCGGCTGACCGCGAACACCATGGCCGACAGCGGCCCCCCCTCGTCGCCGCTGCGCGGCAGGAACTCGGTGAGTCCGGCCATCAGCTCCGCGACGCCCGCGCCGGTCACCGCGGAGCCGAAGAACGTCGGGTGCGCCTTCCCCTCGCGGCTGCGCGCGGCGAGGGACCGGCGGAGTACGTGGTACCGGTCCGGTGCCTCGTCGACCACGGCGGCCAGTGCCTCGTCGTCCAGGTCGCCCAGCACGTCGCCCAGCCGGTCGGTGAAGGCCGGGTCCGCGGCGGCGTACGGGACGACGGCGGCCGACCGGACCCCGGGCCCGCGCACCGTGCCCATCGCCACCGCCGAGACGACCAGCCGCTGGGCGATCTCGGCCTCCACCGCCTCCGGACGCGCGCCGGCCCGGTCGATCTTGTTGACGAAGAACAGCGTGGGCAGACCCAGCCGCTGCAGCGCCCGGAACAGCACGCGGGTCTGCGCCTGAACGCCCTCGACCGCGGACACGACCAGGACCGCGCCGTCAAGGACGGCCAGCGAGCGCTCGACCTCGGCGATGAAGTCGGGGTGGCCCGGCGTGTCGATCACGTTGACCGTGACGTCCCCGATCGGGAAGCAGGCCACGGCGGCCTTGATCGTGATACCGCGCCGTCGTTCGAGCGCGAGGGTGTCCGTCGTGGTGGTGCCGTCGTCGACCCGCCCGACGGTGTCGATGACCCCGGCCGCGTGCAGCAGCCGTTCGGTCAGGCTGGTCTTACCGGCATCGACGTGCGCCAGGATCCCCAGGTTGAGAGTGCTCACAGTCCTCCCGCGACCGCGCTGAGCTCGGCCGCCATGTCACGGACCCGGTGTCGAAGGTGAGGGTGGACATGGACGCTGCTCGCATCGAGGGCTCCGCTCCGGGGACGTCAAGGACGGGGGCCAGTGGACCAGGGGCGGGGCGCGGGCTCAACCGGATATATCCGCTCGCGCCTGGCTAGGCTCGGCGGCCGTGAACGCCACCGTGCAGGACACGACGGAACTGGCCGCTATCGCCGCCGAGGCCCTGGCCTCGGCGACCGGTGTCGAGCGGCACGATGTGGCGATCGTGATGGGTTCGGGCTGGCTGCCGGCCGCCGACGCCATGGGCGCCGCGGACGTCGACCTCGCGGCGACCGACCTGCCCGGCTTCTCCCCGCCGGGCGTCGCCGGGCACTCGGGCCGGATCCGTTCGCTGACCGTGGACGGGGCGAAGGTGCTCGTGCTTCTCGGCCGGACGCACCTGTACGAAGGCCGCGGCGTGGAGCCCGTGGTGCACGGCGTACGCACGGCCGCGGCGGCCGGCTGCCGGACCGTCGTGCTCACGAACGCCGCCGGTGGGCTGCGCCCCGGCTTCAGCGTCGGCCAGCCGGTGCTCATCTCCGACCACCTCAACCTGACCGCCCGCTCACCGATCGTCGGCGCGACGTTCGTCGACCTGACCGACCTCTACTCCCGGCGGTTGCGTGCACTGGTCCGCGAGACCGACCCCGACCTCGCCGAAGGCGTGTACGCCGCCCTGCCCGGACCGCACTACGAGACCCCCGCCGAGATCCGGATGCTCGGGACACTGGGCGCCGACCTGGTCGGGATGTCCACCGCCCTGGAGGCCATCGCGAGCCGGGCGGCGGGCATGGAGGTGCTCGGCATCTCGCTGGTGACGAACCTCGCCGCGGGGATCACCGACGAACCGCTCGACCACGCCGAGGTCCTGGCCGCGGGCCAGGCGGCTGCCACCCGGATGGGCGGGCTGCTCGCCGCCGTCGCCGGCCGGCTGTGACCGGCTCACCCGGGACCGTCCTGCTGACCGGGGCGGCGGGCCGGATCGGGCGCTTGCTTCGTACCGGGCTACCAGCAGCCGGCTGGTCGCTGCGCAGCACGGACATCGCCGACCTGACCCCGGCGGGACCACAGGAGGAGATCGCGTACGCCGACCTGGCCGACCTCGACGCTGTCGTGGATGCGACCCGCGGCGTGGCTGCCGTGGTGCACCTGGGCGGGCTGTCCGGCGAGGCGGCGTACGAGGACATCCGGCGAGCCAACATCGACGGGACGTACCACGTCCTGGAGGCCGCGCGGCGCTGCGGCGTACGCCGGGTGGTCATCGCCAGCAGCAACCACGCGGTCGGCTTCACCCCGCGCGCCGACCCGGTCCCCGTCGACACCAGGCCGCGGCCGGACACGTTCTACGGCGTGAGCAAGGTGGCCAAGGAGGCGCTCGGCTCGCTCTACGTCGACCGGTACGGACTCGACGTCGTCTGCCTGCGCATCGGCACCCAGGCGCCGCGCCCGACCCGCCACCGGCACCTCGCGAGCTGGCTGTCCGACGGTGACGCGATCCGGCTGGTGCTCGCCGCGCTCGACGCGCCGGCCCCCGGGTTCGCGGTCGTGTACGGCATCTCGGCCAACAGCAGGGCCTGGTGGGACCTCGGTCCCGGGCGAGCACTCGGCTACCACCCGCAGGACGACGCCGAGGCGTACGCCGATGCCGTCGACCCGCCGGAGCCGACCGACGACCTGGTGGGCGGGGACTTCACCGGCCCCGAGCACGACCTGTGACCGAGGTCGAGGTCCGCGCCTGGATCGCCGATGACCCCGATCCCGCCACCCGCGCCGAACTGGAGGCCTTGCTGGCCGCGGGCGACCACGAGACGTTGCGGGACCGCTTCGGTGGGCCCCTGACGTTCGGGACGGCTGGCCTGCGCGGCGAGGTTCGGGCCGGGCCCGCCGGGATGAACCGCGCCGTCGTACGCCGGGCCGCGGCCGGACTGGCGACATATCTTGCGGCACAAGGACTTTCGGGCCCGGTCGTCGTCGGGTACGACGCCCGCCGCGGCAGCACCGACTTCGCCCGGGACACCGCGGCCGTGCTGGCCGGCGCCGGCCGCGGTGCGCTGCTGCTCCCCCGACCACTGCCCACACCGGTACTGGCCTTTGCGGTGCGGCGGCTCGGCGCGGCCGCCGGGGTGATGGTGACGGCGAGCCACAACCCGCCTCAGGACAACGGCTACAAGGTCTATCTCTCCGACGGTGCGCAACTCGTGTCGCCGGCCGACACCCTGATCCAGGAGGGCATGGCCGCTGTGGCGTCGGTGGTCGACCTGCCGCTGTCGTCGGCCTACCCGGTCCTCGGCGAGGAGATCGTGACGGCGTACCTGTCGGCGATCAGCACCGTGGCGCCGCCCGGGCCGCGGGAACTCACCGTGGCCTACACGGCTCTGCACGGGGTCGGGGCCGAGCTGTGTGGCCGGGCGTTCCTGGGGGCAGGTTTCGCGGCGCCGCACGTCGTCGCCGAGCAGGCCGAGCCGGACCCGGCGTTCCCCACGGTCGCCTTCCCCAACCCGGAGGAGCCCGGCGCGGTGGACCTGCTGATGGCGCTGGCCGATCGGGTCGGAGCGGACATCGCCATCGCCAATGACCCGGACGCCGACCGGTGCGCGGTGGTCTGCTGTGGGCGGCTGTTGCACGGCGACGAGGTCGGCGTCCTGCTCGCGGACGCGCTGCTCAGCGCCGGGCAGCGGGGGACGTTCGCCACCACGATCGTGTCGTCGTCGATGCTCGGGGCGATGTGCCGGGCCGCGAACGTCCCGTACGCAGAGACGCTGACCGGCTTCAAGTGGATCGTGCGCGCGCCGTCGCAGACCGGGGTCCCGTTGTCCTTCGGCTACGAGGAGGCCCTCGGGTACGCCGTCGCACCCGCCCTGGTCAACGACAAGGACGGCATCTCCGCGGCCCTCGTGGTCGCGGCGCTCGCGGCGCGACTCAAAGCTGCCGGCCGAACCCTGCTGGACCGGCTCGACGACCTGGCGCTGACCCATGGTGTCCACCACACCGACCAGCTGTCGATCCGCGTGACGGACCTCGAGCTCATCACCGCAGCGATGGCGCGGCTGCGTTCCGCGCCGCCGGCGACGCTGCTCGGGCGAGCGGTGACGTTCGAGGACTTGGCCCCCGGTGCGGACGTCGCACGGCTGAGCGGGGACGGCTTGCGGGTCGTCGTGCGGCCGAGCGGTACCGAGCCGAAGCTCAAGGCCTACCTGGAGGTCATCGTCCCGGCCGGCGGCTCGCTGCCCGACGCCCGGACCGAGGCCGGCCGCGTGGTCGACGAACTGCGCGCCGAAGTCAGCGCCGTCCTGGACCTCCCTTGACGATCACGAGCCCTGGGCGACCTCAATGCCGAGGTGCTCGGCGAAGGCGCCGGCGAGTTGGGCCACCTGCTCGCCGCTCAGCCTGGCCCCCGCCAACGACCCGACGCCGTCCACCACGCTGAGCTCGGCGCCCGACAGGTCGACCTCGCTCAGCGCCACACCGGACAAGGCCACCCGGCCGATCCGGCAGTCGGCGAAGGTGACCTTCTTCAGCCGCGCGGTGAGCAGGTCCAGCTCGCCGAACTCGACACCGGTGAACGTCACTTCGCGCAGCGAGGCCGCCCGGAAGTTGACGAAGTCGACCTTCCCGGCGGCCCACCGGACCCGCCGAACCTCCAGGCCGGAGGCTTCCACGGCGCCCAGCCGGCAGTCGGTGAGCTCCGAGTCGAGCAGCGAGGCGTCGACCAGCCGCAGTTCGCTGGCTCGGACGTCGGTGAAGCGGCAGTGCGAGAAGCGGGCTCGGTCGGCCCGGACCCCGGACAGGTCGGCACCCTCGAAGTGGCAGTCGAGGAACGACGCAGTACCGGCGTTGCCTTCGACGGGACCGTTGAAGGTCTCTGCGTCGTAGGTCTCGCCCGGCTCCAGTGCGGTCACACTGCGCCGAACTGGCGGTCACCCGCGTCCCCGAGCCCCGGGACGATGTACGCCGAATCGTTCAGCCGCTCGTCGATGCTCGCGGTCACGACGCGCAGCGGCAGCCCGGAGGCTTCCAGGCAGGCCAGCCCCTCCGGCGCGGCCAGTGCGCACAGGATGGTCACGTCGGTCGCGCCCCGGCCGGTGAGCAGCCGGCAGGAGTGCTCCATGGAGCCTCCGGTGGCCAGCATGGGGTCCAGCACGAACACCGGTCGTCCCGTGAGGTCCTCGGGCAGCGACTCCATGTACGCCCGGGGCAGGAAGGTCTCCTCGTCACGGGCCAACCCGACGAAGCCCATCTGCGCCTCGGGTAGCAGTCCGTACGCCGCCTCCGCCATGCCGAGCCCGGCCCGGAGCACCGGCACCAGCAGCGGCGGATTGGCCAGCGACGTGCCCACGGTTCGGGCCACCGGCGTCATCAGCGGCGACTGCGTCACCGCCAGCTCCCGCGTTGCCTCGTACACCAGCATCAGGGTCAGCTCGCGCAGGGCGGCCCGGAACGTCGCGTTGTCCGTCCGCGCGTCGCGCATCGTGGTCAGCCGGGCCCGGGCGAGTGGGTGATCCACGACGATCGTCTGCACGAGCCCGGACCCTAGCGGGCGACGCGCCTCGCGGTGTCGGGCGCTCAGACGGTGATGACGATCTTTCCTCGAGCGTGTCCCTCACCGAGGTAGCGCAGCGCCTCGGCGACCTGGCTCAGCTGGTAGCACCGGTCGATGACGGACCTGATCGTTCCGGCGGCGAGGAGCTGTTGCAGGACCATCAGGTCCTCGCGGGTGACGTCGGCGGTGAACAACGTGACGGTCTGTTTCCGGCCCACAGCACCCAGGCGCATCCCGACGATGTGAGGCAACGGTCCGAGACCGCGGCCGGACATCTTCGCCGCGATGACCACGACGGTCGCCCGCGGGGTGAGCACGGTGCTCGCGGCCCGCAGCGACCGGCTGCCGGCGATGTCGAGCATCAGGTCGTGGCGCTCGCCGCGCCGTACCGAACACCTCGTCACCGGGCTGGAAGTCCGTCACGTCCTTGCCGACGGCGTCGACCCGCCCCGCCACGTCGGATCCGACCGCCGCGTTCTTCGGCGTGCGCAACCCTCCGGTCATAACCCGCATGAAGTACGGACCCGTCGTCCGGTACCAGTCGGCCGGGTTGACGGCGGAGGCGTGCACCCGCAGCAGCACCCGGTCGTCTCCGACGACCGGCCGGTCGATCTGCCGGAGTTCGAGCGAGTCGAGCCCCTGAGCAGGGACCGGGTGCTCCGCGCCGCGCTCGGGCTGGCCGACGCGCGGGGAATCGAGTCGGTCAGCATGCGCCGGCTGGGCCAGGAACTCGGAGTCGAGGCCATGTCGCTGTACCACCACGTGAGCAACAAGAACGACATCCGCGACGGGATCGTCAACATCGTCCTGCACGAGATCGAGGAGCCGGCTGCCGATTCCGATTGGAGGTCGGCCCTGCGTCAGACCGCGTTGTCCTCGCACGAGGCCTTCGTGCGCCACCGCTGGGCCTGCGTCGAGATGCTGCGCCTGCCCACGGTCCGGCCCGTGCGGCTGCGGTGGATGGAGACGGTCCCGCGGACCCTGCGGGAAGCGGGCTTCTCACCGGAGTTGACCCATCACGCGCACCACGCCGTCGAGAGCTACATCACGGGGTTCACGCTGTGGCAGCTCAGCATGCCGTTCGAGACCCAGGAGGAGCTGGCCGACATCGCCGGGAGCGCCTTGCGTGACATCCCGGTCGACCGGTACCCCTACGTCGTCGAGCATGCGCGCCAACACATGGCCCCCTCCACCGGCGACGGCAGGAGCGAGTTCGAGTTCGGGCTGGACCTGGTGCTCGACGGCCTGCAACGCCTGCGCGAAGCGAAGTGACGCCGTCAGCTGAGGCTGATCTCGTCGACCGGGATCAGGTCGGCCAGCCGCAGCACGGTCACGTCCGCGCCGCTGTCCGCACCGACGGTCAGCGCCGCCAGCCGCCCGTTACCGAGCGGGATGGCGCGAATCAGCCAGTCGGTGCCGGCCGACCACTGCCCGGCGGTGGCCAGGACGCCGGTGCGACCGACGCTCACCGCCCAGAGCATGGAGCCTCGTTGGCCGCTCACCGGCGTCACGGCCAGCCGTCGCTCGGGCAGGTAGATGAACGCGCGGCTGTCCCCCTCAACCTCAGACCAAGCCTCGGGCTCCTCGACCGTGGACAGCAGGCTGGGCCGGTCGAGATCGCGGATGTCGAAGGCGGACACGAGGGCCCCGGTCACCTCGCCCTGCGAAGTGGCCTGCTGGCCCACGCCGAGCAGCAGGCCGTCGCCCAGCGGATGCAGGTAACCGGAGTACCCGGTCACCTTCAGCTCGCCCCGCACCCTCGGGGCCGTCGGATCGGACAGGTCCACGGTGTAGAGCGGGTCGGTCTGCTGGAAGGTCACCACGGTGGCCATGTCGCCGAACCACCTGACGCTGCGGATCTGCTCGCCCGGCCCGAGGCCGGTGACCGAGCCGACGATCTCCAACCGGTCACCGCGCTCGGCCAGAACGGTGACGGCGCTGTCGGCGTCCCTGGTGGTGGCGACGCGCAGGTAGCCGTCCTGGGCGCTCAGCGCCCAGCGGCCGAGCAGCCAGCCGTCGACCTGGCCCGTGGCGAGGTAGCGCACGGAGTCCCGCCCGTCGAGGGCGAAGCCGTGCAACTCCGTGACCGTCGAGCCGGGCGAGACGGCCAGGTCGACCGCCGGGCCGGACCAGCCGCCACGGGTGGTGGCGACGTAGAGCCGGCCCGGCGAGGCGTAGACCAGGTCACCGCTGGCCGCGACGGCGACCGGATCGGACAGCGGGGCGGCCGGAGCGGCCAGGTCCATGGTCAGTACCGAGAGCACGCCCAGACCGGCCGGTTGGGTCGGATGGTTGACCTGGTCGCAGGCCAGCAGAGGCTCGGTGCTGAGGATCCGGCCACCGGCGTCGCGCACGATTCGCTGCGGCAACCAGTCCTGCGCGGCCGCAGCGTCGACCAGCCGGCGGTTCTGCGCGGAGGCCTCGATCGGGTTGGTCCGGTTGTCCGGCCACACGTAGGGCAGGTACGGCGTGCTGGTGAGGACGATCCGGACGACACCGTCGGTCTCCCGCGCCGACAGGTACCCGCCCTCGATCTCCTCCGTGCGGAGGACTGCGGGGGCCGTCGGGTGGGCCAGGTCGACCACGGTGAGCACCACCGTCGGGGAGTAGTTGTTCGGCAGCCGCTGGTCCTCCCCGGTCGGCGGTTGAGCGTCGTGAGCGCCGAACACGAGCGCCCGGTCGCCGACCAGCAGGAGTTCGGCCGCCCGCCCGAGGGGCAGCCGCAGGCGACCCAGCACGCGCGCCGAGTTCCCTGACACATCGACGACGGACAGCTGGTCGTCGTGGACCGCCACCAGCCGGCTCCCGTCGGTCTTGAGGACGTCGGGCTCGTCGACCCCCGCCTCCTGGACGTTGGTCCCCGTCGCTCCGGGCCCCACCGAGGCCGACGCGGCCGAGTCCACGGCGGCGTTCTCGTCTCCGCCCGACCGGGCGAAGGTCCAGCCCCGGGCCAGTTCCGCGTAGGCGGACGCGGCGAACCAGTCCGCCAGCTCGTCGCAGCCGGCGAACGGTGCCAGGGGTGCCGCGGCGGCGCCGCGTCCGCCCAGGGCCGCCGGCCCGACGACGAGGGCCAGCGCAAGCCCCACGGTCGCCGTCAACGCCACGGTGCGGCGGGGCGAACGAGGCGGGGTCGAGGATGCATCGGACATCGCGCACCTCCAGCGAAGTTGCGGATGCGACGCGACGGCGGCCCGATCGGTTCCCGCGCGACCCCGGTCCGTCCGCCGGAACGGCCTAGACTCACCGCTCGTGACCACCGCAGCGCTACCCGATGTCGCGCGCGATGACGCCACGCTGCGGGCGTTCCTCCACGGCCTGCCCGGCGTCGACAAGGTCGGCGCCGAAGCCCGGGCGGCGACGCTGGCCACCCGCTCGATCAAGACCACCAGCAAGCGGTGGGCGATCGACATGGCGATCTCGATGATCGACCTGACCACGCTGGAGGGCGCGGACACCGCGGGCAAGGTGCGCAACCTGTGCGCCAAGGCCCGCCGCCCCGACCCGGCCGACGCCTCGGCCCCGCAGGTGGCGGCGGTCTGCGTGTACGGGGACATGGTGCAAACAGCCGTCGCGGCCCTGACCGGCACCGGCATCCAGGTCGCCGCCGTGGCGACCGCGTTCCCCTCCGGCCGGGCGTCGCTCGCGGTCAAACTGGCTGATACCAAGGACGCGGTGGCGGCCGGCGCGGACGAGATCGACATGGTGATCGACCGTGGCGCGTTCCTGTCCGGCCGCTACCTCCAGGTGTACGACGAGATCGTCGCGGTCAAGCAGGCCTGCGGTCCGGCCCATCTCAAGGTGATCCTGGAGACCGGCGAGCTCGCAACCTACGACAACGTCCGCCGCGCCGCCTGGCTGGCGATGCTCGCGGGGGGAGACTTCATCAAGACCTCCACCGGCAAGATCAACCCGGCCGCCACCGCGCCCGTGCTGCTCGTCATGCTGGAGGCGGTGCGGGACTTCCGTTCCACCACGGGCCGAGTGATCGGCGTGAAGCCGGCCGGCGGTATCCGCACCAGCAAGGACGCGATCAAGCAACTCGTCCTCGTCAATGAGACGGTCGGCGACGAGTGGCTCACCCCCAGGCTGTTCCGGATCGGCGCCTCGACCTTGCTCAACGACCTGCTGCAGCAGCGCCAGAAGCTCACCACCGGCCACTATTCCGGCCCCGACTACGTGACCCTGGACTGAGCGCATGACATCTGAACGGCGCGCCTTCGCGTACGCCCCGGCGCCCGAGTCACGCGCCCTCGTCGACATCAAGCCTTCCTACGGTCTGTTCGTCGGCGGCGAGTTCGTCGATCCGGCGGACGGTACGTCGTTCAAGACGATCAGCCCGTCCTCGGAGGAGGTGCTGGCCGAGGTGGCCGAGGCGGGACCGGCCGACGTGGACCGGGCCGTGCGGGCGGCCCGACGGGCGTTCACCGGGCCCTGGGGCCGGATGCGGGCCGCCGAGCGAGCCAAGTACGTCTTCCGGCTGGCCCGGCTGATCCAGGAGCGCGCCCGCGAACTCGCCGTGCTCGAGACCCTGGACAACGGCAAGCCGATCCGCGAGTCGCGCGACGTCGACGTACCCACCGCGGCGGCGCACTTCTTCTACCACGCGGGCTGGGCCGACAAGCTCGCGTACGCCGGGCTCGGACCTGACCCGAAGCCGATAGGCGTTGCGGGACAAGTGATCCCGTGGAACTTCCCGCTGCTCATGCTGTCCTGGAAGATCGCTCCCGCCCTGGCCGCCGGGAACACCGTCGTCCTCAAGCCGGCCGAGACCACGCCCCTGACCGCGCTGCTGTTCGCCGAGCTGTGCCAGCAGGCCGACCTGCCGCCCGGCGTGGTCAACATCGTGACCGGCGCCGGGGCCACCGGACAGGCTCTCGTCGAGCATCCCGACGTGGACAAGGTCGCGTTCACCGGGTCCACCGACGTGGGCAAGGCGATCGCCCGTGCGATCGCCGGCACCGACAAGCGCGTGACCTTGGAACTCGGCGGCAAGGCGGCCAACATCGTCTTCGACGACGCCCCGATCGACCAGGCGGTCGAGGGCATCGTCAACGGCATCTTCTTCAACCAGGGGCACGTCTGCTGCGCCGGTTCGCGGCTGCTGGTGCAGGAGAGCGTGTACGACGAAGTACTCGACTCGCTGCGGCGGCGGCTCGGCACGCTGCGGCTGGGTGACCCCATGGACAAGAACACCGACATCGGCGCGATCAACTCCCTGGCCCAGCTACAGCGGATCCGGGAACTGACCGACGCAGGTGAAGCCGACGGCGCCGAGCGCTGGTCGCCGCCGTGCGAGCTGCCTGAGCAGGGTTTCTGGTTTCCCCCAACGGTTTTCACCGGCGTCGGCCAGTCCAGCCGGATCGCCCAGGAGGAGATCTTCGGGCCGGTGCTGTCGGTACTCACCTTCCGCACACCGGACGAGGCGGTGGCCAAGGCGAACAACACGCCGTACGGCCTATCGGCCGGCGTGTGGACCGAGAAGGGGTCACGGATCCTCTGGATGGCGAGCAAGCTGCGGGCCGGGGTGGTCTGGGCAAACACGTTCAACCGGTTCGATCCCACCTCGCCGTTCGGCGGCTACAAGGAGTCCGGGTTCGGCCGGGAGGGCGGCCGGCAGGGCATGGCGGCGTACCTGAGGTCAACGGATGCCTAGGGCGACAACGGTTGCCGGCGCGGCGAAGCCTTCGGCGTCCAGAGCGCCCGTGCGCAAGACCTACAAGCTGTACATCGGCGGTGCGTTCCCGCGCTCGGAGTCCGGCCGCTCCTACGCGGTCACCGACAGCCGCGGCCGGTTCCTGGCCAACGCCGCGCAGGGCTCCCGCAAGGACGCCCGGGACGCGGTGGTCGCCGCCCGCAAGGCTTTCGGGGGGTGGTCCGGGACGACGGCGTACAACCGGGGTCAGGTCCTGTATCGGGTGGCCGAGGTGCTCGAGGGCCGGCGCGACCAGTTCGTCGCCGAAGTGGCCGCGGCCGAAGGGCTGGCCCCGCGGGCGGCCGGCGCGACAGTGGACGCCGCGATCGACCGTTGGGTCTGGTATGCCGGCTGGACCGACAAGCTGACCCAGATCCTGGGCAACGCCAACCCGGTGGCCGGGCCGTACTTCAACCTGTCGGTGCCGGAGCCGACCGGTGTGGTGGCGGTCCTCGCGCCGCAGGCCTCGTCGCTACTCGGGCTGGTCAGTGTGGTCGCGCCGGTCCTGGCCGGCGGTTCGACCTGCGTCGTGGTGGCCAGCTCGGCTCGACCGCTGCCGGCGGTGACGCTCGGCGAGGTCCTCGCGACCTCCGACATACCGGGAGGTGTCATCAACATCCTGACCGGCGCCGTCGCCGAGATCGCGCCCTGGCTCGCCAGTCATGCCGACGTCAACGGGCTCGACCTGTGCGGGACCGATCTCGCCGACGCCGTCGATCTGGAGCGAGCGGCCGCCGGTAACGTCAAGCGGGTGCTGCGCCCGCCGGCCAGCGAATCGGACTGGAGTGCGGACCCGGGGCTGACCCGCCTCACCGCCTGGCTGGAGACCAAGACCGTATGGCACCCGATGGGCGTGTGATGGACGAGAACCTGCCGGCCGAGAGCATCGTGCCGATCGCGCTCGTACTCGACGAACGGACCGGCTACACGCTCTGGGCCCCGCCCTGGGAAGAGGACGGGGAGGAGTGGCAGGCCTTCCTCGGCTCCGGCGGGAAGATCAACCTGTTCACCTCCCCGGCCCAACTGGCGCACTACCTGACCACCGACGTCGAGCACGACCTGACCGATCACCCGGCGTACGACGCGGTCGAGGGGGCGTCACGGCGGGAGCTGACCCCCACCGAGGACTACGTCTTCGACCTCGACGGGCTGTACGACCTGGTGGCCGCAGGCCCGGACCGCTGGTCGGTCGGTGAGCTCGCCGACACGATCGACATGGTCGAGCGGATGGCCGAGTGCTGCGAGGTCGACGCGGTCGAGGAGCACCTCGGGGCCATCCCGGGGCTCGGCCTGCTCGACGACGGCCACGTCGCCTTTGTCACCCGGGGCGGGGACGCGGTGTGGACCGACCTCGCCGCGGGGTTGGGCGAACACTGGGAACCGGTGCTCGAGGCGCTCGGCGGCGCGTTGACGTGGGTGACACCGGTCGAGCTGGCCGAGGACGAGAACGACGAGGACGACGACGCCGACACGACGGCCGATTCCGAACTGGAGTCCGAGGCCGATTCCGATGCTGACGAGGTCGTCGACGATGTCGTCGGGGCCACGGCCCTGAGCGGTGGCGAGCTGGTCGGCGCCGAAGCCGCCGCCGACGCGCGGGCGGCGGCGGAGTTCTGGGAGTCCGTCGGCATCCTGCCGGTGCAGCTGCGCTTCGCCGAGAGCACGGGGCTGACCTTGCGCTGCTACGTCGAGGACAGCGCGCGCTTCCTGGGCAGCGAGCTGACCGTCGACGTCTTCCGGTCCGCGGAGGGCTTGAGCGAGTTCGTCGAGGAGGGCGAGCCGCACGACCTCACCGGCCTGGCCACCTGGGGCGCCGTGGTCGAGGCCGACGCGGACCCGATCCCCGGCGAGCTCGACCGCTACGACTTCGAACTCGCCTCGAACATCCTGGCCGGTACGGCGGACGAGTGGGACCTCGCCCCGCTCGCGGCGTGCGCCGAGGCCGCACTCGACCTGGCCGAGTACTGCGAGCTCCCTGGGGTCATGGAGCTGCTCGGGCCCGACACCGAGCTAGGTCAGGCCGTGGCCGCGGGCCAGTCCGACGACGATGACGAGCGGCCGGAGCCCAGCGAGGTCGCGCAGCTGTCCGAGCAGTGGGAAGCGGTGGTCTCCGAGATCGTCACGTGCCTGCGGTGGCACGACTGAACTCTCAGCCCGGGCCCGCGCCGTGGTGGACGTCCGCGGTGGTGTACCAGGTGTACCCGCGCAGCTTCGCCGACTCCGACGACGACGGCATCGGTGACCTGGGTGGGGTCATCGGCAAGCTGGACTACCTGGCCGCCCTGGGCATCGACGTCCTTTGGCTCTCGCCGTTCTTTCCCTCGCCGCAGGACGACAACGGCTACGACATCAGCGACTACCAGGACGTCGACCCGACGTTCGGGACGCTGGCCGATCTGGACGAGCTGCTGCGCCGGGCGCACGACCACGGAATCCGGGTCATCCTCGACCTGGTCGTCAACCACACCTCCGACGAGCACCCGTGGTTCGTGGAGTCGCGTTCGTCGACCACGTCGCCGAAGCGGGACTGGTACTGGTGGCGGCCGGCGCGTGACGGCGGGCCGCCGAACAACTGGCAGTCGGCGTTCTCGGGGGCAGCCTGGGAACTGGACGAAGCGAGCGGTGAGTACTTCCTGCACCTGTTCAGCCGCAAGCAGCCCGACCTCAACTGGGAGAACCCGGAGGTCCGACAGGCGATCCACTCGATGATGAACTGGTGGCTGGACCGTGGCGTCGACGGCTTCCGGATGGATGTCATCAACCTGATCTCCAAGGTGCCGGGGCTGCCGGACGGGCCGCTCATTGCCGGTGGGCCGCTGGGTGACCCCTGGGACGGGGTGGTGTGCGGGCCGCGGATCCACGAGTTCCTGCAGGAGATGCACCGGTCGGTGTTCGCCGGTCGTGCTTCGACTCTGCTCAACGTGGGCGAGATGCCCGGAGTCATGGTCGAGGAGGCGGTGCTGTTCACCGACCCGGCGCGCGCCGAGGTGGACATGGTGTTCCAGTTCGAGCACGTCACGATGGGGCCGGACAAGTGGGGCGGCACCCCGGCGAGCATCAGCGCCCTCAAAGCGTCCCTCGGTCGCTGGCAGGTCGGGCTGGCCGAGGTCGGGTGGAACTCGCTCTACCTGTCCAACCACGACCAGCCGCGTCCGGTGTCGCGCTTCGGGTCCGACGACCCGCGGTGGCGGGTGGCGTCGGCGTGCGCGCTGGCCACTGTCGTGCACCTGCACCGCGGTACGCCGTACGTCTACCAGGGCGACGAGATCGGGATGACCAATGCGCCGTTCGGGTCGATCGAGGACTATCGCGACATCGAGTCGCTGAACCACTTCGCCCACGCCGTCGGGGTCGGTCAGGCGCCGGACGATGTGCTGGAGATCCTGCGGGGCGTCAGTCGGGACAACGCTCGTACGCCGATGCAGTGGTCGACCGATCCGCACGCCGGCTTCACCACCGGTTCGCCGTGGCTGGGTGTGAACCCGAATTACGTCGAGGTGAATGCCGAGGCGGCGATGGCCGATCCCGACTCGGTGTGGCACCACTACCGACGGCTGATCGCGTTGCGCCACTCGGAGCCGGTGGTCGCGCTGGGCGACTTCACCATGCTGCTGCCGGACCACCCGACGGTGTACGCCTTCACCCGCCGGCTGGACGACGTGGTGCTCACCGTCGTGGCGAATCTGTCGTCGTTCCCGGTGGACCTCGACCTGACGGTGGGCGGCGAGCCGCTGTTCGCCACCGGCGGGCCCGGCACTGACCCTGCTCACCTCGAGCCCTGGGAAGCCCGCGTCCACCGCGCGGGCCAGGGCTCTGGCGCGGCCCGGCCCACGTCGCCCGTGACCGGAGTTCTTGTCGGTTCGGCATGAAACGTGCGCCGTTGGGCAGTACCCGAAGCACGCAGGCCGACCACGTCCTCAGCCGGGCCACCGGCTGACCGCCCCGAAACGGAACGACACGATGCCCAACAGGACAGACACCGGACCCCCGCAAACCGGCGCTGAGGAGAAGGCCACCTTGCAGGGCGTCCTCGACTACCTCCGCTGCGCAATCGCAGCCAAGGCCGAGGGTGTGCCCGACCCACAGGTCCGGACCGCGGGAGTGCCCTCGGGCACCAGCCTGCTGGGGCTGGTCAAGCACCTGGCCTGCGTCGAGCGGTTCTACTTCCTGGGCGAGGACGTCGAGGACTGGGACGCCACCCTGCGCCCGGGCCCCGACGAGACGGCCGACGGTCTGCTCGCCGACTACCGGGAGGCCGTCCGGCGAGCGAACCAGGTCATCGAGGCCTGCACGGACCTGACCCGACCCGCCCCCCGGGCCCCGCGGCGGCGCTCGGCGCCGTCGATGCGGTGGGTCCTGGTGCACATGATCGAGGAAACCGGGCGGCACGCGGGCCATGCCGACATCCTTCGCGAACAGATCGACGGTGCCATCGGCCGCTGACCGGCCACGCCACGGCACCGTCTCCCCCACGGCACCCTGGTGAACAGCGTCTGACCGGGACCGACGGCCACCTCGGGGTCGTCCGCAGCAAGCGCAGTGTCGTTGCGGCGATCGACTGACCCCAGCCGCGACCCCGCCTCAGGCCTTGAGCGTCGCGTAGCCGGGCTTGATCACGGTGTTGATCAGCTCCAGCCGCTCGTCGAACGGGATGAACGCCGACTTCATCGCGTTCAGGCTGAGCCACTGGAGGTCGTCCCAGCCGTAGCCGAACGCCTCGACCAGCGCCGCCATTTCCGAGGACATCGACACCCCGCTCATCAGCCGGTTGTCGGTGTTCACCGTCACCCGGAACGACAGCTGCCGCAGCAACCCGATCGGGTGCTCCACGATCGACGCCGCCGCGCCGGTTTGAACGTTGGACGACGGGCACATCTCCAGCGGGATCCGCTTGTCCCGTACGTACTGCGCCAGCCGGCCGAGCACCGCCGACCCGTCGTCTGCCAACGTGATGTCGTCGATGATCCGTACGCCGTGTCCCAGCCGATCGGTCCCGCACCAGGCCAGTGCCTCCCAGATCGACGGCAGCCCGAAACCCTCCCCCGCGTGAATGGTGAAGTGCGCGTTCTCCCGGCGCAGGTACTCGAAGGCGTCCAGGTGCCGCGTCGGCGGGAACCCGGCCTCGGCCCCCGCGATGTCGAATCCGACCACCCCGTGGTCGCGGTACTGCACGGCCAGTTCGGCGATCTCTCGCGACCGGGCTGCGTGCCGCATCGCGGTCAGCAGCGTCCCGATCCGGATCTCGTGTCCCGCCTCGGCCGCCTCTCGGGCCCCTCGCGCGAAACCGTCCTGAACCGCCTCGATGACCTCGTCGAGCAACAGCCCGGACTCCACGTGCAGTTCCGGCGCGAAGCGCACCTCGGCGTACACCACCCCGTCGGTGGCCAGGTCGATCGCGCACTCCGCAGCCACCCGGGCCAGCGCGTCCGCGGTCTGCATCACGCCGACCGTGTGCACGAACGTCTCCAGGTAACGCTCCAGCGACCCGGAGTCGGCCGACGCGCGGAACCATGCGTCGAGCTCAACCGGATCCGTCACCGGCAACTCGTGCCCGTTCTCGGCGGCCAGCTCGACGACGGTCGCGGCACGTACGCCGCCGTCGAGGTGGTCGTGCAACAGCACCTTGGGCGCCTGGACGATGGCTTCGTGGGTCAGGGGGGTCGGCACGCGACCACGCTACCGACGACGGCGGAGGGCCGGTCCTTGGACGTTGTGCGCCAAACGACGCGTGGAGGCTTTCCAGGCGTCCCGGGATCTCTGGACTTCGAGGGAATCGGCCGGTATCATCGAACATGTGTTCGATATGGTCTCGGCCCCACTGCCGCTGGGCATCGGACTCGAGCCAGCCGGGATGCTGGCCGAACTTGCCGCGGCGCCGGGCTCGCCTGGAGCGATGGCGGTCCTGACCGCGACAGATCCTGCGCACCTCACGTTCCTGGAACGGTTGGATCTCGTCCGCGCATGGGAGCGGCAGTTGGCCTGGGCCGCGGCCGGACAGCTGGCCGCAATCGGCGCGCTGGAGGACCCCGAGCCTGGCGAAGGCGCCGACCCGCTGCCCGAGTTCGTCCCCGACTGGTGCCGCGAGGAAATCGCCACCGCCTTGCACGTCACGGGGACCACGGCGCAGAACCGACTGGACCTCGCCCGCGAGCTGCGGACCCGGCTGGCGTCGACGAGCACTGCCCTGCGCGCCGGTCAGCTGACCGAACGCAAGGCGGAGCTGATCGCGCGAGCGGTCCGCGACCTCGACGATGCGGTAGCCGCTGCCGTGGAAGCCGCCGTCCTGCCGGACGCGCCCGGTTTCACGCCCCCCGAGCTGCAGCGGGCGCTGGCCCGCATCGTGTTAGAGGTCGACCCGGACGGCGCCGCCGACCGGGCGGCCGAGGCCGTACGCCGTCGTCGGGTGACTGACGTCTATCCGCAGCCGGACGGCATGGGTGGGCTGTGGGCCGAGCTACCGGCGGCGGATGCCGCGACGGTCCTGGCCGGGTTGGACGCCGACGCGGACCGGATCAAGCAGTCCCTCCGGGACGAGGGAGTCGACTCCAGCGACATGCCTGATCTCCAGGCGCGCCGCGCCGACGTGTTGTTGGCCTGGGCGCAACGAGCACTGAACGAGCCCGGCTCGCCCACCGTGCAGGGCCGTCGCCCACATGTGCAGGTCACGGTGCCGATCGGCACGCTGCTCGGCATCGACGACGCACCCGGCGAGTTGGCCGGCTACGGACCCATCGACGCCGACACGACCCGCCGCCTGGCCGCCGACGGCATCTGGCGCCGGCTGCTCACCGACCCCGACAGCGGCACCCTGCTCGACTACGGCCGGACGACCTACCAACCGCCGGCAGATCTCCGAGAGCACGTCATCGCTCGCGACCCCAGGTGCACCTTCCCCGGCTGCGGGCGAGCCGCACGACGCTGTCACCTCGACCACATCCACGAGTGGCGCCACGGCGGCCGGACCTGTGCGGCCAACCTGCACCCGCTGTGCCTACGCCACCACACCTGCAAGAGCACCAGCACCTGGACCGTGTCGCGCGGCGACGACGACGCGCTGACCTGGACCAGCCCCGCCGGCCGTGCCATCCGAGTCCCGCCCCCGCGCCTGCACCCGATCCGACCACCGAAACCTGACCATCGCGGCCGGGCGCCGTGCCGCGAAGCCTCGGACCCGCCGCCGGCACCAGAGAGTGGACCGTCGCCGCCGCCGGTCGATGACCCGCCGCCGTTCTGAGCCCAGGTGGACGCCGGCCGTGTCCCGGGGCAAGCGGTCCCTAGCACGTCGTGCCTGTGGATTGCTCCAGCCGTCCACAGGCAAGCGGGTACAGGCTGCCCGTCATGCCGCCGACGCCACCCCAGTTGGACGATCCGACGCTGGTGGCCTACCTCGACGCCTTCGCGGCCGGCCCCGACTTTCGAGTCACCGGTCGCGGCGCCGCTGCGATCGTCCCGGCCGCGGCGTGAGGCGCTGCCGCATTGGTCGACGACTCGAGCCGACCGGTCAGGGGAACGGCGTCAGCAACTGGTCGACCGGAGCGTGGTCGTCGGTCAGCACCTGGGCGTCGCCGACGAAGGCGTCCAACGAGGTCAGAACGTCGATCGGCGTCCCGCGGGAAGAGATCCGCTCCTCCACGGCCGACACCGGGAGCGGGGACATCGACGCGACGATCACGTAGTTGCCGCCCACGGTGCGGTCCAGCGCCCCCGCCGTACCGATCATCAAGACGTGCGGAAACACCGCCCGCACCGTCGCCAACTCGGCCCGCGCGAAGTCCGCGGGCGGGTAGTCGATGACGTTCAACGCGTAGGCACCGGACCTGCGCAGCACCCGCGCCACGTCCCGGACCGTCTCCACGGTCGTGAGATGCCACGGCACCGACAGCCCGCCGAACGCGTCGCCCACCACCAGGTCGAAGGTCTCCGGGGACAACCCCGCCAGACCCACCCGCCCGTCCACGACCCGGAGATCCACCGAGGCCTCCACCGGCGGCAAGAGTCCGACCGCCACCTCGGCGACCCCCGGATCCACCTCCAGCACCACGGACTGCCCGCCCGGGCGGGTCGCGTCCAGGTAGCGCGGCAGCGACAGCCCGCCGCCCCCGATGTGCAGGCTGTCGATCGGCTCTCCCGCCGGCGCCAGCGCATCGGCCACCGAGGCGATTGCGTTGGTGTAGTTAAACTCCAGGTACGTCGGGTCCTCAGCATCGACGTAGCTGTGCCGCAGGGTGTCCAGCAGCAGCACCTGCCCTGACGGGCGCTCGGGGTCGGCCTCGACCCGGGCGCAGTGGTAAGTCGTCTCGACGTCGCACGGCTGCGAAGCGAACGCCGCGATCCCGGTCCCGAGCACGCCGATGACGATCGCGCCGGCGGCCAGCAACCGGTCGCCGACCCGCAAGTAGAGCGCCAGCGCCAGCCCCGCGACGATCAGCAGAGCACCGGTCGAGACCAGGATCGTGCTAGAGGACAGCCGCGACACCAGCACGAACCCGGTCAGGAACGTCCCCGCGATCGCCCCGAGCGTCCCGACCCCGGACAGCCGGCCGACGACGGTGCCGGTCTCGGCCAACGTCGCCAGCTGCAGCTTGACCACCATCGGCGGTACGGCGGAGAGCACCGCCGCCGGCAGGAAGACCGCCAGCCCGGCCAGCAGCAGTACCGACCCGCCCTCGGCACCGCTGAGCGTCTCGCCGGCCCGCCGTACGACGGCCGGCACGAACGTCATCAGCGCACCGCCGCCGAGCAGCAGGACGCCGAGCCAGCGCCGGGGGTCGGACTCGTCGGCCAGCCGTCCCCCGGTGAACGCACCGGCGGCGATCGCGGCCAGCGCCACCCCGATGATCGCGCTAGAGGTCTCCAGCGTGATCCCGATGTACGGCGCGACCAGTCGCAGTCCCACGATCTCCAGGACCAGCACGGCGGCCGAGGCCACGAACACCACCGCCACGGCCAACCAGCCGGGCAACGCCCGGGAAGCCCTCACACCAACGTGCGGTCGACGAAGCACCAGCGCCAGGCCTCGCCGGATTCGTACGAACGCATCACCGGGTGGGCGGACTGCTCGAAATGCGCGGAGGCGTGTCGCTGGGGCGAGGAGTCGCAACACCCGACGTTGCCGCAGGCCAGACACTTGCGCAGGTGCACCCAGCGCGTGCCCTCGGCGAGGCAGGCCCCGCAGCCTTCGGGGGTCTGCGCTTCCGGGTCAGCAAGGTCGGCGGTGTGGACACACGGCATGAAGGACTCCCCTTTGGTGGCGGGAACAGGTTGGCTGCTTGGCAAGCTTCACACGAGTCACGACCCGAGAGGGGACCGGATGGACGAGGGCCTGTCGCTGCTCGCCCTGCTCATCGCCGCCGTGGCCGTGGCCGCCGTCGCCCGCCGCACCAAGACCTCGGCGCCGCTCGTCCTGGTCCTTGCCGGGCTCACGGCGTCCTACCTCCCCGGCGTTCCGGACTACACGCTGTCCCCGGAGCTGGCCCTGCTGGTCATCCTGCCCCCGCTGCTCTACTCGGCCGCGCTCGACAGCTCCTACCTCGGCATCCGCGCCAACCTCCGCCCGATCGGCCTCTTGTCGGTCGGCGCCGTGCTGTTCACGACGATCGTCGTCGGGTTCACGGTCTACGCACTGATCCCCGAACTGGGCCTGCCGCTGTCCTTCGCCCTCGGCGCGATCGTCGCGCCGCCCGACGCCGTGGCCGCGACCACGATCGGGCGCCGCGTCGGTCTGCCCCGTCGCGTCGTGACGATCCTGGCCGGGGAGAGCCTGGTCAACGACGCGACGGCGCTGACGGCGTACCGGCTGGCCGTGGCGGTGGCGCTCGGCGAGGGTTTCTCACTGCTGACCGGCCTCCTCGACTTCCTCGTCGCGGCGCTCGGGGGCATCGCGATCGGCCTGGTCACCGGGTACCTCGTAGCGCAGGTCAACCGCCGGATGAACGACCCGTTGGTGGAGAACACCGTCGGTCTGCTCACGCCGTTCGTCGCCTACCTGGCCGCGGAGAACGACCTCGTCCACACCTCCGGCGTGCTCTCCGTCGTGGTGGCCGGGCTGTACATCGGGCACCGCTCGCCCCGCCAGTCGTCCTACGCCAGCCGGCTGCAGGCCGGATCCCTGTGGAAGATGCTGGACTTCCTGCTCGAGTCCGTCGTCTTCGCCCTGATCGGCCTGCAGCTGCGCTCGGTGGTCGGCGCCCTCGGACAGGGGCCGATGACCGGGCCGGAGCTGGTTTTTGTCTCGTTGACGGTCGCCCTGGTCGTGATCGTGAGCCGCTTCGTCTGGGTCTTCCCGGCCACGTACCTTCCCCGCCGGTTCAGCCGCCGGGTCCGGGAGGCCGACCCGAGCCCGCGCTGGCAAGTTCCGTTCGTCATCTCCTGGGCCGGGATGCGTGGGGTGGTGTCGCTGGCCGCGGCGTTCGGACTGCCGTTCGCGGCCGACGACGGTACGCCGCTGGCGGGCCGCGACACCGTCCTGTTCATCACCTTCGTCGTCGTGATCGTGACGCTGGTGGTGCAAGGGTTCAGCCTGCCGGTGGTGATCCGCCGGCTGGGCGTCGCGGGGCAGGAGTCCGGCGCGGACAACCTGGCTGAGGCCGGCGCCCAGCAGGCCGCGGCCGACGCCGCGCTGGAGCGGTTGGACCGGGCGCTGGCCGAGTCCGACGAAGAGGTCCCCGAGGAGGTGCTCACCCGCTTGCGCGAGCGCGTCGAACTGCGGGCGCTGATGGCCTGGGAACGCCTGGGCGCCAGCGGGCCCGAGCGCCGGGAGACCCCGCAGGAGGCCTTCCGGCGGCTCCGCCGGGAGATGCTGGACACCGAGCGCACGACGTTCGTCGACCTGCGCGACTCGGGACAGATCGACGACGAGGTGTTGCGCCGGGTGCTGATCGAATTGGACCTGGAACAGGCGCTACTCGCCCGCTGACCCATCGTGGGGGTGGCATGTTGCATGCAACACTCCACTGGTGTCGATGGCGGCGGTCCTGCGCGCCGCCGGCGTGGGCGGGGTGGACGACTCCGTACGCCGCCGCGCCGAGTACTCCACTGACGCCTCGCTCTACCGCGTCGTCCCCGCCGTCGTCGTCACCCCGCGCTCGGTCGACGAGCTGATCGCCACCCATGCGGTCTGCACCGAGCACGGCGTACCGCTGACCGTGCGCGGCGCTGGAACGTCGATCGCCGGCAACGCCGTCGGACCGGGCGTGGTCGCCGACCTCTCACCGCACCTGCACCGGATCGGGCCGATCGACGCCGAGGCCCGGACCGCGGACGTCGAGCCCGGCGTCGTCCTCGACGACCTGCAGCGGGCCGCCGCGCCGTTCGGTCTGCGCTTCGGTCCCGATCCGTCGTCGCACAGCCGCTGCACGCTCGGCGGGATGATCGGCAACAACGCCTGCGGCTCGCGGACGTTGAGGTACGGCCGCACCGCCGACAACGTGCTCGCCCTCGATGTGCTGACCGGGTCGGGCGAGCGGCTCAGCACGGGCGCGCTGGGAACCGGCTCGCCGACCGTCGACCGGTTCCGGCGCATCGTGCGGGAGCACCTGGCGGTGATCAGGACCGAGTTCGGCCGGTTCGGCCGGCAGGTGTCCGGCTACTCGCTGGAGCACCTGTTGCCCGAGCGCGGCTTCGACGTCGCGAAGTTCCTGGTCGGCACCGAGGGCACCTGCGGGCTGACCCTCGGTGCGACGGTCCGGCTCGTGCCGGCTCCGACAGTGACCACACTCGTGGTGCTCGGCTATCCGGACATGGCGGCCGCGGCGGACGCCGTACCTGCCCTGCTCCCGCTGCAGCCGGTGGCCCTGGAAGGGATCGACGCCCGGATCGTGGACGTCGTGCGCTCGCACGGAGGCGCCGTCCACCGCTCCCCGCCGGTTTGGGCTGGCTGTTCGTGGAACTGGACGGGGACTCGGTCCCGGAACTGGCCACCGCGGCGGCCGCGCTGGTGCGGGTCGCCGGCGCGCTGGACGCTCGGGTCGTGACCGATCCGGCGCAGACCAGTGCGCTGTGGCGGATCCGAGAGGACGGCGCGGGCCTGTCGGCACGACCGGCCGGGGGCCGGCTGCGGTACGCCGGCTGGGAAGACGCTGCTGTGCCGCCTGAACGCCTCGGCGGGTATCTCCGCGAGTTCGACGCGCTGCTGCTGCAGCATGGGCTGACCGGCATGCCGTACGGGCACTTCGGTGACGGCTGCGTGCACATCCGGCTGGACTTCCCGTTGGACGAGGCGCGCGGGCCCGCGGCATTCCGCGCGTTCCTACTGGATGCGGCGCGGCTGGTCGCGGCGCACGGAGGGTCACTGTCCGGTGAGCACGGCGACGGGCGGGCCCGCGGCGAGTTGCTGCCGCTGATGTACTCCCCCGCCGCCCTCCGGGCCATGGCTGAAGTCAAGGCCGCCTTCGACCCGGACGGCGTCCTGAACCCCGGCGTCGTGGTCGAGCCGGCCCCGCTGGACCGCGACCTGCGGCTGGCCGTCGGAAGGCGGTTGCCCGTCCCGCTGGGCTTCGGCTACGAGCACGACGGCGGGTCGTTCTCGCGCGCGGTGCACCGCTGCACGGGCGTCGGCACGTGCCGGGCCGATACGACACCGGCCGGTGGCGTGATGTGCCCGTCCTATCTCGCCACCCGCGACGAGAAGGACTCCACCCGCGGCCGGGCGCGCGTGCTGCAGGAGCTGGTGGACGGCCGGCTGGTCCAGGGGTGGCGTGATCCCGCCGTGCGCGACGCACTCGACCTGTGCCTGGCCTGCAAGGGCTGCTCGTCGGAATGCCCGACCGGCACCGACATGGCGACGTACAAGGCCGAGGCACTGCACCAGGCCTACCGGCGGCGGTTGCGACCGATGTCGCACTACGCACTCGGCTGGCTGCCGACCTGGGCGCGGCTGGCCGCGCGGGCGCCGCGGCTGACCAACGCCGTCCTGCGCTCCCCGCTCGCCGGCCCGGGCAAGCGGCTGACCGGGCTGGACGCGCGCCGGGACCTGCCGACGCTGGCGGCGCCGACCTTCCGCTCCTGGTTCCAGACCCGGCCGGCCGGAACGGGCGACCCGGTGCTGCTGTGGGTAGACACGTTCACCGACCTGTTCACCCCGTCGGTGGGCCAGGCCGCGGTCTCGGTGCTGGAAGCAGCCAGGTTCGCCGTACAGATCCCGTCCCGACCCCTGTGCTGCGGGCTGCCCTGGATCTCCACCGGGCAGCTGGACCGGGCGCGCCGCGTGCTCGGCCGGTCCGTCGCGGCCCTGCGTGAGGCTGGTGCCACGCCGATCGTCGGACTGGAACCGTCCTGCGTGGCCGTCTTCCGCGGAGATGCGGCGGATCTGGTGGGCGGCGCCGTACCGAGAGTGCAGACGCTGGCCGAACTGCTCGGCTCCCGACCGGGCTGGGTACCGCCGTCGCTGGCCGGGACCGTGGTGGTGGCGCAGCCGCACTGCCACCACCACGCGGTGATGGGCTGGGCGGCCGACCGGTCGTTGTTGGCGCAGGCCGGCGCTGTCGTCGAGTCGGTGGGCGGTTGCTGCGGGCTCGCCGGCAACTTCGGGGCCGAGCGCGGGCACTACGACGTCAGCGTCAAGGTGGCTGAGCACGACCTGCTGCCCGCCGTACGCCGTTCACCCGACGCCGTGGTCCTTGCCGACGGCTTCTCCTGTCGGACCCAGCTCGAGCAGCTGGCCGGCCGCCATGGGAAGCACCTGGCCGAACTGCTCGCCGAGGCGGTCCGGTGAGGCCGCTGGGCACGCCGCAACAGCTCGCCCGCACCGTGTCCGAGGCGCTGCGCAGGGCGATCCTGACCGGCGAACTTCGGGCCGGCGAGCTCTACTCGGTGAGCGCGCTGGCCGCTGAACTCGGGGTGTCGCGGACGCCGACCCGGGAGGCCGTCCTGGCCCTGGCCGAGGCCGGTCTGGTCACCGTGGCGCGCAACCGGGGCTTCCGGGTCGTCCGGCCCAGCGCGGATCAGATCGCGGACATCTTCGCCGTACGGCTGCTGTTGGAGGTGCCGGCGGCGGGTGCGGTGGCCCGCCTCGCCGACCCCGCCCTGCTCCGTGCCCTGAACGCCGAACTGGCGGGCATGCGGGCCGCGGCGCGGGCCAGGGACGAGCCGTCGTTCGTGCTGGCCGACCGCGCCTTCCACGACCTCGTGCTCGGCGCGGCGGGCAACCCGGTCCTGGCCGCGGTCGTCGCCGGCCTGCGCGAGGGCATCGTGTCCCTCGGCTCCTCCACCGCGGGGCGCTCGCGCAGCCTGCGGGCGATCGCCGACGAGCACGTCCCGATCCGGGTGGCGCTCGCGGCCGGGGATGCCGCCGGCGCGGAGCGGGCCATGCACGAGCACCTCACCCGCACCCGCGACCTGCTCGTGGCCCAGGCCCACGTCAGGGCGCGGGGATGATGCCGCGGGCCATCGCCGTCGTCACCGCCGCCGTGCGGTCGTCGACGCCGAGCTTGGCGAAGACGCGGAGCAGGTGGGTCTTGACCGTTGCCTCGCTGATGAACAGCCGCCGGCCGATGTCAGCGTTGGTCAGTCCCGACCCGACCAGCTCGATGACCTCGACTTCGCGCGGCGTGAGTACGGCCGAGGGGTCGGCCCGCATCCTGGTCATCAGCTTGGCCGCCACCGGCGGCGCCAGCACGGTCTCCCCGCGAGCCGCGGCGCGGACGGCGTCGGCCATCTGCTGGCGCGGGGAGTCCTTGAGCAGGTAACCCGTGGCGCCGGCCTCCACCGCGCGCAGGATGTCGGCGTCGGTGTCGTACGTCGTCACGACGACGACGCGGGGCGCGCGTCCGGGCAGCGCGACGATCTCGCGGGTCGCGCTCACCCCGTCACCGCCGGGCATCCGCAGGTCCATGAGCACGACGTCGGGGGCCAGTGCACGGACCAGCCGAACCGCCTCCACCCCCGACGACCCCTCGCCGCACACCTCGATATCGGGCTCGTCGGCCAGCATCCCGACCAGCCCGGTCCGCACCACCGGGTGGTCGTCCACCACGAGGACTCGGATCACGGCAGCCTGACCTCCACCGTCGTACCCCCGGCCGGGCGGCTGGACACGCACAGGCTGCCGCCTGCCTCTTCCACCCGTGCCCGCATGCCGTTCAGTCCAAAGCCGGCGCGGTACGCCGGCGCAGTGTCACTGCCGGCGACCAGCGCCGGCTCGAAACCGCAGCCGTCGTCGTGGACCCGCAGCACCGTCTCCTCCCCCGCGTAGGCCAGGGTCAGCTCGACCCGGCTGGCACCTGCATGCTTGCGCACGTTGGCCAGGCTCTCCTGCGCCGCCCGCAACAGCACCACCTCCGAGCCTGCCGCCAGCCGCCGCGGTGACCCGGTTACCGATAGCGCCGCGGTCAACTGCGCCTCCTCGGCGCAGCGGTCGGCGATCCGGCGTACTGCGTCGACCAGGGTCGAGTCGGCCAACCCGGCGGGCGTCAGGGCGGCGACGAGCGAGCGGGTCTCGGCCAGGTTCTCCCGCGCCGCCTGGCGGGCCAGTTCCAGGTGCCGGCGGACCGCCGCCTCGTCGGCGCCGATCATCGGCTCGGCCGCCTCCAGCAGCATGACGATGGACGTGAATCCCTGGGCGACGGTGTCGTGGATGTCGCGGGACAGCCGGTCCCGCTCGGCCAGAGCCCCACGTTCCGCGGCGACCGTGGCCAGCTCGGCGTGGGTGTCGCGCAGCTCGGAGATGAGCGCGGCGCGGTCCCCGCTCTGCCGGATGATCCCGCCGATCCAGGCACCGATCACCGCCGAGAACACCGCCGAGAAGCCGAGTCCGGCGAACACTTCGGAGCCGGCGCCGCGCGCGCTCAGCGCGATCCCGAAGCCGACGAAGAGCAGGACCACGACGGCGATCGCATACCGCAGCCGCTGGACGGAAGCGTAGATCTGCGCGATCGCCACGAAAAGCATCACGCTCGTTGAGGGCGCGATGGCGAGCGTGGCCAGGCACAGCGGCACCATGCCGGCGACGTACACCAAGCCGAGGTGGCTGCGCTGCCCGGCCCAGAACCGCGTCCAGGTCAGCACGTACCACCCGGCCCAGAGCGCCAGCAGGACAACAACGCTCACCTTCGCCTTCGTCGAGGCGTCCTCGTCGAAGACCGCCAGGCCGACGCAGATCAGCACCAGTGCGGCGAAGACACCGTGCCAGCCAGCGGCGGTGCGTTCCCAGAAGTGCCGCGCGTCGGCGACAGCGGTCCGGGTCGATCCGGTGGCGGAGGCAGGCATGGTCAGCCGTCGGTGCGGGAACGCCAGCGGAACGTCAGCACGCACAGGACCAGGCCGACGACGCACCACACGCCCAGGATCAGCGCGATCCGGCCGAGTTCCCACGAGCCGGCCGGCTCGGCCACTTCGGCCAGGTCGGGGAGG
>Ga0183260_10000358_pt1 | contig 38068 bp, 36 predicted proteins | sample AntDrymUQ4972206_2_FD_129768 | JGI IMG/M metagenome (GOLD analysis project Ga0183260, IMG submission 129768) | Polar desert sand microbial communities from Dry Valleys, Antarctica - metaG UQ497 (22.06) (version 2) (version 2) | ecosystem: Environmental > Terrestrial > Soil > Desert | place... | reverse complement strand
TGCAACCGAGCGGGAAAAGCGACAGGCCAGAGCGGAGCCCTGACCCGAAAAAGCCTATGGATGCAACGATTTCGGGGTACGCCCGGCAGGACTCGAACCTGCGGCCTCTTGCTCCGGAGGCAAGCGCTCTATCCGCTGAGCTACGGGCGCGTGATGGGTAGTAAGTATAGTAGCGAATAGAAATGTGAACAATCCAAATAGCGTGGCCCATGCCCCGGCGTACGTTCACTGTGCACGAATCGGGTGGTCCAGTACCATGACCGTTGGACAATCGTGCTGTCCAACGCCTCACCGCTACCGATACTCGCCAGCCGCCTCTACGTGTGGAAACCCGGCGTCCAAATCAGGTCACGAGCCCATGTTGCGCGCCTACAAGATCGGCCATCTTTTCGGAGTCGATGTCAACGTGCATCCCACGTTTGGCCTCGTCCTCGTCTGGGCGGTGTGGCAGTGGGGTTTCAGTGATTCGCGGGGATTGGGTCCCTTCATTCTTGGCATCCTGCTCGTGTCGCTGATCTTTGCCTCCGTCTTGCTCCATGAGCTTGGGCACTGCGCGATGGCGCAGCAATTCGGAATCCGCGTGCTCGATATCACCCTCTGGCCGTTCGGCGGAGTCGCCCGCATCGAGCAGATGCCTGCCCGGCCACGGAACGAGTTCATGATTGCCCTGGCTGGGCCCGCCACCAATCTCGCGATAGCGGTGGCGCTGATTCCGGTGGTGCTTCTCACCGGCGTCATCGCTGGTCGAGACGCCTTGTTCTCCACCAGCGATCCGCTCGGCGCCATGACCCCGGCGACGCTCGTGACCTACCTGGCCCTGATCAACATTTTCATTATGGTATTCAACCTCCTGCCGGCGTTTCCTGTCGATGGTGGGCGAATGTTGCGGGCCGCGCTGAGTCGGTCAATCGAGAGGGAGCGCGCAACTTCGATCGCGGTTGCAGCCGGCCTGGTGTTTGCCGTCCTTTTTGTGATTGTGGGGGTCTGGCAGCGTAATGTTGCGATCGTGATTCTGGGACTGTTCGTCTTCTTCGCGGCCCAGGCCGAGGCTCGGGTGGAACGTGTGACTTCGGCAATGCGAAGGCTCCGGGTGGGGCAGTATGCCCTGTGGGATATGGGTGGTGTTTCGCCCACTGAACCGCTCACCTACGCGTTGCGCGGGGGTCCCCGCGACATGGCGGTGACGGAGCACGGTCAGGTAATCGGGATGTTGTGGCGGTCACACCTCCTCGACGGTCTGGCCGGGGGAGTGGCCGGACGCATTGTCTCGGATGTGATGGATCGTTCCGTGTACGTCGCGGACATCGACGACTCGATTTACGACGTGCAGCAGCAGATGAATCGCATGAACCGGTGGGCGGTGCCGGTGACTGAGGGTGGTCGCTACCGGGGTATCTTCACCGCCGACCGATTCGTGCACCTCCATCGTCAGATAGCCCCAGGCGTTCTCGGCAACACGTCCATTTCCGGTGAATGGCGGGAGGCAATCACCGATACATGGTCCTCGTGGAAGCATGCCCGTCGCCGCTAACCTCTACCTGAAACCTGGGATGTTGACGAACCGTCGCGAATGCCTGTAGAGTACTGTATGGGGCTTCAGACCCCTGTTCCAGGAGGCATTTCGAATGAGGGTTTCGACAAGAGGCGAGTATGGCATGCGCGCCATGGTCGCGCTTGCCCATCACTATGGCGCTGGCCCATTGTCGATTGCCGATATCGCCAGGGAATCGTTCGTTCCCGCTGCCTATCTCGAACAGTTGATCGCGCCACTGCGCCGAGCCGGCATCGTGGAAAGCAGGCGAGGAGCGCATGGCGGCTATGTTCTGGGACGCGCTCCTGGAGAAATCCGTGTGGGCGAAGTCTTCCGTGTGATGGAAGGTCCGATCGCGCCGATGGATTGCGTTTCAGAAGACGAATCCGCGCAAACCTGCCCCTTGATCGACGGCTGCGAGACCCGGCCAGTTTGGGTGAAACTCCGCGATTCGATCATCGACGCCATAGATTCGCAAACGCTTGCGGATTTGATCGTCGCCCCGCGCGCGGCCCGACCTGAAACCGACAGGGTTGTAACGACGGTCTAACCTCTGAGCCTCGTTCAAGTCTGAGCCCTCTTCCTTTCAATATCCCCCATTCAATCAGCGAGCGAATTCCTTCATGACCTATGGGCTGCCGTCGATCTATCTCGATCATGCCGCCACCACGCCCACCGATCCCGAGGTCGTGTCGGCGATGTTGCCTTACTTCACGAACGTGTTCGGCAACCCTTCAAGCATCTACCAAATCGGTCAGGATGGTCACGCCGCCCTCGATCGCTCGCGGCGAACGATCGCGTCGATTCTTGGCGCTCGCGATTCCGAAGTCCTGTTCACGAGCGGCGCCACCGAAAGCAACAACCTGGCGTTGAAAGGCGTGGCCTGGGCGGCTCGCCTGGCTGATCCGGATGGTCCGTCTCCTCACGTTATCATTTCGGCCGTCGAGCATCACGCCGTGCTTCACGCTGCCACAGCGCTGGCCGAGCAGGGAATCGGTCACACCAAATTGCCATGCGATGCCGACGGCATCGTTTCCGCCGAAGACCTTAGTCTCGCGATTCGGCCCGAAACTTGCCTCGTCTCGATCATGTACGCCAATAACGAGGTGGGCGTGATCCAGCCGATCGCCGAACTCAGTGCAATCGCCCATGAGCGCGGAATTCCATTTCACACGGACGCGGTTCAGGCTGCCGGTTTTCTGCCGCTCGATGTTGATAAACTTGGGGTCGACCTGCTGTCGCTCTCCGCGCACAAGTTCTATGGCCCGAAGGGGGTTGGACTCCTCTACATTCGCAAGGGAACCGCGATCCGGTTCCAACAGCACGGTGGAGGTCAGGAGTCCGGTCGCCGTGGCGGAACCGAAAATGTGCCGCTGGTGGTCGGCATGGCCGAGGCGCTGAGACGAGCGGAATCGCTTCGCGAACAGTACATATCCCACACCGGAGGGCTGCGAGACCTCCTTTGGGACGAGATCCAGGCTTCTGTTCCGGATGTGCGGATTAATGGTCCTGTTCCAGGGTCGACACGGCTGTCCAACAACCTGAACGTGAGTTTCCGTGGTGTGCAGGGCGAAACTGCGTTGCTCGGCCTCGATATGCTGGGCGTCTCGGCCTCCGCCGGGTCGGCCTGCACGACGGGCAATTCGGAACCGAGCCATGTGCTGCTGGCGATGGGCATGACCGAGGATGAAGCAAGAGCCAGCCTGCGCCTGACCGTCGGACGCGGCAATACTCGTGAGGAAATCGAGGATGCCGCTTCGGCCATCCAGGAAGTCGTCGTTCGCACACGAGGACTCGCCAGCACGGAACCACGCTAATTCAACAATCTCACCATGTTACGCGGGCATGCGACATCGCCTTCGAAATGGTCAGGATGCTCAAGATCGAGACTCCAGCAAAGCGATAGCGCAGCGTGGAACACTGCCCATTTCATGAGGGGCGATCGGTCGTCACCAAACATCTCAGCGAAAATATCGAGACGACGGTTCGCGAGGATCAGGAAGCTCTCGCTGGAAGAATCTTGGGGGATTCATCATCCACGTCGAGATGTCGCACCCGCGGTCGCCAATCAAACCCTTTGGATCGATCGTAACCCAGCCTTGCTCATCGCTCTACAGGATGTTTTGGCGATGAAAATCGCCATGCGGGAGTGTCTCGTGCGTCTGCGTGCCGAGCAACTCGCGCGCGATCTCGGAGCGTGCACCACCAAGTCCTCCAGCACGCCCGGGCGCTTTCCAGGAACGTAGTCGAGCAGCTCTCGTGCCCAGCGATCCAGCGGGATCAGGTCGTCAAGAAATTCTGGCTCACGCCAGAAAGCGAGCAGCCTCTCCGCGCCGATGCGCGTCGATCAACCGGACCATTCCCGGAACTGAAACGAGATGCAACGCCGTCACTTCTGCTCGTTATTCACACGTCGGTGGACTCAGCGTGAGTACGATGTCGCCGACTCGCCGACTCGCCGCGAATGCCCGAAGAGCACGAGGTTGAAGGTGTCTGGCAGTTTGACGGCTTCAAGTTCGATCTGCCATTTTCGGCGCCAATCGTCCAGCCTGGAAGCGCCGGGTCCAACCAGGCATTTGTCTTGATGCGACCGAGAAAGATGTGAAAGCGAGCAAGAATGGACGGAAGAATCTCCATGCCTTCGGCAACCGTCACGGATCGCGGCGGAGTCGTCATCAGTCTGCCGAGACCGTCCTGGCTTCCGCGTAGTTGTCTCCGTGTTCCACTCCAAACATCGCCAGGTTGAGCAGGGCGGCTGCCTCTCCGCCATTGAGGTGACCAAGCGACGGCAGATCTGCCAGGGTGCTGAGTCCGAACGACTTCAGGAAACCAACGGTTGTGCCGTATTGGAACGGATTGCCGACTGCCGCCAACCGAGACACCGGTTCCACCAGCTCACGAGTATGCAACGTGGCGAGCACCCCGGAGGAATCGACTCCGCGCACCGCCTCGACTTCCGAGCGGGTGACCGGTTGCTGATAGGCGATGATCGCGAGCGTTTCCAGCGCGGCCGGGGATAGCTTTGCTTCGCGCTCCAATCCGAGGAACGCATTGATATCCGCCGCGAAACGGGGCGCTGTGGCGATGTGCAGGCAGGCGCCGTGGCGCTGGACGATCCAGCCGCGTTCCACGTGACTGGCAATTACATCCAGGGCATCGTGAATCCTGGATGGCGTCACGTTGGCCGCTTCGGCCAGGTCGTTGATAGTGGGAGGTTCGAGGGCAACGAGGAGCAACGCCTCGATCAGCGCCGCGAGTTCGGTGGTCGAGCGTTCCTCACCAGGAGCGCTTCCATTGAGATGAAGCTGTCCACGGATGTCCAATTCGGGAAGCATGGTAATCACGGCGCACTCCGAACGCTAATGAACGAATTCGTGTTCACGTGAACCGCCTGTGGCGCTGTCACTTTGCGCGCCGGAGCTCAGGGCGATTCCGCCGAAAAGATCGTACTGAGCAACCTGGATCGATTGGCGACGCACAAGAACGAGCACCGCCAGGAACGCGGTGGCGACCTCCGTTCGGGTCTGGTATTGCGCGACGATATGGCTGAATTGCACCGACCTCGATCGGGAAACCAGGAACGTGATGTGGGCAACGAGGTCTCGTAAGCTCACGACTCGGCGTTGTTTGATGACTTGTGGAACTTTGGGCATCACAATCAGTCGCCGCCGCAGCGACCTTACCAGCACCGAAACATCATGGCTCGCCAGCCTTGGCGGTCTCTTTGGCGTCGGTCGCAAAATAGCCCCATCAACGGCAGGACCGTGCGCTACGCTACCGCACGCGTGCAACTCGCCAAGGCGCCTCGCGAGATCCATGACGCGCCGGTATTCCCGCAACTGGTAAGTGAGATCGCTTTGTTCGGGTTCGTCGGCGCCGATGCTCGGCCGGGGCAAGAGTGTTCGACTCTTGAGCAAAGTGAGGCGCGAACCCACGGTCGCAAACTCAGCCATCACGGAAGATGACGCTGATCGCAACGTCTTTACGTACGCGAAAAACTGGGCCGTGATGGCGACCAGCGAGACATCCTCGATTGCCAATTGGCTGCGTTCGATCAGGCGCAACAGCACGTGGAGCGGACCTTCGTACGCCGGAAGCCGGAGCTGATAATTGGAAAGAATCGGCGCAATGCCGTTGCTGACCTGTTCCATACAGACACAGTGTACTCTGTGAACGGTCAGGTATGGATGTGGGAGAACATCGTCTGGAAGGTCAAAGCCCGACGTTCACCGCGTCGAGGATGAGCTGGCGTACTGGGAACATAATGCCATTGACCAGAGATCCACCAAGTTGCCCCCCGACGAAGAACAGCAGGAGCAAGATCATGAACCCGTATTGTTCGAGCGGCGCCAGCACCGGCCGCCAGAAATCGGGCAGAATCCCCATCAGGATTTTGTGGCCGTCGAGCGGAGGTATCGGAATCATGTTGAACGATGCGAGCAACACGTTCACCAGAATGAACGTCTGAACCATCATCGCTGCCTGGCTGTTGAGTTCGATCTGCCCACGCACCGCGAGCTGGTAGGGAATCGCCACGATCAGCGCCTGGGCGACGTTGGAGAGTGGCCCCGCGAACGCCACCAGAGCCATGCCGCGCTTGCGATGCCGGGCGAACGAGTGGGTGAATCGAGAAGGATTCACGGGAACCGGTTTGCCCCAGCCAATGAACGGGAACCCGATCGAGATCATGACCATCCCGAAGAACCCAATCGGATCGAAGTGCATCATCGGGTTGAGCGTGATTCGGCCGAGATCGCGGGCCGTGCTATCTCCAAGTTTATAGGCAGACCAGGCGTGCATCAACTCGTGAATGGTAGTCGCGACCACGAATGACACGAGAAATGCGATGATCTGGTCGGGATCGCGGAGGTTGGGACTCAGGTTCAATGGATTGGCCTCGGTGAGAAACGAACCGGCGAAGAGGCGCCGACAAGCACCGTCGGCGGTTCTGGCGGCACGGACCGTCGACTAATCGGCCGCTCGAACCTGGGGCTGGTCGGCCGTATCGGCGCCGGAACCAGGATAGAGATGACAGGCCACGTGATGACCGCTTCCCTGGTCCGAAAAGAGCGGATCGATTCGCTTGCACACGTCCATCACGTATGGGCAGCGGGTGTGGAACCGGCAACCCGATGGAGGATTGATCGGGCTAGGGACATCGCCGGTGAGGATGATCCGCTCTCGCTGCTTCTCGATCACCGGATCGGGAATCGGAACCGCCGATAGCAGCGCCTTGGTGTAGGGGTGCAGCGGATTGTCATAAAGATCGTTGCGATCGGCCAGTTCGACGATTTTGCCGAGGTACATCACGGCCACTCGGTTGGAAATGTGGCGCACGACCGAAAGATCATGGGCAATGAAGAGATAGGTGAGACCAAACTGGTCTTGAAGATCCTCAAGCAAGTTGACAATCTGCGCCTGGATCGACACGTCCAGCGCCGAGACCGGCTCGTCGCAGACGATAAAGTCGGGATTGGCGGCAAGGGCGCGCGCGATTCCGATGCGTTGTCGCTGCCCGCCAGAGAATTCATGCGGATAACGATTTGCGAAATACGGATTGAGTCCGACCGTCTGCAGCAACTCCTGAACCCGTTGCGTGCGCTCGGACTTCGCCACCAACTTGTGAATCTGCATCGGTTCTGACACGATGTTGCCGACTGTCATCCGCGGATTCAGCGACGCATACGGATCCTGGAAGATCATCTGCAGGTGTCGCCGCATTCGTCGCATCTGGGAGCTATCGAGGAGGGTCAGGTCACTGCCGTTGAACACGACATTCCCGGCGGTTGGCTTGTAAAGTTGCAGGATCGCGCGACCAGTCGTGGATTTTCCGCAACCGGACTCGCCCACGAGCCCCAGTGTTTCGCCGCGCTTCACGGAGAAGGAAACGCCATCGACCGCTTGCACGGCGCCCACCTTCCGCTGGAAGATGATGCCTTGGGTGAGGGGGAAGTGCATCTTGAGTTCGCGAACGTCAAGCATTGGCTGACCGTCACCTTGGGCGGCAGCTGTTGCATTGGATTGCTGGGCGCCAGCGGCTGACATGCGTCTTTCCTCCAAGGTTAATCTGGACGTGACTGACTGGGAGAAACACCCAGATCCTGTATTTCCGGATTGAGGTCGCTGGTTGGATCGGACGGGACGGGATGCCCATGTTCGAGAGCGACCTGATCCTGGTCATCCTCGCGATGCACTTCTTCCCAGAACCAGCAGGCCGAGTAGTGGCCGGATGTGACTTCCAGGAGCGGTGGATTTTTTTGTTCGCATTTCTCGCGCGCATAGTTGCAGCGAGGAACGAATGGGCACATATCCGGCAACTCAATGAGATCGGGCGGAAGACCGCGGATCGGTTGGAGCTTTTCCTTGTCCCTGGCATCGAGTCGCGGAATCGATTTCATCAGGCCAACCGTGTACGGGTGACGTGGGTTAGCGAATATCTCTTCGGTCGTCGCCGTCTCGACAATGTGGCCGGCGTACATCACCTGGACGCGGTCGGCCATTCCCGCCACCACCCCCATGGAGTGGGTGATCAGAATGACGCCGGCGCCTGTTTCGCTCTGGAGGTTGCGCATCAGGTCCAGAATCTGGGCCTGGATCGTCACATCCAACGCGGTCGTCGGCTCGTCGGCAATGAGCAGCTTCGGGTTGCAGGAGAGCGCCATCGCGATCATTACGCGCTGGCGCATCCCTCCTGAGAATTGATGAGGATACTGGTCGACGCGGCTCTCAGGATTCGGGATGCCGACCATGCTCAGAAGCTCGATTGAGCGCGTTTTGGCCTGGGACTTGTTCATACCCATATGCAGTTGAAGCGACTCGCTGATTTGGCGGTTGATAGTGAGCACCGGATTGAGCGATGTCATCGGATCCTGAAAGATCATCGCGATGTCGTTGCCGCGAATCGATCGGACCTGTTCCTCAGACATCTTGATAATGTCTCGACCGTTGAACGTCACTTCGCCGTTGACTATCTTGCCTGGCGGATTCGGGATCAACCTCATGATCGAAAGACCGGTCATGCTCTTGCCTGAACCGGACTCACCGACCACGCCGAGCGTTTCCCCCGGCATGACGTAAAACGATACGTCGTCCACGGCTTTCACTACGCCGTCCTGGGTGAAGAACTGGGTCTGCAGGTTCTTCACTTCCAGCAGCGGCTGACCACCCGTCGGCGAATCAACACTTGGGGATGTGGTTGTCTGCGCTTGTGCCGCCATCCTCGCTCCTCTGTACCCGTTCCCGATACCGGCCATTCGATCAAATGCCAGTTTCAGCGGACGCTCATCCGTGCCCGATATTCATTGGTCTGCAAATCGAAACGCGGCTCGCATGAAGCGGTTCCGTGCGGCGCCAACAACTGATTCACCCAACCGGCCATCTGGCTTTTGGCCATCCAACCGGGGAAACGGATTCCACAAAGCTCCTGATGGTGCACGATAACACAGCGCCCCACCGCCGGCAACGAATTCGCGCGTTCCTGGACGGGGAAAGTGCTTCCTGATTCGCCGTTCGGCGACACCATTCTCACGCATTGTGAACGATACCAGCACTTCATAACAACTCTAGCTTAACGATCGAGGGTGCAAGCTGCGTTCTGCACACGGTTCTGGTTCGTAATTGGACACACTTGGCTCACCCACAGTGCGTTTTCGAATCGGGCGCTTGGCACGAGAATGCTTGATCGTCCAATTCCGACTTCACTTGGGGGCCGAGTCGATGAACGCTCGGGCGGCGATCGCGAGCATCCCTGGCGAGTTGGGTACGATCATTGAGAAACCACGATCCACGGCAATTCTTGCCGCGTCTGTCGTGAAGGCGGTTGTGCCAAGTTTGATGCCTTTTGCATGGGCGCGGGCAACGACCTGATCACCCACCGCGGTGGCCTCAGGGTGGCCGGGTTGACCCGGGTAACCCATCGACTGCGCCAGATCGTTGGGACCGACGAACAGCACATCCAGACCAGGCACGTCCAAAATGGCATCCAGATTGTCCAGGGCATCGATGTGCTCGAACTGGATCATCGTAAGCACGCGATCGTTGAGGTCCGGCACAACTTCTACTGCCGAACGATTGAGACCCCAGTCGAACGTCCGCCCGCCAGCCAGGCCCCGCGTGCCCAGCGGCCAATACCTGGTGGCCTCGATTGCTTGCGTGGCCTGGGTCGAGTTGTTGACCTGGGGAATCATCACACCAGACACACCGATGTCGAGGAACTTGAGGATTACCTGCTTGTCATTCTGGCCGACTCGCACAAAAGGTTCCATTCCGCGCGCCTCTGCCGCCAAGATCATCGGATAGGCCGATTCCGGCGACAGCGGACCGTGCTCCCCGTCGAGGAGTACGAAATCGAAACCCGCGACGGCGAGAATCTCGACATCGATCACCGAGATCGATGGCAGAAAGCAACCGTAGACCACGCTACCAGCCGCCAGTTTGACCTTGACCGGGTTGTCCATCTTCATTGTCGACTCCCTCGATTGGTAGGATTCAGCAAGCGCAGTCATGAATAACGTGACCGCGGCGAGATTTCGGAATGACTCTTCTCGATTCAACTCCTCGCATTGTTGATGAATACCGCAAACTGCGCAATTGAGGGGAACATGTCACGTATGTTATCGACCATGTCCGAAGTCAACACCAACGCCAGTGATCGCCCGTACTGGGTGGCATTCAGGCTTGCGGAAGTCGCCTCGGCGAATCGCATGTTGGCGTTGCTCGCGCATTTCGGGTCACTCGAAGCCGCGTGGGCGGCGGACGAGACGCAGCTTCGTCGAGTGCTGGGCAATCGCCAACGGATGTTGGGTAATCTTTTGAGATCACGTCGCGCGATTGACGTCCCTTCGGTGATGGAGAAGCTTGAACGCGACGGCGTGTTGGTCGTCACCCTGGCGGACGGTGGATATCCGCGATTGTTGCGTGAAATTGCCGCCCCGCCCCCTGTCCTGTTCTACAAGGGCCAGTTCCTCGAAACCGACTCCCTCGCGGTGGCGATCGTTGGCACTCGGAGGGCCACCGCCTATGGTCGCGAGACGGCGACCGAAATTGCCGCTGGTTTGGCGATGGCGGGAGTGACTGTTGTCTCCGGCATGGCCACTGGCATTGACGGATTTGCCCACCGGGCCGCGCTCGAGGCCGGAGGGCGCACAATCGCCGTTCTTGGGAGTGGAATCTATGACATCTATCCCCGGGAGCATCTCGCTTTGTCACGGAGAATTGGGGAGCAAGGAGCTCTGATCTCGGACAATTTACCTGACGCCAAACCTGATCGCTGGAACTTCCCGGCCCGCAACCGGATCATTTCTGGTCTCTCCCTCGGTGTCGTGGTCGTCGAGGCCCCGGAAAAGAGCGGCGCCCTGATCACCGTCGACTTCGCCGCCGACCAGGGTCGTGACGTGTTTGCCGTACCAGGTATGGCGACGGCCATAGCGAGCGAAGGGTGCAACCGCATTCTGCGCGACGGCGCGCGGCTGGTTCGCTCAGCCTCCGACGTGCTTGAAGATTTACGTATCCGGTCGACTGCCGAACCGGTTGAAGTGCAGCAACCGCTCCTGCTCGATGAACACGAACGTCGTGTGCTCAATGTGCTCACCGGTGAGCCCCAACACATCGACGACATTGTAGAGTCCTGCGACATGCCATTGCCCCAGGCGTCGGCGATTTTGCTGGTGTTGGAATTGCGGCGGCTCGTGCGGAATGGCGGCGCTCAATACTACACTCGGCATTAAGATGGAGAGCTAAATGGACCCTCCCAATAAATGACCACTCCTTGACAGGACTTGACAGGGGTTCCTACTGTTGAAAGGAAGGGTGCAGGTGTGGGGTTCGCTCGAACTCACTCTCCAACACACCGGTACCCGCCTACACTCCTTTCGCCTGGACCATGTTTCGATTCGTGCGTGTGGCCAAGTCCCAATACAACGAGGTTCATTCGTCAATGACAAATTCAGCATCGGCTCCCGCGGAAAGCCGATCGACAACGATCGCCCCTAAAAAACCAGTTACGCGGAGAAAGACCGCCGCTTCCGCAAAAAAACGGACGCATGCGCCTCGCGGCAAATTGGTGATCGTCGAGTCGCCGGCCAAAGCGCGCTCGATCGGTCGATACCTGGGAGCCGGATACACGGTCAAGGCTTCGATGGGCCACATTCGCGACCTGCCAAAGAGCACCCTCGGCGTCGACGTCGACGCCGACTTCGAACCCAAATACCTGATCCCGCGTGACAAAACCAAAGTCGTCAAGGAACTCAAGGCCAGCGTTCAGGGTGCACGCGAAATTTTTCTGGCGACCGACCCTGACCGCGAGGGCGAGGCGATTGCCTGGCATCTCATTCAGGCCACCGAGGCATCCAACAAGCCCCTGCGCCGGATCGTATTCAACGAGATCACGCCGGAAGCCGTCAACGCGGCAATGGAAAACCCGCGCGACATTGACATGGACCTTGTCGATGCCCAACAGGCACGCCGCATTCTCGATCGGCTCGTCGGATACGGTATTAGTCCGCTTCTGTGGAAGAAGGTCAAGCGAGGGCTTTCCGCGGGTCGAGTGCAGACGGCTGCACTCAGAATCGTGGTCGAACGCGAACGCGAAATCGATCAATTCATTCCGATCGAATACTGGTCGCTGGATGCTGATCTGGCAAAAATCAACGACCGGGAGTCAACCGATCGAGATACATTTCGGGCAAGCCTGCATCAGGTGCATGGCAAGAAGGCCGATCTGACGAGAGGCGAGCAGGCGCATGCCATTGTCTCCGCGCTTGACGCAGCCAAATGGCAAGTCGCCGATGTCGTCCGCCGGGAAACTCGCCGCCGTCCGCAGGCTCCGTTCATAACCAGCACCTTGCAGCAAGAGGCCTCCCGAAAGCTGGGATTTGCGGTGCGGCGAACCATGAGCATCGCCCAGGAATTATACGAAGGCATTGACTTGGGATCGGAGGGCGTCCAGGGTCTGATTACGTACATGCGAACCGATTCGACCAACGTGTCGAGTGCCGCGCAACAGTCTGCACGCGATGCGATTGCCGCGAAGTTCGGATCGAGCTTCGTGCCAGACAAACCTCCTCTCTATTCGCGCAAGAGCAAGGGCGCCCAGGAGGCGCACGAGGCGATTCGTCCGACCTCGCCACACCGCGATCCACAATCGGTCAAGAAACTTCTCAGCGCGCCGCAGTTCAAGCTCTATCAGCTTGTCTGGCAGCGATTTATGGCGAGCCAAATGGCGTCCGCGGTGCTTGATAATACCCGCGTCGATGTCGGGGCCGGCACGACTCCGGAAATTTCTACCGGGAGAGCGCCATACATCTTTCGCGCAACTGGTTCAATCGTCAAATTTCAGGGCTGGATGGCGGTCTATCAACAGGGCCGCGACGAAGGTGAAACAGACGAGCTCGATCGCGGGGCGCTTCCCGAGGTCGCTCCGGGTGAAAAGCTCAACCTGCTCAAGCTCTTGCCGGAACAGCACTTCACGCAACCACCGCCAAGGTTCACCGAGGCAACGCTGGTCAAGGCGCTCGAAGAGCAGGGAATAGGTCGACCAAGCACCTATGCGCCGACGATAGCCACCCTCCAGGCGCGAAACTACACTGTGGTGGAGGAACGTAAGCTGGTTCCTACTGAACTCGGGTTTGTCGTCAGTGACCTGCTGGTCGAGCATTTTCCGAACATCTTCGATATCGGTTTCACATCCCAGCTTGAAGCGGAACTCGATGAGATCGCCTCCGGCGAACGCGCCTGGATCCCGACCCTCCATCAGTTCTACACGCCATTCACGAGCACGCTCGCGAAGGCGGAACAGACAATGGAACGGGTGAAGATCAGGGACGAACCGACCGACGAAGTCTGCGAGATCTGTGGGCGGCCAATGGTGATCAAGCTTGGTCGTTACGGCAAGTTCCTCGCCTGCAGCGGCTTCCCGGATTGCCGGAATGCACTGCCGCTGCTGACCAAAATCGACGTGACGTGTCCTACCTGCTCCATCGGCGAAGTCGTCGAACGTCGCTCTAAAAAGGGACGAACGTTTTACGGATGCAATCGCTATCCAGAGTGCGATTTCGTGTCCTGGAACAAACCGAGTGGTGAGCCGTGTCCAGAGTGCGGATCGTACCTTGTCTACGTGGGACGCGGGGCCTCCGTGAAATGCTCGTCGTGCAAGTACGCTGGACAACTGCTCGCCAAGGCAGGTGATTAGCGCCGGACCCTTCGATATGAATGCAGCGGATTCGACCGAGTACCTTGTGGGAAACGAGGTTCCCGGTGATGCTGTGCAGCGACGGTGGGGAATCGTCCCAGGGCGATTTCACACCGGGTTTCATGATGCAACCCATGGTGAATCACTCAATGAATGCAGAACGATACCCCAGACCCCATGCCACCACGATCGTGGGCGTCAAGCGAGGCGATCAGGTCGCGCTCGCTGGCGATGGACAGGTCACAATTGGCGACGTGGTGCTCAAGCACAATGCCCGTAAACTGCGCACGCTCTACGACGGTCAGGTCGTGGCTGGATTCGCCGGCGCCGTTGCCGATGCCTTGACCCTGTTTGGCAAGTTTGAGTCGCACCTGGAAATTTGGGATGGCAACCTGCGCAAGGCTGCCGTTGAACTGACCAAGGAGTGGCGCACCGATCGGTATTTGCGACGCCTGGAGGCGCAACTGATCGTGGCTGACAGCCACTCCCTGTTGCTCTTGTCTGGCGAGGGTGATGTGATCGAACCCGATGACGGCGTGATCGCAATCGGCTCCGGCGCGCCGTTCGCCACCGCCGCCGCCAAAGCACTTGTTCTCAAGACTGGCCTAACGGCCGGTGAGATTGTCCGGGCGGCGATGGAGGTCACCGCCGAAATCTGCATCTTCACCAACAACCACATCTCCGTTGAGGTCGTTCAAGGTAACTTGGGCGATGGCGATGAAACCGCAAACGAGGTCACTTCCTGATGGCCGAAGCGGTTCGCAAATCGTCAGGCAAGGACAAGACCATTCGGCCGACCGCAGACGTCGCCCCAGACATGACCCATGCCGAGAGCATGACCCCCCGGCAGATTGTCGCTGAGTTGGATCGCTTCATCATCGGCCAGGCCGATGCCAAGCGAGCGGTGGCGGTGGCGTTGCGCAATCGCTACCGTCGTCAGCAGTTGCCGGAGGAACTCCGGCGCGAAGTGCATCCCAAGAACATCCTCATGATCGGCTCAACAGGTGTCGGCAAAACCGAGATTGCCAGGCGCGTCGCCCGCATCGTCGATGCGCCGTTTATCAAGGTCGAGGCAACCAAGTTCACCGAAGTTGGGTACGTGGGACGCGATGTCGAGTCGATTGTCCGCGACCTCGTCGAAATCGCGATCTCGATGATCCACAGTGAGCGCACGGACCAGGTCAAGGAACAGGCCGCGGCCCTTGCGGTTGAGCGTCTCACCGAAATCCTCTCTGAACAAGCGCTCCTTCGCAAGCCAGTCCGCTCGTTGCGCAAGGCAAAGGACGCTAACCTCGACGACGACGACGATCTGGCCGAGCGCGAGGCGCAGGTCGCTGACCGCCGCCGTCGCCGAGAGCAAAAACGTCTCCGCCAATTGCTTATTGACGAGGCCATGGAGGATGAAACAGTTGAAATCGAACTCGAATCCGAGTCAGATTTCGATGACATTCAACCGTTCGAGGTCATTGCCGGAAATCCGGAGGACCTCCAGGACACCTTTTACGAGTTCCTGGATGGCCTCATGCCAAGACGCAGAACCCGACGGCGAGTGTCGGTGCGGGAGGCGCGACACATTCTCGCCCAGCAGGAAGCTAATCGCATGGTCGATTACGATGCCGTGGTCGAGACCGCGATCAGACGAGTTGAAGATGCGGCGGTCGTCTTTATCGACGAAATTGACAAGACCATCACCAACGGTAGCGATTCAGGTCCGGATGTTTCCGGCGCCGGCGTGCAGCGCGATCTCTTGCCTATCGTCGAGGGCTCGGCGGTGATGACCCGCTATGGTCCTGTCAACACGGACCACATCCTGTTCATTGCGGCAGGATCGTTTCAAAGCGTCCGGCCGTCTGACTTGATTCCGGAACTCCAGGGCCGATTCCCAATCCGGGTCGAACTTCAATCGTTGACCGAGGAAGACCTGTTCGCAATCTTGACTGAGCCGCAAAACGCGTTGACCAAGCAGTACCAGGCCCTGCTCGCAACCGAGCAACTGACTGTCGACTTCTCGGAAGGTGGGTTGCGGGAGGTCGCCAGCATTGCCACTTTGGTCAATCAGCGTACCGAAGACATCGGCGCGCGGCGGCTCCAAACCATTCTCGAACGGGTGCTCGAGGAGATTTCGTTCAACGCTCCGGACATGGCGGATCAATCCGTCTCCATCGACCAGGAGTTTGTGCGGAAGCGTGTGGGCGACATCGCCGACGATGAGGAACTAAGCAACTTCATTCTGTAGTTCGAAGTACGGTTTGGTTGCGGCTTGACATACCAGGGGAAGTGTTGTCTTTCCGAGATTCGAGGATTCGTTGGGTCACCTCCTGCCGCCGCCAACTTGTCGACGATCATGAGAACCTGCTCCAAGGGGCGCATTGGAAGAGGATCATGCCTGAACGCAAGGTGATCGAAGTCGATCTCGGAGGCACGCATATCCGGGTTGGCGTGGTCGGTGAATCCGGGAGTCTCGATCACCACCACCAGGTCGCAACCGAGTCGAAGCTCGGCTACCAGTGGGTGATAGAGCGGATCGCCGAACTGATCGACGCAACAGCCAATCAGGCGTCGCTGGATGCGTCGACACCGGTCGGTGTGGCCTCGCCGGGACCGTTGAACCCAAGGACAGGAACCGTGTTGTACACGCCTAACCCCCCGGGCTGGCGCAACGTGCCATTGGTCGAACTGCTGGAGTCCCGGGTCGAACGCAAGGTTTACCTGGCGAACGACGGCAACTGCGGCGCGCTCGGCGAGATTCGCTTTGGCCGTGCCCGCGGCGTCAACGATCTGATTTACTTCGCTCTAGGCACTGGAGTTGGTGGCGGGATCGTGAGTGGCGGCAAGCTGATTGACGGCGTTCGAGGACTGGGCGCCGAAGTCGGACATCTTGGAGTTGCAATGGATGGACCGAGGTGTACCTGTGGCAGCATCGGGCGCCTCGAGTCTTACGTTAGTGGTTGGGCGATCAAGCGGGAAGCCGAGGCAGTGGCGACCACCACTGATGGCGACCGTATTCGTGAACTGGCCGGCGATGGCGACATTCACCCGGGCATCGTCGCCCGGGCCGCTGACGACGGTGACATGGCGGCCAGGTTGATCCTCGTCAGGGCGGGTCGCGCCCTTGGCGCCGCAATGGGCGCCTTGACCAACATCTTTAACCCCGCGATGATCGTCGTTGGAGGCGGTGTGCCGGCAATTGGGGAACACCTGGTGGGACCTGCCCGCGAAACCTTGCTCGCCTACTCGTTTGCCGACATGCGCGAGGATCTATCGATCGCTTACTCGTCGTTGGGAAACGATACTGGCGTCTATGGCGCGGCGTCCCTGGCTTTGGAAGAATCCGCACTGGATTCCTGAACGCGAGCCCGAAGCATTGGCGCGGTCTACGATGCATGGAATACTTCGGACGCTATCGCCGTTTGGTCGAGAGGAGCACATCGTGGCAGAGCAACACCCGACGTATATCTTTTGGAACAACGAACTCACGCCCTGGGAGGATGCGACCGTTCACGTCACAAGCATCGCCTGGTCCGCGCTAGGCGCCGTGTTCGAAGGCATTCGAGGCTATTGGAATGCCGAACAGGAGCAGCTTCACGTTTTTCGCATCACCGAGCACCTTGACCGTTTGCAATCATCGACGAAGTTGGTGCGGTTGCCGCTGGCGTACACCACTGCCGAACTTACTGATGTCATTGTTCGCTTGCTGAGGGAAAACGTGTGTCGCGAAGACACATACGTCTTCCCGCTGGTCTACGGCGCGGACGCCGAGGTCAACCGATTCGATCCGAACGCCCTTGCCTCCGAACTCACGATCCGCACCAAACCGATGCCAAGCCGTCTCGGTTCTGACTTTCAGCAACACGCGCGCGTCAGCACCTGGACCCGCATTTCCGACAATGTCATGCCACCGCGAATAAAGAACATCTCGAATTATCGCAACGGACAATTGGCCACTCACGAGGTCCGGAATGATGGCTACGATGTTGCCTTCATGCTCAATCCCTACGGCAAGATCAGCGAAGCGCCAGGAGCCTGCATCGCGCATCTGGCGAAAGGCAAATTGATCACCCCGGATGTGACGAGCGGGATTCTCGAAAGCATCACCAGGGAGGCCGTGATCACCCTCGCCCGCGAGGAGCTGGGACTCGAAGTCGTCGAACGTGCGGTAGACAGAACCGAATTGTATCTTGCCGACGAGGTCTTCACCTGCGGCACGGCAGCCGAAATCACGCCCATCGTCTCGGTCGACAAATACCCGGTTGGCGCTGGCCGGATTGGGCCAGTGACCAGGCAAATCCAGCAATCGCTAGAGGACATCATGCGCGGTCGCAACAGCCAGTACGCCAGGTGGGTGACCACCATCGATATGGCGCTGACCACCGCTTGAAACACTTGATGTGCCCTCTGAGTGAATGCCGACGAAACTGAATATCGCACGGGCAGCCCCGAGACCATTTCGCTGGACTCCGCATGTTTCTCAACTGTCCGCCGCCTGCGTGGCTGCTCCTCGTGGGCGGAGTCACTTATCGTCCGGAAACTGGACTCCATACGGGCGACTCGCGTAGTCGTAGAGATACTCCCGGAAATCCTTGCGCATCTCATTGGTAAACCCGCGGCTTGCCTGCTTGATCTCCGAGAACTGGATCATGAACGTCACGTTGCCATTGCGATAAAAGAAATAGAGGCTCCAGCGCTCGTCTCGTTCGAGCAACGTGAAATCGCTTGACAGTTCGGCCTGGTGCAAATTGAGGTGGGCATAGGCGTGTTCGAGATTATCGACCACGAATCCGATGTGATGCCACGACGACGGCCGGTCTGGAGCGAGCGGTTCGTCAGAACCGGCGTCGAACAGGAATAGCGCGGTAGGGCCAGTGGCGAGCACGGTCAGGTGGGCATCGTCGCGCATGACCTGCATCCCGACGATCCTGGTGAAGAACGCCGCAGCGCCGGTGCGATCCGCGACCGAAATAGCGAGATGATCGAATCCAATCGTCTTCCAGGGTCCAGACGAGCCCAGGATTGATTCCGATCGCGTTACGATGTCGGTCGAGCCGTAGTGGTCGTCGAGTTGGCCCACAAAGTTGTCAGCGAATATCTCGTCGCCGCCCGGAGATTGAAACGTCAGCCGACATCCCGCCGTATACTTGTCAGGTAAAGCTGTGTGAAATGCCTGATGAACGATCTGTCCTCGTTCGACCCTCGTTTCGAAGGTATGGCCATCGATCAGGAATCGCACGGTCGTTGTTTCGTTTGCGCGTGGAACCGCCATGCGTGAGCACTCCTGAATATGTGAACATGAGTCGACGCCCGTCGTTCGTGGGCGCCACTCATGGAACCACGCAAGTTGCGGCTTCGTCCATCAGTCAGGACCTGTTTGTCTTGGGCAGCGCCACGTTTTCGATATCAGATGTCCTGGAAGGGAACACAATGCCAGAAGTCACCCAGCCTCAATCGGCGTCCAGTGCGTCCGCCCGCGTCCGTTCCGCGATCGCGACAATCGACAGGCGCCTGCGGAAATTCCTGGTGGCGACAATGCTCCTGGTTGCGGTTGGGGCCGGAATCGGCATCGACCGATACGTCCTCGAATTTACGCCTGCAGGCGCCCAGAGCGGCAGCGAACTTGTCGACTCTGAAGCATTCACGATTCTTGAGGAAACCTACAACGTCATCCGTGAGGATTACGTACTTGCTGAGGAGTTTACCGACGAGGACCTCATCTACGGCGCCAGCCGGGGCATGGTCGATGCGCTGGGCGACGAAGGACATTCGCGGTTCCTCGACCCGGAAGAAGCAGAGAGCTTTATCGAGTCATCGCGCGGAATTCTCGTGGGGATCGGCATCCAGGTCGATACTGAAGTTTCCCCGCCACGTGTGATCATGCCGCTTCAGGATTCGCCGGCACTCGAAGCCGGGATACTCGCAGGTGACGTTATCCTCGCGGTCGATGGCGTGGACACCACCGAATTCGACGATCCCGCCGAAGCACTCGACCTGATTAGAGGCGAGGAGGGAACGGACGTCACGCTCGAGCTTCGGCATGAGGGCGAGACCGAGAGCTATGAGGTGACAATCACGCGTGCCCGAATCGAGGTCAAGTCGGTGTCGTGGGCGATGCTGCCGAACGACGTGCTCTGGATTCGCATCGCAGAATTCTCAGCCGGCACAACCGAGGGGCTCGAGGAAGCATTGGTCGAAGGCAAGGAGCTTGGCGCCGAGGGCGTTATTCTTGACCTGCGCGCAAATCCGGGCGGTCTCGTGTTCGAGGCGATTGGTGTCGGTTCACAACTTCAGCCGGATAGCTCTGTGCTCTACCAGGAGCAGGATTCCGAAGGTGAGATATCGGAAATCAGCACAGTCGGCAGTAGTGGAGAGTGGCAGAAGGGTCCGTTGGTGGTCCTTATCGACGGCGATTCTGCATCCGCCGCCGAAATCACGTCGTCGTCGATCTCGGATAACGATCGCGGCATCCTGATCGGCCAAACCACCTTCGGTACCGGCACAGTGCTCCTGCCAATGGACCTGAGCGATGGATCGATGGTGCTGATTGGCACCGAACAATGGCTCAGCGCCGATGGTGAAGTGATCTGGTTCGAGGGCGTTGACCCCACGATCGAAATAGAGAACGAGCCAGGCGTCCGCGTCACGGTTCCTTACTCCTACGATGACAATGAGCTCACCGACTCACAATTTTCGGAGCTTGAAGACGATCAGTTGTTAGCCGCCTTCGAGCAGGTGATCGAGGAAATCGGCGACGGAGCCGATTAGCAGTCCAGATGGTCTCCGGCCGCCCTGGGTTGCGAGGCGGCCGGTGCGGTTCGCGACTGAACCGCGGTCTTGCCTCGACGCTGGAAGTAACCTGATTGGCAGCGTGTCCTGACGTAGCTGGCTGTCTTGCGTGGTATCGTTCGATCGAAACAGTCGAGGCAATATCACCTTCGACCTCTCGTGACAAGACCCGGATTCATCGTGGCGCGCAATCATCACGAAGATCAATTGCAAGGAGTGGGCAACCTCAATGATATCGGTGGAGTCATGGCCGGATTCGGCTGTGAAGATATGGACGGTTGCCCAACGATTTCAGAAGTTCATCCTCGTTGGGGCGATCGGTCTGCTCGTCAATCAGGCAGGATTGGCGGGTCTGCACGGCATTGGCGACTGGGAGGTCCGGGTAGCATCGCCCGTCGCCATCTTTGCATCGATGCTTGTCACTTTTTACCTCAACGAAGCGTGGACCTGGCACGACCGGGGCACCGGTCGAGTCATTCACCGGGCGATGTCCTATGTTCCCATCAATGCCGGCGGCCTATTCATCAATTGGGTATTGCTCACGTTTCTTCACGATTCTTTCGACATGCATTACTTGATCGCGAACCTGTTTGGCGCTGGGATTGCCGCGTTCTGGAACTTCGGCCTAAACAACGCGATCACTTGGCGAGCCTGATTCGAGACCCAGAATCTGCGCAACGGTCAGCAATTGATTTAGGCGCCAGGAAATTTCTTCGCCGAACGGCATCTACCCTTGATCAGTCGAGCGACTAGGCGTCCGATTCAGGGCGGATCACACCCGTGTGGTATAACCTTTGACGTCAAGGTCGCCCGAATTCCGGGGTGATTTTGTGCGCCTGTCGTGGCTCAGTCGATCGTTGCAATATACGAGCAAGGGCCGACCGGCGATCAACGATACCCAGGAAGGAGTTCCAGGAAATGCAGAGCGGGCAGACCTCGAATGGAGCGACCGGCGTTAAGCCCAAGGGACGCAACATCATCATGGGCGCCGGACCTGCCGGTCTATGTTCGGCATATGTGTTGAGCAAGGCGGGGGCAAACGCGACCGTTGTTGAATCCGCCCCGTTTGTTGGTGGATTAGCCCGCACCATTCGCCGTGACTCCGAGAACGGTGAGTTCAAATTTGACATCGGCGGGCACCGTTGGTTCACCAAGAATGAAGACCTTAATGATCTGTTTCGCGAGGTTGTGGACGACGAACTCCTGTGGGTCAATCGAATCAGCCGTATCTACTTCGATGGCAAGTTTATCGATTATCCGCTGAAGATCGGGAGCGCGCTCAAGGCCGTCGGCCCGATCACCGCCGCCCGTGCTGTGCTCGATTATGGCCGAATCAAGATCAAACAACGATTTAGGCCCAAAGACGTTAAGTCGATGGAAGATGCCTACGTCAATCAGTATGGCGAGACACTGTACAAGCTGTTCTTTCAGGCTTATTCCGAAAAGGTGTGGGGTCTAAAGTGCGACAAGCTCTCCGGCGACTGGGTGAGCCAGCGCACCAAGGGCATGTCGTTGATCACGGCAATCAAGGATGCCGTGATTCCCTCCAAAGGCGATGTCGTCAGCCTGATCGAGCAGTTCATGTACCCACGCGACGGTTTCGGGCGCTTCTCGGAGCGAATGGCCGATTCAATCACGGCATCGGGCAACGACATCCGGCTCAGGAATGCCGTCGAAAAAATCGTGCTCGATGGCGACCGGGTCAAGGGCATCCGAGTCCGAACCGAAAACGGTCCGGAACTCATCGAAGGCGACAACTTCATTTCCTCGATCCCGTTCACCGTGCTCGTCAAGATCATGGAACCGGCCGCGCCAGCCGACGTGATTGCCGCCGCCGATTCCCTCACCTTCCGCGACATCATCACTGTCAACCTCATGATCAAGAAACGCCAGGTGACTCCCGATACGTGGCTCTATGTCCACGATCGCAACATCCTGTTCGGGCGGTTTCATGAACCAAAGAACTGGAGTCCGGCGATGGTGCCGAGCGACAACTACACCTCCCTCGTGATCGAGTACTTCTGCACCAAGGGCGACCATATTTGGAACATGAGCGACGAGCAATTGGTGAACCAGTCCGTGAAGCACCTCGTCGAGGATCTCGACTTTGTCAGGCCCGAGGAAGTACTCGGCGGATTCACGCTCCGCGCCACCAAGGCGTATCCGGTCTATGACCTTGATTATCAAGAGCCGCTGCTCAGGATGAAGGATTACATCCAGAGCATCGAGAACCTTCAGTACATCGGCCGCGGCGGTTCGTTCCGGTATAACAACACCGACCACTCTATCGAAACCGGGATGCTCGCCGCCAGGAACATACTGGGCGAGACTCACGACCTCGAGCGCGTCAACGCGGACGAGGAGTATCACGAAATCAAACGCAAGAGCAGCGCCGCCAGCGTTGCGTAGCCCTCGCTTCCGTGAGCGAGTCGCTACGCACGTCGCGGTAATATTCCTACTGAGGCGCCAATGGCCGAACCATCTACGCCCGACTCCACCTCAACCGAAGTGATGAGGAATCCGGCCGGTGATTCCGGATCGGGTTTGACGGGGGCCGCCGTTCGACTCGCAGTCTGGGCAACTCTTTCCCTCGCCTTTGTGGGTTATCTGGCGTTCGGTTCGGTTGGCGCCCGAATCTGGCGTTTCGGACAACTTCATATCGAATCCCGGTCCATTGCCGCCACCTGGCGCGTGCAGGGCCGGAGTCTGCCCGATGTCGCTCACCAGTGGTTGATCGAGATTGTGTTCTATGGCGCGATCCTCGTCTTCGTGGTCGGTGTGATCGTGGGCATGCGCCTGTTGCTTGCCGAGCCCGCGAACGAGCTCACGCCGGTTGACAACGATCATCCCTGACTCGAACGCGGAAGCATCTCAATCAGCGTTTTCGACAACACCGGATCGTGAGCCGGTGGACTGGACCGAGTTTGCTCTGATCGGCGATTCGCTCGTTAACTTGCTGGCGACATGGATCCGCCCACTCCGGCCGAGACCAACCTTCGAACCGAGGTTTTTGACAGGGATGGGGGATCGCGCCCCGGCGATGACTGCGCTGGAAGGACCGAGGTGTTTTCTTGGGGTGCATAAATACTTACATTCGTTTTTCCGCTGACGGGTCACGTGTCGGACATCTGCTGATCGGACCGGTTTACGAGGTCATGACCAGTCGGTGACACCGCCCATCGCACGGTAGCGCCACGACCGTATATCGGTTTCAGCAGGCCACGCGTTTGAGCGCTCGTAAACAACGCATTGACGAACGCCCGAGGGACATCAAGCGCATCGGCGACCTCCATGGATTCCAATCCAGGCTGATATCCGCCGTCACGAGTCCCAACCTCGTGCAAGAACCGAGCCAAGTATGAATCGAGGGGCGAATGAAGTGGTGCATGCTCGGTCATGGTAGATGTCCTTCGCTGATTCGTCGATTGCTCCTTGATCCAGGTCTCCCGCGAATATCGCATTCTCCCCGGACTGGTATCCTTGAAACATGCTGCCCGGGGCGCAGGAGTTTCCTCACTCGCCATCTTGCCACAGGACTGTTGAATTGCCTGTTGCTTACACTCCCGATTCCGAACTTGATTTCTCGTCTAGCGCCCTGCCTGGCGGTTCCCTGATCGCATCGGTCTACGACCGTGTCTTCATGCAACTGTCGGACCGTGGAGGGTCAAGCAACGCCATCGGCGCTCGTTGGGCCCAGATTTGCGCTGAAGCGCTTGTGTCCGGAAACATCGAATTTGACAATGTGCGCGGCGCGGGGAGTGGCGTCCTTGCAAGCCAGGCAGTTCGCCTCGACGACATTCCTGGGATTGCCCGGACCGCGTCAAAACACAATCTCCAGAATCCCGACTTCATGCTGGTTGGAGGCGATTCAGGGACTCAACGACTGTGGGCAGCCGATGCCAAATTCTCGGTAGACACCGCCCGCTCGAAACAGGTCAGTGCCGACGTCGTGGAGTCACTCTTGAATCTAGGCAACTCCTTGCGATCGCTGTTGCCGCAACTGCGTCCCGATGTGATCATCGAGAACGGCGTATTTCTGTGTCCGGACTATGCTCTGACGCATCGACTGCTGCGCGACCGGCGAGGTCCGCGCCGCGCCACCGTCCAACAATCCGAGGTTCGATTCGTATCGGTGACGGCGCCGCAGTTCCTCGCTCCGATGGGGCTTGTAAGGCTGCGGGAATGGTTCGCCAGGATCGATGGCTTTCCGATTGATTCCACAGCGAGCTTGATGCTCGCTCTCTATTACTTTCGTCTGGCCAGGGCAGCGTTGGCGTGCTGGCAAGATCAAACAGCCCCACTCCTGGCCGGCCGTGAGATGCTCGCGATCGATGATGAAGCAGTCGAGGCCCAGGCCAAGGCGCTGGCTACAATCAGGACAAGCGCTTGGGGAATCATGCAACGATGGAACGATCTTGCCGACGAGGTGCGACGTCAGCGGTTAGCCGTCAACAGCGTTTCATCGATTCCGATAAATGGCAAACATCTTCGCGAGCAGATTGAATTGGCGGCGGCGGCGGCCGGTGTCGTTCCGCCATCGGGATCGAAGGTGCGGCGATCGGTCGGTTCCTGGCTTCGTGGCCAGATACGCGATCAGTTTGGTCCGCTTCAGCCGCCGGTCGAGCACTTCGGCGCCTTGCTGGACGAGTTGACGAGGTTTAGTCGCTCCCTCCAGCCGCAGATTGCGATCGTCACTGCGCGGATTATCGCTGAGCAGGTTGGTGAATCCCCGTCCGCCCCATCATGACCGTCTCCCCTGGAGTGATTGGCCCTGCGCCTGGGTGCAGACAGCCGTCATGTCTGCCGTTATCATTGCTGGGTAATCGTAGTGAAAGGGACGCACGGGTCACGGAATGTGGCGCTATCCCAGGATGTCGCACATCAACCGACCGTCGGAGACCGCGTCAAACGTCGGGGCCTGGATGTCGTCTCACACCATCACGTTGATGCAGCAGGAGAGGGAGTGCACCGCGAATGGCAGATACAGTCGGTGAAGTGGTCCAAACGAAGGTCACGGTAACCGTTAACGGAAAGCAGCAATCGGCACGTGTGGAGCCACGCATGCTGCTCGTGCATTTCTTGCGAGACGAGCTGGGCCTCACCGGAACCCACGTCGGGTGTGATACCAGTCAATGTGGTGCATGCGTTGTGACCGTGGATGGTTTGACGACCAAGTCGTGCACGAAACTGGCGGTCCAGGTCGATGGTAGCTCGATCGAGACGATCGAGGGTCTTGCCGATGGCAGCGAGTTTCATCCGATCCAGGATGCGTTTTGGGAAAAGCATGGACTGCAGTGCGGTTACTGCACGCCTGGCATGATCATGTCTACCAAGGCGCTGCTCGAACGCAATGCGGACCCCACGGAAGAAGAGATTCGGCACGAACTCGAAGGAAATATGTGTCGTTGCACGGGGTACCAGAACATTGTGCGTTCAGTTCAACACGCGGCCGAGAAAATGCGAGAGCAAGGTGCTGACTAGACACCGTCTGATTTCCATAAGGGCTTCGCGTGATCGCCGCCCTCGAGGGAGATAATCGTGTTTCCAACTTCATTCGCATATCACCAGGCGACAAGCGTGGCTGATGCCGTGGCGGCGCTGGCCGGCAATCCGGAAGCGAAAGTCCTGGCCGGTGGCCATTCGCTGATTCCGGCGATGAAGCTGCGATTGGCGACTCCAGGATTGCTCATTGATCTCGGGCGAGTCAGCGAGCTCAAGGGCGTCTCGATCGAGAATGGTGTCGCAACGATCGGCGCGATGACCACGTACGACGAGTTGCGCTTTGCGGATGGCGTGGCGGCGGCGTTTCCGATTGTGAGTGACGCAATCAACGTCATTGGCGACCAACAGGTTCGCGCCCATGGCACCATCGGTGGCGCCCTCGCACACAACGATCCCGCGGCAGATATGACGGCGGTGTTCCTGGTTCTGGGCGGCAGCGTTCAGGTGACGGGATCGTCAGGAGAACGCACAGTCAGTGGTGAGGACCTCTTTGTCGATCTGTGGACTACATCTCTGGAGCCGGATGAAGTAATCACCAGAATCCTGATCCCGGTTCCAGCCGAAGGCACGCTCACCGCCTACAAAAAGCATGCCCACCCGGCTAGCGGGTACGCTGTGGTTGGCGTTGCAATTGCGATTGAGCGGGCCAATGGCGTGGTGTCTGGAGCATCTATCGTGGTGACCGGGGCCACTTCCAAACCGACACACGCGGCTGCCGCTGAGGCGGCGCTGATTGGCAAGAAACTTGACGACGAGGCGATCGGCGGGGCCGCTTCGGCGGCGGCCGTGGGACTCGAAGTCAATGGCGACACGTACGCTTCCGAAGCATACCGAATACAGCTGATCAAGGTGCTGACGAAACGGGCCATCGAATTCGCGATAAATCGCTAGAGGCCGCACCGATCTCCAAGACGACAACCCCCGACCGCATTGCGGTCGGGGGTTGTCGCGTTGAGGTTAACGCCCGGCTACAGAATACGAAGAAGCGCCACCCAGGCGACGAATTGTGTGACCAACGCTCCCATCAGGACGAATCGACTCGCGAACCGATCGATCGGTGAAATGAACCAGGCCATGACGATTCCCATCAGGGAGAACATCGCCGCCATCAGAGGCAGATTCCAAAGCGCCGATTCGTCCCGCACGTTCTCGAGAACACCGGATGCGCTCACGTGTGTCGCGAACTGAGGCGCCAGCGAATCCACCTGATTGGCGACCAGAATCGCCATTCCCGCAAGACTGACAAGACCGACCCCAATGAAACCCAAAGCTGGCGCATCATTCACAAGATCGGCATTGGCAATCGCCGGTGGAAGGGTCGGGCGCGAAAGGTTCGGCATCCGGATTTGCGGCGCCTGCCGACCTTGTCGGGCCGGTCGTCTCGGGGCGTCGTATTCGTCAAAGTCATCCTCATAGACGCCGGCGTCATTGGTGAATTCATACGAGTCTGGATCGTAGGCGATGCGATTACCGGCCAGACGAGTGGTCGGTTCGCGGGATGACTGGCGTGGGGTCATCGGTGTCCATTGAGATTGCCTGCGCGGCGATGACGGTTGCTGTGGACCGTGCCGCTCAACGTAATATGGATCGTCGTCAACGATCTGGTCGTCCTCGGGCGGCGTGTATCGACCAGTTTGCGGTGACTGACGCCGGACATTGAAACGCCCCTGCTGAGCCGCCGCTGGCCTACCGCTCTGCTGCCGAATACTGTGACGCAGCCGGTCGAGCTGGGCAGCAGTTCCCTGGCTCGACGGCGTGCTCGGGTCACGACGTCGCTGTTGAGGCGCGGCCCGCCGTGGCGCAGACTGTTGGGGTTGGTACGGATCCTCGAAGTCGTTTTCAACCTCCCACTCGTCCTCGTAGAGGAAATCGTCGTCGTAGAGTGGCTCTTGCGGAACAGGCGCCGGACGTTGTCGACTGGAGCGATTGTGGCGATCGTTGGAGGACACGGAGCGTGTCTCCTATCTGTTTGAGTGGGGGCGATTGACGGCAAATAGCTGACGCGAGAATACCATAGTGCGTGTCTCACGCTCGTCATCCCCAAGGCGAGCGTGAGGTCGTCGTCAAGCGGCCGGTGTGGACGCCGGTCCTGCGTTGGGAGTCGCAACCGGTGATGTCGCCGGAGTTGCGGCGCCGATCGTGACCGGCGACGCATCCGGCGATCCTGGAACAACTGGCAGCGGGCCAACGAGCGGCGGCTCTGGCGTCGGCGATGCCGGGATCGGCGTCGCCATAATTGGAGTTGGGGCGCCCGCCGGTGGCGCGAATACGCCCGGAGTCGTGGTTGGGGTCGTGAGATGCTCTGACGAGATGTCGGACTCGTTGCGCTGCGTTTCCAACCAGGTTTCGACCGCCTCGGTCGTCGCCAGCTGATACTGAACGTCGGTTAGTGGGCGATCCGCTTCCTTCGCGGACACGCGCACGATTTGCCATCCGTAGTCCGTTTCGATCGGTTCGCTGACCTGACCGGGTTCGAGTGAGAAGGCGACTTCGGCCAACTCCGAATCAACCTCAAGTCGTGTGAACCAGCCGAGTTCCCCACCAGTAGAGGCAGTGATCGTATCGGTCGAGTTCGACCGCGCGAGCGCGCCGAAATCCGCTCCGCCAGTCGCCTGGCTGGAGAGCTGGTTTGCCAGGTCCTCGGTTCCGACCAGGATGTGCTGGGCATTGACCTGTTCGGCGGTTTGGGGAACCTGGCTGGTCAGTTGATACACAACTTGCTCCCGAACCAATTGCGGTTTCACCCAAAGTTGGATGTAGTCGTCCTCGGAAATGTTTGCGGCGTCGAAAACGTTGCTTTGGAAGATGTCGTACTCGGCTTCAGCGGCTCTCAACGAATCTTCCAGGTCCGGAGTCGCCCCTGGCGAAGCCAATTGACTCGCCAAGTCTTCCCCTTCCGGCGTGGCTCCGGGGGTGGCGCCGTCGAAGACCGGGGTTGCCAGCAGGTCCCCGACAATTGGGCTTGCTTGCGGGCTGGAAACTGGTGTGCCGAGGTCGATCGATTGTTGTGTCGCCAGTGCTTCGGCGGTTTCCGTGGCGGCCTGGGCCCGCTCCGGGATCAACGTTGGCGAGGGTTGTGGAGTCAACAGCGGAGCGTCGATCGGTGCAAACTGGTTCAGGGCGTATTCCTGAGCCTGTTCATCAGTGACCGTTACGCCCAAGGATTCGGCGCCATCGAGGAACAGTTGATCTTCTATCATTTGCTGAACTGTGGTGGCGCTGACATCAGTGCTGCCCCAAACATCGTCGCGCTGGGCATCGAAACTCGCCGCGAACTGCATGAACTGTTGTTGCTGTTCGCCCTGAGACTGCATCGCGAACGATTCATATTGCCGAGCCTGGCTGTACAACGCAATCGATTGGTACTTCCAGTAGTCCCGCCGGCGAATCTCATGCCCGTTGACCTCCGCGAGTACGGCATTCGGCTTAATCGCATACTCGTAAATTGCGCCGCCCCCGAGGATGAGGATGACCACGCCGACGATACAAACCATCGTCAGCATGAATATGCGCTGGTACTGCGCCTCCTGGTCGCGACGGCTCCGGCGCTGAGTTTGTCCGCCTGGGGCCTGTTTGGCGCGGTCGATTCGGTCCCTGATTGAATCGAAACGGTTCTGGTTCGGTTTCATGAATGATGACGACCTCGTTCCGCAGGGGATGTAGCCGACGACTCGTATTGACCGATTTAGCCGGATGGTGGCGTGTCCGCTAACGGAAACGACGCGCCTCTCCAGTACTCTGGAACCGTGGCGCGTCGCGCAGATCGACCATCAGGCTGGCCGGCTTGGCCATAACCGCCGAATTACCCGCGTTCGTTTGGACCAGTGAACGGCAGCAGCGCCATGTATCGGGCTCGCTTGATCGCAACTGTCAGCGATCGCTGGTGCTTGGCGCTGGTGCCCATTTTGCGCCGGGGTTCTATCTTGCCCCGCTCACCAACGTGACGGCGGAGCCGGGCAAGGTCCTTATAGTCAACGTGCTGGATGTTGTCGACGGCAAATGCCGATACCTTGCGGCGCGGAGTGTAGCGTCCACCACCGCCCGGTCGGCGTCCCCCGCCGCTCGGGCGCCGGCGGTCGCCGCCTTCCCCTTCGCCGCCACCGCCACTGCGCTGGCCCTGAGGGCCACCGAAGCGCGATCCACCTGGGCGACTTTCGCCCTCAGGGCGCGCCGCCCGATTTTCTCGTTCCTGGGTGTTGTCCGACATGGTTGCTGATCTTTCTGTGCTAGCCGCCGATGCTCAATGGTGTTAGAAGGGAACGTCGTCAAAAGTGGATGGCGGATCGTCGCGATCGGTGTCACGGCGATTGCCGCCACTGGGGTTCCCGCCGCCGGGAGATTCCCCACCCCGGTTGCCTCCGGAATACCCGCCGGATTGGCCCTGATCGCCGTCCGGTCGATTCCCCAGCATCAGGAATTCGTTGGCAGTGACATCGAGCGATGTCCGTTTTTCGCCTTCGTTCGTTGTCCATTCTCGGGATTCGATCCGGCCGTCGACATACACTTGTCGGCCCTTGCCTACGAATCCACGTTGGACCAGACCGTCGATGGTTTCCGCAAGTCGTCCCCAGGCGGTGACGCGGAACCAGGTTGTTCGCTCCTGGTCCTGACCACTGCTGTCCTTGAATCGCCGACTTACCGCGATCGAGAAATTGACATTCATGGTTCCCTGCGGCGTGTAGCGGGTTTCCGGATCGCCACCGAGGTTTCCGACAAGACTGACCTTAGCAAGACTGACCATTTGAAGGCTCCTTGTTCCTGGTGGCGGATTCTTCCGCGGCGGATTCAGCGTCGACTGTGGCTTTATCGGATACCACTGTTGGCTCCTCAGCGACAAGTTTGTCAACCGCGGGGTTGGTTGAACTATCTCCGATCACGGTAACTTCCTCGCTGGCGGCGCCAGCCTCGGACGCTTCAGAATCCATCGACTCTGGCACAACGACCTCGCCGGCAATTTGATCGGTGGTTGTCGCCACCTCGTCCGCGGTTGCAACCGTACTTTCCGTGGTGCTGACCGTCTCATCCGCAGTTGCGGCAGTGTTGTCAGCGGTGCCCGCTGACTCATCTGCGACATCGGAAGTGTTGTCGGGGGTCGCCGGGATCTGATCGGCTACGGCAACGGCCCCATTTAGGTCCGATGTCGAGTCATCGGTCGCGCCAGCGGCGGCGTTCGCTGCGTCAGCACGTTCATCAACAGGTGAGTCGGCGGTGGTCAAAGCGATTGGAGATACAGTCTGCGCAGCCGGCTCTCGGGGCGGCCGACGTTCGCCAGCCGGGGCGGGACGGCGTTCGCCCGCGCGGGCCGGGCGACGATCGCCATCACGGGCGGGCCGCCGGTCTCCGGATTCTGCTTCGCCGGGTGGCGGCTGGTTCCCCTCGTTAGGCGAGCCCCACTTTGGATCGTCATGCACCACAAGGTACCGAATAACCCGGGTGTCGAGTTTAAGTTCTCGCTCGATCTCCGTCATCCGCGAAGGTTCGAGGTCGAAGTGCCAAATTACGTAAATACCGTCGCGGTAGTCCTGACTATTGAATCGAATCGAGTAGGCCAACCGACGCCGACCCCAGGGTGAATCAGTAAGGGTTTCCTTGATCGAGCCAGTGACCGCGGTAATGTAGCCAGACACCCGATCGATTGTGCCGGTGAGATCCTCATCCGCCAGATCAGGCAGGAGAATCGCCATCAGTTCATAGGCGCGTGGGTCGCGAGCGTAACTTGCCAAGAATTGCCCCTCTCTGTGGGTTTCCCCCTAATCTCGGGATCCCACAGGGACCAATCCGGTCGGGAGGAGAAAGGAAGATGTGCGGCGTCTTGAATCGCGAGCACACAAAATCAGCCCGAACAGTCGGGCAACGATGCAGTATAGCACTGCGGGTCGCCTCGATATGCGAATGAGAGCTACGCCAATGGACGTAGCGTCAGTCCAAGCAATCCAGCCAGCCGTCGCAGCGTGGATTGGGCGCCACGAATGTCGTTGTTCTCCGGCGCCTCAAGGATTGCCACAGCGATCCGACGCAGTTCGTTAACCGCGGACGGCGTATCAAGGTCGTTGCCTAACGCCTCCTTGAATCGCTGACAAGGGTTCGACACGTCCAACATCTCGCCGACTCCAGATGCGGAACACTGCGCGGCCTCAGCGATATCGGCCGCGATCGACGACCAGGTTTCAATCTCCTCGTCGTGGTACACCCATGGTGTTCGATAGTGGTTGGAATGCAGATAGAGCCGGAAGGCGTCCGAACTGTACCGTTGGAGGATGTCGCTCGCCAGGACAAGATTGCCCAGCGATTTGCTCATCTTGTCGCCCTGATAATCCACCATCGCCACATGCATCCAGGTCCGCACGAAAGGTTCGATCCCGGTCGCATGCTCGGATTGAGCGATTTCGCATTCATGGTGCGGGAAGACGAGGTCGTACCCTCCGCCGTGGATATCGATCGTGGTTCCCAGATAGTGGATCGCCATTGCGCTGCACTCGATGTGCCATCCGGGCCTACCCGGTCCCCACGAAGAATCCCACGTCGGCTCCCCAGGCGAGGCTGCCTGCCACATGATGAAGTCGATCGGCGCGCGCTTGTTCGGATCGTCGGGGAAGTTGCCGCGCTCGTTGGCGACCGGAAGCATTTCCGCCGGGGCGAGACGACTGAGTTTGCCAAAATCCGGATCGGACTGCACTGAGAAGTACACGTTTCCGTTGGCGACGTAAGCCAGATCCTGCGCTAGCAATTTGACAATGAGTTCCTGCATCTGGGGGATGTGATCGGTCGCCGCCACATAATGATCCGGGTCCAGTGCATTGAGGTCGGCCATATCCCTTCGGTACTTGGCTGTTTCTGCGCGAACCAGGTCGTCCCAGGCAATGCCCCTCGCCTTGGCTTTGCGCAGGATGTCGTCGTCGATGTCGGTCACATTCTGAACGTAGGTGACTTCGTGACCCTGGTCCCGTAAAAACCGCACGAGGACGTCATAGGCGAGAAAGGTGAATGCATGACCGGCGTGGGTCGTGTCGTAAGGTGTAATCCCGCAGACATAGATGCCAATGTGGCCATCGACCGCTTCAACGGACTCGACGGTTTGCGTCTGTGTATTGAAGAGCCGCATGCTCGGAGTGCCCCACCTTTTCGTGCGTTGGCCGGAAACCGGTCACAGCTTCGCAGCCCAAACACGAGCCACAATCCTTGCGTCAATTGTGCCTTGAGCCCTTGGCGATAACATATGCAGTTACTTCCCGTAGTATATCCCAGGGAATGCCCAGACTCGTCAACACCTTGGCGTGCGGATCAGTCAGTTCTTCGATGTCCTCACTCGTTCATGCTATGATCCAGCCTGATCGGGACTCCATTAACGTCGCGTTCCTATCCGTACCAAGGGTCTCATTTGTCGCCATTCACAACCTCCAACGCAACCTATTCAGGCTCACTCCCAGGGGCCGTGCGGCTCGTGAGCGCCCTCCTGGCGCTGCTTATATGCATGGCCTGGGCGCCGGCTGCGCCGGCTTTCGCGCAGGACGAAGACGGTACGCCGCCCCCACTGGCGGGAGAGAGTGACACAAGCCTCCCCTGTTTCGACGGCCGCCTTCGGATTCGGGACCTTGAAGTCGCCGACCCGTCGATTCCCGAAGGTTTGGAGCGTATCTACGAACTCGGCTCCGCGTGGGAAGATGACGCCACGCTTTTTTCGCTCCGTCTCGGATGCCCCCTTCTGGAAACGGGATTTCAATGGGAAGGAACGTTCTTCTCTCGCTCGGCCCAGGCGTTTTACGCCACAGACACTGCCGAAATTCAGGCCGCGGAAGACGATCCTGACACCGTGCTCGAACTCGGCACCGACGGGCTCCAGGTCTTTTTCGTCTATATCTCGCTCTTTCGCGCCGGATTTGATGAGGACTCCTTGCTCGGCGCCGTAGGCGGGGTCACAATTCGGTACAACACCGAGGCGCAGCCATTCGGTCCACCTTCGGCGCCCAAGGGAGACGTCTATTTCCACGTTTCGATCCAGGAGCGAGGTGAAGTGGTCGATATCTGGGTGGCCTCGAAAGACGGCAGGATTTTCCGTTACACCACTGATTAGGCATCTCATCAGACGTCTGGGGGACCATGACTTGACTGCCGTTTCATCGACTACCGACGTTGCCCGGCGCCTTGCTACCCTGTTCAAGGCTCAGCCAGGGGCCCTGTTTTCCGATTTCGACGGTACCCTCAGTCCGGTGGCTCCGACGCCGGACTCAGCAGTGGCCGCTCCAGGCGTGGCCGAGACGCTCAGTCGGCTGGCCGAGCGTCTCTCGCTCGTGGGAATCGTAAGCGGACGCGGGGTTGACGACGCGATGAACCGAATTGCGGTTCCCGATCTCCTGTATGTTGGCAATCACGGGCTCGAATGGCACGAGCATGACGAGCATCACGTCCACCCGTCGGGGCTCGCCGCCGAGGAGGTGCTTCCAGAGGCACTGCGAGATATCGAACAGCGGCTGCAAGCTCAGGTGACGCTCGACGGCATCATATTCGAAAACAAGCGCTACTCGGCCTCGGTCCATTACCGATTGAGCGCGGACCCTGGCAGGGCAGGTGAGATTCTTCGTCCAATCCTCCACGAAGTGGCAGCTGACTACGGATTCTGGGTTGCCGACGGGAAGATGGTGTTCGAATTGAGACCCGGAGCCGGCGTGAACAAGGGCTCGGCGGTCCGCCAGATTGTCACCGAACGCGAACTTCAATCAGCCGTCTTCCTCGGTGACGATGTCACCGATGCCGACGCCTTCATCGTCCTCCGTCAACTGCGGGACGAGTTGGGAATTCAAACCTGCACCATTGGGGTGCTCACCCTCGACACGGATCAACGCGTGATCGAAAACAGTGATTTCCTGCTTGATGGCGTCGACGATGTGGTTTCGATGTTGCTGGAACTCGTTCACTTATTGCCGAACGACGACGATTCGCCGGAGTGATCCATACCCAATGAAGCGAATCCTTCCTATCGCGTTGATGTTGGCGCTGGTCATTTCGGGGATCGGCATCCCCCTGCTCGCCTCTGCCCAGCGCGAGCAGCTTCCACCGTGGCGGATCCCGATGCCACCGGCCCGGTCGACAGCAGAGATCGTTGTCGGTGACACACCGCTGACCGTTGACCTCGCATTGACGAGTGAGGAGCAACATCTTGGTCTCGGCTACCGCAACGGCCTGGAACCGGGAACAGGGATGCTCTTTGTCTTTCCGGAGTCCGTTGACCGGACGTTTTCGATGAGGGGAATGCGGATTTGCCTCGACATTATCTGGATCGCCGATGATGAAATCGTGGCCGCCGCCGAGAGCGTTTGTCCCGATCCGGAAGGGACTGAGCTTTCGTTAGGTGGCGTGTATCCATCACCGCAACCGGTGAGCCATGTCCTCGAAATGTCTGCGGGCTGGATGGCCCAGAACAGTTATGGCGCCGGCACGCCAGTCAGAATTCCCGACCCCCTAGGGTAGTTCGATGGCTGCTCGCCGTTCCGCTGCTGTGAGCGCCCGCTCGAGGCGGTCTTGCCGCACTGCCACCGCAACATCGCCCCTGGTCCGCTCGAGCACGGCGCGCAACTGGTCGGTCGTGCGTCGCAGTCCTCCCGTCATCGCATCGGGGAAATCAACGGTCACGAGCACCGAATACACGGCATCCATTGCGTCCAACAGCCACACCGCGCGATCGATGTTGTTGCCACGCAGGGCATCGAGCGTGTCGCGCCGCAGTTCGCTGGCGGCCTCAGCCAAACCATTCAGGTATGCGCCATCCTCAACCGCCAGGGAGCTGGGATCGGGGAGCGGTTCGCCGCGCAAGAGGGCAAGTGTAATTGTCGCTTCGGCATATTCCTTCATCGCGTCCTGAACGTACCCTGCCCAGAACACGTTCGGATATTGAACCGCGACGCCTCTGATTTGCGAGAGTAGGTAACTTGCTTCATCGAGGAGCGCAATTGCGTCGTCGAACGAGTCACGGTGCATTGAGCGCACGGCATTTGCGGCGAGTCGAATCACCTGTCGACCCTGCGTCAAAGCCTGATCGCGGGCGGCGCCCATCGCTTCGAATCTCTGAATGACATCGTTGGTGATTGCTTGCAACGACGGGGCCGGATCGGAGTCCATCGAGTTGTTCCTTCCGGGGTTTCGGGCCGGGCGCCCAGCTTGCCCGTCGGTCAGCTTCCCTTTGACACTGCAACTGGGGGGCAACTATACTCCTGATCGTCGCTATGAGGGTCTTAATTGGTGCTCCCGGCGGCAAAGTCCAAGAGATTCTCACAGCGAGAATCAGGCGTTGAACGGAAGTAGTAGGCTCACCTGATAGCGAGGCGCCGGTTGGTGAAAGGCGTCGAATCTGGGCCGAACTCGTCCGCGAGCCATGCGGGTGAACGTAAAGTAGCCGGGCACGGAAGCCTCCGTTATTGGGCGCAGAGCGGATCGGATACGGTTCGCCGCCCAAGTGACTGCATTTTGGGGCCGTAGCTCAGCTGGGAGAGCGCAACACTGGCAGTGTTGAGGTCAGGGGTTCGAGCCCCCTCGGCTCCACCTTGAAGGTCGGGTGGCGGCGGAACCCGCTGATCAAGCAGGGTGGTACCGCGGACGCGACTTTTCACATAGCGCCTTCGTCCCTGACCAGGGATGGAGGCGTCTTTGCGTTCACTTGAGTGCCTTCATTCATGTCGTTCGGCCGCTGGAGTGGCCCGCAAAGAGTTGGAGACCCCGTCATGACCTCTATTTCAGCACCGACGACTCAAGTCACAGCATTTGACGACGCCCATGTGTACCATTTTGCCGAAATTGAACCGAAATGGCGCGACCAGTGGCAGTCTGCGGCGATCTACGCTGTCGACGACGACGCTTCGGAACCCAAGTGGTTCAACCTGACGATGTATCCATATCCGTCGGGCGTCCTTCATGTCGGGCACTGGTACGCCTTCACGGCGCCGGACGCATTCGCTCGGATGCAGCGGATGCGTGGATTCAACGTGATGTTTCCAATGGGGTTCGATGCGTTCGGTCTACCCACCGAGAATGCCGCAATCCGGAACGGCGTCCATCCGGCCCGGTGGACCTACGAATGCATCGCCACCATGCGTCATCAGTACGACCTGATGGGAGCGATGATCGATTGGTCGCGGCACGTAATCACCTGTGAACCATCGTACTACCGTTGGAATCAGTGGTTCTTCCTGCAAATGCTCGAGCGCGGGCTGGCCTATCGCGCCAATGGCGCAGTCTGGTGGTGCCCGAACGATCAAACGGTGCTCGCCAACGAACAAGTGCTGGAGGGCAATGTCTGCGAGCGCTGCGGGGCCGACGTCTACAAACGCGACCTTGAACAATGGTATTTTCGAATCACCAGTTACGCTCAGGAGCTGCTGGACGAACTTGAATCCCTGGACTGGCCGGATCGGGTCAAGATCATGCAGCGCAATTGGATCGGTCGATCCGAAGGGGCTCGGCTCGAATTCTCGCTTGAAATTGGCGAAACGATCGAGGTGTTTACAACCCGCCCGGACACGGTGTTCGGGGCGACGTTCATGGTCGTTGCGCCCGAGCATTCGCTTGTCGCGCAGTTGACCACTGACGACCATCGTGCCGACGTGAAGGCCTACATTGCCAGGTCACGGACCCAATCCGAGATCGAGCGACAGTCGACCGATGAGTCGAAAGCGAGAACGGGTGTCTTCACTGGCGCCTACGCGGTCAATCCCGTCAACGATGAGCGGATTCCGATCTGGATCGCCGACTACGTGCTGATGACCTATGGCACGGGGGCGATTATGGCCGTGCCCGCGCATGACGAACGCGACTTCGCGTTCGCACGCGCGTTCGACCTGCCGATTCGGGTCGTGATCCAGCCGGATGACCTGGAAACGATTGATCCAGCCACGATGATCGAGTGCTACCACGGACCTGGACGGATGGTGAATTCCGGTCACTTCAATGGCACCGCTGTACCAGAGAGCATCCCCAATGTCATCGCCTGGCTGGACGAGCAGGGCCGCGGCAAGGCAGAGGTCACGTTCCGGTTGAGAGACTGGTTGATCTCCCGTCAGCGATACTGGGGCACGCCGATTCCG
>Ga0183260_10000357_pt1 | contig 38118 bp, 42 predicted proteins | sample AntDrymUQ4972206_2_FD_129768 | JGI IMG/M metagenome (GOLD analysis project Ga0183260, IMG submission 129768) | Polar desert sand microbial communities from Dry Valleys, Antarctica - metaG UQ497 (22.06) (version 2) (version 2) | ecosystem: Environmental > Terrestrial > Soil > Desert | place... | reverse complement strand
CCGGCGCCGGCGTTTGCCGGAAGCGCTGACGCCGTTGTCGCCCTGACGCTTCCGCCGTTCGTCGACGTTGAAGCCCAGGATGAGCTCGCGCATTCGCGCCGACAGGCGGCCTCCCTCCTCACCCACCGGGAGTGGGCGGGCTTCGTTTTTTTCTGAGCCATGGGATGGGTGCTCTGCCATCTCGCGCTTCATCGGCACCCCTCGCGCAGGACGTTAGGTCCGGCGTACTGAGGGCGGCGCAATCGCAGAACCTGACACACAGGCGCCGGTAAGGCATGGCGGGCGCGGGAGAAAGGGCCCCTGATTCCTCCATCCCCTAGTGAGCGAGGTCGGTCGCCTCGGGAGCTGTTCCCGCGCCCGGTCTCAACATAGGTCTCACGCACGCAGAGTCAAGCTCCCCAGAGCCCTGACACCGCCCGGATGAGCGAGCGGTGTCAGGGCAGCCGTCGTCGCGCTACCTAGCGCCGGAAGGTCCGGCGAGCGGGGGCGCTCGTCAGCCCGGACGCGTCACGCGCACGAAGCGTGATCGTGTAGCGGCCGGGTCCCCGGAAGCGCTGAGCAGGAAGCCAGTTCCGCGTATAGGCGCCGCAGGGCCGTGGAGGAACGCGGGTGGCGAACCGCCGATTGGCCAGTGCAACGCCCGGACGGGTCTCTGTCACGAGGATTGCCAGGTTCCTGCGAACGTCGTCACAGATGCGGAAGCGCGCGTAGACCCGGGCGCCCGTGAAGCGGATCGAAATGATGCTGATCGTCGGACGACGGTTGGTGATCGGATTCGTCGGAACGACGATGGCCGTCACGTTCGAAACTGCCGTTCCAGAGCGATCGTCCTTGCGAGCGGTCACTTCTACCCGCAGACGGAAGCCCAGATCGGCGATGCGGACGCCGTAGGCCCTGCCCGTTGCTCCGATCACGGCCGCACAGGTCAAGGAGTCGACGTCGCAGCGCTGCCACTGGAAGGCGAAAGCAGTCGGGTTGCCCGTCCAGGTGCCTTCAGTCGCCGTGAGCTCCTGTCCGACGCGAGCTTCACCGGTGATCGTCGGCCGCGCGGTGTTGGTGAGCGGTGCGGCGTTGGTGCCGACCACCTCCGTCTGCTCCGAGCGGGCATTCGTGGCTCCGTCGGCGTTCACCGCTGTAACGCGGACGCGCAGGGTGCTACCGACGTCGGCTTGCCCGACCCGGTACGTCTTGCCATCCGCGGCCAGCAGGGCGCACGAGTTACCGCCTGGGTTGCAGCGCAACCAGCGATAGCGATACTCGGTCGGATTGTTGGACCAAGTGCCGTTCTGTGCGGTGAGCGCCTCGCCCACGCGCGCTGTTCCCGTGATCGTGGGAGGCTCGACGTTCACCGGTGCGACCTGCGGAGCAGCCGTCGCCGCTGTGCCGAGCACCAGGAAAGCAAGCGCCGCGGTCAGCAAGCCTGTAACCGCGGCAGCCTTTCCCGTCTTCGTGGTGATCCTCATGACGCATTCCCCCTTGTCGATTGTCGTACAGGACAACGAGAATTCCCTCAACGCACGATGCAAAAACGCCTCTTTCGAGGGATTTCACAAGTTGCGAACAGATGAAGCGGACCGTGGTTTCCTCAAATGAGGCAGTGTTGTGCACGCTCTCAGCGGGTACACCACGCAGTCGGCGCTAGAACTCGTTTCACGTTGACGGCACAAGCTTCATCGTGAAACGAGTGCTTAGCGGGTAGGCGTCCTTCGTCGGGCGACACGTCGCAGCGCCTCGCGCTTCCTACGTCTTCGTTGCGGCGCGTTCTGGCGCCGCGCTCGCGAATCCAGAGAATTCAAACGCTCCGAGGACCGTCAGGTGGCCGAGAAATGTCCCCGACCATCTGGCCGACGTCCTTCTCCTTCGCTCCTAGCGCCACGTCTGCCTGAGACACGATGCCCACGAGTCGGTTGTTCTCATCGACCACAGGAAGACGCCTCACCTGATGTTCAGCCATCAGCTGGAGAGCGTTCGAGAGATCGTCGTCCGGACCGACAGTCACGACCTCGCGCGAAAAGATCTCCCTGACGGGCATTCCGCTCGGATCCTTACCCTTGGCGATTGCGCGAATCACGATGTCGCGATCAGTGACCATTCCGCTCAGTTGCTCGCCTTCGAGGACCGGCACTGCTCCGATGTCATCGGCCTCCATGACTTCCGCCACCTGACGAACCGGCGTATCCGGTGTCACGCAACGGGGCCGCGCTGTCATTGCTTCGTGCACTTTTGTTCCCATTTTCCGCCTCCCAGTAGTCGCAGGCGAGTATCGCCGTCACTCGTTCGAGGTGTACCCCGGGTGCGCGTCTTTGACACGCGGCGACGTCCGCCTCACGTGACTACGGACTCGCATTGTCCCGGAGCTCGACAGGCTCACTTGTGGCCTTGCGTAGAGAAGATTGACGTCGCGCTTGAGCTGTCCGCGCACCGCGGGCGTTGAGGAGGAGCGGCGTCGGACGATGCGCGGGACGAGATCCTGGAGGGCTGGTCCGGCACGCTCAGGAGCTGGCGCCGATCGCGCGAACACGACGAGTTAGTGCTACGACCCGCGCAGTTGCCGAGAAGCTCGTAGTCAGGACGCTTTGCCGGAACCACGGCCGACGCGCGTGACCGGAGTGCGTACTGAGCCCGAATATCTAGGGCGGAGACGCTCGTTGTAAAGCCTTTTCAGTGTGCTTGCCACCTTGCTCGAACGCCTCAAGCTAAGGGCAGTGGCTCGTGAGCGGTTATCGATCATGCGGAGTGAGTACCTCGTGCTCCACGCGCCAAACACACGGAGGATCCGTGCACCTCCACGCATGGAACATGCCTGTAACGTCGGACGGCCCCCTCGTCGTCGGTGCAGCCCGTCGCCTCTAGCCCACTTCTCGCCGATCGCGTGAACTCGCCTACGTGCGGTCGCCCTCTCCGCAGCGGACGTTGCGCGGCGGCCGCTCCGCCCGGACCGCAGCGCGAGTCATCGGGTAGAAGCATGGGCCACCGATCATTGGATTTCTGCGACCGGGGCTCCGTCGTCGTCCCGAAGCGTGACCTCTGATCCCGCCGCGACCGCCCCGTCGACGCGCGCGAGCAGGGTCACGTCGTCGCCGACCCGCACGCAGGCGATGCCCACGCCGCGATGGCCCGTGACGTGGGTCGCGGTTCCTCGATCGGCTCGCTCCGCCGCGAAGATGCGACAGCCGCAGTGGGGACAGATCTCCCGCCGTGGGAAGCTGCGGCGGCCGCAACTCTCACACAGCCACACGGTGAGGCCGTTCAACCGACCGACTCCAGGGCAGCGACGGCAGCGCCGCCGCCGTGCAGGTAGACCACGCCCCCGTACCCGGTAACGATCGCACGCCGTGCTCCCACGACCTGACGCTCGCCGGTCTGCCCGAGCAGCTGGCGGACGGCCTCCACGACGCCGTGCATCCCGCCTGCGGCGCCCGCCTGCCCCGCCGAGAGCTGCCCGCCGGATGTGTTCAGCGGCCACCGGTCGCCGTCGAGCCGTTCGCGGATGAAGCGGCGAACGTCTCCGTCCCGGACGAAGCCGAGATCGTCGAGCTGGATGAGCACCATGACGGGATAGTCGTCGTACACGCAGGCGAGATCGACGTCGTTCGGGCCGAATCCCGCCGCGTCCCAGAGTTCGGCCGCGACCGTACCGAGCCCGGTGGAGAGACCGTCCCCGAGCTGGTTGTCATGGTTGAACGACGAGCGGAGCGCGCGAACGCGGACTCCGGGTCGATTCGGAAGTGCACGGGAGACGAGGATCGCGTCGGCCCCGCTGACGACGGGAACGCAGTCGTAGCGCCCGAGCGGCGGAGCAACGACGGGAGCGGCGAGGTAGTCCTCGAGGCTGAGCGATTCCCGGTAGACAGCCCCAGGGTTCCGCGCTGCCCAGGTGCGCTGCGAGACGGGAATGACGGCATAGTCCTCGCGACCGAGCCCGTGGCGCGCCATGTGCCGCTGCGTGACGAGCGCGAACTGCGCGTTCGGCCCACCGGTCGGGATCGGTGCCAGGCGCTCGCTCGTCGCGCGGTTGTAGTGAGAGGCGAGGCGCCCGAAGTCACCGGGCCCGAAGTGGTCGCCGGCAAGAAGAACGACGTTCGTAGCCACGCCCGCCTCGACCGCGTGCAGGGCATGCTGCAGGAGGTTGAGTGCGGAGACGCCTCCGTGGGGATCCTCCATCATCCACCGAAGCCGGATTCCCAGCCGCCATGCGAGATCGATCGCGTGGTCCGGCGCGAGCGTGAACGATGCGACGCCCAAGCCGTCGACCTCGTCGCGCTCGACGTCTGCGGCCTCGAGCACGCGGACGAACGCGTCTGCGAGCAGCGCGGTCGTCGTCGTCCCCGTCGGCGGGTGCCTGTTGTACGGCACCTCGGCGGCCCCGAGGATCGCCGCCACTTCGCGGCGACTGGCGGTCACCGGGCTACGAGCCGGGCGCGACGGTTCACGCCAGCGCTCGCCTGTCATCGACGCGGGCGAGCTTGCCGCCCTCCGAGCGCGGCCCGTTGCCGGGCGCGAGCAGGGTCACGCGCATCGACGTCCCGATGGTCTCGCGGATCAGCTTCTCGACTCGATCCTCGAGCTGCCGCCTCATGTCGGATTCGAGCCCGCGGGCGGCGGAGGTGAAGTAGCTCTCGGACATTTCGACCTCGACCTCGACCTCGTCGAGCGTCCGCTCGCGGGTGACGACGAGGCGGTAGTGCGGCGTGAGCTCGGGCACCTTCAGCAGCACGGACTCCACCTGGGTCGGATAGACGTTGACACCACGAACGATGAGCATGTCGTCGGTCCGGCCCGCGATCAGCGCCATGCGGGCGAGCGTGCGACCGCAGCTGCACGGCTCGCGGCTCAAGCTGGTTATGTCCCCCGTCCAGTAGCGGAGCAGCGGCATTGCCTGCTTCGTGAGGGTCGTGAGCACGAGGACGCCCTGCTCGCCGTCGGGGAGCTGCTCGCCGCTCTCCGGATCGACGATCTCGGGGAGGAAGTGGTCCTCGTTCACGTGAGAGCCCTCGCGGGCCTCGACGCATTCGTTCGAGACGCCAGGGCCGATGATCTCCGAGAGACCGTAGATGTTCGTCGCCCGGATGCCGAGGCCGGCATCGATCTCGGCGCGCATGCTCTCCGTCCACGGCTCCGCACCCACGCAGGCGAAGCGAAGGCTGATCTCACCGGGCGTTACTCCACGTTCTGCAAATGCCTGTGCGAGCGTGAGCGCGTAGCTCGGCGTACAGGTGATGACGTCCGGGCGTAGGTCCTCGATCAAGCCCAGCTGGCGCTCGGTCATTCCGCCCGAGACGGGAACGACCGTCATCCCGAGCCGCTCGCCGCCGTAGTGCAGCCCGAGCCCGCCCGTGAACAGGCCGTAGCCGTAGGCGTTGTGCAGCACCATCCCCGGCTCGGCACCAGCCATGGCGAGCACCCGCGCGTTTACCCGCGCGAACAGGTCGACGTCATCGCGCGTGTACGCGACGACTATCGGTTTGCCCGTCGTGCCGGACGATGCGTGCAGGCGCACACATTCCTCGCGCGGGACGGCCAAGAGCCCAAGGGGATACGTGTTCCGCAGATCCGCCTTGCGCGTGAAGGGGAAGCTGCGGAGATCCTCGAGCGAGCGGATCTCGGGTATGCCCTCGAGACGGTCGCGATAGAGCGCCACACGCTCGCGCAGATACGCGACGAGCCGGTGCAGTCGCTCGAGCTGGAGCGCCTCGAGCTCGGCGCGTGGCATCGTCTCGAACGCGGGCTCGAAGATCACCGTCGTTGGGAGAAGATCATTCCAGGGCCGGGAGCATCACTCGTTGGCGAAGAACAGGGGCCGCCCGACGCGTGCTTCCACGCGAAGATACTTCCAGAGTCGCGCACCCTCGACCTCGGTCTCCCGGAGGAGATTCGTTACTTTCGTGACCGTCTCGAGATCGGGAACGTCGGCAAGGACGTAGGCTGTCCAGGGCCACGCGACTGAGGATCCGACCATCAGCTCGTCGTCGTCCATCGTGCCGAGCACCCGAACGCCGAAGCGGCCGCCGAGGTCGGCGAACGCTTCGGTCATCGCGGTCGCGATGGCGGGAACGCCGGCGGGATCGGCCTCGAAGAAGCTCTGCGTGACCCCGAAGCAGAAGAGGACGCGGAGCGCCCGTCCCTCCTTCTCGCGGTAATCGTCAGCCATTAGGCTGACCGTAACCGATGGAGCAGTGCCTGACCCCGCGTCAGCGCGAGATCGTGGAGCTCGCCGGTCGGCTGGCGGACGAGTTCGCGGAGCGCGCCGCCGAGCACGACCGTGACGGCTCCTTTCCGTTCGAGAACTACGAGCGCATGCGCGAGGAGGGCTTCCTCGGCCTCACGGTGCCCGAAGAGCTCGGAGGGATGGGCGCAGGGCTGTACGACCTGATCCTCGCCCAGGAGCGGCTCGCTGCGGGAGACGGGTCGACGGCTCTCGCGGTGAGCATGCACGTCTCGCCGATCGGCCAGCTGGCGAGCCTCTGGCGGGCGAGCGGCGACGAGCGACTCGCGGACGTGCTCCGCCGCGCAGCCGACGGCCGGCTCGTGTACGCCTCGATGTCGGCGGAGCCCGGCGACCCGATCCTGATGAGCTCGACGACGACGGCGCGACCCGTGGAGGGCGGCTATCGCGTCACCGGGAAGAAGATCTTCGGCACGGAGTCGGCGGTCTGCACCGAGTTCTCGACGCGGGCGCTCGTGGACGATCCCGAGCGCGGGCAGACCGTGATCTTCTTCCGGCTGTCGCGTGACGTCGAGGGGATGACGGTGAAGGAGACCTGGGACGTGATGGGCATGCGGGCGACGCAGTCGAACGACTTCGAGCTCGACGATGTCTTCGTGCCGGAGGAGGACGTCTTCCACCGCTACCCGGCGAACCACTTCGACGGGACGATGCTGAAGACGGTCTGGGGTTGGGCGATGCCGACCTTTGGCGCCGTCTACCTGGGCATCGGCGTCGGGGCGATGGCACTCGCGCGCGAGCTCGCGGTGAAGATGAAGAAGGCGGAAAAACCCGAGGTGCAGCATCTGTTCGCGGAGATGGAGGTCCTGCTCGAGACGGCCAGAGCAGTCCTTCACCGGCACGCGCACGAGATGGAGACGGGCGCGCTCTACGCCGACCTGCCGGTTCAGGAGGGAATGGCGAAGGCGGTGCTGACCAAGTACGTGGCGACCAACAACGCGTGCGCGATCGTCGACCGCGCGCTCCACGTCGTCGGCGGCGCCGGCTACTTCCGCCGCTTTCCCCTCGAGCGCATGTACCGCGACGTCCGCGCCGGGCCGATCATGCCGTACACGAATCTCGAGGCGCACGATCTCTTCGGACGAACTTCACTCGGGATCGAGATCGCTCCCGCGGTCCCGCTCCCCGACTCCCACCGCCCGCGGGCTTCCGCGACCGGGCCGTCCGTGCGATGATCGAGCCAACCTCGACGGGCATCCGTCGTCGAAGCGGAGGCAGCTCTTTGCGACTCAGGAGGGGGTACACGATGAAAACACGTGGGAGACTGTTGCTCGCCGTCGCGGCCATGGCGGCTGTGGTCCTTACCGTGGTGAGCGCCGCGGCCGGGCAGGGCCGCGCTCCGGTCGAGCTCGCCATGATCTCGCCACTGACGGGCCCGCTCTCGTTCGTCGGGCAAGACAACCGCGCGGGCGTCCTGGCCGCGGTCGGTGAGATCAACCGCCAGGGAGGAATCAAGGGGCGCAGGATCCAGCTGACGGTCTTCGACGACGCCTCGAACCCCTCGCAGGGCGTCGTCCACATGCAGCGGATCGCGTCGGAGACGAAGTACGCCGGTGTGATCGGATCGGGGTTCAGCTCCGTCGGGCTCGCCGTGGCGCCCATCGTCGCCGCCACGAAGATCCCATACATCAGCATGGCCTCGTCCGCCGCCCAGGTGACGCCTGCCAAGCCGTACTACTTCATGACGACCGCGACGAGCAGGCTATTCGCGTACTCGATGGCTGCACAGCTGCGCAAGGCGGGCGTCAAGCGCATTGCGCTGATGAACGATGCCGGCGGCTTCGGACAGGAGGGCCTGCGCAACGTCAAGGAGCTGGCACGGAAGTACGGCTTCGAGATCGTCGAGGAGATCGTCTTCCCGTTCACGTCGACGAGCTTCACGGCGGAGCTCACCCGGGTGAAGAACTCGAACGCGCAGGTGCTGTGGCTCTGGAACGCGACCTCGCTCGCGGTCACGATCATGAAGGAGGCGAAGCAGCTCGGGCTGACCCAGAGAATCGTGCTCACGGGCGGCAACGCCTCGCCCCTGTTCCTGGGGCCGGCGTGCCCCGAGGCGAACGGCGCGCTCATCAACACGTACCTGGGGCCGGTCGCGCAGTACATCAGGGGCAACCACCCGTCCAAGCCGATCGCGCTGCGCGTCAACCGCTTGCTCGGCAAGCAAGGATCCACCTTCAACTACGACGGCTATACGGCGATTCGCATGTTCCGCGAGGCAATGCTGAAGGGCGGCTTCACTCGCGAGCGGATCAACGAGGCCCTCGAGACGAAGATGAAGGGCTTCGCTGGGCCGGGAGGCCGCTACTACTACAGCGGGGTCAACCACTCCGGGTTGCAGACGAGCTCGATGGTCGTCTCGACCATCCGCGACTGCAAGATGATCCCCGTGCCGGGGCAGGCGGTTCTGCAGCCGAAGAAGAAGTAGCGGTATCGCACGACGGCCGCGCCGCCGTCGTGACCCTTGTGGCAGGGTTCGGGCGAGACGATCGCTCGGGCTCTGCATGGGGCGAGGCCGGTCTGGTCGACGTGCTGATGAACCACGCGTTCTTGCAGGCTCAGTTTTCCTGCCGCACGGACCTGAGCCGCCGGATGCCGTCTCCGAGGGCTGGAAACAAGCCGCGCGGGAAGAACAGGATCACAACGATGAGGATGACCGCGAAGACGCCGACCGAGAAGACCTGCGGCGCCTGGTCGGGGAGCTCGAAGCCGAGCAGGCTGGGTCGAGTCCCGAGCTCGCGGAGCTCATGCTCGAGCCAGGTGATCGCGACCGCGCCGGCGACCGCGCCGTACACCGAGCCGAGGCCGCCGACGGCGACCATGACGACGAACTGGATGCTCAGGAAGACGCCGAAAGCATCCGGCGAGAGAAACTGGAGCATGAACGCGTAGAGGGCGCCGGCAAGACCGGCGAGCCCGGCGGAGAGTACGAAAAGGCGCAGCTTGTAGGCCGAGACGTTGATCCCGGCGGCCGCGGCAGTTCGTTCACTCGTCGCAATCGCCTGCAGCGCCCGGCCTGCGCGGGAGCCGACGAGGTTCAGCGCGACGAGGAGGGTCACGAGCACGAGCCCCCAGACGATCGCGGTGTGCCGCGCAGTGCCGCCCGTCACGCCGGTGATCTGCCAGCCGAAGACCTCGAGTGGCTCGATCACGGCGAGTCCTGGGTCCTGGCCGCCGGTGAACCCGCTCTGAGCGAAGATGGCGGCGAGCAGGATCAGGTGCAGGGCGAGCGTCGCGAATGCGAGGTAGTGACCGCGGAGTCGCAGCAGCGGGACACCGATCACCGCTGCGACGAGGCCGGTCAGGAGCGGGGCGGCGACGAGGGCGAGAGCAGGGTCGATCCCGGCCTCGGGATTCACGAGCCGGTCGTCGGGGTCGAGACCTACGGTCAGAATTCCCGCCGTGTACGCACCGAGCGCGTAGAACGCTCCCTGTCCGAGCGAGATCTGGCCCGCGAACCCAATCAGCAGCGACAGGCCGATCGCGACGATCGCGTAGAGCCCCATGAGCGTGTACAGCGAGCGGTCGCCGGGGCTCAGCTGGTAGCTGAGCCAGATCGCAAATCCCCCTGCCGCGAGCGTGCCGGCGAGCCGGGCGCGAGCGGGCAACCGGCTGGCGAGGCTCATCGGCCGCCCTCCTGTTCCCTCGTTGCTCACTCGTGCACCTCGTGCCGCGCGCGCCAGCCGATCAAGACGAGCATGATCACCAGGGCCGCGGCGAGCTCGTACTGCCGTGCCTGCTGTCCGAGGCCCGGGATCTGGTCCGCATAGCCCACGACCAGCTGCTGGGCGATGCCGAGGACGAGCCCGCCGAGGTAGGCGAGCCGGATGCTGGCGAGCCCGCCGAACGCCGCGGCCGCGAAGCCGTTGATCGCGATCCGGACGTCGGAGTCGTAGTTGACCGGGTCCACGGGGGTCAGGAGCACCCAGCCCAGCGCGGACAGTCCGGCCGAGACGGCGAACGCGACCACCGCGACCGCGCGCACGTCGATCCCGACGAGCTCCGCCGCCCGGCGCGAGTCGGCACACGCGACGAGCGCCTGGCCGGCGATCGTCCGCTGCAGCCCCAGCGTGAGCAGGAGCGCAGCGAGGAGCGTCACGCCGGCGACGAGGACGTACTGCGGCTGCACGAGCACCCCGCCGATGTCCCACGCGCGGTCGAAGATCGTCGGGTACGTGTGTGGCCGGTCGCCGAACGCGAGCAGGTTCAGCGACGCGATCAGGAGCGCGATGCCGAGGGTGATGATGAGGCTCGCGAGCGGGGTCGTCCGGTGCCGGAAGCCGACCGCGACGAACCCGACCAGTGACCCGATGAACCCGACGACCAGGACGGCGACGAATCCGGCGAGCATCCCGTGCATGTCGTCGACGAGCTCGACCATGAAGAGCCCGCCGAGGACCGCAAAGGAGCCCTGCGCGAAGTTGACGATCCCGGTCGTCCGGAAGATGAGCACCATGCCGATCCCGACGAGCGCGTATGCCGAGCCGGTGGAGACGCCGACGACGACGAGCTGGAGGAACTCCCTCACGAGCTCGGCTCCGTTGGAGTGTCGGGCTCCGCCTCGGCAACGTCGAGCCCGCCGCCGAGGTAGGCGCTGCGCACGGTCTCGTTCCGCTCGAGCTCGTTGCTTGGACCGGCGAGCACGAGGCGCCCGGCCTCGAGCACGTACGCACGCGAGCAGAGCTCGAGAGCGAGCACGGCGTTCTGCTCGACGAGCAGCAGCGCGACACCCTCGTCCTCGTTCAGCCTGAGCAGGAACTCCGAAAGGTCCTGGACGACGAGCGGCGCGAGCCCGAGCGACAGCTCGTCGATCGCCAGCAGGCGCGTCTCCGCCATCAGCGCTCGCCCGATGGCGACCATCTGTTGCTCGCCGCCCGAGGTCCGCCCGGCCGGGCGCTCCCGAAGCTCGTGAAGCTTGGGCATGAGCGAGTAGACGCGCTCCAGCCGTGTGGAGATCTCGCTGCGCCTGCCGATGTAGCGGAGCGTCGCGGTGACGAGCTCGTGGCGAAACTCGCGCCCATACGCGCCGAGCAGGAGGTTCGCCTCGACCGGAAGCGTCGGGAACACCTGGCGTCCCTCGGGAACTTGTGTCAACCCTGCGCGCACGATCTCGCCGGGAGCGCGACCCGTGAGATCGCGGCCATCCAGCAGCACGCGCCCCGAGGCGGGCTTGACGAGACCGCAGACCCCGTTCAGGAGGGAGGACTTGCCCGCGCCGTTCGGCCCGATCAAGGCGACACGTTCACCGCGCTCCAGGGAGAGCGCCACACCGTCCACGGCGACCGCAGGTCCGTACTTGACGACGAGCCCGTCGATCTCCAGCAGAGGCGCGGCGCTCACAGGGCTGCGGCCGTCCCGAGGTAGGCGCCGATCACGCGCTCGTCCTCTCGTACCTCGGCAGGCGTGCCATCGGCGATCAGCTGCCCGCGGTCGAGGACCACCACCCGATCTGCGACGGAGCCGACGAATTGCATGTCGTGCTCGATCAGAAGCATCGTCAGTCCCGCCTCCCGGAGGTCCTGGAAGACGTGCATGAGCTGCCGCTTCTCCGCGGCGCGGAGACCCGCAACGGGCTCGTCGAGCAGCAAGACCCTCGGCCGTTGGGCGAGGACTCGTGCTATCGAGAGGAGCCGCAGATGCCCGAGCGGAAGCGAGTCGGCCGGATCCCGCGCGCGGCGCTCGAGTCCCACGAGCTCGAGTGCGCGTAGAGCCTCTTCGCGAATCCGGCGCTCCTCGCGCCACTGCCACGGGGGTCGCAGGATGCCTTCGAGGAAACCGGTTCGCGTCCACGCGTGGCAGCCGATCATCGTGCTCTCGAGCACGTCGAGCTGTGGCGCGCGCATGACCTGGAAGACGATTCCGAGACCCGCCCGGGCGCGCCGGTGCGGAGACCAGCGAGTGATGTCCCGCTCGCCGAGCCGGATGTGTCCTTCGTCAGGCTCGAGGAACCCTGCGATGCAGTGCACGAGCGTCGACTTGCCGGCACCGTTCGGCCCGATCAGGCACGTGAGCTCGCCTGTCGGAAGGGTGAAGGAGAGGTCCTGCACGGCAAGGACGGCCCCGAAGTTCCGCGAGACGGACTCGACCGTGAGGGCTGGCGCCGTCGGCTCCGCCATCTCTTGCGACTCTAAAGCCTGGCCTCGGGTCGACGCCCACTACGTCGCGCGAGGCGACGTGTCCCCTGCGCCTTCCCGCTCTCGGTCCCAGGTCGACGTGGTCACTCCCCGCTCGCGCAGGCGGTACTTCTCGACCTTGCCGCTCGCCGTCAGGGGGAGCTCGGTCAGCACGTCGACGTAGCGCGGAACCGCGAAGTAGGCAAGCCGTGGCTGGCAGAAGCGGATGAGCTCGAGGGGATCGAGCTCTGTGCGGTCCCGGGCGACAACGCATGCGAGCACCTCGTCCTCGCCGAGCTCGGACGGCACGGGTACGACGGCCGCCTCCGCGACGTCGGGGTGCGCGAGCAGCGCCTGCTCCACCTCGTACGACGAGATGTTCTCGCCTCGACGCCTGATCGCATCCTTCAGCCGATCCACGAAACGGAAGTTGCCCTCAGGGTCGCGGACCACACGGTCGCCCGTGTGGAACCACAGGTTCCGCCACGCCACCGCCGTGGCCTCGGGGAGCCCGTCGTAACCGGAGGCGAAGGCCCACGGCTCCCGGTGGCGCACGAGAAGCTCGCCCGGCACACCGTCCGGCACCTCGGCGTCATTCGCGTCCGCGACGCGCGCCGCGAACCCTTCGAGAACACGGCCCAGCGTGCCGGGTCGAATGTCCGTGAGCGTGTTCGAGATCACGATGTTCGTCTCCGTCGAGCCCCACGCGTCGATCAGCCGCATGCCGAACCTCTCGAGGAAGGGCTCGTGCAGCGCGGCCGGGGTCGCCGGCGCCAGCGCCACGCGCCCACGGTGAGAGCGGTCGTGCTCGCCCTCCGGCGTGCGCAGGAGGATCGAAACCATCGCACCGAGCAGGTACGTCACCGTCGCGCCAGAGTGCTCGAGCCGCTGCCAGAACGCGGATGCCGAGAAGCGCGGGCCGAGCACGTACGTCGCGCCCGCGACAATCGCCTGGCAGAACGCGTTGAGGGCGTTCGTGTGGAAGAGGGGCAGGTTCGTGTACAGGACGGACTCGCTGTCGATCGAGAGCACGTCGCCCGACTTGACAGCCCACCAGTACCACTGCGCGTGTGGACAGAGCACGCCCTTCGACGGCCCGGTCGTTCCGGAGGTGTAGAGGATCGCGCATGGGTGCCCGGGGCCGACCGGGTGCGGCCCCACCGGGCCCTGTCCGGCCGGCAGGCCACTCTCGTCGAGCACCCAGGTCGCCTCGACGCCTGCCTCGGAGACACGCTCGCGGAGCGCCGACTCGAGCGCGACGGCCTTCGGCCGGGCGCTTGCGAGGACATGCTCGAGGCCCTCGCCTCGCAAGGCGGTGTTCACGGGCACGAGCACAGCGCCGAGCCACGCGCACGCGAGCCACAGGCGGAGGATCTCCGGGCGATTCTCGCTCATGACGGCGACCCGGTCACCGAGCCCTATCCCGGCCTCGGCGAGCACACCGGCGAGGCCCGCCGCGTCGTCGCGCACCTCGGCATAGCTCCAGACGGCGTCTCCGAAGCGGAGGAGCGGGCGGTCGCCGTGCAGCGTCGCCGCGCGCTCGAGCATCGTCGGGAGCGTCTGCTCGTGCGTCGCCAGGTCGAGGCGAGCGCTCATCGCCGATACGCTAACCGCACTGGCGCGCCGGGTCGGCGCTCTCCGAGAACGATGAGCAAGCCTTTCGCCTCCACCGGCGACACCACCGAGCAGCGCTCGACGCTCGAGGAACTCGCGCCCGGCGTGTACGCCTTCACGGCACAGGGTGACCCGAACGTCGGCGCCGTGGTCGGGCCCGAGTCCGTCCTCTGTGTCGATGCGCGCGCGACGCCCACCGCTGCCGGTGAGTGGCTAGACGCCCTCCGACAGGTGACGGACAAGCCCGTCGAATGGTTGGTGCTCACGCACTACCACGCCGTTCGCGTGCTCGGCGCCTCGGCGTTCGAGGCCCGCCATGTCGTCGCGCATTCCGGCACGCACGCGTGGATTCAAGAACGCGGCGCGCAGGACTGGGAGTCGGAGTACCGCCGCTTCCCGCGTCTCTTCCGCGATGCCGGCTCGATTCCCGGACTGACCTATCCGGACGTCTCGTTCGCGGACACGTTGACCCTGGCGCTCGGAGATCGGGAAGTGCAGATCCGCTGGCTCGGAGGCGGCCACACGCAGGGGGACGTCACCGTCTGGTTGCCTCGGGAGCAGGTGGTCTTCGCCGGGGACCTCGTGGAGGCGCGGGCGGCCCCCTACATGGGCGACGCGCTCGTCGCCCAGTGGCAAGCTGGAACGCTCGACGCCATCGAATCACTCGGCGCCGAGATCCTCGTGCCCGGGCGCGGGCCAGCGCTCCGCGGAGACGAGGTCCGTCGGGGAATCTCCGAGACGCGCGACTATCTGCAGACGATATTGACGACCGTGCGCAGCGCGCACGGTCGTGGTGCGTCATTGCGCGAGGCGGCCGAGGAGGCGCGGGCGGCGCTCGAGCCGCGCTTCGGCGACTGGTGGATCTTCGAGCACTGCTTCCCCTTCAACGTCGCGCGTTGCTACGACGAGGTCTCGGGGCTCGAGCCGCAGGTGTGGACCGCGGAGAAGGACCGGGAGGTGTGGGCGGCCCTCCAGTCCTGATCGTCGGGGCCGGGCCGATCGGGTTGACGCTCGCGCTCGAGCTCGCGCGCTTCGACGTGCCGACCGTCGTCCTCGACGCAAAGCCGGAGCTCACACGGGAGGGGTCGCGCGCGATCGTCCTTGCCCGCCACGCGCTCGCGACTTTCGTGCGGCTCGGCTGCGGCGGGCCGATGCTCGAGAAGGCCATCGTGCTCTCGCGCGCCCGCACGTACTTCCGAGATACCGAGCTCTTCTGTGTCGAGTTCCCGCGCGAGCGCGAGGGAGAGCTGCCGCGTTTCGTCAATCTCCAGCAGACGTACACGGAGGCGGCGCTGCTGGACGAAGCTGCTCGGACGCCGATGGTCGCGCTTCGCTGGGGCGCCCGGGTGAGCGATCTGCGCCAGGACCGGGAAGGCGTGACGGTGGTCGTCGCCGGCGGCAACGAGGTTCGCGGCTCATACGTCGTCGGCTGTGACGGCGCACGCTCCACGCTCCGCGACCTGCTCGGAGTCGGCTTTCCAGGGCGCACCCACCACGACCGTTTCCTCATCGCCGACGTCCGAGCGGCGATGCCGTTCCCCCGGGACGAACGGCGCTTCTTCTTCGATCCGCCTCAGAACCCTGGCCGCACGATGCTCGTTCACCCGCAGCCCGACGACGAGTGGCGAATCGACTGGCAGGTGCCGGGGGACACGGACGCCGAGGAGGAGCGGCGGAGCGGGCGGCTCCACGAGCGGATCCGCCGCGTCGTCGGGCACGGCGACTACGAGCTCGCCTGGCTGACCGCATATCGCTTTCACCAGCGTGTCGCCGACCGCTGGCGCGTGGGCCGCGCCCTCCTCGCAGGCGACGCGGCCCACCTCTTCTCGCCGTTCGGCGCGCGCGGCTTGAACAGCGGTGTCGAGGATGCGGTCAACCTCGGATGGCGGCTCGCGCTCGTGCGAGCCGGCGATGCGGACGATCGGCTCCTCGACGGATACGAGCTCGAGCGCAGGCACGCAGCGTTCGAAAACCTCCGAGCGACCGCCGCGACGATGCGCTTCATGGCGCCGCCCACCGCGCTCCACCGTCTGGCGCGCGACACAATCGTTCGCGGCAGCGTCCGCAGCGCGTTCCTGCGGAGGCGCGTCGACAGCGGCCGACTGTCCGAGCCGGCGGTCTACGGCGCCAGCGATGGTGTCATCGGGCGTCCGCTCCCCCTGGAGATTCCGGCACGTCCTCTCGTGCACGGCTTCGCGACAGCGGGGCTCCACGGTCGCGACGTGCTCGTGCGCCCGGACGGATACGTCGCCCGGTGGCTGGAAGGCGACGCCGAGGCTGCGGTCGCCGAGATCCTGCGGGCGCCGAGCGGCGCGCTGTAGCTCGGCAAACCGTCGAGAGCCAACTTGACAAAGGTCGCGGGCCGGTTCCCGGGCCATGGCCAGCGTTTCCCGCTGCATGTCAAAAAACCTGGGGAGGGAGCTTCCGTGGAACGGCGAAACGAAAGCAGCCGGGCCGGTGTCGCGTCCCCGATCTCCCCTTCCCCCTGGGGACGGATGGGTAACCGGCCCGGCAACGCGCTGACTCAACACTCAGATGGTCACACTCGAGAGCGTCGCCGCTCGGGTCACTGCCGGCGAGGTGGCGACCCTGGCTCAGCCGGGGCGCGGAACGAGCGGGCTACTCGTCCTCTGGAAGTCTCTCGTCTGAGAGTGCATCCTCGGCGGCCTCCGCCCAGTGGTCGAGGTACCGCAGGACGTTCTTGTTCAACGTGCGTGCAAGCGGGACGACCTCGACCCACGCAACGTCTTCACCCGACCCGAGTTGCTGGTTCAGAAAGTCCACGACGGCTTGAGCGTCGGCCTCCTGGGTGAATGCCCATGCTGTCTGATCTCGGGGGGCGAGCTCAGGGTCGAGCACCACGACGCAGACGCTGGCCACATATGGGACCCTAGGTGGCTACCCCCCAAATGGGTATCCCTCGTACGAGGGCATCGGACTTCGTCGCGGCCAGGGGATCGAGAAGGCATGAGGGTCGAGTGGGCTTCCGGAGTGACGGCTCGACAGCCGTGATGTCGGTCTTCGACCAGGTCTGGAGCGCTGACTCGCCCAGATCTCAGCCGCTACAAAGCGCGGATGAGGATGTTGACAAGCACGGTCAGTAGCACGGAGGCGGCGAGCGAGAACAGGAGACAGCCAGGCGAGCAGCCGTAGACCCGTATCCCACTCCGCCGCTCGCCGCCTCCGTCGAGCATTCTCGTTACCCCTTGGCCGGGGTCTTCTTGCGCGCGGCTCGCCGCGGCTTGCTGGTCGAACGTTTGTCGTTCGCCACCTCACCGGTTGGATTCTTCGAGAGCCCTGCCTTCAGGCGCAGCTTCTCGGCAATCTCAGCGATCTCCTCCGGGGAGCGAAGACCGCAGGCTGAGACGGCAGGTCATGGGCCGGTACTCCCTCCGGCGCCTCGTCGACGACGACGAGATCCTCGCCCGTCTCCGGATGCGAGCCGTTGAAGACGGCGCTGAGTTCCAGATAGTCCGTCGGCGAGAACCGGTAGAGGCGGAGGTGGTCACCCCGCTCGATGTGTGGCTTGCAGTCGGGGATCTTCTCCGTCGGAATGCGCGGCGTCGGGAAGAGCTTCATCAGGTCCGCCCCGGTCAGACGCTCGATCGCTCGCGCGTAGGCCACCTGGTGAACGCCTTCGCGAACGAGCAGGTAACCCGTCAGCGCTCGCGCTGCCGGGTGCTCGACCATTTCCCAGACCTTGAGTTGTTGTTGCGCGCTCCCGTCTCCAGAAAGAAGTTGTGCGTGAGATCTTCAACGAGGTCACCCGATGAGAAGATGTAGTCGCCGTTCCAGGGTCGCCCCTGGGAGTTCTGGGGTAGCCCCCCCTGGCCACCCGCCAGGAGATGGTGCGGATTGCGGACGCCCTTCAGCGGTGCCAGCGAGGCTTTCGGAGCCCGCCCGTTCGCTGTCGGAGTTGCGCCCGTCAGCATCGTGTTGATCGCGGCCGCCACGAGCTCGACGTGACCGAACTCCTAGGCCGCGATGTTGGCCACGAGATCGTAGAACGGCCTTGCTCCCTGGCGATTGCGGAAGTTGAAGGACTGGAACGTGTAGTTCGGGAACGTGGACATCTCCCCGAAGCGGCCACCCATGAGCTCCTGAACCGCCGCCGCTCCCGCGGGATCGGGCTCGGAGGGCGGCGGCAACTCGGTGGCGATGCGGTCGATGCGGCGGATCATCTGGGCCTCCAGGGTCGGGGAAGGCTCCGTATACCCGGCGCCGATTCGGCCAAACACCTCCCGTGCGCATACCTGTGCCGCGACGTTCACATACCGCCTGATGTTCGAGATGGGACGAAAGTGGGGTATCGCCACGTGGATGAGACTTCTCGAGCCAGGGCGGAGTCGCCGCCACCGCTCCAGCGTGTCGTGGCTCTGGGCCCTGGCGGTAGTACTTGCGGTCCTTCTGGTCCTAGCGCTTCTCGTCGTTCGGTAGAGCTCGGCGCCTGTCGAAGTAGTCGAGGCGGCGCGGCACGGGCGCTGTCTTGAAAGACGAAGGGCGGCCCGTGAGCCGCCCTTCGCTTGGTGTTGTGAGCAGCTAGCCGCCCGCCGGGCCGCCGCCGCCTTGACCTCCGTGGCCCTGACCGCTGCCACCCGGGCCGCCGCCCTGACCGCCGCCCTGACCGCTGCCGCCTTCATTGCCTTGACCGCCGCCTTGACCGCCGCCGCCTTCATTGCCTTGACCGCCGCCTTGACCGCCGCCGCCCTGGCCGCCTTCGCTACCGCCCTGGCCGCCGCCCTGTGTGGCGTCGTCTGTACCGGTTGTCTCTGACATCTCTCCTCCTTTCGCTGATCGTTTTGCGGAAAGAAGACCGACTTCCGCGACGACACGATGCCCGACGACCAGCCGGGCAAACGTATGAGGCATGTACAACGACTCCCAATTCCCGAGCGTCATCCCATGCGCGTTCGTTCTCATGAGGTACGCACGACGACCGATGGTCTTGGCGTCGACCGGTGGCGTTTATTGCTCGAAGCACGGGGAACGCTGAGGACCGGGGGACACGCTGCGGGGCGGCCCCTCAAGCCCGATCGCAGCGTTCTGAGCAGACGCCAGCACGTGGGCCCTGCTCGGTACACGCTAAGACGCGTGTCCCCCTCCTCTCGTCGTGTGACGCGCGAAGCCCTTCCGAAAGTCGCGCTGGGCGGCCCGCTTCAGAACGGTCGAGCAGGGAACACAATGTGCCGTGGCGCCAACCGAGCTAACGAACTCCGAGATCGCCGATCGGCTCTCGCTCTTCGCCGCCCTCCTCGAGCTCGCCGAGACCAACCCCTTCGCGGTGCGCGCATACGTGCGGGCGGCGGAGCTCGTTCGCTCCACGCCCGTGTCGGTCTCCGAGCTCGTGCGCACGGGTCGGATCCGCGAGCTTCGGGGCATCGGTCCGGGCATCGAGGCCAAGCTCCGCGAGCTCCTGGAGACCGGCGGCATCGCCGAGCTTCGCGCGCTCGAGGCGGAGGTGGAACCGGAGCTGGTCGGGTACGGCCGGTCGCTGGGCCTGTCTGCCAAGCGGATGCTCGGAATCGCCCGCGCGCTCGATGTCGACAGCGTCGCGACGTTCAAGGATGCGGTCGCCGCCGGACGACTGAGCGAAGCAGCGGGCGTCGGACCTTCGACCGAGTCGAAGATCAGGGCCGCGCTCGAGAGCGAGCCGAAGGCGCCGCGCGGTCTGACGCTCAATCGCAGCCGACCGCTGGCGCAGGCGATCGCCGCTGCTCTGGGCGGCGAGGTTGCCGGCCCGGCGCGCCGCTTCTGTGAGCTCGCGTACGAGCTCGCCGTCGTCTGCTCCGCCGACGATCCCGGCTCGGTCATCGCTCGCTTCGAGTTGCTCCCGGCCATCGTCGCCGTGCTCGAGCGAAGCGAGCGACGTGCTGTCGGGCTCACGGTGGAGGGCGTTCCGGTGACGCTCGTCGTCGCGACGCCGCAGACTTTCGGTACCGAGCTCTTCCGTGCGACGGGCTCGGCGGAGTACGTCGAAGCGCTCGAGCCGCTTCCAGATGCGCCCGCTGAGGCGTTGCTCTTCGCGCTCCTGGGACTCGCCCACTGTCCACCCGAGCAGCGCGAGGCGCCGTTCGCTGCGCCGCCGCCCGGTCTCGTGGATCGCGCGGACATCAAGGGGGATCTCCACTGCCACACGACCTGGTCGGACGGCAGGGCGACGGTCCATGCCATGGCGCTTGCTGCCCAGGCTCGCGGATACGAGTACCTGGCGATCTGCGATCACACTCCCAACGTGCGCGTGGTTCCGGGGTTGAGCTCGGACGACCTCGCGCGCCAGGGTGAGGAGATCGCCGCTGCGAACGAGCTTCTCGCGCCGTTCCGCGTTCTGCGCGGAGTGGAGTGCGACATCCGCGCCGACGGATCACTCGACGTGGAGGATCGCATGCTCGGCGAGCTCGACTGGGTGCAGTTGAGCCTGCATGCCGGACAGCGGCGGACGGCAGCGGAGATCACGCGCATGGTCACGGGGGCCATGCGACACCCGGCGGTGCGTGCGCTCAGCCACCCGAAGGGCCGAATCCTCAATCACCGCCCAGAGAATGCGCTCGATCTCGACGAGGTCTTCGCCGTTGCGAAGGAGACAGGGGTGGCGTTGGAGGTAAACGGGCTTCCTGATCGGCTCGACCTCTCGGCGACGCATGTCCGCGAGGCGCTCGCGGCCGGCGTCGAGCTGGTGCTGAACTCCGACGCGCACTCGGAACGAGGTCTCGAAAGCCGACCTCGCACTGGCGACGGCACGCAAGGGCGGCGCGACCGCCGCCTCGGTGGTGGTCAACTGCCGGTCGGATCTCTCGCGGTAAGGATCAGCTCTCGGGCGGCGCGGCGAGCTCCTGCGAGAAGAACTCGAGCGCGTTCTTCGTCTTCGTCTGCTCCCCCGAGAGAGCGACGCACTTCCCGTCTGCTCTTCGATGATGTGGCGCCAGGCGGCGAAGGTCAGGACAACCCTGCGACCCTCGGGATCGACCGTCTCCAACATCGAGCGATCGTGCCGGGAGACCTGCGCACGGTCGATCCTCACTTTCGGCCATGTCTGAACCGGCGGCGCTCCTGCTCAGGTATAGGTCATTGTCCAGGGAGCCACGAAGGAGACACATGCCGAAGGATGGAGGCGGGGACGTCATCGACATACGGGGAGGCCTGATCCCGGGCCCGCTCAGGCAGGTGACCGACCCCGAGGAGACGACGGAGTGGGAGCAGGTCTCGCCGCGCCGCATCGACGCGGCGGACTGGGAGCGCTTCGAGAGATACGTCAGCGAGATCTTCGGCGCGTTCGGGATGGATCTCGACACTCCGGGCACGCGGGAGACGCCGAACCGGTTCCTGAAGGCGATGTTCGACGCGACCTCGGGGTACGAGGGCGACGAGAAGCTGCTCACCGCCTTTCCGAACGAGAGCGACGAGAGCGAGTACAACCAGATCGTCGAGGGCGGCATCTCCTTCTACGCGCTCTGCGAGCATCACGCGCTTCCGTTCCACGGCTCCGCGTATCTCGGCTACATCCCGAACGAGCGGATCATCGGGCTCTCCAAGCTCACCCGGCTTGTGCGGCTCTTCGCGCGGCGCTTCACGGTGCAGGAGTGGATGGGCCGCTCGATTGCGGATGCGCTCTTCGACCTGATGGAGCCGCACGGCGTCGCGGTCTATCTCGAGGCCGAGCACCTGTGCACGCAGATGCGCGGGGTGCGAGAGGAGCACTCGCGCACGGTGACGACCTTCTGGCGGGGCACGTACGAGGAGAACGCAGACCTGCGGCGCGAGTTCCTCGACCTTGCTCGCAGCGGCACCCACAAGGCGTAGTGCTCGATCTGCTCTTCGAAGACGAGGGACTGCCGTCCTTCGACCTGCCCGAGGAGCTCGCCCGGCTGTACGGCGGCTCGCTCGGCTTTGCGACTCCGCGGCTCTACGCCAACTTCGTGTCGACGCTCGACGGTGTGGTCGCGATCTCGTCGGTGCCGGAGTCGAACAGGATCATCGCCGCCGGAAGCGAGGCCGACAGGTTCCTGATGGGACTGCTGCGCGCGTGTGCGGGCGTCATCGTGGTCGGCTCCGGGACGTTGCACGGCTCGCCGAAGGGGCTCTGGGCTCCCGACGGGCCGCATCCGCCGACGGGCGACGCGCTCGCTGAGCTACGCCGGCGACTCTCGCTTCCGCCCGAGCCCGAGGTCGCGATCCTGACGCGGAGCGGCTCGATCGACGTCGCTCATCCCGTCTTCGAGAAGGGCGCCCTCGTCCTGACCACACTGTGGGGAAAAGCCGTCCTCGGCACCAAGCTGCCGGCGGCGTCGACGGTCGTCGCCCTCGGCGAGGACCTCGATCTCGGAGAGACGGTCGCCTGGCTGCGCGAACGAGGTCACGCACACGTCCTCACCGAGGGCGGGCCGACCGTGTTCGGGGCCATGGTTGCCGCCGGGCTCGTCGACGAGCTTTTCCTGACCGTCTCACCGCTCCTCGCTGGGCGCTTTCAGCCGGACGACCGGCTGCAGCTGGTCGAGGAGGCTCGGCTGTTGCCGGACGCGGGCGTCGGGGGGCGGCTCTCGAGCGCACGAAGGTCGGGGTCCCATCTCTTCCTGCGCTACGAGCTAACGCGGCAGCCGCAGCCCTAGACGACGCGGGAGTGAGGCGACGAACGCGGTCGCGGCGCCGGGCTCGCGGCCCGCATCTTCTGCGGCGTCCTTCGCGAGCAGCGCCCGCCTGATGAGCGAGCCGCCGACGTAGCGGAAGGGCTCGGGCGGGAAGAGCTTGCGGTGAGGCTCCACGATCGCCAGCCGCGTCCGCTCGTCGCGGAGGTCGAGCGCGAGGCGTGCGAGGATCTCGCCGCCGAGGTACGACGGGCCGACGCCGTTGCCGGTGAACCCGAATCCGTGGTGTACACGGCCGCGGCTTCCGAAGATGGGGAGATGCGTGGGGGAGACGTCGATGGGCCCGCCCCAGGCGTGCGTCACGCGGCGACCGCGGAGCTGCGGGAAGAAACGGACGAGCGACTCGCGCGTGCGGGCGATGACCTTGCGATCGAGCTCCTGTCGTCGCGCGACCTTCCCGTCGAACCCCATGGTGCCGCCGCCCCAGCCGAACGCGATCCGCCCGTCGCGCGTGGTTCGCATGTAGTGAACAAGCGTCCGGCTGTCGACGACCGCCTCCCCCTCGGTCCACCCGAGCTCCTCGATGACCTCTGGGACGGGCTCGGTGAGCACGATGTGGCTGGAGGCGGCAGCGAGCGAGAGGCGGTAGCCGGGGAACGAGGACGTCCGCGAGTTGACCGCGAGGACCGCAGAGCCTGCACGGACCCGGCCGCTTCGCGTGTCGATGCCGCCTTCGGGATGGAGTTCCGTCACCAGCGTCCGCTCGCAGATTCGCACGCCGCGCTCGAGGAGCTTCGCGCGCAAGCCGAGAGCCAGCCGGGCGGGCTGGACGGTCGCGTTCAGCTGGAAGCGGGCGCCGCCGAGGAAGAGCGGGGAGTCGCAGCTCGCGCGAACCTCGTCGGCGCTCAGCGCCATGACCGCCTCGGCCTCGCCGAGCTCGCGCGCCGCGGATACGACTCCGGCCCAGGAGTCCACCTGTGACCCCGTGGTCGCCACCCTGAGCATCAGCGCCGCCCGGTACCACGCGTCGACGCCCTGCGCCTCGCACCAGGCCCCGATCCCACGAACCGCATCCTCGGACGCGCGACACACGGCCAGTGCAGCCTCGTCGCCCGCATGCTCGCGGAGGGTCGGCGCGTCCGGCCAGAGCGTCTCGCAGAAGCCTCCGTTCCGGCCGCTCGGGCCGTGGCCGCACACCTCTGCCTCGAGCACGAGAAGGTCGAGGCTCGGTTCCAGGTCGAGCAGTTGCCAGGCCGTCCAGAGGCCGAGGTATCCGCCGCCGACGATGACCACGTCCGCGCTCGCATCCCCGTCGAGCGGCCGGGTCGGCACGACCTCGCCTGCTTCGTCGAGCCACCAGCCGTGGCGCGTGTGGCGCACGTCTACGCTGAGGGCGCGGGCCGTCTGGCGAGCGCGAAGCTCATCGCGATCAGCACTGCCGCGGCAAGCGGCACGATGATCGTCCAGAACAGTGGCAGGCCTCCGGCCGCTGCACCGATCGAGACCGCCGCTGCGGAAACGTAGGGTGAGATTCCGGCGAAGAACGGGCTGATGAGAATGAGGGCGGCGCCGCCACCGAGGAACCCAACCCAGAACACGGTGTCACGAGTGGTGTCGAACTCGGCCAGGAGCCCCCCGAGTGCAGCGAGCGCGTAGATCCCCGCCAGGACGAGCGCAAGAATGCGGGTGACTTGGAGCGCGCGTCCGTACGACACGAGCGCCATTGTGAACGAAAGGAGGGGTGGCGGACGGGACTCGAACCCGCGACCACCGGGACCACAACCCGGGGCTCTACCAACTGAGCTACCGCCACCGCGCTCGAGACAGGATAGCCGCGGCCCGCTCAGACGAGCCGGTGCTCGAGATACGCCGCGAGCCGCGTCAGCGGGAACGAGATGAGAAAGAAGATCGCCATCACGCCCGCGTAGATCTCGAACGCGTGAATCTCGCCGAGGCCGATCGGCGCGGGCGCGACGAGGCGCTCGCTCTGGCGCTCGCCGGCCTCGAGGAGCTCGGTGGCGCCGATGACCTGCGCGATCGTCGTGTTCTGGATGATGTTCACGAGCAGGCTCACGAGCGGCGGCAGGAGCCGGCGGAGCGCCTGCGGCATGATCACGAAGGAGTGCCGGCCGATCCAGCCGAAGCCGAGCGCCGCCGCGGCCTCGTGCTGCTCCCGCGGGATCGACTGCACCGCCCCACGGGTTGCCTCCGCGACCTGCGCGCTTCCCCAGAGGATCAATCCGAGCGCGGCGGCGGTGACCGCGTCGAACTCGAGCTGCTGGCTCACTGCCGGCAGCATGAAGAAGATGATGAAGATGGTCACGAGGATCGGCAGCCCGCGCCAGACCTCGATGTACAGCCGGATCAGCGAGCGCAGCGGCAGGAAGTTGATCGTGAGCAGGGTCCCGAGCGTGATCCCGACGAGCACGCTTCCGGCCAGGGCGATGGCGGCGATCTTGAGCGTGCCGACCAGCCCCTCCACGAGCATGTACCGCGCGACCGGCTCGACCCAGTCCGGCAGCATCTACGAGCGTTCCTCGGGGAGCGCGAGTCGCGCTTCCAGTAACCGGATCAGCGCGGACATCGTCCAGACGAGCACCAGGTAGGTCACCGCGAGGACGGTGAACGTCTCGACCGTCTCGAGCGTCAGCGCCTGGATCTGCAGGGCGGTCGTCGTCAGCTCGGGATACGCGATGACGTATAAGAGCGACGTGTTCTTCAGCACGCTGATGTAGGTGTTGATCGACGACGGCAGCGCGATGCGCCCGCCGATCGGCAGCGTGACGTTGACGAACGTCGCGAGGCGGCCGAACCCGAGTGCAAGACCCGCCTCGCGGTACCGGTTGGGGACCGCTTCGAAGCCCGCGCGAAAGTTCTCGGTGTTGAACGCGCCTCCCCAGATCGTCACGGAGACCCAGGCAACGGTGAACGCGTCGAGGCGGATCCCGACCTGCGGGAGCCCGAAGTAGAGGAAGAAGATCTGGACGAGAATCGGGGTGTTCCGGATCACCTCGACGTAGATCGCGGCGAGTTGGCTGATCACGGGGAGCCGGGCTGCGCGTGCGGCTCCCAGGACCAGTCCGATGAAGAACGCGCCGGCGATGGCGATCGCCGACACCACGAGTGTCCGCCGGAGCCCGGCCGCGAGCTCGTCGAAGTTCTCCGAGACGAACGACGAGAGATCGGAGAGGAATGTGGCGACGAGCGCGACGATCATGGAAGTACGAGGAGCGGCCGCGCGGGCGGCCGCTCCCCTGTCAGATCACTCAGGCAGCGCTCGCTACGAGCACTGGGTCGTGAGGTCGGTCGTGTTGTAGGTGAACGTCTGCTTCGGTCGCAGGATGTTGTTCGCGAAGGGCGCGACCTGTCGCGGCGGAACGCTGTTCTTCAGGATCGGGAAGAACAGGTCCCGCTTCTTCATGAGATTCAGGCGCGAATCGACCCACCTCTTGAGCGCCGTGTTGCCCTGCTTCATCCCGATCCCGTACGGAAGCGGCAGGAAGAGGTCGTTCGTGAGCTTGTAGCCCGGATCCGTGGCCGCGATGCCGAGGAGGACGGTGTCGTCCCACATCAGCGTGTCCGCTCGGCCGTTCCGGAACTCGAGCAGCGCGTTGGTGAAGCTGTCGGTGACGATGAGCTTGGTGTCCTTGAAGCAGTTCTTGATCCAGCGGTCGTAGATCGAGCCGCTCGTCGTCGCGACGGTCTTGCCGGCGAGATCTCTCGTCGAGTTGATCGAGGAGTTGTTGGAAACGAGCAGCCGGCCGGTGGCCTTGTAGTACGCGCGGGAGAAGTCGATCCGCGTCTCCCGGTCGGCCGTGTACGTGAAGGTCGCGATCACCATGTCGACCCGGCCTGTGGTGAGCGCAGGCTCGCGGGCCGGCGTCGTGACGCACGTGTACGTGACGCGGTTCGACTTGCCGAACGCGAAGCGAGAGAACCAGCGCGCGATGTCGACGTCGAACCCTGCGTGCTGGCTACGCGCGCCGATGTAGCCGAACGGCGGAGAGTCGCACTTCACGGCGATGTTGAACCGCTTCCGCGCCTTGATGTCCGCAGGCAAGGGCGGCAGCTTCTGCTGAGCTCGCTCGAGCTCGCTGAGGCCCGCCTCACGGGCGGACGCGACCGTCCCCCAAGCTGCAAGGCCTACGCCCGTCAGCACGATGGCGGTGATGACGACGAAAAGTCGTCTCATTCGGGTCATCCTCCTTCGTCGATGGTGAGCTCGTCCAAGGCATGGTCGAGCTGAAGTGTTCTGCGCAGGAACTGTCTCGTGCGCTCCTCCTTCGGGTTGTCGAGCACATCGCTGGGCTTGCCCTGCTCGACGATCTTCCCTTCGTCCATGAAGATGACGCGATCGCCGACCTCGCGTGCGAACTGCATCTCGTGCGTGACGATGAGCATGGTCATGCCCTCGCGCGCAAGGTTACGGATGACGACGAGCACTTCGCCGACCAGCTCCGGGTCGAGCGCGGACGTGACCTCGTCGAAGAGCATCACGTGCGGCTGCATCATCAGCGCTCGGGCGATCGCGACCCGCTGCTGCTGGCCGCCCGAGAGCTGATGCGGATGCTGGTCCGCTTTCTCGGCGAGGCCGACGCTCGCGAGCAGCTCCCGGCCCCGCCGCTCGGCCTCGGCGCGGGGCATTCGGCGGATGCGCCGGGCGGCGAGCGTCAGGTTGTCGATCGCGGTCAGGTGCGGGAAGAGGTTGAACTGCTGGAAGACGATCCCGATCCGCTGGCGGATCGCCGACACGTTGGCGCCCTTTTTCGTGATCTCCTCGCCCTCGAAGAAGACGCGGCCGGACTGGATCGGCTCGAGCAGGTTGACGCAGCGGAGGAGCGTGCTCTTCCCGCTGCCGCTCGGGCCGATGATGACCAGGACCTCGCCCAGGTCGACGCTGAGGTCGATGCCGTCCAGCACGAGGTTGTCGCCGAAGCTCTTGCGGACGGCTTCGAGCTGAACGGTGGGGACGCCGTTCGTCTCCTGCTCATGGGTGGCCGCGGTCTCGATTCTCACCCTCCGAAACTGAATTCAACGGGAATTGGGTCGATCTGGTCAAGCGGTTGACGCAATCGCCCTTCGCCCGTACTCTGCCTGGGTTCCGTCGAGCGAGAGGAGGAGACCATGAAAGTGACCCGTTACATCTCCCTCCGGCTCGCGTCTACCCCTTGGCGCAAGACCGAAATCCGCTAGCGCAGATTTCGATCGCGCGAGATCCCTGAAGGCGTCCGCTTCGCGGCCGCAGATGTGATCTTCAACGCCCCTGGTGCTTCGGACGCCGCGAGCCGCGGCCTGGTTCATCCATCCGAGCGAAGGAGCATCACGTTGTCCGATGGAACCCTGGCCGCTCTCGGCTGGACCGACGAGCTCGAGGCGGCCTTCACAATTTACGCAGAGCGCGGCTTCGAGCCCGCTCGTATCGTCGCTGAGCATCGCGGCGGGTATCTCGTGCGCGGCGAGCGGGACGAGCGGCTCGCGAACGCCCGCGGGCGATTGCGGGACAACGAGCTCTGGGGCTCGATGCCTGCGGTCGGCGACTGGGTCGCCGTGTGCGACGCAGCCGGTGGTGGCGCCGCCATCGAGGCGGTTCTCCCGCGCCACTCGAAAGTCTCCCGCAAGACGCCGTGGCTCAAGGCCGAGGAGCACATCCTGGCGGCGAACGTCGACACCGTTCTCCTCGTCTCCGGCCTCGACGGCGACTTCAATCCCCGGCGCATCGAGCGCTACCTCACCGCGGCCTGGGACAGCGGCGCCGATCCCGTTCTCGTGCTGACCAAGCTCGATGTGTGCGACGACCTCGAGAAGGTCGTCGAGGCGGAGGCCGTGGCGATCGGCGTCCCGGTGCACGCGGTCAGCAACCTCACCGGTGAGGGGATCGACGAGCTTCGGACGCTGCTTCGTCCCGCGCGGACGTTCGTCCTGCTGGGGTCGTCGGGCGTGGGCAAGTCGACGCTCGTGAACCGCCTCGCGGGCCGCAGGCTGATGCCGACGGGAGATCTGCGACGCGACGGGCGCGGACGGCACACGACCCGGCACCGACAGCTCCTGGTGCTGCCCGGCGGCGCGCTGCTCGTGGACACACCCGGCCTGCGCGAGCTCCAGGTCTGGGAGGGCGACGTCGACAGCGCCTTCTCCGACATCGCCGAGCTTCAGGCGCAGTGTCGCTTCAACGACTGCGGCCACGACACGGAGCCGGGCTGCGCGGTGCAGGAGGCACTCGCCGCTGGTGCGCTCGATCCCGCGCGCTACCAGAGCTACTGCAAGCTCCAGCGCGAGCTGCGTGCGATCGAGATTCGCTCGAGCAAGCGGCTGCAGCGGGAGGCGAAGCAGCGCTGGCGGCAACGGGCGCGCGAGAGTCGAGCCGCGCGACGCTACAAGGACCGCATCGAATGACGACGGACCTCAGTCCGCCGTGGACGAGAACGCGATGGCCGCCGCTCGCCCTCGCAGCTGCTCGACAACGGCGAGTTGTGCGTCCGCGCGACTGATCAACTCGCCGAAATCCAATCCCGACCGTCGACCGTCGCTCGCCTGAGCGAGCGCGTTCCACAGGCCGCGCTTCGCGAGGATCCCGGCGCCCAGCGTCTCGAGCTCGATCACCCTGCTGAGCGGCGAGTAGCCGAGCAGGCGCCCGTTCAACTTCAGGCGAGAGGCCCGCTCGGCCGTTCGGGCAAGGCCGATCTTGAGACGGCTCGGCTCCACGTCCAGGGCGCGCAGAACAGCGCCGAGCTTCGCTCGATCATCGGCGATCTCGTCCGCTAGACGGGTGAGCTCGTCGGCGAACGGCGTCGACACATTCTCTCGCGCCAGTCGGCGCGCGAGGTTCACGCCGGCTGCGGCCGCTGCATGGTGGTCTTGCACGTACACGCGAAGAAGCTTCCCCGTCACCTCTGCTGCAGTACCCGCGAACTCTTTCTCGCAATCGCGGTCGGCGGGATCACCGCTTGTGAGACGCGCTACTTCCTGATCTGCGTGATCCAGTAGTCGGTTGTCGGTGTCGGCGTCGTGCCGAAACGAGCGTTGACGAGATAGAGGCGGCTCCCATGCTCTGCGGCCGTCGTCGGGACGTCGAACCCAGGATTCGAGATTCGGCGTATGACGCGTCCGGTACGCAGGTCGGGTGCGAGGCCGATCTTCGCCACCACCAGGTTGAGCCTGTTCTGGACCACGTACAGCGTCTTGCCGTCGAGCAGGATGCCGTCGCCGTTCGGCACGCTCTCGCCGGCGGCGAGGACGATCGCCTTCGTAAGGCCCGCAGGCGTCACGGTGAAGAGCCGTCCAGTGCTCGACTGGACGATGACGAGCGTCTTTCCGTTCGGAGTCGCGTCGATCCCGTTGACGTTGAAGCCGGACCCGTGCTGGTAGTCGCCTGTCAACTCGACGGTCGTCATGCCTGATTGCGCACCCGGCCGTCCGCCCGGTCCGAGTGGCACGCGATACAGGACGGGCTTGAGCGAATCAGTGAACCAGGCGGCGCTCTTCGTGACCACGACATCGTTGATGAAGCTGCCACCGCCGGAGAGCTGGTACGACGCGATGTTCTGGCCCGTCCGCGTGCTGTAGACGAACGCCATGCCAGTGTTGCCGCCGGCGACGAAGAGCCGGCTGCGATCTGCCTTCATCCCCACCGCGACCCGACCCGCCTGAGGCTGCACGAGCAGCGAGCCGTTGCCCGTGCGCAGGCTTCCGCTGTAGATCGCTCCGTTCGCCAGCGATCCGGTGAAGAAGCTTTGACCTGCGATTGCGATCCCCTCGGGTTGGAAGCCGTCCGGAAGGTCGATCCTGTTCAGGAAGGCCGCGCTCGTGGCGGCGAGCGCCGACGCGGCAAGCATCGCTGAGATCGTCAGTAGGAGTGCAAGAGTCCGGGCCATCTGGAGTCCCCCTTTTCGTCCGTTGACCACCTCCTGAAAGGGTAGATACGGGCGAAGGGGGCACGTCGGATTGGCATGCGTTCGCAATGATCCGAGGCATGCAGGACTGGGTCTACCGGCTCGACCACGACCCGGTCGTCGTCCCCGAGTCGCGCCTTCCCGCGCCGCTGGTGACGTATCTCGGCGACGGTCGGTGGCGGCTGGAGCAGGCGTACGAGCATCGTGACGGCGACACGACAATCACCGTGCCCGCCGGCTTCGAGTTCGACCTCTCCTCCGTGCCGCGCGTCTTCTGGTCGCTCATCGCGCCGTTCGAGCTCTCGATCGCCGCGCCTCTCCTCCACGACTTCCTCTACCGCTACGGAGGCAACCCACCTACGGGCTCGGTGACCCCGCCGCGCACCTATACGAGGGCCGAGGCCGACCGGATGTTTCGCGAGATCATGAAAGCCGAAGGCGTCTCGGCCTGGCGGCGCACTCTCGGTTACGCGGCCACTCGCATTTTCGGGCGGTCAGCCTGGCGCGGCTGAGAGCTCGGCTGGCCCAGGAAGAGTCGAACGCGGTAACAGATTCCACGTCGTCAAGTTCGCCCGAGTCGGCTGCGAGACACGCTCGAGACTACGAGGCGGTGAGAACGCCGGCCATGAACGAAACGGAGACTGCGAAGATCACGGTGAGCGCCAGAAAGATCACGATGAGAGTGGCGAGCTCACGCATTCGAAAGTTGTGCATGCCCGTCGATGCGCGTAGTGAAACGCGTCCGGGCTACCAGTGACAACGGGTTTCGAGCAACTTCCCGTGTGGTACCCAGTCACCGCAGTTGTTGGTGCCCAGGGGGAGGCACCTGGCGGCCAGCCCGTCACAAGGAAGCCGGCAGCGACCTCCCCTCGTGGCACTTCGGCTACACCGGGCGCGACACTGTCAGCGACGAGTCACTCTTCCCGGGTCAGAGACGTTTCGGGGAAATTTCGTACGGGAATCGGTAAGGATGGCACAGTGGCAGCCGCCGATTCTTCACATGGAGACGACCAGGTCGTGTCATTCGGTCGAACCGAGCTCGACGAAGCCTCGACTCCTGAGCAGGGTCAGGGCACCGTGGAGTACGCGCTCATCGTCGCGAGCATCGCCGTCGTCCTGATCGTGGGAATGGTCTTTTTCAGTGGGAAGATCGGGCATCTGTTCGAACGAGCTCCCGAATCGCCCGAATTCCGGCCACCGGTAGCGATGTGCGATCCGAGCTACGCGGGAGCGTGTATTCCCTCACCGCCTCCCAATTTGAGCTGTGACGATCTTCGCGATCTCGGAATTAGCGGCGAGGTGAGGATCGTCGGCTCCGACCCGCACGGCCTCGACCCGGACGGAGACGGGATCGCCTGTAACTAGGAGGGTTTGACGAAACGCGTCCGGTGACGCACTTATCGACCGTGGCGCTGACAGAATGACGCGGCCGGTATGGCCTGTTTTAACGCCTACATCGATGAGAGCGGGGATGAGGGCTTCAAGGACGTAAGCATTCCAGCTAAAAACTCGTCGGAATGGCTCGTCCTCGCCGGTGTTCTGGTTCCCGAGGAGAACGACTTGCCGCTTTCCCGCGCAATCGATGACTTGCGCGCATACCTGAACAAACCGCCGCCAAAGCCGCTCCACTTTCGAGATCTCAAGCATCCCGCGAAGAGGGCGGCCATGGGCAGACTTGCTGGCTACCCGTTCGTTTTCAGCGTCGTTGCGCTTTGGAAGCCTCGGATAACCAGCCCATTCCTGCGGAAAACGCCGTACCTCTACAACTACGCCTGCCGTTTCCTTATTGAGCGTCTGTCGTGGTACGCAGCCGCGCGAGGTCGTCCACTCGACCTCTTTTTCGAGAACCGAGCGAGCACCAGTTACAGCGACCTTGAGGGCTACATGAAATGGATCCAGATGGACCCTGGTTGTCGGATCGAACGGAACTGCATCAGGCAGTTCCAGCCCGTAAGTCCGACCGTGAAACTTGTGCAAGTAGCCGATTTCTACGCCAGTGCTGCTGCCTCCGCGCTTGAGCCAAATATGTACGGGCGCAGTGAGGAGAGCTACTTGCTTGAGGTGCAGCATCAGATCTACCGTGGTGAACAGGGAGGAAGTGTCTTTGGCACCGGGTTCAAGATCTTCCCCAACGCAGGCCGTGACTTCGCTCGCTATCCGTGGTTGCGGAACCTTTAAGACGCCCGTTTCCAGGGATTTTTCACAAGCACCGTCCGAGTCGGCGTATACTTTCTTCTGCAGGTCTGCGCGAGAACTTCCGTAGGTCACCGTAAAGGTGGCAGCTCCCTTAAAAAGGGGTGGGATCCTACGGCTCGGGGCCTGCTTTCTTGAGAACGCTGCGGGGGCCAATGCCCTCGCATGCCTTAGACGCGCCGGGCGTCGTCCGATGCCTCGCCTAAGATTAGCCTGCAAATCAAGATAAATTGGCCCTCGCGAAGTTGACGCTTCCGAGGGCCGTGACCATCCGAGAGGTGACCTCGCATGGCAACTGGCAAGGTAGCGCGTCGCACGGCTGTTGGCGACGTTGTAGGACTCCTCGACTCCCCCGAAATCGCAGCTCTGATTGCAGAGCTGGACGCGCTCCGTTGGACAGGGCGCAAGGGCTTTGGCACTCGCGCCCTCGTCGGCGCTTGTCTCGTCAAATCTCTGTTCGCGCTTCCCACCTGGACGTGGGTAGCGGCCCTCATAGCGGAGCATCCGGGACTGCAAGACGCTCTCGGAGGCTGCCCGAGCGTGTGGTCCAAGTACCGATTCGCCGGCAAGTTGCGCGAGAACCGACCGGTGCTCAACGCGTGCCTCGATGCTGTCGCGGAGTCGCTTCGCGCGGAGAACCCGGATTTTGGACGTGACGTAGCGATTGATGCCTCCGACCTTCCCGCCTTCGCGAATGGTCAGCGCTACGTCAGCAAGGGAGGCAAAGAGCGGGAGCGATACAGCGACCCGGACGCCTCGTGGGGGCATCGCAGCGCCGTCAGTACTCGGAAGGGAGGCGGCTTCTACGGCTTCAAGCTGCACCTGGCCGTTTGCACCGCGACGGGACTTCCGCTCGCGTGGCGCGTCGAGACGGCACGGCGGCAGGAATCCCTCTACGTCGCCCCCCTCATTGACGCGATGCACGCTCGCGGCTTCAAGCCCGAGACGTGTGCGATGGACAAGGGCTACGACAACAATCGGGTCTACGCGGAGTGCGAGGAGCGCGGCTGCGAGCCGGTAATCCCAATCCGGGGCGCGAAGGCCAATCAGCCAGCCCTGCCTCTTGCTCTCGGCGGACGGCTCTTTCCGCGCATCCCGCGACACTCGGATCGCTTCCGTACCCTCTACCGGCGACGCGTTGCGGTTGAACGCGCGTTCGGAGACTTGAAGCACGGCTACGGCCTTGCACCCCTCCGGGTACGCGGGCTGGCGAAGGTGCAGCTTCACGCCGACCTCACGATGCTCGCCCGACTCGGGCAGGCACTCAGCCGCGCGAGGGAATCCGTAGTGATTGCCGCTTGACGTTCTGAGCAAGCGAAAGGCCGGGCGGTCACCCGGCCTTCGCGAGTCAACTTCCGAGTGCAACGCCTGCAGGACGCACGAGCATCCTACGAATCCGTCCGGTCGGACTGCAACGCTTCCCCGTAGCGTCAGTTGCTTGCGGTCACAAGCCGCTGTCGCAGAGTCAACGACCGAAAGGAGTAAACCGTGGCCACAGGCTACGAGTACTTCACCATCGAGCCTGCCTCTGGTGGATACCAGGGCAAGTTCTATGGAGCCAACGACGAACTCGTCTGGCTGACAGAAATCTACGTCCGCAAGGCAGGGGCGCAGAACGCAATCGCCCTCATCAAGGCAGAGGCGTCCTCCGCACCGGTCAGAGACCTGGCCTAGTCGGCCAGGGAGACGACCTCGACGGGCGGCTTCGTCGCGGCGTACTTCAGCACGCAGTCCCAGTTGCAGAAGTGCAGAGTCGCGGCGGAGCCGCCCTCCGTCACAAAGACATATCCAGCCTGCGGTCTGCTCGCAGCGGTTCTGACGTGCCGCTCGCAGTCCGGACCATCGCAGTAGAAGGTTCTTTCGATGCTCACGGGGACTCCTTTCGCTTTGGTCCAGGAGGACTCCTGCCGTGAGCGGCGTTTCGTCAAACCCTCCTAGGAGGGCTTGGCGAAACGTCGTCTGAGCCGCAGGGCCGCGCTGCTCGTCCCGAATGCTGCGCCCTCGGTCGCGCCGATAGTCACAACTATCGGCACTCCCTGCGTCCTTGCCTCGACGACCAGCGGCGCTGCTCCGGCGAGGCCCGTTCCGTCAAGCCCTCTCAACGCGCGTCGGTCGCTCGACCGAAGTCAGGCCACAGAATCGCTTGACGGTTCGGCAGTGGGCGGGGCAGCGGTGAAGATGGCACCCCGCCACGCAACGGCGTCGGGCCCGAGTCTCCTGATCTCGTCGTCCCGAGATCCCAGCGAGCGTACGTAGTGGAGAACCGCCTCCTGGGCAGTGCTCGCCTCCTGGTGCGAAACAACGCGGCCCCCCGATCGGACGTCGTAACCTGTCGCGTCTCGGCGCGTCACAGGATTGCCGAGACTCGGGCGGAAACGCCGTACCCGGCACAGGCATGAGCGAGAAAAGCGTCGCCGATCAACGCGGCTGCGATACCCAAGTTCGATCCAGGCTTGGCGACCCGGCCCGCGGTCGCGGTCAGTCTCTCCCCAGTCATCTCTCCCCCAGGTACTTGCTTCCCTCCGTGCCTCTCACCGTACCTGGGCCGGCGCGAATATCAAACAGGGCGCTGCTCGGCGAGCAGCGTCTCGTCTCCCGCCGGGCTTGCATCGGTTGCAGGTGATGGCCCCGGGAGGAGTCGAACCTCCGCACACAGATTCGAAGTCTGTCGCTCTATCCACTGAGCTACGGGGCCGGTCTCAGGCACGGTAGCGCGCTCGGTTGCTACGCGGAGCGCTCGGCGGCGTGCGCTGCGCCGAGGCCGTCGCGCACGTGCGCGGCGAGCACCGAGACCACCGCCGGGTCGAACTGGGTTCCGGCGACGCGCTCCAGCTCGGCCAGCGCATCGTCCGTCGAGAGCGCTGCGCGGTACGGGCGGGCGGACGTCATCGCCGTGAAGGCGTCGCAGACGGAGATGATCCGGGAGGCGACCGGGATCTCGTGTCCGGTGAAGCCGTCCGGGTACCCGGCGCCGTCCCAGCGCTCGTGGGTCGAGCGCACGATGGTCGCGACGTTCCGGAAAGCGGGAGAGGCGCGGAGGATGCGCTCGCCGACGAGTGGGTGCTGGCGTACGAACGCCCACTCGCGCTCGTCGAGCGGGCCCGCTTTGTGCAGGATCTCGTCCGGGACGGCGAGCTTGCCGAGGTCGTGGAGCTGTGCGGCGCGCACGAGCTCGTCGAGCTCCTCCCTGCGCAGCCCGAGCTTGAGGCCCGTCTCGACCGCCAGCGATCCCACGCTGTCCAGATGCATCGGGAGATCGGGCTCGCGAAGCGAGAGCGCCTCGAGCAGCGCGTCCATCGTGCGATCCGTCTCCATCCGCCTCGAGTGCTTCTGGGCGTACAGCCGCTCGTCAGCCAGATGCAGCGCGTTGCTCGGGTCGCTCGCCTCCTCGGGAAGCAGGACGGCGCCGAACGAGCTGCCGATCTCGAAGCCGACCCCACGTTCCGAGAGGGCGGCGCACCCCTGGTCGATGACCTGCTCGGCCTGACCGTCTGCAACCGGCACGACGAGGCAGAACTCGTCGCCGCCAAGCCGGTATGCGCTCGCGCTGCGGTCGGCACCGCGGCGAGCTTCGAGCCGAGACGGGCCAGCAGGGCGTCTCCTGCCGGGTGGCCGAAAGCGTCGTTGTACCCCTTGAACCCGTCGAGGTCGAAGATCATCAGCAGGGTGGGCTCGACCTCGGGCTCGGCGAAGAGGCGTTCGAGATCGGACAGGAGCTTTCGACGATTGCCGAGACCGGTCAACGAGTCCGTGACGGACTCGTGCCGCGTGAGCTCGAACAGCCGGCGATTCTCGCGGAACGTCATCACGAGCCGCACGACGACCGCGAGCAGCGTCGCGGTCGCGAGACCGACGGCAAGCAGGTTGACCTGGTCGAAGTGGTCGTAGACCAGGACGCCGATGACGAGCACGGCGCAGGCAGAAGGGACGGCGAAGAGCGTCTTGCCCTCGACGTCGGCTCGGCTCCGGTCGACCGCCCAGGCCGACGAGGCGATCAGGAGCAGCGACACCGGCCAGAGGATGTCGAGCCATGATCCCTCGACGTACGTGTCGGCCGCGCTCTGAAAGAGGTAGATCGCGTCGGCAAGGGCAGTGGCGAGGACGCCCAGCCCTAGCAGCAGCCAACGCCGTCCCGGCCTCCAGCGGGCGAGCGAGAAGACCCCGAAGACCGCCGAGAGCAGGAGCAGATCCCCGAGGGGATATGCCAGGTTGGTGACCACCGTCGACGTGGACCCCTCGGTCGAGTGCAGGACAACTTCGACGAGCACGGCGGCCGCGAGCGTGGCCGCGGCGAGCGAAGCCGTAAGGCCGTCGAGCCACAGTGTCCCGCCGATCGACCGGGCGCGGGTACGAACCAACGCGACGATCCCGATGTAGACGAGCGGATAGAACCCGAGGTAGCCGACGTCGGCCACCGAGGGATACGACTCGGGGATGCGCGCTGACCCACCAGATCTCGGCAAACGTCCAGCTCACGAGGGCCGCCGTGAATGCGGTCCACGCCGGGCGCTCGCGTGGCACCAGCAGCGCCCGCGAGCCGACGACGACGCATGCGAGCACCATCAGGCAGACGTAGAACCACGTATTGAAGAAGGACTCGACCTGACCCCCAGGACTCGCGAGGACGATGGCGAGCGCGAAGGTCGCCAGCCCGGCAATCGACGCCACCCGCGTGAGGATGGTCCACCTGCGATACGACATCTCGTCTAGGGAAATCGGCCGCCAGACGGTGACGCTTGAGCCTGGGCTCCCTACGACTCACAGCGTCGAGGCGGTGGGAGCCAACGTCGAGGCGGTGGGAGCCAAGGTCTGACCCCGGGACACGTCCGCAACGGACACTGCGAGCGGTCACAAGTTCGTGCCGATCGCTCCACCGGCGCGCTGTCCTCTCCGGGCTCGTCCGGTCCGTCCGATGCGGGACCTACCCTCCCCGCATGACACTCGGAATCGTGGTGTTCGGCGCCGCGTTTCTCGTCGGGCTCGGGCTCGGCACGTATACCCGCCGGCCCCTCTCGACCGCCTTCCTCGTCCTCGGCAGCTTTACGGCGTTGCTCGTGCTGTCGGCGACGGGGGAGGTGCTTGGCGCCGCCGCCGTGCTGACAATCGTGGTGCTGCTCGGCCTCGTGGCCGAGACGATGCGCGAGACCGTCGGGCTGCTCGTCGGAAGGTAGGAGACGCCCGGTCTTCGCGGCGTAGGGCCGAGCATGCCCGGCCCCTACACTTGGGGACCCCGCGGGCGTGGCGGAACTGGCAGACGCGGCGGGTTTAGGTCCCGTTGGACTTCGGTCCTTGGAGGTTCGAGTCCTCCCGCCCGCATTGTGCGCAAGATCGAAATCCGCGAGCGCGGATTTCGATCGCGCCAAGAGCACAAGACCCCTTCATGTGGAGCCCGAGACACGAATCGTCGGGGTGTGAAGTCGATCGCATTCGATCACGACGCGGCTAGCCGAAGCGTGCGAAGCGCAGGAACTCGATGTCGTGCCTTGTCGCGCCGTCGAGTGCGAGGT
>Ga0183260_10000356_pt1 | contig 38157 bp, 44 predicted proteins | sample AntDrymUQ4972206_2_FD_129768 | JGI IMG/M metagenome (GOLD analysis project Ga0183260, IMG submission 129768) | Polar desert sand microbial communities from Dry Valleys, Antarctica - metaG UQ497 (22.06) (version 2) (version 2) | ecosystem: Environmental > Terrestrial > Soil > Desert | place... | reverse complement strand
GGCCGCGAGCGCGTCGGCTGCCGAGCCGGCCTGTTCGGGGTCGATCTCCGCCAGCGCAGCCGCGTGCCCGATGTCGGCCCTGGCGCCCAGCACCGCCACGGCGTGGGCGAGCGGCCCACACTCGTGGGGCAGGCGGGCGATTCGCAACACGAGCGAGCGCCCGACCGTGTCGGGGCCGACGTCCAGGACTCGGGACGCCGAGCCGGCATCGGGTCCCAGCCCGTCGGCGCGAAGCGCCCCGAGCAGCTCGCGAACGAGGAAGGGGTTCCCGCCGCTGGCGCTGTGACATGCGGTCGCGAACTCGCCCTCCGGCTCCGAGCCCATCACGTCCGAGATCACGACCGAGACCCCGGCCTCGCTCAGCGGGTCGGGCCGAATCACCTCGGCCCTCGGGTCGGTGGCGAGCTTGGCCAGCAGGCCCAGGTCGAACGCCGGCTCGCCCGGCCTCGCCGCTCCGGTGACGAGGACGGGCATGCCCTCGAGCCTCGGAACCAGGTGAGTCAGGAAGCGGAGGGTGGGGGAATCGACCCAGTGCAGGTCGTCGATCTCGAGCAGCAGCGGCCCCTCTGCCGAAAGGTTCGCGACGAGCCAGTAGAGCCCGTGGATGACGGGGAACGAGATGTCTCCCGGCGCCTGGGCCTGGGTGCCGGCGGCGAGGCCGAGCGCGGGCTCCGCCAGGTTGGCGGCTCCGGCGAGGAGCGTCTCACGGCGCTTCGGGGCCGCGCTCGCCAGCTCGCCCTCGAAGAGCTGCCTGGCGACGCCGTAGGCAAAGTCGCGCTCGAGCTCGCCGCCCCTGGCCGCGAGCACCTTGAAGCCGCGCTCGGACGCGCTGTCGCGCGCGGCGCCCAGCAGCCTGCTCTTGCCGATGCCCGCCGGCCCCTCGGCGAAGACGAAGCTGCCCTCGGCCCCGATCGCGCGGTCGATGGCCTGGTCGATGCGCCCGAGGTCCGCGTCGCGCTCGACGAGCTGCTCTGCCTCGGCCACAGCCCTAATAGGCCTTCGCGAGGACCGCCTCGACCTTCGCGGGAGCGCCGGAGATGACGCACACGGCTCCCTCGGCCAAGTTCTGGTCGAACGGGATGCAGCGGACGCTGACCCCGAGCTCGCCCATCGTCTTCTCGGTCGCGGGGTCCTCGCTCCAGGGCGCACGAACAAACCCGCCCGAATCCGTGTCGTCGCCGGAGAAGTACTCGCGGAACGCCTCGACGCCGGTGATGTCGTCGGCGGTTCGGGCCGCGAGGCGCTCGGCGGCCTCGGCGAGGCACTCGCCCTGCATGGCGTCGACGATCTCGGCGATCCTTCCGGCGGCCTCGTCGCGGCCGATCTGCTCGCGCCCGAGGTCGGGGTCGGTGCGCCGTGTCGCCGTCACCACGCCGGACTCGATGTCGCGCTCGCCGAGCTCGACCACGACCGGGGCTCCCTTGCGGATCCACTCCCAGCGCTTCTCGGCGGGCTTTCGGTCGCGCGTGTCCACCTTCACCCGCAGGGGCGCGCCCTGGGCCTCGAGGCCGCGCAGCTCGGCGGCGAGCTCCTCCGCGGCCTGTTCGACCGCCGCGGGGTCGTCGCGGGTGATCGGCACGATCATCACCTGCTGGGGAGCGATCCTGGGGGGCAGGCGCAGGCCGTTGTCGTCGGCGTGGGTCATCACCAGCGCGCCCATCAGGCGGGTCGATGAGCCCCAGGAGGTCGTGTGCGCGCGGCGGTCCTTGCCCTCGGCGTCGGTGAACTCGATCCCCATCGCCTCCGAGAAGTTCGTCCCCAGGTAGTGCGAGGTGCCTGCCTGCAGCGCCTTGCCGTCCTGCATCATCGCCTCGATCGAGAGGCTCGAGACCGCGCCGGGGAAGCGCTCTGACTCGGGCTTCTCGCCTGTGAGGACGGGAACGGCGATCACCTCTTCGGCGAAGGCTCGGTAGACCTCGAGCATCTCGGATGTCTTCTCGCGGGCCTCGGCCTCGTCAGCGTGGGCGGTGTGTCCCTCCTGCCACAGGAACTCGGTGGTTCGGAGCAGGACGCGCGGGCGCAGCTCCCAGCGGACGACGTTGGCCCACTGGTTGACCAGCAGCGGCAGGTCGCGGTAGGAGTTGATCCACTTCGCGAACGAGCGACCGATGATCGTCTCGGAGGTGGGGCGGACCACCAGGGGCTCGGTCAGCTCTCCCGCAGGGATCAGCGCTCCATCCGCGTCCTTCTCGAGGCGATGATGGGTCACCACCGCCATCTCCTTGGCGAACCCCTCGACGTGCTTCGCCTCGTCCTCTAAGTAGCTGAGCGGGATGAGCAGCGGGAAGTAGGCGTTGTCGGCGCCCGAGGCCTTGATCTTCTCGTCCATCGCGCGCTGCATCAGCTCCCAGATGCCGTAGCCCCAGGGGCGGATGACCATCGCGCCGCGGACGTGGTCGAGCTCGGCGACCTCGGCGTCGCGGACGACGCTCTGGAACCACGCCGGGAAGTCCTCTGAGCGCGTGGGGCTGATCCCTGCTTTCTTTCCTTGTCCCATGGTCGGCCAATCCTTGCGTATCTAGTGGCGGAGCCGCGCCTCACCTTCCGCCGCCGCTTCGGCCTGGACCGCTCCGGGCCGCCGCCGCGCGAGACGACGTCGGGCCAGCCGCTGCGCCCGTGGACGATCCCGAACATGGTCGGCTACGCCCGGCTCCTGGCGATCCCGGTCTTCTGCGTGCTCGCGTTCTCGTCAGGCGACGGCCACGATCCTTGGGCCTGGGGCCTCTACTGGCTGATCGCCGCCGGCGACTACCTGGACGGCTTCCTGGCGCGCGCGACGGGCCAGTACAGCCGGATGGGAGCGCTGCTGGACCCGGTCGTCGACCGCCTCACGATCCTGACCGGAGCGGCGGTCTGCTGGCATTTCGAGCTGCTGCCGCGCTGGGCGCTGGCGGCGCTCGCCCTCCGCGAGCTGGTGACGCTGGTCCTCGGCCAGATCGCGCTGCACCGCGGCCAGGAGCTCGAGATCAACTGGTACGGGCGGATCGCGGTGTTCCCGGTCATGGGGGCGATCTTCTGGTCGATGGTCTTCGAGAGCTGGGTCTGGAACTTGATGCTGATCGTGGGGGTTGCGCTGGCCGTCGCCGCGACGGTCGCCTACGCCCGCTCGGGCATGCGCGCGGTCGCCGAGGACCGTGCATGAACGCGCCCGAACCCTCGACCCGTCGTTGAGGGCGCCCCGACCGGGTTATGATCGTCCGCCAACGACGATCACACGAGGGAAGGAAGGCCGTGGAGGAGGAAACCACTCCCAACATCAGCTCGATGAGCGACGAGGAGCTCAGGGAGCTGATCGCCAAGCTCACCGCCGAAGAGCAGAAGGTCTCCTACCGGCGGCGGATCCTTCACGGGCAGATCGACCTGCTGCGGGCCGAGCTCGTCAACCGCCTGCGCGACGACCACTCCGACGCGGACTCGCTGATCAAGGGCGACGACGTCGAGCGGCTGAGCCAGATCCTGTCGGGCAACACCGAACCTCCCACCAAGCCTCCCAGCTGAGGAGCGAGCGCGAGCGTGGCAATTCACTGTCCCGAATGCGGGTTCGTCAACGCGGAGGGCGCGAACTACTGCCAGAAGTGCGGCGCGTACCTGTCGCGCCCCGAGGGGGCCGACGACCCGACGACCATGACCTACCAGGTCGACGAGTCGGGCGAGATGCACCAGGTCGACATCGACGAAGTGGTCGAGCGGGCGGGTGCAGCGCTCGTCATCCGCTCCGGCGGCGGCCGCGCCGGCGAGAGCTTCACGCTCGAGGACGACAAGGTCTCGATCGGCCGCACCCCCGACGCCGGGGTCTTCCTCGACGACGTGACCGTGTCCCGAAACCACGCCTTGCTGGTCAAGCGACGCGATGGGCTCTTCATCGACGACCTCGGCTCGCTGAACGGCACCTACGTCAACCGCGAGCGGATCGAATCCCATCAGCTCGACGACGGCGACGAGATCCAGATCGGCAAGTACAAGCTCAGCTATTTGGAGGCGTGATCCTTGGAGGCGTCCACACGCCCTGACACCGGGCTCAGCACGCGCAAGGCGCTGACGATCGGCGCCGTCACCAAGATCCTCGAGCGCGAGTTCGACGACATCTCGATCTCGAAGATCCGCTACCTGGAGGACCAGAAGCTCCTGTCGCCCCGCCGCACCCCCGGTGGCTACCGCCTGTACAGCCAGGCCGACGTCGAGCGTTTGCGCTCGATCCTGCGCATGCAGCGCGACGAGTTCCTGCCGCTGCGGGTGATCCGCCAGGAGCTCGCCTCGGGCGCGTCCGAACGGAAGGACACCGTCGGCGCCGGGGCTTCGCTGCGGCGGGCGGGGAGCGTCGAGACAGGCGGCAGCGCGCGGCTCTCGCTCGACGAGATGGTCGACCAGACGAGCACCAGCGCCGAGGTCATCACCGACCTCGAGGAGTGGCGCATCGTCCAGCCCAGGCAGATCAATGGGGTCAAGACCTACGACGAGACCGACCGCGAGATAGTCAAGGCGTGCGGCGAGCTCGCCAGGTTCGGGGTCGCGGGGCGCAACCTCAGGGCGATCCGCACCGCCGCCGACCGCGAGGCCCAGCTGCTGGAGCAGGTCATCGGGCCGGCGCTCCAATCCTCCAACGCGACACGCCGCAGGGAGGCGATCGAGAACCTCGAGACCCTGGCGGCGACCACGGGAAGCCTCACGCACCTCCTGTTGGTCCGTGATCTGCGCAAGCTGACGGGCGAGGAGTAATTCGGGGCATGGCCCGGGTCTCTCGCAGCCGGCGTCTCGGCGCGTCCCCCAAGGACGTGTGGTCCGTGATCTCGGACCCGTACCACCTGCCCCGTTGGTGGCCCAGCACACAGCGGGTCGAGAACGTCACATCCACGGAAGGCAAGGGGCGCAAGTGGACGCAGGTGCTCGAGACCAAGGACGGCCGCGGGGTGCGCGCCGACTACCGCTGCATCAGCTCGGCGAACGCCGAGCGCTACGTCTTCGAGCAGCTGATCGAGGGGTCGCCGTTCGAGAAGGTCCTGAAGAGCTCGCGCACCGAGATCCACCTGGAGCCGGCGGGCGAGGGGACCGAAGTGACGATGCGCTCGGAGCAGAAGCTTCGCGGCCTCTCGCGGACTGGCGGCTTCATGATGCGCCGGGCGAGCGGCCGCATCCTCGCGCGGGCCCTCGAGGGCCTCGACGGCGCGACGGGCGGGCCCCCGCCCGCGGAGGCCGGAAGCTGAGGCCTGAGGCGAAGCCCATGCCGATAGAGGACTTCAAGTGGTGGGGGTGGGGTGACGCCGCCCACCGCACCGAGGTGAAGCCCGCCCAGGGCGACGCGATCCGCGCCGAGCTGGGCGTCGGGCCCGGTGAGGGCGCCGAGCCTGTCGCGCTCGAGGCGGTTGAGCTGCCTCCGGCGCGGCCGCTTCCCGACGCCGTGGTTCGCGCCGCGGGCGGGAAGGAGGCGGTGCTCACCGCCGACGCCGACCGCGTCCGCCGCGCCGCGGGCCGCAGCTACCCCGACCTGGTCCGGCTGCGCTCAGGGAGGCTGGAGGAGGCCCCGGACGCCGTCATCGTTCCCTCTTCGAGAGAGTCCGTCGAGGCGCTGCTCGCGGCGTGCGCCGAGGCCGGCGTGGCCGTGGTGCCCTTCGGGGGCGGCTCCAGCGTGGTCGGCGGCCTGGACGCCGTCGACGGGGGCCACGCAGCCGTCGTCTCGCTCGACATGGCAGCGCTGCGCGCCGTCGACCTGGACCGCACCTCGCTCACGGCCCGGCTCGGCCCCGGCCTGCGCGGGCCCGAGGCCGAAAAAGCCCTGGGCCGGCTCGGTCACACGATCGGCCACTTCCCCCAGTCCTTCGAGCAGGCGACCATCGGCGGCTACGCGGCCACGCGCTCCGCGGGCCAGGCCTCGAGCGGCTACGGGCGCTTCGACGAGCTCGTCACGGCCGTCGAGCTCACCACCCCGTCAGGCGCCATACGAACGCTCCAGACGCCGCACACGGCGGCTGGGCCGGCGCTCCGCGAGCTGGTGCTCGGCTCCGAGGGCACCCTGGGCGTGATCACCGAGGTCACGTGCCGCGTGCGCCCCCTGCCCGATGAGCGCCGCTACGAGGGCTGGATGACCCGGGACTGGGTCGCGGGCCGCGAGATCATCCGGGAGCTCGCCCAGCACGGCGAGGAGCCGGACGTCCTGCGCCTCTCGGATGAGGAGGAGACCAGGGTTTCGCTGCGGCTCTCCGGAGCCGAGGGGATGCAGAAGAAGGCCCTCGACGCTTACCTGGCCCTCCGCCGCCGTTCGGCCGGTTGCCTGATGATCTGCGGCTGGGAGGGAGACCACGAGTCGGTTCGCCGTCGCCGCGCGCTCGGCCACCGCCGCCTGCGCGCGGGAGGGGCCGTGCCGCTCGGGGCAGCCGCCGGGCGCTCCTGGGAAAAGGGCCGCTTCGAGGGCCCATACCTGCGCGACGAGCTCCTCGGTATGGGCGTCTTCGTCGAGACCCTCGAGACCTCACACACCTGGAGCCGCCTCGACGAGCTCTACCAGGCCGTCGGCGGAGCCCTCAAGGACGCCCTCGGCAAGCAGTCGATCGTCATGTGCCACCTCTCCCACGCCTACCCCGACGGAGCCTCGCTCTACTTCACCTTCATGGCCCGCTCCAGAGCCGGCGAGGAGATCGCCCAATGGCGCGAGGCCAAGTCAGCGGCCTGCGACGCCATCGTCGCCACCGAAGGCACGATCACCCACCACCACGCAGTCGGCCGAGACCACGCCCCATACATGACCGCTGAGGTGGGAGAGCTGGGCATCGAGGCCCTGCGAGCGGTCAAAGACCGCCTCGACCCGGCGGGAATCATGGACCCGGGGAAGCTGCTGCCGGCCTAGCCCCCGCTCAGGCGGGTCGCCGCGGTTCTGGCCGCTACGGCGCGGCTTCCGGAACCGCGCCCTCGGCGCCCGGAGCGGCGCCACCCGGCGGCGCGGCGCCCGGAGCGGCGCCGGCGTCGCCTTGGGGCTGGCCCTGGGCGCCCGCGCCTGCCTGGGAGGCGGCGTCGCAGACGGACTCTGTGCCCGATGGGGCCTGCTCGCCGGGGGCTGTTGGGATCTGCCCACGCAGCACGGACTCGCCGGTGTGCGTCGGGAGCTGCTGGCCGTTGACGGCGCTTTGCAGCGCCTCCTGGGTCTGGGCGTTGGACGCCAGCGAGACGTCGACGCACCCGAACAGGCCCTGGTTCAGGAGCGGGAGGATCTGGGTGGGGATCGCGGCGGTGCCGGTCAGGTTGCCGTCGGGGCCCACACGGTCGCGGGCAAGCGGGAAGGCGAAGCGGTCCGAGTTGTAGAGCCAGGCGATGTAGTTCTCGTCCTTGCCGGCGGGCGGCAGGCCCGTGAGGTTGATCTGCAGCAACGGCTGGTCCTGGGCCTGAGCAAAGACCGCCTGGCCCGATGCGCCGGCGCCATCGAGTGCGCCGAGCTGCACGATCAGGAGCTCCTCGTCGCCGCCGAGCGCGGTGGAGGTCTCGCCGCCGCCCTCGCCGCCGCCGCCGTCGTCCCCGCCTCCGAGGACGACCACCGCCAGCACGACCGCGACGATCAGCGCGCCGGCCGCCGCGGCGACGATCGCGAGCCTGCGGCGGTCGTCGCCCAGATTGACCCGCTTGATCGCGTCCGGGACGCTGACGCCGCGCCTCGGCGTCTTGGCGGCGTCCGCGGCCGGGCCGCCCGACTCCGAAGCCGAGGACGATGATGGGGAGGGGGCCGCGCGCCTGCCGCCCTTGGGGGGCGGGATCTCCGGCAGCTGCGCGCTCGGCGAGAGCAGCCGCAGGCGGCTGGTGATCTCGGCCGCGAGAGCATTGGCCTCGGGATCGTTCTGAAGCTGGCGAACGGCGTCTGCGCGGCCGATCGGGTCCGCCTTGCCGAGCAGGAAGTCCGTGAGCCCGACCTTCGCGTCTGGATCGGCCCCGCCGACCTCGGTCAGCGCCTCGAGGGCGCGCTCGCGCACCTGAGCGGCATCGGTGCCGAGAAGCGAGCCGATGTCCTCATAGCTCTGGCCGCCCAGCAGGAGCTGGAGCAGCGATCGCTGTTCGTCGTTCAGGGCCACGGCGCCGAAGCCTACGCGAGGCCCTGGATATCGTGCGCCACAGATGGCTTCCTCCGAAGAGTTCGCCCCGCAGGGCTTCGCAGAGCTGATCGGGACCGAATGGGTCTCGTTCGACCCCGACGAGGCCCGCGCGACGATCGAGGTCCGCGAAGACCACCTGCAGCCCTACGGCATCGTCCACGGGGGCGTCTACGCCTCGCTCGCCGAGAGCCTGACCTCGGCCGCGACGTATGCGGCGGTCAAGGACGACGACATGGTCGCGATGGCCATGGCGAACAACACGTCCTTCCTGCGCCTGATCAGAGAGGGCCGGATCGAGGCGGTCGCCCGAACGCGATCACACGGGAAGACCACCTGGGTCTGGGACGTGGAGATCCTCGACTCCGAGGGCCGGGTCTGCGCCCTGTCGCGGATGACGATCGCCGTCCGCCCGCTGCGCAACCGATTGGCGCCTTAGTCGCGCATAGCGCGAGGAAAGCGCCAAATGCAAGGCCTTCAGCGCGGCAGCGGCTTCAGCGACGTGTAGCGGTTCGTGATCGGTAGGCGTCGGTCGCGGCCGAAGGCCTTGGTGGAGATGCGGATGCCCGGTGGGGCTTGGCGGCGTTTGTACTCGGCTCGGTCGACCAGGCGGATGACGTCATCAACCACTGATTCGTCGAGGCCCTCGGCGATCAGCGAATTGCGGCCGATGTCTCGTTCGACGTAGGCCTCGAGGATGCGGTCGAGGACCTCGTAGGGGGGAAGGGAGTCCTCGTCTCGCTGGTCGGGCTTCAGCTCGGCGGAGGGTGCACGGTCGATGACGGAGGTGGGGACCAGGTCTGTGCCCTCGCGCTCGTTGCGGTGGCGTACCAGCCGATAGACCGTCATCTTCCACACGTCCTTGAGGACGGCGAAGCCGCCCGCCATGTCGCCGTAGAGGGTCGCGTAGCCGACCGACATCTCGGACTTGTTGCCGGTGGTGAGGACCAGCCAGCCGAACTTGTTGGAGAGCGCCATCAGCAGGTTGCCCCTGATGCGGGCCTGCAGGTTCTCTTCGGCGATCCCGGGCTCGGTGCCGGCGAAGGGCTCGGCGAGAGCGCGCTCGTAGGCGGCCATCGGCTCTGCAATCGGGATCTCGATCAGCTCAGCGCCGAGGTTGGCCGCGATCGCGCGGGCGTCGCCCTGGGTCTCGTCGCTGGAGTGGGGGGAGGGCATGACGACGCAGCGCAGCCGCTCGGGACCGACGGCGTCGGCGGCGACCTGGGCGACCAGCGCGGAGTCGATCCCGCCGGAGAGCCCCACCACCACGCCCTCGAAGCCGTTCTTGCCGGCGTAGTCCCGCACGCCCACGGTCAGGGCCGTGTAGACCTCGGCGTCCTCGTCGAGGCGATCGGCGATCGGTCCGGGGGCACCCTCGCCCGCAGAAGCCGCGCCGGAAGCGAGCGGCACATCGCAGACCACCAGCTCGGGGTCGAACTGCGCTGCGCGCGCGAGCGTCTCGCCCTCGGCCGAGACGACGACGCTCTGGCCGTCGAAGACGAGCTCGTCCTGGCCGCCGACGGTGTTGCAAAGGGCGAACGGGATCCCGTATGTGCGGGCCCGCTCGGCCAGCATCGCCTCGCGTGCCGCGCCCTTGCCGCGCGCGTAGGGCGATCCCGATGCGTTGACGATCAGACGCGCGCCGGCCGCCGCCTCGTCGGCCTCGGGCGAGCCCTGGACCCAGATGTCCTCGCAGATCGTGAGCCCGACCGGTACGCCCTCGACGTCGACCACCAGGGGCTCGGGGCCGGGCTCGAAGTAGCGGCGCTCGTCGAAGACGGCGTAGTTCGGCAGGTGGCTCTTGCGGTAGACCGCCATGACCTCGCCGCGGGCCAGGACCGCGAGCGAGTTGTAGGCCGGCGGGGCGACGGGGTCGATGATCGGGTTGCGGGTGCGGTCCCCGGGGCGGTCGATCCGCTCGGGAAAGCCGACGAGGGCGGTGATCCCCTCGGTCTCCGTGGCGAGACCCTCGAGCGCCTCGCCGATCGCGTCCAGGAAGTCGGCGCGCAGGACGAGGTCCTCGGGCGGGTAGCCCGAGAGGCATAGCTCAGGCAGGACCACGAGCTGCGCTCCCGCCTCGCGCGCGCTCGTGATCGCCTCGGAGGCGAGGCGCGCGTTGCCGTCGACTTCGCCGACGGTGGGGTTGATCTGGGCTAGTGCCAGGCGCAGGCTGTCGGGCTCGGGCATGGCCCAATTATGGCCGCACCCACGGCTACCCTCCGGCGCCGTGAGGACCGCAGGCGACAGCAACCGCACACGGCGCGGGGTGGACGCGATGGAGGGGCACGTCGAAGAGCTGTGCGCCGAGCACGGCATCGAGCTCACGGGCGCGTCAGCGCGGGGGAGGGCGATCCGCTGGCGAGGAGGGCGCCTGGAGATCTCGATCCCGCCGATCCGCGGCCAGGTCTCCTACTTCATAGCGCTGCACGAGATCGGGCACCTGGTCGGCCGCGGCCGGTCGGCGCCGCGGCTGGAGGCCGAGGCCAACGCGTGGGTCTGGGCCCTGGACAACGCCGCCTTCGAGCCCACCCACGCGACGCTGCGCTCGATCTCGAAACGCCTCGACGGCTACCTGCAGTGGGCTCGCAACCGCCAGTACCGCCGCGTGCCGCCGCGAATCCCGGCCGACGACCATGTCTTCTGGCGAATGCTCGACCTCGGGAACGCGCGGGCCGCCTGAGCCTCCACTGCGGAGCCTCAGCAGCCCCCACGACCGCGCCGCAACCCCGTATCCCCGCAGGGCGCAGCCCGAGGAGATGCGGGTAAATGATTCAGGGCGCGGAGGACGTATCCGTGAGCTCGAACCACACGCGGGTGTTGCCGTCGCCGACACCCCAGCGGTCGGTCAGGGCCTCGACGATCCCGAGCCCGTAGCCGCCCGACTGATCGGGCGAGGTGGGGCGGAGCGCGACTCCCCCCTCGCCGAGGTCCTCGATCTCGCCCCGGACGACACCGCGATCGTCCACGTCAACGCGCAGGCTGATCGGCGCGCCGGGTGCGTGAATGACGGCGTTCGTCACGAGCTCGGAAACCACCAACCGCACGTCGTCGAGCGTGCGGTCGTGAACCCTCCCGCGAAGGGGGGCGATGGCCTTCCGTGCCTGACTGGGCGCCTCCGGCTCAGATACGAGCTGCACGTCCATCACCAAGGGAATCCCCGCAATCGCGGCTTCTCAATCATGGGAACGGCATCATGGGCGAGATGAACCAACAATCGACACCGGCCCCACGCCGCTTGATCATCACCGCCGACGACTACGGCTACTGGCCCTCCTACAACGAGGGGATTCTCGCCTCGGTCGCCGCAGGGGCGCTCGACGCGGTCAGCGCGATGGTGGAGCGCGAGTACTGCGACCCGGCGCCGCTGCTCGAGAGCGAGGTGGAGATCGGGCTCCATCTCGACTTCGAAGGTCGCTGGGGCGCGCGCAGCGGGGCGCCGGCGCGCACCGCGCTGCGGGTCCAGGTCGAACGCTTCACCGGCCTCTTCGGTCGCTGGCCCTCATTCATCAACGGCCACCACCACTGCCACGCGCGTCCCGAGCTCGCGACGCCGGTCTTCGAGACCGCGAAGCAGATCGGCGTTCCGGTTCGCTCGGTCAACCGCGACCACCGCCAATGGCTGCGCGAGCGAGGGATCGCGACCAACGACCAGCTCCTCGGCCGGATGCAGACCAACGAGCCCGCCGACCCGCTCGCCGACCTGCGCGACCTGCCTGACGGAGTCACCGAGTGGTTCACGCACCCCGGCTACCCCGACTCGGACTCCGGGTCGGAATACGACATGGCGAGGCGCGAGGACCTGGACACCCTTCTTCGCCACCGCGTGCGCGAGCGCTTCGACACACCCGTCTGGGGCGACGCCGAGCGGACCGTTCACGCGGAGGCGTTCGCCTACCCGGGTGGGCCGCTGGAGGAACATCGCGAACGCGAGGCCCGGGAACGAGACGCCCGCGATCGCGGGGAGCAGGCCGGCGAGTGATCTAGTCGGAGGCGGGCTCTTCGCGGTCCGCGCGGGTGCCCGAGCCGTTGGTGGCGCCGTTGGAGCGCGCGACCGCCTCTTCGCGCTCGGCTCCGGGAACGAAGCGGCGCAGGAAGCCGCGCTTGCCGCCCGCGGCTTCGATCAGCTCGTCCAGGGCTGCGTCGAGATCCTGACCGAGCTCCTCGAGGTCGCTCATCGCGTCGAAATCCCCGATCAGCCCGAAGTTCACCTGGCCGTCGTAGGACATGATCCCGACGCAGACGGCCTGGCGCTGGGCCAGCGGAACCATCGGGTAGACGCGCTTCATCCGGCGGCCCAGCAGGTACAGGGGGAACTGCGGCCCCGGCACGTTCGTGACCACGAGGTTGAAGAAGCGCTGGCGGGACTGCAGCCGCGCTGCCTGGGCCGAGATGGTGGGCGGCGCGAAGTCGGCGAGCTGCGTCATCACGGTCGCGCCCAGCGCCTGCTTCGAGCTCTTCAAATCGCCCATCGCCTCGCTGACGTGCCGAAGGCGCTGAAGCGGGTCCTCGATCGAGACCGGGAGCGGGGCCATCATGCTCGAGACCTGGTTGCCGAGCGCGCCGTGCTGGTCTTCGGTGCGCACGCTCACGGGGACCATCGCGACCACCTCGACTCCGGCTGTGGCGTGGCCGCGGGCCCGCATGTAGCGCCCGAGCGCGCCCGCCACCGCAGCCAGGATCACGTCGTTCACGGTGCCGCCGAACTCGTCCTTGACCTGCTTCAGCTCGGGGAGGGCCGCGTCGACCCAGGCAAAGCGGCGGTGAGGCCCGATCTCGACGTTGAAGGGGGTATCGGGGGCGCCCCACCCCGACCAGGCGAAGGTTCCGGCCGCCGTGACCGCGTCGACCGCCTTGCGCGCCGCTCGGCGGGGGCCGCGGGCGACTCGGCGGAAGCCGCGCCAGACCTCGCGCGGGCTGACGAGGCGCTCGACGACGGCGTCGCCCAGGAGCTGCGCGCCCGTCGGCTCCGGCTCGGGCACCCATTCGGCCGGCTGATCCGGCGGGGGGGCGGGCTCCTTCTCGAGGTCGAAAAGCACCGTGGTTATGTCAACCCCGGAGACGCCGTCGACCATGCAGTGGTGGGTCTTGCCGACGATCGCGAAGCCACCGTCCTGCAGGCCCTCGACCATCCACAGCTCCCAGAGCGGCTTTGAGCGGTCCAGCTGCTGGGAGAACAGGCGCGCCGCGAGGTTTCGCAGCTGCTCGCCGCTGCCAGGTTCAGGCAAAGAGGTGTGTCGAACGTGGTAGTCGAGGTTCAGTTGGGGGTCGTCGATCCAGATCGGCCGGCCGAGGTCGCCGGGGACGAAGCGGACCTTCTGGCGGAACCGCGGCACCAGGTGTAGGCGCGAGCGGATGTGCTCGCGGAACTCGACGTAGGGGGGAGGGGGGCCCTCGAAAAGGGTCGTCGAGGCGACGTGCATGTGAGCCCCGTCGTGCTCGAGGTGCAGGAACGAGGAATCGAGTCCTGTCAGGCGATCGGTCATTGCAAGTTCAGTTTCGCATACCCACGGCTGGGCACAGTCAGGGCTCGGATGTGATGGACGTCACAGAAAGAACGGCGGAGCGACCCTAGCGTGCCCCGGCTGCAGCACCCAAAACGAACCGCCGAGTCGTCCTGACGGACATCGGATGAGCGGGGGAACCAACCGCCGGCAATGAGCTTCACGCCGGCAGGGGCGAATGGGACGGTGTTCCGTCCCTAGCGGCATGGCCTGGCGTGAGAGAGCAGGCCGCTGCGAGCCCGTCAGCTAACCCCGTAGGCGGACAGAAGGGCAGGTGTATCGATGCGAGCTGTATTCGCAGCTTTGCTCGCAGCAGGGATGTTGATCACGACCGGAATCGCCGCCGCGGCGACCGTTCCCGGGACCCCCGAGGACGACGCAGCGGCGAGCGGCGTGCGCTCGGAGACGACCGTCAAGGTCGACGTCAAGCGCCACGCGATCGCCGGAAACGTGATCGCGATCACCGGCAAGGTGCGCCCCGCGGACAGCCGCAGGGTGACGCTCAAGGCCGCCGGCAAGACGGTCAAGTCGGTGCGGTCCGACAAGGACGGCAACTTCCGCGCCCGCTGGAGCACTCCGGGGGCCGGTGTCTACGAGGTAAAGGCGGTCGCCCAGGCGACCTACAGCGCCGAGCGCGCTGGATCGGCCTCGAAGCAGGTGAACGTCTACCGCGCCGCCCAGGCCTCTTACTACGGCCCCGGGCTGTACGGCAACGGCACCGCCTGTGGTCAGACGCTGACACCGTCGACGCTGGGAGTCGCCAACAGGTCGCTCCCGTGCGGGACGATGGTCACGTTCCGCTATCGCGGCAACACCGTGCGTGTTCCCGTGATCGACCGCGGCCCGTTCGCCGGCAACAGGGAGTGGGACCTGACCGCCGCCACCAAGGCGAAGCTCGGGTTCGGCAGTACGGGCGTGGTGCTCGCCACGAAGTAGCTACCCGACCGGGTCGCCCTCGCTTGCTGCGGGGGTGACCTCGGTCGGACCCTCCGCTTCCAGCCGGGTGCGCCGGCCAGGATCGCCGAGGGCCAGCTGAGACTGTTCCGGGGCCGGCGGGCCCCGCCGGGGGGCCGTCGGGGCCAGCCCGGCCACACCCACCCCGATCAGCCTCACCGGGGCCGTCGGATCGAAGCGCTCGAGCAGCTCTCTGCCCACTCTGCAGACGACCGCCGGGTCTCGGGTCCGGGCCGGGAGGGTGCGCGACCGCGTGTAGGTCTTGAACGGCCGCAGCCGGATCTTCATCGTGATCGTCCGGCCCGCGTAGCCGCTCTTCTCGAGCCCCTCGCACACGTCGCGGCCCAGCCGCTCCATCGTCGATGCGAGCTCGTCGCGGTCGGTCACGTCCCTCGCGAAGGTCGTCTCGCGGCTCTCTGACTTCGGCTTGCGGTCGGTGACCAGGGCGCGCCCGTCGACTCCGTTCGCGAGGGCCCGCAGACCGGCTCCGTGGGACGGTCCCAGGGCGTTGCGCAGAACCTCGGGGTCGGCGTTCGCCAGCTCGGCGACCGTGCCGATCCCGATGCGCGAGAGGCGCTCGGCCGTCTTCGGCCCGACGCCGGGGATCAGCTTCGCGGGGCGGTGGCCGACCCGCTCGTGCATGTCCTCGCGGGTGAGGGTGCACAGGCCGTCGGGCTTCTCCAGGTCCGAGGCGATCTTCGCCAGGAGCTTGTTCGGCGCCAGGCCGACCGAGCAGACGATCCCGATCTTCTCGCGCACCTCGCGCTTCAGCTCCCTGGCGCGGGCGGTCGGCACCATCGAGCCGGAGAGGTCGACGTAGGCCTCGTCGACGCCCACGACCTCGACCGTGTGCGAGTAGCCCCGCAGGATCTCCATGACCTGAGTCGAGACCTCGCGGTAGCGGGCCATGTCGGTTGGGATCCGGATCGCCTGCGGGCAGCGCCTGACGGCGATCGCCATCGGCAGTGCGGAGTGGACGCCGAACTTGCGCGCCTCGTAGGAGGCAGTGGTGACCACGCCGCGCGACTCCGGGGTGCCGTTCGCCACGATCACGGGCTTGCCCCGCAGCTCGGGCCGGCGGAGCAACTCGACCGAGACGTAGAAGGCGTCCATGTCGACGTGGGCGATCACCTGCGAAACACCGATCCTAGGCCCGGGCCCCGACGACCCCCGGTACAGTTTTCGGCGGTGAGCGGCGCAGAGCCAAAGAACCTCGAGGCGATCTCCAAGGCGATCGACCAGCACAACACCAACTGCCCCTTCCCGGCGGCCGAGGTGCGGATGAACCCGTTCGAGACAGAGCGCCTCGGCTGGGAGCACATCCGCGGCCTGCCGATCGTGCCCGACCCGGAGGTCGGCACCGGGCGCTTCAAGATCGTCTGCTCCCGCGACGTCGAGGGTGAGGGCATCGAGGAGGCCGAGGCGCTCGGCATCCCGATCGAGGTCGCCGTCCCAAGCGAGCGCCAGACGACGCCTTCCGGTGGGCGCTGAGACCCTCACGGTCCCGGGCCGCTTCAACGGCCCGCGTGACAGCGGCAACGGCGGTTACTCCTGCGGCCTCTTCGCGAGCCTGATCGACGGGCCGGCCGAGGTCTCGCTCCGGGCCCCTGTCCCAGTCGACACCGAGCTCCGCGGCGAGCCACGTGACGACGGCGGGGCGGACATCCTCGACGGCGACATGCTCGTTGCGACGGTCGAGCCCGCTGAAGAGCTGGACCTCGAGGCCCCCGAGACCGTCAACCTCGACGAGGCCCGCGAGGGTTCGAAGCTCTACCGCGGCGTCGAGGACGGCCCCTTCAGCCACTGCTTCGTCTGCGGCCTGGCCCGAAAGGACGCGTTCGGCGTGTTCGCTGGAGAGGTGGAGGGCAAGCGCGTGGTCGCCTCGCCGTGGACCCCGCGGGCCGATGCGGCGGGCGGCGACGGCACGGTCGTCGACGAGTTCATCTGGGCGGTGCTCGACTGCCCGACCTACTTCGCCGCCTACTACGGCGAGGATCTCGAGATGAGCGTGCTGGCTCGCCAGCAGGTGCGGATCGACGGCCCGGTTCGCGCGGGGGAGGAGCACGTCGTGATCGCGTGGCCGATCTCCACCGACGGGCGCAAGCGGTTGACGGGATCCGCGCTGCTCAATGCGAAAGGGGAGACGCTTGCCCGCGGGCAGGTCCTGATGGTGGCGATACCGGCGTAGCGCCCAGGTGGCGCCCGAGGAAGTGGAGTTGGTCGGCGATCGAGCGCTCGCGCATCTCGCCCACGTACATGTCGAAGTGGGCGCACGGGTACTCCCGTACCTCGGCGCGGCCCTTCGCCTTCCAGGCGGCCGCGTGGCCGGTCTCGGGCGGGATGATCGTGTCGTACTCGGCGACACCGATCAGGATCGGGCAGCGTAGGTCGTCCATCCTCGTGACCGCCCGGTTCAGCGGCTCGTAGAGGAGTGCGCGGGCGGTCACCTCGTTCCGCCAGGTGTTGCCCCCGATCGCTTCGTAGCCGGGCAGCGCCTCGTCGGTGCTCATCGCAGCGATCTCGCCGGGCCGCGCCGCGAGCGGGATCAGCTCCGGCTCCCCGCCGCGCAGCCCCGCAACGCCGTCCCGGATCGCCGCAGCGTTGAGGCGCATCGCATAGCCGGCGCCCTCGTGCTTGAGGATGGCCTGCCCGACGCGGAGGCCGTCGAGGTCGGGGGTCTGGGAGATCACCGCGGCGACGCGCGGGTCGTCGGCTGCGACGCAGACGACGTGGCCGCCCGACCACGACGTGCCCCAGAGGACGATGCGGTCGGGGTCGACGCCGTCGAGGTCGCGCGCGAACCGGACAGCCGCCCCGTAGTCGTCGCGGTGGCGGGGCGGCCAGGCGAACTGGCGCGGCTCGCCGGTCGAGTCCCCGAAGCACCGGTAGTCGAAGAGGACGACATCGAGCCCGGCGTCCGCGAAGGCCTCGGCGAACGGCTCGAGGCCGGAGTCGCGGGTCCCCCCGACGCCGTGGGCCATGACCACGCAGGGGCGCCCGGATTCGCCGGCGAACGCGTCGCCCTGGCCCGTGTAGAGCCAGGCGGCGCAGGTCTCGCCCGAGCTCTCGAACGTCGCGTCCCGTCGGTCAGGCAACCGGAGCGGCCTCCTCCGCCTCCACGCGTGCGCGCAGCGAAGTCCCCTCGCCACGACGGGCGCGCTCGCGGCCCGCTGGCATCTCGCGACTCCTGAGGTCGTGCTCGTAGACGTAGTGGTCGACCTGCATCGTGTGGCGCGGGCGATCGGCCACGTCGCCCCACATCCGCTTCTGGTCGGTGACGATCGCGGCTTGCATCTCGGCAGGGGAGGGCAGCGCGTAGTCCCCGGCGGCGTAGCGGGCGACCAGCTTGGCCTGCAGCTCGACGAACGGGAAGAGTGTCGGCACCGCCTGCGCGAATCCGATCAGGGCCAGGTCGGGGATGTGCGGAGAGAAGGCGCGCTTGAAGAGGGGGAGGCGGTTCTCGGGCGCCGAGAGCAACTCGGAGTCGAAGAACGGGAAGGTGATCTTGTAGCCCGTCGCGTAGACGATCGCGTCGATCTGCTCGACGCTCCCGTCATCGAAGGCCACCGCCTCGCCGCGCAGCTCGGAGATGTCGGGCTTCGCCGTGGCGTCGCCGGACCCGAGCCGGAGCAGCAACTCGCTCGAGACCGTCGGGTGAGCCTCGAGGAAGTTGTGGTTCGGAGGGATCAGGCCGTAGTCCTCCATACGCCCCGAGGCGATGTAGGGGAGGGGGCGGGCCAGGATCCGCTGCAGCTTCAGCGGCAGGAAGGGGGTCGTCTTGACGATCTTGCCGACCGGCTGCCCGAACAGGTACTTGGGCATGACCCAGGCCCCGCTTCGGGTGGAGAGGAAGACGTGCTCGGCGACGCCCTTCCTCGAGAGCTCGGAGACGATGTCGACGGCGCTGTTGCCGATGCCCACGACCAGCACGCGCTTGCCCGTGAAGTCGAGCGGCTCGGTCGGCGAGATGTAGTGGTGCGAGTGGATCGTCTCGCCCGAGAACTCGCCGGGGAACTCGGCGATGCGGGGGTCCCAGTGGTGGCCGTTGCCGACCACCAGGAACTCGAACTCGTGCGTCTCGCCGTCGCCGGTGGTGATCGTCCAACCGCCGTCCTCACGGCGCTCGGCGCGGTCGACGGGGACCTCGAAGCTGATGCGCTCGCGCAGGCCGAAGGCGTCGGCGTAGCTGTCGATGTAGGCGCGGACCTGCTCGTGGTGCGGGTAGTCGGGGTACTCCTGCTCGCCCATCGGCATGTCGCGGAACGAGACGCTGTCGCGCCAGGTGTCGATGTGGAGCGAGCGGTAGGCGGAGGAGCGCCCGTTGGGGTTCCCGAAGTACCAGTTGCCGCCGATGTCGTCGGAGGCCTCGAAGCACGTGTAGGGGACTCCGCGGTCGCCCAGGGCCTTGCCCGCGGTGAGCCCGCTGATCCCGGCTCCGATGACGCAGGTGTTCGGTTTGCTCGGCAAGTTGGTCCTCGCGCCGGAGTCTAAGCCCGGGTCAGAAGTCGTAGAAGAAGTCGAGCCCGTTCTCGGAGAGGAAGCGCTGTACGTCTCCGTTGATCGGCCCGATCTGGTTCGTCCAGATGAGGACGCCCATGATGATCAGCACGACGCCGCCGCCGGCCATGATCGCCGCGTAGTGGCGCTTCACCAGGTCGAACGCCGTGGTCATCCGGGCGAAGGCCAGGGCGGTCAGCAGGAACGGGATCGCGAGCCCTGCCGAGTACACGGCGAGCAGGAACGCTCCGCGCCCCGGCGATCCCGAGTTGGCGGCCGATGTCAGGATCGCTCCCAGCGTGGGACCGACGCATGGCGTCCACGCGATCGCGAACGCGGCGCCGGCGACGATCGGCCCACCCTTCCCGGCCCGCTCCATCAGAGCGTCGACCCGCCACTCCTTGTTGAGCCTGGTGATGAAGAGGGCCGCGATGAAGAAGACGCCCATGGCGATGATCAGCGCCGCCGAGATCTTGTTCAGCAGCTCGCGGTTCTCGTTCAGTGTGCTGCCGATGCCCGTCGCGGCCAGGCCGAGCAGGATGAAGATCGTCGAGAAGCTGGCACAGAAGATCAGGCTGGGGGCGAGCACCTGCTTCCAGTGGGCCTCCTCAAGCTCGCCGGCGGAGACCCCCGTGACCGCGGACAGGTAGCCCGGGACCAGCGGAAGCACGCACGGCGAGAGGAACGATGCGAGCCCCGCGGCGAGCGCGACGAAGACTCCTACTCCTGCTGCCGGGTCGTCCATACCCCGGATTCTGGCGAAACGGGCGCCCCGGGCCCCGATTCGTGACCGTGGTAACTACTGACTCGGCTTGCGGGCAGTCACGGATGCGGCGCGGGCTCCCGTGCGAGAGCCTGAGGTGGTTCCGGCCGGCCTTCGCCCTTCCTTCAAGACGTTGGCCGCGGCCAACCAGGTGCAGTTCGGTTTGGCCAACGGAGCGCGGCGACCTTCATCCCCCCTGGGGTCGCCGTGCTTTGCCTGTCACGCGCTGCCCCGGCTTCGCGCAGGTAGCGTTGGCGCGGTGAACCGGTCGAGCCCGACGCTGGCGCTTCTCTTTGCGTGCGCCCTGATCGCCGGCTGCGGGGGAGGCGGGGACGAAGAGGACCTCGCCGTCGAGGACGACGTCCGCAACTGCCTGACCGAGGCCGGCCTGGAGATCGAGCCCGCCGGCCTCTCGCCGAACCCGGGCCTCGGCAGCGCCGCGCCGGACTTCAGGGCGCTCGGAGATGACGGCGTGGCAATCGACGTCGTCGTGTTCGGAAGCGCCGAGAAGGCCGAGCGCGCCGCAGCAGACGTGCGAAGCGCCCTCGCGGGCTTCGGCGCGGCGGACGTCGAGGTGCTGTTCGACCGCAACGCCCTCGCGGTATTCGACAAGGCCCCGGCCGAAGCCGACCGCGAGGCGGTGGAGGCGTGCCTGCGAGCCTGACCGCGGATCGGGAACGCTCGATAACGGATCTTATGTGAACCCAGGCAGGTCCAGGCAACCCGCATATGAGCGACGATCAAGCCGTGCGTCCCGCCTCCGTGAGCCGTGAGCAGCTGCATGACTGGGTTTCGGCCTACGAGCGCCTCTGGCGCACCGCCGGCACCGACGGGCTCTCCGAGGTGTTTGCGGGCGGCGCCGTGTACTCGATGGCTCCTTACGAGGAGCCTGTTCGGGGCCTCGCCGCGCTTGCCGAGCTTTGGGAGCGCGAGCGCCATGCGGCCGACGAGGACTTCGAGCTGACCTGGGAGCCCGTTGCGCTCGAGGGCGCCACCGCCGTCGTCCGGGTTTACGTCAGTTATGGGCCGCCTCGGGACCAGGAATATCGCGACCTGTGGGTGCTCCGGTTCGACTCCGCCGGGCGCTGCGAGAGCTTCGAGGAGTGGCCGTTCCGGCCCGAGAAGGGCCCGCTGCCCCAGGTGAACGGCTAGCCGATCCGGTCGCCGAGCGCGACGTCATCGTCAGGGCGCAGCAGGACGACGCCCTTGTCGTCGTCGAGGGCGCCGAGCACCAGCACCTCGGACATGAACGGGCCGATCTGGCGCGGCGGGAAGTTGACGACCGCCACGACCAGGCGACCCTCGAGGTCCGAGCGCCCGTAGTTCTTGACCTGGGCCGAGGAGCGCTTGAAGCCGATCTCGTCGCCGAGGTCGATCGTGAGTTTCCAGGCCGGGACGCGCGCCTCGGGGAAGTCCTCGACGGCCGTGATGCGCCCGACCCTCATGTCGACCCCCTGGAAATGCTCGAAGTCGATCTGCGGCTCGGGCGCTGGCACCGCCACATGAAATCAACCTGGGGACGCCTACGATTCGCGAATCGCGCGCGAACTCGAACTGGTCAAGCCTCCCCCCTCGCTGGGGAGCATCGACGAGATATCTCCGCCCGCCCTGGTCGCGATGGCGATGGCGGGGACGGTCGCGGTCGTCGACGGGGTTCTGGGCGGCCCCGCCGTGCTCATGGGGCTGCTCGCGATACCGCCGGTGATTGCGGCGACGAACGCCTCTCTGCCCGAGACCGGGCTCGTCAGCATCGTCTGCGCCGTGCTCGGGATCCTCTCGGGGCTCTGGAACGCGAACATCGACCTGGTGGTCTACGTCGTCGAGCTGCTGACCGTCATGGCGGGGGGCGTCGCCGGTCTCTGGGTAGCGAGCCTGCGCGTCGACCTGAAGCGCGAGCAGCAATCCTCTGAGCTGCTCGGCGAAGCGGGCGCGCTGATGGAAGACGCGCTCGACCGGACGGAGCGGTCCGAGCACCTGGTCGAGCTGGCGGTACCGGCTCTCGGGGACATCGCGATGGTCGACATGCTGGAGGAGGACGGGTCCATCGTCCGCCTGGCGGCGAAGAGCCGCGACCCGAAGGTCGCGAAGCTCTTCTCGAAGCTCCGCGAGAAGAGCCCGATCGACCCTGCCGGCCCGCACCCGGTCGCCGAGGCGATCAGGACCGGCGAGACGATCGAGCTGGACCAGCTCTCCAAGGACGAGATCGAGGAGATTACGACTCGCGAGGACGAGCGGGACCTCCTTCGTCGCCATCGCTTTCGCTCCGCACTGGTCCTGCCTCTCAAGGCGCGCGGGTCGGTGCTCGGGACGCTGACCCTGTGGATCACGCGCCCGGCCAACGCGTTCGACGCGACCGCCCGCAGGGCGGTGGACCGCCTCACGGAGAGGGCCGCCATAGGCCTGGACAATGCCCGGCTGCACGAGCAGCAGGCGCACATCGCCGCCGTCCTCCAGCACAGCCTGCTGCCCAGGTCGCTGCCCGAGATCCAGGGATTTGAGCTCGCTTCGCGATTCCTCGCGGCGGGAGAGGCATACGAGGTCGGCGGCGACTTCTACGACGCCTTCCGCACCGGCTCCCGCAGCTGGAACATCGTCATCGGCGACGTCTGCGGCAAGGGCCCGGAGGCGGCCGCCCTGACCTCGCTGGCGCGCTACACCGTTCGCACCGCATCGGACCCGAAGACGCCCCCCAGCGCCGTGCTGCGCGTCCTGCACGATTCGATCAAGGCCGAGCACACCGACCTCCGCTTCTGCACCGCAGCGCTGCTGCGAGTGGACCAGCCCGCGAACGGACACGGCTCGGCGCGGCTCACGATCTCGCTCGGCGGCCACCCCCCTCCCCTGATCGTGCGCCGCGACGGCGAGGTGGAAGCGGTGGGAAGCCCCGGCTCGTTGCTCGGGGCGCTGCCCGATCCCGAATTGAGCGACGCCGGGGACTCCCTGGCGCCCGGCGAGTCGCTGATCCTCTACACGGACGGGATGCTGGACGCGCGCAACCGCCGGCGCGGCGACGAGCAATCGTGGCTGCGGAAGCAGGCCGCGAAGCTCGCCGGAGCCCCTCCCGAGAAGGTCGCCGAGCGCCTGACCTCAGCTGCCGTCAGGCGCCACGGCGGCGAGCCGCGAGACGACATAGCCGTGATCGTTCTGCAGCGAGCGGGCGGCTGATCAGCCCTCCAGCAGGCGCTTCAGGGAATCGAGGCTCTTCTCCGCCTCCGCCTTCCCCTTGGAGGCCGACGCGACCCGCCCCGCCAGGCGGCCCACCGGGCCGCCTGGCAACTCGAAGCTGTTCGTGTAGTCGAACGTCGTCGGCCCACGCCGGCTCTCGGAGAGCGAGTAGACGACGCTCGCCTTGGACCGCGCGGGGCCGCGCCCGGTCCACACGGCTCGCTTCGGCTCGTCGAGCTCGACCACCGTCCATTCGATCCGGGTGTTGGCACCGCCGAGCCTGAGCGTCTGCTTGAAGCTGTCGCCCTCCTTGAGCTCTCCGCCGTCCCAGTCGACGTCGCGGTGGGCGCTGACCCAGTCGCCCAGTCGGCCCGGATCCATCAGGACCGACCAGACGCTCGACGCCGGGGCGTCGATCTGGACCGAGGTTGTTACCTCCTGGCTCAGGCGGGCGGATCGCTTGGGCTCGGAACGGGCCGCCCGGCATCGCCGTTGGTGGTCGGCCCCGGCACCGGCTCGGGCGCCTGGTAGGCGGACTCCCGCTCGGCCTCGCTGTCGCGGCTCTTCTTCTTGGCGATCAGGACACCCGCGGCGCCTGCCGCCGTCGCTGCTCCGGCGGCCGCAGCGGCCCTCTTGCGCTTGCGCTCCGCCTGCTTGCGGCCGGTGGCCCCGGCGAATGCGTCGGAGACGGCGGCTGTGATCGTCGACCACAGGCCGCGGCCCTTCGTGTCGGCGCTCTTGATCGCCCGGCGCCCGGTGCGCTCGGCGTTCTTCGCCGACCCGCCGCGACCCGGCGCCCTGTTCAAAGCTTCGTCCTTGAGCTTGGTCAGCTTTTGCATGCTGGTTCCCCTTCGGTCGTAGGTTGCACGATCACGCCTACCCCGAAGCACGGCCCGGAAACGGCTTCTGGGCTCAGCGTTTGCGCCAGCCGCCGCCGAACATGCGCGACACCCTGCCGCCGTGGTTCGGGCTGAAGCTCGGCGCGCCTTTGTCCGGCGGAGGCAGGTCGGGGACGGCGGACGCCTCGATGTTGAGCGTCACCGCGCGCTCTGCCGTGCGGGCCACCTCGGGGGCGTCGGCGAAGACGGTCTTGCCGTCCTTCGTCTCGATCACGAAGCCGTCGAGGATGTGCTCGCGGTAGTTGTCGACCACCTGACCGACCTTGCCCACCTCGACACCGTCGGATGAATACACGGGCGTGCCGCGCTCGACCGCCGTGTAGTGGATCGCGTGTCCCTCGTCGATGCTCACGGTCCGAAGGATAGGTTCTCGCAGAACCCGGCCACCTCGCGCGAGAGCGTCCCGCCCTGCCAGGCCAGCGGGCTCTCGCCCTCCTTCTCGACGCTCAGAGCCGCGCCCGGGATCGCCTCGGCCCACGCGGCGGCGACGTCATACGGGTGGCCGGGGTCGGCGTCGTCCCGGCTGGCTACAACCAGGGCAGGGCAGCGCACCGACTCGAGCTCGGCGATGCCGTCGAAGGGGAGCGAGCGCGGCAACTCGCGCAGCGCCGCGGCGAGTGCCTTCGGGTCCTTGTGGAGGGCGATCCGCTCGCGGGTGATGCTCAGGACCCTCTCGCGCCAGGGATCCTCGACCCTCAGGTCCGCCTCGTAGGGCTCCATGAACCCCTCGACGCCCGCGGCGTCAAGGCCGGCAGAGAGTCGGTCCCAGTGCTCGATGGCATCCTCGGACGGCGGCAGCCCGAGCGTCACCGGCCCGATCAGGACAACGCCCGCCAGCGCGTCGGGGTGGTCGAGCGCGTATGCGGCGGCCGTGTGACAGCCCATCGAGTGGCCGACCAACACAGGTCTCCCGGCGTCCTCGGCCTCCAGCACGCGACCCAGGTCGGCGACCAGGTCGGGGTATCCGTACCCGGACCCCTCGGGCGCGGGCCCCGACTCGCCGTGCCCGCGCGCGTCGTAGGACACCACCCGGAAGCCCCGGCGCGGCAGCGCCTTCGATCCGTGGAACACGTAGCGCCTGGTGGCGGTGATGCCGTGCAGCGCGACGACCGTGGGGCCCTCGCCGATCTCCTCCCCGCGCAGCGCCGCACCGCCGTCGTCCAGCGAGAACGCCGCAGCCTCGAGGCCGCTCAGCGGACGAGCTCCACTGCGCGCTCGATGTCACCCACGTCCTGGTATCGCAGGCCGAACAGCGCGACGTGGCGGTAGCGGACGACGCCTTCGCCATCGATCAGAAAGATCGAGCGGCGCAGCATCCCCCCCGGCCCGACGACGCCGTAGGCGCGAGCAACGCGCTTGTCCTCGTCGGAGAGCAGCGGGATGTGGAGGCCGTTCTCGGAGATGAACCGCTCATGGGACTCCACGGACTGGGGCGAGATGCCGAGCATCTGCAGGCCCAGGGATTCGATCCGGTCTCCGTCGTCGCGGTAGGAGCAGAACTGCTTGGTGCAGACGGGCGTGAAGTCGCGCGGATAGAAGGCGACGACGACGCCCGTCCCGAAGTAGTCGGAAAGCTTGTAGGTCCTGCCCCCTGTGCCCGGGAGCTCGAACGCCGGAGCCCGCGAGCCGGCCGTGATCTTCCTAGCCATCGATCCGCACCGTTTCGACCACCACCGGTTCGGTCGGCGGGCCGTCGGCGCCGGAGGGGTCCCCCAGGGACTCGATCGCCTCGACGACCTCGAAGCCCGCGGTGACCTCGCCCAGCACCGCGTAATCGGGCGGAAGCCCGGCGTCGGCCGGGGCCGTGACCACGAAGAACTGGCTGCCCGAGCGGCCCGGCGGCTCGGCGCCCGACTTGGCCATCGCGACGGTGCCGGCGCTGTAGACCGTGTCGTCGGGCGGCGGCTCGTCGACCGAGTAGCCGGGCCCGCCGGTGCCGTCGCCGGCGGGGTCGCCGCCCTGGATCACGAAGTCGCGAGCGACCCGGTGGATCGGCGTGTCGTCGTAGACACCCTGCTCGGCGAGGCTCGCGAAAGACGCCGCGGTCTTCGGGGAGGCCGCGGTGGCGAGCTCGATCGTGAACTCTCCGCAGCTCGTCGCCACCACTGCGCTGGCGGGACCCTTGAGCGGCTGCCCGGGCGGCTCGGCCTCGACCGTCTTGGCGGGGGGCGCCTCCACCTCGGTGCACCCAGCGGGCAGGGCGGCTGAGTCGCTCCCACCATCGTCGTCGTCGTCCCCGCCGCAGCCGGCGAGGGCTCCGGCCAGCAACGCGGACACCGCCAGCGCCGCCGGGAGGGCGTCCGGCACCACATTCCTGATTCGTCCAGGAGCACTCAAGGCGCGGCCTAGGCTAGACAACCCCGTCATGGACCCCACCGGCCCCCGCACTGGCCCCCCAAAACGCGTCCGTGTAACCGGGCGCGCGCTGAACGCCCTGGTCGCCAGGTTCCCAGGCGCCTGGCCGCTCGCCCGCGCGCCGATGCGCCGCTTCTTCGACGGCGCGGCGGCAGGCTGGAATGAGCGAACGGGGGCCTTCGGCGCTGAGCACCTGGCGCCGCTCGCGGCAGGGCTCCTGATCGTCAAGCCGGAGCCCGAGCGCGCCCTCGACATCGGCACGGGGACGGGAGCGGGCGCGCTGCTGGTCGCCCGCGAGTTCCCGCGCGCTCGCGTCCGCGGGGTCGACCTCTCCGAGGAGATGATCCGCCGGGCGCAGTCGCGCGTCGGCCTCGACCCCGAAGGCCGCGTCGCGTTCAAGGTCGCGGATGCGTCCGCCCTCCCCTACGACGATGAGCACTTCGACCTGGTCACGCTGTTGAACATGCCCCCCTTCTTCGCCGAGATCGCGCGCGTGCTGAGGCCCGGCGGGCACGCGATCGTCTCGGCCAGCCTCGGGCCGGCGACGCCCTTCTACACGCCCGAGAGCGTGCTGCGGCGCGGCTTCGAGCGGCGCGGCATGGAGGTCGCCGCGAGCGGCTCAGTGGGCGCGGGGACCTATCTCGTGGCCCGGTTCCCAGGCTAGGGTGCCCACGTGAGACCCCACCGGGGTCCTCATCAACCACCCCTAACCCACCGGGAGAGTGCGCAATGAGCACCGAGCGTCCCCACGCGCTGATCGTCAACCCCTCCTCCGGCGCCGGACGCGCCTCCTCGCTGCTGCCGAGGGCCCAGGAGGCTCTGTCGGCGAGGGGGCTGGAGTTCCGCACCGTGATCACCACCAGCCTCGAGCACGGGGTCGAGACAGCGACCCACGCCCACGAGCAGGGCGAGATCCCCGTGGTGATGAGCGGTGACGGCCTCGCCGGCCAGATCGGCGGGGCGCTTGCCCGCACCGGGGCGACGATGGGCCTGATCCCGGGCGGCCGCGGCAACGATCTCGCCCGTGTGCTCGGGATCCCGAGCGAGATCGAGGAGGCAGCGGACGTGCTGGCGGCCGGGAACGTGAGGCAGATCGACGTCGGCGAGGTCAACGGGAGCCGCTTCCTGTGCATCGCCTCGGTGGGTTTCGACTCCGACGCGAACCGCATCGCGAACGAGGCGAAGGTCATCAGGGGAAACCTCGTCTACGCCTACGCCGCCCTGCGCGCCCTCGTCGCGTGGAAGCCGGCCACCTTCACCCTGCGCTTCGACGGCGGCGAGGAGCACTCGTTCCGCGGCTACGCGGTCGCCGCTGCCAACAGCAAGGCCTTCGGGGGCGGGATGTTCATCGCGCCCGACGCCGACCTCGAGGACGGGCGCTTCGACGTCGTGATGTCGGGCTCGGTCAGCAAGCTCCGCTTCCTCGCCAACCTGCCGAAGGTCTTCAAGGGGACCCACGTCGAGGAGGACGAGATCGAGGTCAGGCGCGCGACGACCGTCGAAATCAGCGCCGACCGAGGCTTCGCGGTCTACGCGGACGGGGAGCACCTGACCGACCTGCCCGCCGAGCTGCGGATACTGCCCAAGGCCCTTGGCATGATCGCCCCTTGAGCGCCGGCTTCGGCGCCAAGAGGGCTCTGGCGCGCGCGACCGGCAGGCTCAGCCGCGTCAGCGGCCGTGGCGGCGGCACGACCCTCCCGGGCCGGATGCTGGTGCGGATGGCTCCCGACGCCATCGAGCGCCTCTCCGAGCGTCTCAGCGGCGGCTCGATCGTCGTCAGCTCCACGAACGGGAAGACGACGACGGCCGGGATGATCGCCGAGATCCTGCGCGGCGCCGGCCGGGCGCCGGTCCACAACCGGGCGGGGTCCAACATGCACTGGGGAGTCGCCACCGCCCTGCTGGAGCAGCAGGGCGACGAGGGCCTCTTCGAGGTGGACGAGGCCTGGCTTCCCAGCGTCGCGCCCCAGGTGCACCCGAGGCTGCTCGTGCTCGGCAACCTCTTCCGCGACCAGCTCGACCGCTACGGCGAGCTCGAGCGCCTGGCGGACGAGTGGGCCGATCTGGTGCATGAGCTGACGGGGGTCAGTTCATTTGCCCTGTGCGCCGACGACCCGCTGATCGCCGACCTGGGCCGCGACCGCGACCTGCACCGCCGCGAGGGCGTCACCTACTTCGGAATCGAGGACCCCAGCCAGGCGATGCCCGAGCTGCAGCACGCCCACGATGCGAAGCACTGCCGGCGCTGCGGCGCGCCGTACGCCTACGAGAGGGCGTTCGTCGGCCACCTGGGCCACTACACCTGTCCGAACTGCGACGCCGACCGTCCCAAACCCGAGGTCGCTGCGACGAAGGTCGCTCTCCGCGGCATGTCGGGCTCCAGGGTCGAGGTCAGCACCCCCGAGGGGCCGCTGACGATCGAGCTCCCCCTCCCCGGCCTCTACAACGTCTACAACGCCCTCGCGGCGATCACAGCGGGCCTGCGCTCGGGCGTATCACTCGAGCTGATCGGCTCGGGGCTGGAGGCGATGCGCGCGGTGTTCGGCCGCGTCGAGACGATCGAGGTCGCCGGAAAGGCGGTGTCGATCCTGTTGATCAAGAACCCGGCCGGCGCCAACGAGGTGCTGCGCACCCTTGCGCTCGAGGACGACGGCGCCGGCGAGGGCGTCGACCTGTGGATCGCGCTCAACGACCGCATCGCCGACGGCCGCGACGTCTCCTGGATCTGGGACGCGGACTTCGAGCTGCTCTCGGGCCGGGTCCGGCGCGTGGTCTGCGCCGGCACGAGGGCCCCCGAGATGGCTCTGCGCCTGAAGTACGCCGGTTGGCCGCTCGATCGCATCGAGGTCTCCGGTGAGATCGAGCGATCGCTCGACGAAGCCGTGGCCGCGGCTCCCGACCGCCTCTTCGCTCTGCCCACCTACACGGCCATGCTCGAGCTGCGGACGCTGCTCACCGATCGCGGGCTGGCCGAGGACTACTGGCAATGAGACCCCACCGGGGTCCCCATCATCGCGGCAACGTCCCTGGCAGCGAGTCCGCAATGGGCGCGGCCACGCACTTCCCAGCGGCTGAAGCCATATGGCAGGACGTCGAGTTCGGCTCCTACACGGCCGACCTGCCCCTCTGGAAGGAGCTGGCGGCGGAGGCCGCCGGCAAGGTGGTCGAGCTGGGAGCGGGTTCGGGCCGCGTCGGGCGCGCGCTGGCCCAGGATGGCTTCGAGGTCGTCGCCCTGGAGCGCGAGGCCGAGCTGGTTGCGGAGATGGAGGGGCGGGCCGGGGACTTGCCGATGACAGCGGTCGAGGGCGACGCCACGCAGATCGGCGAGCTGGCCGAGGCCGCCGGCGCAGCGCTGGTCATCGGTCCCCTTCGGGTAGCGCAGCTGCTCGACGCCGACGAGCGGGCGCAGATGCTGTCCGGCATCTCCACGTGCCTGACGCCGGGCGGCCGCTGCGCTCTCGCCCTCGTGGACGAGTCGACGCTGGTCGAGCGCGGCAGCCTCGAGGGTGAACCCCGACCCGACATGCGCGAGGTCGAGGGCTGGGTCTATTCCAGCGAGCCGCTCTGGGTGCAGCTCTCCGACGACGCGCTGCGCGTGCGCCGCCTGCGGGAGCGGGTCTCGCCCCAGGGCGACATCGTCCGGAAGGTGCACGACGACGTGCTGAACCGCCTTGCCCCGGAAGCCCTCGAGGGCGAGGCGGCCCGTGCCGGCCTGAGCGCCGCCGGGCGGCGCGACATTCCCGCCGACGAATTCGAGGCCGGCTCCATCGTGGTCGTCCTGGAGGCGCGATGACCACGCCCGGGACACGCGACCTGGAGCTCCGCCTGCTCGCGCTCTACCCCGAGCAGATGAACATCTACGCGGACCGGGGCAACATCCTCTTCCTCCAGCGACGCTGCGAGTGGCGCGGGATCGGCTTCTCCTACGCCGCTTCGGGGCCCGGCGAGGGCTTCGACCCCACCGCCCACGACCTCATCTACATCGGCGGGGGCCAGGACCGAGACCAGGTGCTGGTGGCCGAGGACATGCTGCGCACCAAGCGCGACGCGATCGCGAGCGCCGTGGACGACGGCACCGTGCTGCTCGCGGTCTGCGGCGGGTACCAGCTACTCGGCTCCAGCTACCAGCTCGGTGACACCTCGCTGCCGGGGCTCCGCATCGCCGATCTCGAGACGGTCAGGGAGCCCGGCCCGCGTCTGATCGGGAACGTCGCCATCGAGTCGGATCTCGACGACGGGGGCGGCGCGGGACCGCAGATACTGGCCGGGTTCGAGAACCACGGAGGCCGCACCCACCTCGGCGGCGGCGCAACGCCGCTCGGCCGCGTGCTCCACGGGCATGGCAACAACGGCTCCGACGGCCTCGAGGGGGTGCGGCGGCTCAACGCGTTCGGCACCTACCTCCACGGCCCGCTGCTGCCCAAGAACGCGGTTCTCGCCGACCGACTGATCGCGATCGCCCTCGCCGGCGACGGCGCCGAGCCGGAGCTGGAACCGCTGCCGGACGAGCTCGAGCGCGCGGCTCACGACGGCGCGTTCGCAGCCGCGCGCCGCGGCTGATGGCCTGGCCCGATCGAGGCCGATAGGATCACCACCGTGATCATCATTCTCATCCTGATCGTGGGTCTCGCCCTGCTCGTCGGCGTGATCTACGTCCTGATGCGCAACAGCATCATCGCGTCGCGCAACAGGGTCGATGAGGCATGGAGCGGGATCGACGTCCAGCTGAAGCGCCGCCACGACCTGGTCCCGAATCTGGTCGAGGCCGTCAAGGGCTACGCGACCCACGAGCGCGAGACCTTCGAGAAGGTCACCCAGGCGCGCAGCCAGGCGATGGCCGCCCAGGGCGTCGACCAGACGGCGAAGGCCGAGTCGGCTCTGAGCGGGGCCCTCGGAGGCCTGCGCGTCGTCGCCGAGCAGTACCCCGAGCTCCGCGCCACCGAGAACTTCCAGCAGCTCCAGAACCAGCTCTCGGAGCTCGAGGACGAGATTCAGGCCTCGCGCCGGATCTACAACTCCAACGTCCAGAGCTACAACACCAAGATCCAGCAGTTCCCGATGTCGATCGTCGCCAACCAGGGCGGCTTCACCGACAAGGAGTTCTTCGAGATCGGGGACGCCGCCGAGCGCGAGGCACCGCAGGTCAGCTTCGACCAGGCGCCGGCTGCCGAAGCACCGGCCGCCGACAAGCCCGCCGGCTGAGCGACTGGCACCCGCCGGGATCGCTCATCTAGCCCTCGGCATCTATCTGCTGTACATGGCGCTGGCATTCGGCCTGCGCAGCGCCATCCAGCTCCGCCGCACGGGCTCGACCGGCTTCAAGGGCATCGGCGGCTCGCCGGGCTCGGCGGAGTGGCTCGCCGGCGTCGGCTTCGCGCTCGCGATCGCGGTCGGCGTCGCCGCTCCCGTCCTGGACCTCGCGGGCTTGCTCGAGCCGATCGAGGCGATCGACTCCGACCCTCTCAATACCGCCGGAGCGGCACTCGCCCTCACGGGCGTCTTCCTGACGCTCTACGCCCAGATCGCGATGGGAGATTCCTGGCGGATCGGCGTCGACCCCGGCGAGACGACGGCCCTGGTCACCTCGGGCCCCTTCGCCTGGGTCCGCAACCCCATCTTCTCGGCCATGATCCCGACGGCCTTCGGGCTGGCGATGATGGTCCCCAACATCGCCTCGATCGCGGGGGCGGTCGGCCTGATCACCGCCCTGGAGCTCCAGGTCAGGGTGGTCGAGGAGCCCTACCTGCGCCAGGTTCACGGCGACGCCTACGAGAGCTACACGGGACGCGTGGGGCGCTTCTTCCCCGGCCTGGGCCGGATAGAGCGCCGTACGACCGACGCGATCGGGCAGTAGCCCGCTAGGCGCCGCTGGAGCCGAAGCCGCCCGCGCCGCGCGGCGTCGAGTCGAGCGATTCGGCCTCGAGCGGGGATGCAGTGGCGATCGGGATCAGCAGAAGCTGGGCGACGCGGTCGCCCGGGGCGACCTTGAACTCGGAGCTCGCGTCCGTGTTCTGCAGAAGGACCCGGAGCTCCCCTCGAAACCCGGAGTCGATGACGCCAGGGGCGTTGACGATGGAGACTCCGTGCTTCAGCGCCAGGCCCGAGCGCGGGGTGACCAAGCCGACCAGGCCCTTCGGGATCGCGACAGAGAGGCCGGTGCCGACGCTCACGCGCTGACCGGGGCCGATGCGAGCGCCCTCGGCTGCGTACAGGTCCAGGCCCGCGTCGCCCTCGTGGGCGCGCGTGGGCAGCGTCGCCGCGTCGCTCGTGCGTGTGAACTGGAGCTCCTCCACGTCACGAGGGAATGTAAACCCCGCGTCGGAGGGCACTGCAACCGTTCGTTCGGCCACGACGCTCTCTGCCGCCGCGCCCTCTTCCACCGCAATCGTCCCAAGCGGGTCCCAGGAGCCGTTTTCGGACGTCCGGGCTTCGTCAGCCGGATCGTCCGTTGACGGCCAGGTCGGCGAAGCGCTCGGCGAGCTCGGGTGGGACGAGAGCGCGGACGTGAACGCCGTCCGCGCAATCTTCGCGCTCGAGGTCACCAGCGACTTCGTGAAGCTCAGAAAGCCGGTCACCATGCTCGAAGGGTACGAGCAACTCCACCTCGGTGAGGTTCTGCCTGATCGTGCGGGCGACCTCCTCGCGCAAGGCCTCGAGGCCCTCGCCCGTCGCGGCGGAGACGGCTACGGCCCCGCGGTGGGCGAGCAGCACCTCCCCACGCTCCGATTCAGGGACGAGGTCGACCTTGTTGAGGACGATCAACCGCGGCTTTTCCCCCGCCCCGATCTCCTCCAACACCGAGTCCACGGCCTCGATCGACATGGCGATGCCCTCCTCGGGCTGCGAGCCGTCGATCACGTGCAGCAGGAGGTCGGCCCTCACGGTCTCCTCGAGAGTCGCCTTGAAGGCCTCGACCAGCTGATGGGGCAGCTTGCGGATGAACCCGACGGTGTCGGTCAGCAGGAAGCGGCGGCCGTCGTGGAGGAACGCCCGGGTGGTCGGGTCGAGGGTGTGGAAGAGACGCTCGCCGACGCTGACGTCCGCCCCGGTCAGGGCGTTCAGAAGCGTGCTCTTGCCCGCGTTCGTGTAGCCGGCGAGAGCGACCGTCGGCAGGAACGCCGTGTCGCGCCGCGCGCGCATCACAGCCCGGTTGCGCTCGGTGCGCTCCAGCCGGCGGCGGAGCGCCGCGATGCGGTCGCGGGCGAGCCGGCGGTCGACCTCGATCTGGGCCTCGCCGGGGCCCCTCGTCGCCACGCGGCCGCCTCCCCCGCTCCCGAACCCTCCGGCGAGGGCGTCGAGGTGGGTCCACAGCCCGCGCAGGCGGGCGAGGTTGTACTCGAGCTGTGCGAGCTCGACCTGGAGCTTTCCCTCGGCGGTGTGAGCGTGATCGGCGAAGATGTCGAGGATCACGGCGGTGCGGTCGACGACGGGCACACCGAGCTCGGCCTCGAGGTTCCGCTCCTGGCGCGGCGCCAGCTCGTCGTCGCAGGCGACAAGGTTCGCGTCCGACGCCGCGATCTCGCGCTTCAGCTCGTCGATCTTGCCCTTGCCCAGGTAGCGGTCGGGATCGGGCTCGTCGCGGTGCTGGACGAGCTCTCCGGCGGTCGCCACCCCGGCGGTTCGCAACAGCTCCTTCAGCTCGGCGAGCTCGTCGCGACCCTCGGCGCCGTTACCGCCGGCCGGCGTCGGGTGCACGCCGATGGCGAGGGCGCGCTGGGCGGCCCTGCGGTTCTCGACGCCGGCTCGACGCCGGCTGGTCTGCGTGGTGTTCCCGCCTCGATCCTTCGACATGCCACTGAGACTAGAGCGCCGGACCGGCGCGATCTACGGCTGCGAGACCGGGGTGCACGTCTGCGGCGCCGCGGGAAGGCGCCTCAGCGCGATGTCGCCGACGAACGGGATCGCGCCCGCTGCGCAGGCATTCGCCACCGCCAGCTGGTCGGTCGCCGCGTCGCCGGCGGCCGTGTAGTCCGCCGTCGTCACCAGCAGCCCGGCGGCCGAGATGCGCCCAAGCGCAGCCTGAGCCGCGGCGAGCTGGGCGGAGGTCGTTCGCACGTAGCGCTTGCGCTTGAAGGAGTAGGTCGAGGTCACGTCCTCGCGGTTCCAGCCGTCGTAGAAGGGCAGGAGCGAGCCGATCGAGCGCTCGCCGTTCTGTGAGAAGAGGAGGCCGCCGCGGCCCCGGGCGAGTGCCGAGAGGGCCCGAACGAGCCTCCGCATCCCGGCGCGCTCCTTCGTGAACTCCTCCACCATGTCCGTGTTGTCGAGGAAGAGGCCGTCGAACCCCTTGGCCAGGATGGCCGGCGCGATCCGGCCCGCGATCTGCCGACGGAAGCCCTTTCTCGAGACGTCAGCGTAGAACTCGTCGAACTCCTCGAAGCTCTCGGGCAGCTGGTAGCGCCTCAGCTTCGGGTACCAGGAGCGGTACGGCTCGATAGTGCCGACCGAGAGGTACCCGAGCACGATCGAGCCCTGGCCGCGCAGGGTCGCCACCGAAGCCGGCGTCGCCTCCTCCCCGTCCACCACGACGAGGTCGTAGGGAGCCAGCTGCGCCACGATCTCCGGCGTGTTCGGGTCGACCCCGAGCGCGAAGGCGAAGTCCCGCACGCCGGCGAGCCGCGGGTCGGCGCCGGCGGCCGCGGCGCTCTGGGCGGTCAGAGCGATCAGGAGGGCTGTCGCGCTCAATGCGGCGAGGCGGCGGAAGCTCACGCTGGTGAAGCTACAGAGCCGGGGTCAGCCGGTCAGGTGCGCGCGGAGCCGCTCGACCGCCTCGGTCAGCAGCTCGTCGGGAGTCGTCAGCGAGATGCGGAAGAAGCCCTCGCCGCTCGGCCCGTACATCGAGCCCGGCGAGACGACCACCCCGGCCTCCTCCAGCACCAGCTCGGCGAACGAGGTCGAGGTGTGGCCATCGGGGACCGGCGCCCAGATGTAGATGGTGCCCTTCGGCGTCGTCACGTCGACGCCGATCGCACCGAGCGCTTCGACGACCAGGTCGCGGCGGCGGGCGTAGATCGAGCACATCTCCTCGACGTGCTTGTGCTTGCCGCGGAGTGCCGCGGCGCCGGCGAGCTGGACAGCCTCGAACAACCCCGAGTCGATGTTCGTCTTCAGGCGCCAGCACGTCTTGACCGCCTCTGCGTTGCCCAGGATCGCCGCGCAGCGCCAGCCGGTCATGTTGTAACCCTTGGACAGCGAGAAGACCTCGACGCCGACCTCCTTCGCCCCGGGGGTCTGCAAGAAGCTCGGCGCGACGTATCCGTCGAAGGTGGTCTCCGAATAGGCGTTGTCGTGGACCACCAGGAACTCGTGCTCGCGCGCCAGCTCGATCACGCGCTCGAAGAAGCCATCCGGAACCACCGCACCCGTCGGGTTGTTCGGGTAGTTGACGAACATCAGGCGGGCCGCGGCGAGCTTGTCGGCGGGGATCGCGTCCAGGTCGGGGGCGAAGTCCAGCTCGGGCACCAGCGGCAGCAGGTGCGCCTCGGCGCCGGCCAGGATCGGGCCGCCCGTGTAGACGGGGTAGCCGGGGTCGGAGGCGAGCGCGACGTCACCGGGGTCGAGGAACGCGAAGCAGAGGTTGTAGATGCACTCCTTGGCCCCGATGGCGGGGATCACCTCGTCGACGGCGTCGATCTCGACCCCGAAGCGCTGCATGTAGAAGTCGGCGATGGCCTCGCGGAACTCGGGGCGGCCGCGGTTCGACGGGTACTTGTGGGTGCTCGGGTCCCCCACCGCTTCGCGCATCGCTTCGATGACGTAGCGGAACGTCGGGGTGTCGGGATCGCCGATTCCGAGGCTGATCACCTCGACGCCCTCGTCCTGCTTCTGCTCGATCTTGCGCTCGAGCTCGGCGAACATGTAGGGAGGCATCGCCTCGAGCCGCTTGGATGGGTCGGTCAGCGCCACGGCGCGGCAGGCTACAGCCCGTGGGCGGCTACAACTCGCCGAGCGCCCGCACGAGCTCCGGCGAGAGCTCCCCGGAGCAGATCGGCTCGGCCCAGCCGGTCAGGCGCACGTCGAGGTCGTCTGAGACCTCGACCTCGAGCTCGCCCCCGTCGAGCTCGACGGTCAGCGGTGAGGGCGCCCCGCCGAGGAACGCCGCCACGGCCGCCCCGCTCGCGCCGGTGCCGGAGGAGAGCGTCTCCCCCACCCCTCGCTCGAAGATCCTGGCGCGAACGTCGGAGCCGTCGACGCGGAAGAAGCTGATGTTGGTGCGGTTCGGAAACTGCTCGTCGTTCTCGATCGCGGGGCCCAAGGCCGGCAGGTCCAGGGCCCCCAGGTCCACATCGCCGGCCGGCACCTCGATCGCGCACTGCGGGTTGCCGATCGAGACATGCCGGAAGGCCCAGGTGCGCCCACCGGACTCCACCTCCCCGCGGCCGTCCTCGCCTCCACTCGGAAAGTCCTTCGATGTCGTCGATGCCCGGCCCATCTCCAGGATGCAGGTGCGCTCAGAGGTGATCGTCGGCGTGATCGGCCCAGCCGCCGTCTCGATCGTGAACTTCTCGGCGTCAGTCCAGCCGCTCCGCCGCAGGTACATCACCGCCTCACGGGCGCCGTTCCCCGACAACTCGGCCTCGGAGCCGTCGGGGTTGAAGATCCGAAGCCGCGCGACCATCCCGGGGTCGTCGCTCTTCGAGAGGAGCAGCACGCCGTCGGACCCGACACCGAAATGCGGCTCGCAGATGCGCCGGATGCGGGGCGGCGTGAGGCCCCACGGCAGCGGCTCCTCCTCGAGGATCAGGTAGTCGTTGCCGAGCGCGGTCCACTTCTCGAAGCGGATCTCGGGTTGTTCGCTCATGTCGGCTTGTCTCATGCGAGGAGCGAGACTATTTCGCGAGCCAGCTCTGCGTCCTCGCGCCCCTCGCGGTCGATCTGGCGCACGTCGTGCATCTTCCGCATCCACGTCAGCTGGCGCCGCGCATACTGCCGCTGCGCGGTCCGCATCGCAGCCTCGTCGCCCGCCAGCAGCTCGTCGAAGCCGATCGCGGCGCGGGCCGTCCGCGAGGCTCCGGCGGAGTCGGCGCTCCTGGCCTCGTCGGCCGCCCCCTGGGTGACCATCTCGTCGACGCGGGCGTCGATCCGGGCTCGCAGCTCCTCGCGGGTGGTCGTAAGGCCGACCAGGAAGGTCGGCCGCCTCAGCCCCTCGCTCCACAGCTGGCGCGAGGAGCGGGGGCCGTCGATGCCCGAGCGCCGCAGCTCGGTCAGCCTCGCGATTCGCTTTCCGTCCCGGGGGTGCGCGGTCTGGGCGAGGTCATCCGGGAGCGCTGCGTGCAGCGCCTCGGGCCCGTGCTCGGCGATCTCGGCCTCGACCTGCTCACGGACGCCGGCGGGCACGGGCGGGCGCAGCTCCAGCTCGGACAGCGCGGCACGCATGTAGAGCCCCGCTCCACCGACCAGGATCGGCCGGCGGCCCTCGTTCAGAAGCTCGTCGATCTCGGCGTGGGCTCGCTCGGCGAACCGGCCGGCCGAGAACTCCTCGGAGACCGGGATGAAGCCCACGAGCCGGTGCTCGAGGCGGTTGCGCTCAGCAGCGCTCGCTGCGCCGCTGAGGATGTCCAGGCCCTCGTAGACCTGGATCGCGTCGCAGGAGACCGCGACGGGGTCCTCCCCTCGCTCCCGGAGCAACTCGGCCGCCTCGATCGCGACGCCGGTCTTCCCGACGGCGGTCGGGCCGAAGATCGCGAGAATCGCCGGTGCCGTGCCCCTAGGCGCGGCTGAGGATGCACTCATGGCCCGACAGCGTCGTCGAGGTTGCGCCTGTGATCTCGACCTCGACGGCCTCACCGGGCCGGGCGGTGCCGTCGAAGTTGACCGTCTTGTTGTGGCGGACTCGACCGCGCAGGCGGTGGGGGTCGTTGCGGCTCGGCCCCTCGACCAGCACCTCCATCGTGCGCCCGACGAAGCGCTGCGAGCGCTCGCGGGCGCGGCGCTGGACGACCTCGACCAGGCGCCCCATC